>Ga0213827_1002021_pt1 | contig 10879 bp, 9 predicted proteins | sample MC6MC0898MG_FD_180669 | JGI IMG/M metagenome (GOLD analysis project Ga0213827, IMG submission 180669) | Enriched soil aggregate microbial communities from Iowa State University, Ames, United States - MC6-MC0898-MG | ecosystem: Environmental > Terrestrial > Soil > Unclassified | place: USA: Iowa...
AGGCCGCAAGCGGGCGCTCGCGAAAGCGTCAGTGCGGGAGCCGCTTATTGTTCGGACAAGGCAAACTGCGTCAGGCAGAACGTCGGGATGCCCATGTCTTCCAGGCGCTGGGAGCCGTGCAGTTCCGGCAGGTCGATGATCGCCGCCGCTTCGAAAATCTTCGCGCCCATGCGCCGGACCAGGTTGGCCGCGGCAATCAGGGTACCGCCGGTGGCGATCAGGTCATCGAACATCAGCACTGAGTCGCCTTCGCACAGGCTGTCGGCGTGGACTTCAAGGAAGGCTTCGCCGTACTCGGTCTGGTAACCCTCGGCCAGCACGTCGGCCGGCAGCTTGCCTTGCTTGCGAAACAGCACCAGGGGTTTGTTCAGTTGATAGGCCAGCACCGAGCCGATCAGGAACCCACGGGCATCCATCGCGCCGATGTGGGTGAAATCGGCTTCGACATAACGATGGGCAAAGCTGTCCATCACCAGGCGCAGGGCCTTGGGCGACTGGAACAACGGGGTGATGTCGCGAAAGATCACGCCAGGCTTGGGAAAGTCGATCACGGGGCGGATCAGGGATTTGATGTCGAAGGAGTCGATGAGCATCGTCGAGATGTCCTGGCAGGCTGCAAATGCAGGAGTATAACGGCGGTCGAGCAGGTGCGCTCGACCGCCCGTGCCTGCTCAGCCTTCGACAGAGCCGCCGGCCAGTGCGCACAGCTGGATCGGGTCGAGGATGTGCACTTCCTTGCCCTCGGCGGCGATCAGCTGGTTCTGCTGAAAACGGGTGAACACCCGGGACACGGTTTCCACCGCCAGGCCCAGGTAGTTGCCGATTTCGTTGCGCGACATACTCAAGCGGAACTGGTTGGCCGAGAACCCGCGTGCACGGAAACGCGCCGAGAGGTTGACCAGGAAGGTGGCGATTCGCTCGTCAGCGGTCTTCTTCGACAGCAGCAGCATCATTTGCTGGTCGTCGCGAATCTCGCGGCTCATCACCCGCATCAACTGACGGCGTAACTGCGGCAGTTGCAGCGCCAGCTCATCGAGACGCTCGAAAGGGATTTCGCACACCGACGTGGTTTCCAGCGCCTGCGCGGACACCGGGTGGGACTCGGTGTCCATGCCCGACAGGCCGACCAGCTCGCTCGGCAAGTGGAAGCCGGTGATCTGTTCTTCACCGCCGTCGCTGAGGCTGAAGGTCTTCAGGGCGCCGGAACGCACGGCAAAGACCGAATCGAAGCGGTCGCCCTGGCGGAACAGGAACTCGCCCTTTTTCAGCGGGCGGCCGCGTTTTACGATGTCGTCCAGCGCATCCATGTCTTCCAGGTTCAGCGATAGCGGAAGGCAGAGGGGGGCCAGGCTGCAATCCTTGCAGTGAGCCTGGCTGTGAGCGCGCAGTTTAACTGGCTCGGACATTTCTTAGATCCTTGTGGGAAAAAACACACATAAGACGTAAGGGTACCCCACAGGAGGACCTGCGTACCAGACTGCGGCAACTTGGCGCAGTTTATTTGTCCGTAGCAGGGTCAAATGACTCGTGAAAAGCGCTGGCGGTTTTGCTGTTCCAGGTACGCATCGAACACCATGCACACCGATCGCACCAGCAGGCGCCCGGCCGGCAGGACCAGGATTTTTTCGCTATCGAGTTCAATCAGGCCATCGCTGGCCATGGCCTGCAACTGCGGCCAGAGTTCGCCGAAGTAGCCACGAAAATCGAGGTTGAACTGCTGTTCGATGGTCGCGAACGGCAGATGGAAATTGCAGATCAACTGCTGGATCACCGCCCGTCGGATCCGGTCGTCCTGAGTGCAGACCAGGCCACGGCTGGTGCCCAGTTGGGAGCTGGCCAGGGCATTCTGATACTCATTGATGTCGCTGCTGTTCTGGCAGTACAGGTCGCCGATCTGGCTGATGGCCGAGACCCCCAGGCCAATCAGATCGCAATGGCCGTGGGTGGTGTAGCCCTGGAAATTGCGCTGCAGGGTGGCTTCTTCCTGGGCGATGGCCAGTTCATCGTCCGGCAGGGCGAAGTGGTCCATGCCGATGTAGCGATAACCGGCGGCGGTCAATTGCTCGATGGTGCGCTGCAGCATCTGCAGTTTTTCCGCTGGGGCGGGCAAGTCGCTGCTGTTGATCCGCCGCTGCGGCATGAAGCGTTCGGGCAAGTGGGCATAATTGAACACCGAAAGCCGGTCCGGCTGCAGGCTGATGACCTCCTCGACGGTGCGGGCGAAATTCTCCGCGGTCTGCTTGGGCAGGCCGTAGATCAGGTCGATGTTGATCGAGCGGAACTGCAGGGTGCGCGCGGCATCGATCACCGCCCGGGTCTCTTCCAGGCTCTGCAGGCGATTGACCGCCCGCTGCACCGCCGGATCGAGGTCCTGCAAGCCAATGCTGACACGGTTGAAGCCCAGTTCCCGCAGCAGGCCCATGGTCGACCAGTCGGCCTCGCGCGGGTCGATCTCGATGCCGTAGTCACCGGAGTCATCGTCCAGCAGGTTGAAGTGCTTGCGCAGTTGCGCCATCAGCTGGCGCAGTTCGTCGTGGCTGAGGAAGGTCGGGGTGCCGCCACCAAAGTGCAATTGCTCGACTTTCTGCTGCGGGTCCAGGTGGCAGGCCACCAGTTGGATTTCCTGCTCCAGGCGTTGCAGGTACGGCAGCGCACGGCCACGGTCCTTGGTGATGACCTTGTTGCAGGCGCAGTAGTAGCAGATGTTCGCGCAGAACGGCACATGCACGTACAGCGACAGCGGCCGCTGGGCCTTGCGGCTCTCGCGCAGGGCGTGGAACAGGTCGAAGGAGCCGACCTGGCTGTGGAACTGCACAGCGGTCGGGTACGAGGTGTAGCGAGGTCCCGCCAGGTCGTAACGGCGGATCAGATCTGTGTCCCAACGAATGGCGTCGAGCATGCGGGCATTCCCCGGATAGGCTGGCAGTGTCAGCGAGTCTAGGGGGTTGCCAACGTGGGCATGTTGATTTGTATCAAGGGGCGCAACAGGCGCCGTGTTCAGTGCCCCATCAACCAATGCTGATGCGGCCCCGGCAGGGTCCAGATGCCAAACAGGATCACCAGCAGGCCACCGGCCATGCGCACGCTGCGCTTGCGCAACAGGGCGGTGACCCGCTCGGCCGCCAGCCCGGTGGCCAGCAGCACCGGCCAGGTGCCGAGGCCAAAGGCGAGCATCAGCAGCGCGCTGTCCAGGGCATTGCCCTGGCTGGCGGACCACAGCAGGGTGCTGTACACCAGCCCGCAGGGCAGCCAGCCCCACAGGGCGCCCAGCAGCAAGGCGCGCGGCAGGCTCGATACCGGCAGCAGACGGTTGGCCACTGGCTGGATGTAACGCCACAGGCCTCGGCCCAGGCCTTCGATGCGGGTCAGGCCGCTCCACCAGCCTGCCAGGTACAGGCCCATGGCAATCAACAGCAGGCCGGCGAGGATGCGCATGAACATCGCCGCCGGACTGTTGGCCACGGCCCACCCCGCCAGGCCGATCAACAGGCCGGCGGTGGCGTAGCTGAGAATCCGCCCGAGGTTGTACGCCAGCAGCAGGCGAAAACGCCGGCTGCGTTGTTCCTTGGGGATCGCCAGGGTCAGTGCGCCCATCAGCCCGCCACACATGCCCAGGCAGTGCCCGCCACCGAGCAGCCCGAGGATCAGTGCCGAGACCAGCAGGGGTGCCAGTTCAAGCATGGGGTGGGGTCTTGTCGGCAGGCTTGGCCGGATCCGTCGGATGGCCGTCGGCTTCGTTGATCGCCGCCTGGTGGTTCGGGTCCTGATCGTCGAACAGGATGCTGTGGGCCGGGCCGTCAAGGTCGTCGTACTGACCGCTGTCGACCGCCCAGAAGAAGATGTAGATAGCGATGGCGACGATCAGCAGTGCCGCCGGGATCATCACGTAGAGAGCTGGCATCGGGACTCCATGCGCGCGCGGCTCAGGCCGGCAGCGCGGGGGTGTGTGGCGGGGTGCTTGCGGGCGCGCTCGGCAGGCGAGTCAGGCGCAGGGCATTGAGCACCACGGTCAACGAACTGATGGACATGCCGACCGCGGCCCACACCGGAGTGATCCAGCCGAGGGCCGCGAAGGGCAACATGAGGCCATTGTACAGCCCGGCCCACAGCAGGTTCTCGATGATTACCCGACGGGTCCGGCGGGCCAGGCTGAAGGCTTGCACCAGGGCGTCCAGGCGGTTGGACAGCAACACCGCATCGGCACTGGTTTTCGCCAGGTCGGTGGCCGAGCCCATGGCCACGCTGATGTCGGCGGCAGCCAGCACCGGCACATCATTGACCCCATCGCCGAGCATCAGCACCTTGCGGCCTTGTTCCTGCAGTTGCTTGAGTACTTGCAGCTTGTCGTCCGGGCGCAGGCCGCCACGGGCTTCATCGATACCCAGCTCGGCGGCCACGCTGGCGACCATCGGCGAACTGTCGCCGGACAGCAACAGCGTACGCCAGCCCCGGGCCTTGCAGGCGGCGAGCAGGGCGGGCGCGTCACTGCGCAGGCGGTCGTCGAGGACCAGCCACGCCAGTGCGCCACGGCTGTCACCCAGCAGCAGCCACTGCCCGGCTTCGTCAGGCATGGCCGGCACCGCACAGCCGCTGAGTGCGCAGACGAAGGCTGGTTGGCCGATGCGCAGGCGCTGTTCGCCGACTCGCCCCTCGAGGCCCAGGCCTGGACTGCTGAGGACTTCTTCGGCGGCCAGTGGGGCGCGGCCGAATGCACGGGCAATCGGGTGTTCGGAACGGTTTTCCAGGGCGGCGGCGAGGGCCAGGCACTGGTCGCTGTCGAGGCTCGCCAGGGGGCGGATCGAGCGCAAGGCCAGGCGCCCTTCGGTGAGGGTGCCGGTCTTGTCGAAAATCACCGTGTCGATCTGGTTCAGGCCTTCGAGCACATGGCCACGGGTCAGCAACAGACCGAGCTTGTGCAGGGTGCCGGTGGCGGCAGTCAGGGCGGTGGGGGTGGCCAGCGACAAGGCGCACGGGCAGGTGGCCACCAGCATCGCCAGGACGATCCAGAACGCCCGGGACGCATCCAGTTGCCACCAGAGCAGGCCAATCGCCGCGGCGGCCACCAGAGACAGCAGGAGGAACCATTGCGCGGCTTTGTCGGCGATCTCCGCCAGTCGTGGCTTTTCCGCCTGGGCCCGCTCCAGCAGGCGGACGATGGCCGACAGGCGCGTGTCCTGGCCCAGGGCCTGGACCTCGACGGTCAACGCGCCCTCGACATTCAGGGTGCCTGCGGTGACCGCATCGCCACGGGTCCGGGCCTGGGGCAGGTATTCGCCGGTCAGCAGCGACTCATCGACGCTGGACTGGCCGTCGAGAATCCGCCCGTCAGCCGGCAGGATCGCGCCGGGATGCACCAGCACCTGGTCGCCGAGGCGCAGCTCGCTGAGCAGGATCCGTTCGCTCTGGCCGTCCGTACTCAGGCGCAGGCAGGAGGCCGGCAGCAGGTTCACCAGTTGCGCGGTGGCCGCGGCCGTGCGCTCCCGGGCCCGGCGCTCCAGGTAACGTCCGGCCAGCAGGAACAGGGCGAACATGCCGACCGCGTCGAAATACAGCTCGCCGGTACCGGTGATCGAGGTCCAGATGCCCGCCAGGTAGGCGCCGCCAATGGCCAGCGAGACCGATACATCCATAGTCAGGTGGCGGGTGCGCAGGTCGCGCATCGCCCCTTTGAAGAACGGCGCGCAGCTGTAGAACACAATCGGCGTGGTCAGGAACAGCGCGACCCAGCGCAGGATGGTGTGCAGTTCGGGGCTGAGGTCGATGTTGAACTCCGGCCATGTCGCCATGGTCGCCATCATCGCCTGGAACCACAGCAGGCCGGCTACACCCAGTTGGCGCAGGGCCAGGCGGTTTTCGCTGGCCAGTTGCTCGCTGGCGCGGTCGGCCTGGTAGGGGTGGGCGGCGTAGCCGATGTGGCGCAGTTCGCTGAGCAACTGACTCAACGGCAACTGGCTGTCGACCCAGCGCACGTGCAGGCGATGGTTCGACAGGTTCAGCCGCGCCTCGGCCACGGCAGGCAGGCCACGCAAGTGTTTTTCGATCAGCCAGCCACAGGCGGCGCAACTGATGCCTTCCATCAGCAAGGTGGTTTCGGCCAGGTCGCCGTCGTGGCGGACGAAGGGTTGTTGCACGTCGGCGCGGTCGTACAGCGCTAGTTCGTCCACCAGTTGCACCGGCAAGGCTTCGGGGTTGGCCGAGGCTTCGCTGCGGTGACTGTAGTAATGCTCCAGGCCACCAGCGACTATCGCTTCGGCCACCGCCTGGCACCCCGGGCAGCAGAGCTCGCGGGTTTCGCCAAGGATCATGGCGGTAAACCGGCTGCCGGGCGGGACGGGCAGGGCGCAGTGGTAGCAGGGGGTTGGGGTGGTCATGCGATGAGGTCTATATCGTCCGGGTGGGCCTCATCGCGAGCAGGCTCGCTCCCACGTTGGATCAATTGCATGCACAGGAGGTGTGTACAGCAAAGCCCATTGTGGGAGCGAGCCTGCTCGCGATGCGCGAAGCGCAGTTTTTAGTTCTTCAGGTCTTCCGCGCCTTGCAGCGGTTCGTCGCCCAGCAGCAGGTCCTTGTCATGGCTGACCTGTTCTTCCTCGAACATGCGCCAGATGTGATCGTCCTGGCTGCCAAGCAATTCGACGAAGCGGCGGCCTTCGACCTTGTCGGTCAACTGACCGATGTAGCGGCCTTGTTCGGTTTCGCTGCGGGTCAGGGTGATCTTGCGGTCTTTCTCCGGCTGGGTCGGCGAGATTAGGTTCAGCTCCAGGGTCTTGGGCTGGCTGTTGCCGGTCAGGTGCAGGTCGACTTCGCCGGTTACCCCATCCAGGTGCACGCTGGCGCGCAGCAGCAGGGTCTGGGCCAGCAGCTCACGGTCCAGGGAGCGGTTGATGCCTTTGCCTGCCTCGTAGTAATTGTCGTTGACCAGGTTGTCCGGGTTGTTCACCGCGATGGTCACCATCGACAGGGTCAGCGTCACCGAACAGGCCAGGATCGCGATGATGATCCAGGGCCAGAGGTGCTTGTACCAAGGGCTGGTGGCATTTGCTGCAGGCATGTTCACTTCTCTCAACGAATTTGTGGGCCGATGAATCGGCTCTTGGCTTCAACGTGGACGCTGTCGTCGTCGGCATCCTTGAGGATGAATTTCACCTCGTTGGTGCTCGACGGCAGTTGCTCCGGTGCACTCGACAACTCGACTGGCATGCTGAAAATTTCCCCTGCGCCGACCTTGATCTCGCGCTTGCCTTGCAGCTTGAGGTCCGGCAGGCCGGCGGCTTCCAGCAGGTAGGTATGGTCGCGCTGGTCCTTGTTCATGACTTTGAGGCTGTAGACGTTCTCGATCCGCCCTTCGGCGTTCTCGCGGTACAGCACGCGGTCCTTGCTGACGTCGAAACCCACCAGTGGGCGCATGAAGAACGCAGTCACCAGCAGGCTGATCATTGCCAGCAACACCAGCGCATAGCCGATCAGACGCGGCCGCAGTTTATGGGTTTTCTGCCCGGACAGGTTGTGCTCGGTGGTGTAGCTGATCAGGCCGCGGGGGTAGTCCATCTTGTCCATGATGCTGTCGCAGGCATCGATGCACGCCGCACAGCCGATGCATTCGATCTGCAGGCCGTCGCGGATGTCGATGCCGGTCGGGCAGACCTGTACGCACATGGTGCAGTCGATGCAGTCACCCAGGCCCTGGGCCTTGTAGTCCACGCCTTTTTTGCGCGGGCCACGGGCTTCGCCACGACGCGGGTCGTAGGAAACGATCAGGGTGTCCTTGTCGAACATCACGCTCTGGAAACGGGCATACGGGCACATGTAGATGCACACCTGCTCGCGCAGCCAGCCGGCGTTGCCGTAGGTGGCGAGGGTGAAGAAGCCGACCCAGAAGTACGACCAGCCATCGGCCTGGCCGGTGAAGAAGTCGATGACCAGCTCACGAATCGGCGAGAAATAGCCGACGAAGGTCATGCCGGTGACGAAACCGATCAACAGCCACAGGCTGTGTTTGCTGAACTTGCGCAGGAACTTGTTGGCGCTCATTGGCGCCTTGTCCAGCTTGATGCGCTGGTTGCGGTCGCCTTCGGTGACCTTCTCGCACCACATGAAAATCCAGGTCCAGACGCTCTGCGGGCAGGTATAGCCGCACCAGACACGTCCGGCGTACACGGTAATGAAGAACAGGCCGAAGGCGGCAATGATCAGCAGGCCCGAGAGCAGGATGAAGTCCTGCGGCCAGAAGGTGGCGCCGAAAATGAAGAATTTGCGCTCGGGCAGGTTCCACCACACGGCCTGGTGGCCGCCCCAGTTGAGCCACACCGTGCCGAAATACAGCAGGAACAGGCCGGCACCGCCCATCATTCGCAGATTGCGGAACAGGCCGGTGAAGGCGCGGGTGTAGATTTTTTCTCTTGAGGCGTAAAGGTCGACGCTGTTGTTCGCGTTCTTGGCAGGTGGTGTAACGTCGTGTACCGGAATCTGATTGCTCATCATTGCATCCCACGGCAGTGGAAAAATGCCTCGGTCAGTACGTGCCGACCGCGGTCAAAAAGGCTGTTGCAGTGGCGCAATGATACGCCTGAAGCTCTAGCGCAAGGGTGCGACCTTTGGTCGCGTTGGGATAAATGGAAGGATGGTGTAGCAAATGTAACAAATCATGATGCAGGTCAATTGACTTGTTCAGTATGGACGATTTTCTCCTCGCCATCCGAGCGCCTGGCCAGCATCACGCCACCGGCGCTGAAACATCGGCACTGGATTAAGTGCGGCCAGGAGTTTGTTTCATTTTCGCAAGGGGCGCTAAGTTGGTGGCGAGTCGGGATCGACCTGGCTCATACACCTTAGCCCTTTATGAAAATGGAATTTTATGAAGCTAATTAATTGTTACAAGTTAGCCGCGGTACTCGTGCTCTTCTGTGGGGCGCCCGGCGCATTCAGCGCGCAGGTGGCTGAATCACCAGTGCACCTGGTCTTTACCTCCGACCCCCAGTATCCCTGGACCGAAAGCTCTGATGACGGTTCGCCTGAATCAGACTCAGAGCGCGACGCCCGTTCGAAATGGCTGATCGACAGCCAATACGCCGATATTGCCGATTTCCGCAGGAATTTTGGTGGTGCCCAGCGGGTGCCGGTGATGATCAATGGTGACCTCACGGCGTTTGGCCATGGCTGGCAACGCTCGGTGCTGATGCCGATTCTGGAGTCCCGGCTGGAGGGGCTCTATGACTATGGGCTGGGCAATCACGACTATGAAAACAACGTGGACGATTGTTTTCTCAACAGCTGCGCCGCCGACAGTATCGAGGCGCTCAAGCAGCGTTACTGGGGCAAGGTCGACAGCATGGACTTCGGCGTGCGGGTCTCGGGGAGCACCGATATCTATTACGGCAGCCTGGCGTATTCGCGCAACCTGGGTGATGTGCATCTGGTGCAGTTGCACAACGAGCCGACCTATACGACGAATTTCAGCTCCGGCGTGCCCCTCATCAGCCCCAAGGCGTTCGAAATCAACGATGCGCTGGACTGGCTCGAAGGCGACCTGAAGAAGGCCCGGGAGCAGGGTCAAATCATTATTCTCAATCTGCACAAGCCGCGAGGTTGGGCCGGCAGCCAGGAGCAGGTCGCCCGGTTCAGAAACATGATCGAGACCTACAAGGTCACGGCGGTGTTTGCCGGGCATTATCACGACTACGCGGGGCAATACTGGAATGCCACCGAGGAGTTTGGCCAGGTGCCGGTGTTTCTCAGTGGTTCGGCTTCCCAGCAGGGCTACTTGATTGCCAGCATTGCCGCAGACCGGCAATCACTGGCGGTCCATCGCGTCAAAGGCAACAACTGGCCCAGTCGTCAGCTCGAATCGGTGATTGAAGTGCAGTATTAGGGGGGCACAAACCAAACGGCCCCGTCAGGTGACTGACGGGGCCGTTGGTTGTTGCTTCAAGCGTTTGCCTTACTCGGCGTCCGCCGCCTTCTCGCCGTGCGACAGGCTGTAGACGTAAGCGGCCAGCAGGTGAACCTTGTCGTTACCCTGCATTTGCTCTTGTGCAGGCATCTGGCCCTGACGGCCGTAACGGATGGTCTGCTGCAGTTGCGCGAAGCTCGAGCCGTAGATGAACGCGCCCGGGTGAGTCAGGTCAGGTGCGCCCATGGCTGGGGTGCCTTTGCCCGTTGGACCGTGGCAGGCCACGCAGTTGGCGGCGAACAGCTTCTGCCCGGCAACCGGGTCGGCTTTGCTGCCTTCTGGCAGTTTGCGGCCATCGAGGTTGGTCAGGACAAATGCTGCAACGTCGCTGACGCCTTGTTCGCCGATCACTTCAGCCCAGGCTGGCATCACGGCGTGACGACCGCCGAGGATGGTGGCCTTGATTTCCGCTGGCGAACCGCCCCAGCGCCAGTCGGCGTCGGTCAGGTTCGGGAAGCCATAAGCGCCCTTGGCGTCGGAGCCGTGGCAAACCGAGCAGTTGGAGGCGAACAGGCGGCCACCCATCTTCAGGGCTTGTGGGTCCTTGGCGACTTCTTCGATCGGCATGGCCGCGAACTTGGCGAAGATCGGACCGAACTTGGCGTCCGACTTGGCCATTTCCTTTTCCCACTCGTGAACGCCGGTCCAGCCGGACTGGCCGTTGGCGAACGGGGTCTGCTTCTCGTTATCGAGGTAGCTGTAACCCGGCAGCAGGCCTTTCCAGTTGCCCAGACCCGGGTACAGCACCAGGTAACCCAGGGCGAAGACGATGGTGCCGACGAACAGCATGAACCACCATTTCGGCAGCGGGTTGTCGTACTCCTCGATCCCGTCGAAGGAGTGGCCAACCGTCTCATCCGTCTGCTCGGTGCGCTGGCCCTTGCGGGTCGACAGCAGCAGCCAGGTCAGGGCGAAGATGGTACCCAGACT
>Ga0213827_1002022_pt1 | contig 10878 bp, 9 predicted proteins | sample MC6MC0898MG_FD_180669 | JGI IMG/M metagenome (GOLD analysis project Ga0213827, IMG submission 180669) | Enriched soil aggregate microbial communities from Iowa State University, Ames, United States - MC6-MC0898-MG | ecosystem: Environmental > Terrestrial > Soil > Unclassified | place: USA: Iowa...
CTTGGAGGTCCGTTTCGCATATGTCATTCTTGGTGATGCCGCCTGTCATCCCCGGAATGATGCATCCGAGTGGCTGGCAACCCTAGGCAGCTGACCAGTTCACGAGGCCAATCTGCCCGCCCTGGTGGGCTTTCTGCTGGGGGCGGAGTACCGCATGCCGCTGGCGCGGAGTCCCCCGGCTCCGCAATCCTGGCGGTGGCCATAGAAGCCGGATATGCTGCCCTCGGGCGTCAACACGCTGAGCAGGTCGCGAAAGCTGGCCGTGCGACCTGTCACACGACGCCCGTCAGGTCCTGTTTGGCCGTGTACGCCAAATACCGCTGCCAAACCACGGTCGCCCTCCACCTGGTCCGCTATTGGACGACGGGCCGCTTCCGACCCACTTCTGCCATTCAAGATTCAAACTTGGATGCTGCAAAGCAGTCCCAGTCTGCAACACCCAATTTCTCGCTAGCGCGCGACTAGAACGAATCTCTTCTTGATGATGTAGGCCCCCCGGGAGACTGTCGCGCCCAGCCGGCAGTTGTGGTTAATTGCAAGCCTACGTGGGGAAATTCAAAATGTACGGGTCGGCTGGAGGTTCACCGACAGCGCTCTGCTTGATGCGGTCGACATCGAAAGGCTTCTGTAAAATCCCGTTAGTGAGTGCGGCGTACCGTCCCCCATTGGCGCTCAGCTCCATGTAGCGCGCTGGCTTAGCAACGAGCATCCCGTAGGTTTCAATCATTACTTGCTTGAAGTAGTAGTCACGGAGTTTCGACTGATCTTCAACTAGGCAGGCACACTCGTGACATAGCTTGAGCACCCATGTGTTGGCTGCTTCCAGCGCGAAATCACCGAAGTCCATGTGCTCGAGGTTGAAGCCCAGGTAGTAGTCGCCCAGTGGGGAGAGATGCACAGCTTGGCTGTTCCAGTCGTAGGCGGCGGAGACATACGAGGCGCGGCGCCCAGCTTTCTCGAATACTTCCTTGATGGAGATGTTCATCATCCAGTTGGACAGCTTCTCCCACTGATCAAGGCATTTGGATTCGTCCAGGTCAAATTTTCTGCTGAGGTACTGCTTCATGCGGTCTATGTTGGCTTTCAGAAAATCCGACATCGAAACATCGACCGGCAGCTTGAGATTGAGAACTCGGTTGCGGATTGCGTGAAGAACTGCAAAGTTGTTCCACCTCCACTCGAACTCTTGGTGCCGGTCTTTCTCTAGAAAAAGGTACTTAGCAACGGTATAGACCTCCTCGATGTGGCGCACATTGAGCAAAGCGACCTTGCTCTTGCCGAGTCGGTCAATGGCCTCACTATGGTCGACAACATCGTTCAGGATAGCGACGACGATGGCATAAAGCGGATGGCCCTTGATAGCCGAGCCCAATATCTGGTCTCGGACCTCTGCCGCCTTTTCCTTGAGTGGGCGCCGAGCCATTGCGAGTGCATCGTCACGATCAAGTCCCCACGCCTCCTTTAGGAACTCGCCGAACGCTTGACAAATCGCTTCTGCAGGAACTGCAACCATATATCTTTCCCTCTAATTGACTGCACCAGTTGATCTTTAGCAGCCTACCAGAAGCTGGCCGTCCGCGAACGGCGGCTCCTGGCCGAAACCGGCCTTCATCCCAACGTTTGGTCAAAATCCCAAGTTAATCGACGTTTTGCTCGCAAAATCCCAACTTGAGTGAGGCGATGGGACCAAAGTCAATGACGCATTTCGCGTAATTCATTGATTTGACGGCAATGCCATTCCCAAGCGCGCTGAACTTCGGCATGCGAGGTCTCCAGCCCGATTTCACATCTGAGGGTCCGATTTCGTGTGCGTCAGCTTAGGCGGTGCCGGTTACACGGCTCGGGTGGCCGTCGCCGGCATAGCCTCCCGCCGAGTTAACAAAACGCCTCCTTTCGGGTGCATCGTCCAGCAAGCACGCTTGGCGAGCTATCAGTTCGCAGCGTCAACGCCTACGCTCGCGGCCGGTCGGGCTCAACCTTCTGCAATTCAGCGATTCCCGCATCAAAAGCCGCGAGCAATGTGCGCTGCGGCTTGCAGTCGTCGTACCCCTGGACGACGATGGATCGGGCTTTGGTGAGCATCGCCAGTCGCTCGGCATTCGAAGTGCCGCATATCTCCGCCGGTCCCCCAAAGTAGGCTTCGTAAGCAGCCTGCCCTTCCTCATCCTGGTGTTCCATGGGCAACCAGTCGTCCAGGGCGGAACGGGCAGCGCCAAGCTTCTTGTGCACTTGACCCGAAAAACCCGCAGCGGACAAGCCTTGCATCAGAGAACCGAGCTGGCGATGCAGCTCGATGGGCATTGCTTTGGCCGGACGCCAGCGCGATGGGACGCCGGTTTGACCCCAATACGGTGTGGCGCCATTGCGATCGCCGTAGGACGGGCCAGGCCGCGATCGGCGAGGCTTTGCATCCGCTTCGCGTTGGGGGCTGACAAAATCGTCATTGCAGATGCCCGTCTCATGCGGCCAAGGGTTGGGTTCCTTGACGGCCGGCACCTTGGCCAATGCGTCTGCAACACGCAGCAGCAGCGCGCCGTCCGGGCCGATTAAGTGCGAGATACACTTGCCGGCATAGTAAATTCCCTCCCACTGGGGCACCACCATTTCCAGGCCGTTTCTCTCCAGCCAGTGAAAGCGCTTGGCTTCCATGCCCTCGACCGCAGCTGCATACGGCTCGTCCAGGCACACATAGCTCCCGCTCTCAGGGTCGAACCAGTCCGAGTCATGGTCTCTGCCGGGGATTTCGGTCAGCTGTCTGGAGATGGCGTCGTACTTCTTGGTCGATACCGGTTGTAGGCCTGTCGCTTCCATGAAGCGCAAGCTGCGCGCCGCCATCAGTAAGCGGTCCCGAGCCGCCTCTTGGCTGTCCAGGTTGGTCCGATGTTCCAGATGGTCGACGTACTCCATCCGGAAGCCTCGGAGCCCTCGCGCGCGACCGACGCGGTGCTTGGGTACGATTTCGACCAATGGCCGGGATAGGTGCACACACAGCAGTTCGCGGCCATGTCGCAAGACGTTGGGCATGGGGTCGCCCTGGCGTGGGCGCCGGATGAACCAGTGCACGGAGATGTAGACGGGAAACCCGCGCGCCTCATTTGCGGCGGGAAGCTGGCGTTTCGCGTGCACGAAGTTCTCGTAGCCAGCCTGGCGACTGGCAAGATCGAGAGCATCTGTGTACGTGAGGTTGTGCCCGCGGCTAATTTTCTTGGCGAGCTGCTTGATGCCGTTCACTGTGAGCGGCTTAATGCTGGCGGTATTCATGCGCTTCGATCCTCAAGGCCCCGTTTACAGAGTCACCGTCGCTCTGAAAGGCCGGAAGGAAGGCATCGGCCAATGGAAGATCAAAGCACTGCTCTAGGAGCTTCGGAAGACGGTGTCCTGCGCGTGCCAGCGCAGCGCCACTTTACCCTCCCCGAATCGCCTAAGTCAATCAGGCTCGCAGGCGCCTGCGGAGGGAGGCGCATAAATTTGGAACTACGGTCTTCCGATTGAAGCCATACGAATTGGGTCGATAGTCATCCGAGCCGGAGCTCGCCCCTGGTACTGAGGCGGTGAATTCAGCCTCCCTCGCCACCAATTGGTGGTGCGATGCGGTAGGCTGTACATCGCCTTTAATCCGGCGGAGGGGCGGCGCGCCAGCGCGGCGGTCGAGCGGGCGTGCTGCCCTTCAACTTCTGACCAGCTTGGTCGTGAACATAGACAGACAGCGACATGTGCTCCGTGATGTCGAGCATGATCGTGACGTCTGTCAGCTGCGGCTCGTGACCGCGGTGAATCGCGGCATGACCTGCATCTATCACCTGCCCGATCCGGTCTCGTTCTCGCGGGGAAAGATATCCATGAAGAGTGAACGCTTCGAGCTTCTGGGTAAAGTTTCCACAGTCACCGACAATCTCGTTCATTACCTGGTCAATGAGCGATCTGACGCCGGCCGCAGTTAGACGGAGGTAGCCTGCATTCGTCGCGCCGTAGATCTCTCGCAGCATGCCTGGCCTGGCGGCGGGGGATTTCGAGACTTCAACGCTATCGCACGATACCGGTTCCCGGTGTTCGAAGCTTCGTCAACCAGGCTTTAACTCCGTCTCGTTCGATGGATCGGATGTCGTAGCCTCTCGCCGAGATCGTAGTCTTCGCACCCGGGCTAAGCTCCGAGGTGGTAACGAGAACGCCATACGCCGCTTTCTCGGCTTGGACATCGGCATAAAGACCTTTGACGATCACCTTTTCGACTTTGCTCTTCTGCCGCTTGCACTGAACGATGCATAACGGGCTATCGTTGGCAGCCGCGTCCGACTTCCACACACGAACATCGACGCCGTCATCTCCGCTGCCAGGGCCGAGATCGACCTTATACCCATCGCGCTCATAGAACTCGGCAGTCAATTTCTCGAATTGGCGCCAGTGCATCTCTCCAAGCCGATCTTGGTTATTCGACAGATAGTCGATATACCGCTGATCGATAAACCGTCCCTTTTCGGGTTGTTGATCTGTCCCTTTGAACAGCCCCTCCAGCGCCAGCGGGTTATCCCATTCTTCTCCGATGGCTTGATGCGGGTTCATTTGAACCCCGCGAAACATTATTTGGTATGTCTCAATCGCAATCACAAGGCCCGCATTGCCAAACTCCTTCTTGATTTTGTCCAGAATTCGACGTGGATCAGTAGTCTTCCGATGGCGGCTTTTTATTCCGATACCCCAGAGGCGATTCATCGTCATACTGACGCGCATATAGAGATCGGCCTGATCCGCATCAGCTTGGAATCGGCGCATCATCTTTGCCTGGTCGCTGATGAAGCCTTGATACAGCTCTTTTGTGTATCCGATTCGGTGCAGCAGGTTGTAGTAGAGGTCCTCGTACTCCTCCGACCTTAGCCGAACATGTGATTTCTCGCCGTTTCGAACATCGTCTGGAAAGGACGTGCCGGTCAAATGGTCGCAGATTTCTTCGATCGACATGGCGAGACCGGCCTTATAGCCAGCGATCTCAGTCAGGTTGTCTGGCAGACCCTTAGGTCCAAAAACAATGGCGCCCATATTTGCTCTCCCCGGTTGTAGTGACAGAAGGATACAGTCACTTTACCGCGGCTTGCGGGAGTGGCGCGGGCGTTGGATCTCCTTAACCTTTACCCCGGGCGATGGCCGGCGCACCCGCGACGCGGACAAGCCGGCGTGCTGCGTTTGAACTTCCGACCGGGTTTGGTCATGGACATAGGCGGACACCAGCGTGTGCTTCTTGGTGTCGACCATAATTTCGAGGTCATCCAGTTGCGGCGTGACCTGCGTCTATCACCTGTCCGCTTTGGGCTCGTGCGCAAACCCGATTCCCCTGCCCTTTTGCGCGCCCTCGCGCACGGCCTGCAGGCCCTGGCTATGCTGCTCACGACCGTGGCGCATGCCAGCGTGGCGGCCCCGCGGTCGCCGCAAACTGTGCCCGCACGATCTCTCCAGCGCCGCCAGACTGCCGCCATCCAGCTGTGCTTTTTTCTCTCCTTGTCGCGTCGGGGCCGAGTTGCGGTGACGCCGGCCGGCCGCTCTGTGCTGACGCTGGCCAAGAAATTCCCCCATATGGGAGCCCCTTCACGACGGTATCACGCTTGGGTAGTCTGGCAACGCGATGTGGTCAGGTGTCGGGTACAGCAGCTGGTGCAACCGATCCATCGATACCTCTGCCTGTGTTGGAAGTAGCCAAAAATATATCGAATTCCGCGTTGGCCGGTTGAGCGCACTCCACGCCGCATTGCCGGTATCCGCGTTGCAACGTGGGCGGTGCCAAATCCAAGCGCGATCCGTTTAACGGCGACACGACCTCAAGTTATCTCGCAAGGCCGGGAGCGAAATCGCAGGCCAGCTTGCCGATACCGCAGAAACACAAGTTAAGTGACGCTTTGCTCACAAAATAACAACTTGAACGAGGAGACGGGAGCAACTTCGATGACGCGCTTTTTGCGACTTATTGATTTGATGGCAGTGTCCTTCCAACGCATGCTCAATTTCGACAGCGGCCTCGAGCGGATTTCCCCCGGACGGTCCTGTTTGATGTGTCAAGGTCAGAGTGACTCGCCTTCCTACCGGGAATGAAGCCTCTGCCCACGGCTGTCTGTTGATTCCAATAGGACATCCCCCACCGAACGAATTGACCGATGTCCAAGCCCGTTCTCGTCCTGACTTGTTACGCGCCCTGCTGCCCTGCTTGACCCGAGGCGCCTGAATGGCACACGCCCCGTCCTCCTGGTCCGATATTGGCCATGCAGCCCGAGTACGGCTGGCAAAGGATGGTCGGCCTCGGCCTAAGCCGCCCTTGGCTACGGGCCGATTGCGACCCTCTACGGTCATGGCCAAGGGAAATCGGAGGTTTGGTTTGGGGCCCCCCTGTGCGGCGATGCCGAACTCAAGTCGTAGACAGCGATTTGAAGAGTTGCGTGAGAAAGTTCTTTGCCATCGACGTAACGGATGTCGAAAGTCATCCAACTTGGGATTTACGTCATCGAGCTTGGGAATCGAGAATTCTCGATATACACGCACTGGCGCGGCTTCCGGGCAGATTTTCCTTCTGAAGGTCTAGTTGCATACGGCGCGGCAACTGATCCGCGCGCTGGCGACGGCAGCGGAGGTCGCGTCCTGGTCAACTTCCGACTCGGTCGAACCGGTCAATTACAAGAAGACGGCTCTGTATAAGCCTCGGCATCATCTCCGCCCACTTGAAAACTCGGGTTTGGCTGCACCACGAAGCGCCAGAGCGGCAAGGTGTCGCTTTTGTAGTCTTCTGGAATATGAAGTGCGAACGCGGTCGGATCAGCCGCGACATCGAGTGCGATTGGGCGCCTGTCCTTGACGGTCATTTCGCCATAGGCTGAGGTAACGAGGGAACTGAGATTGCCAATTGTCTCGCACTTCTGCCCTTCATGCGATGTCTCCGGCCGGGCTGTAATGACGATGCCGAGCAGCTTTCCATCTTGAACGATGGCCTCGCTGGTGTCAGGCCACCGTCCTGATCTCATCAGCCTGACAGCGATATCTTGCTCGGCACGATCAACAATCTCTTTACCCGCGCAAAACAACTTAGCGCTGCGAATGATGAATGGTGCACGTCCACGCTTGTCGACCGTGTGTGCCTCCGCAGGATCAGCAAGCAATTCAATCTTAAGTTCCGGCAAGGTTGCAATAGTCACATCCCCGATTAAGAACATCTCATTCCTCGCCATGGCGTTCGGGAACGAAATGATGAGATCGTCGTCCCTTTCCTGGAATGACTCCCGTGACAAGAGACACCAGATGTGCCAGCCTGAAAAGAAGACAGCAAATTTCAATGTCGCTCCGTTCATGTCAGCATATCGAGCCAGCTGGTCGACATAGTCGCGTTTTAATACGAAGGGCCGCTCGATCCCAGTGCCGTGACAATTTTTGACCTCGACAAGGAGCTGGCTCCGATCCCGAAGCACTAGCCGGTAATCGGGGATCTTTACATCGCCGTCAGCAACAAAGATATCGCCGGCATCTTCTGTCTTCACAATCAGGCACCGTCCGAGCGCACCGGCTACATGTGCGAACAGCGCTTCGACACGTTTTCCATGCAGCATGCTGAGGTTCGCCTGACCAGCCTTCAGCGATTTCTCGACCGCTTTAATAAAGTGCTGGTAATGAGCGTCGCTGCCTAACTGATAACCCGCTTCCCGGCCGATAGCTGTGTAAAGATTGAGCGGTTCGAATTTACCAGGGTTTCGCGCGATCCGTTTCATTTCTAATCTTTACCCTACAGAGGAAACTACTTTTCGGTTATCGCCGAACGGCCGGCGCCGGAGCGGCCACCGCGCAAGCGCAGGTGAGACCCAGCACCGTCGACGGCGTGTTCTCTATGCAGATCAGGCGTAGAGCGTCCCGGAGCGGCGAAGCTTCACGTATTGGACCGTGACGAACCTGGAGATGGCGGCGACGAAATCCTGCACCAGCAGGTCGTCCAGCAGGAAGTCCCGTAAGGCGAAGCCGCTCTTGAAGAAATCGAAGCGCGGCAGCGGTGTGTCGAGCGCCGCGCCAGACAGGTGCACGAGGTTGTTGCGGACGGCCTGCAGCACTTCGTCGAAATCCAGGGCAAGGTCTTCGGCCGTGACGCACGCTACCTGGTTTCTGGCGATGTCCAGAGCCGCACCGAGACCACCAACGGTCGAGACACCGGCCGTAGCCACCGTCGCGGTTGTCCAGTGCTCGTGGAGCGGATTCGGCGCGACGATGTTGAGATCAATGCGCGTTCCGCTCATGTTCTTCGGCACGCGTTTCAGCTTGATCTCGACCGGTGCGCCGGCGAACGAGCTGCCGAAATCGGTAACGCCCAATGGCATCGCGTCGTGGAACTTCACGATGTAGGTACCTGCTGCGGCGTCCGCGGTGACCTGCGCGCGGCTGTAGGCGTAGACGTCCTTTGATACGGCGCCGTGCGTGAAGGAGTACCCGTGGCTCGAAAGGACGTCGCGCAGAGTCGCCTCGGCAGCGATCGATAGAAGCGCCACAGCGGCGTCGTTCCGCCTCTGACGTCGCGCCGTCGCGGCGCTTGAGAGATAGTTGACGACGTAGGGCGGCACGACGGCACCCCAGGGGCGAGCGAGCCATTCGCAACTCATGCGCGTCTCCGGACCGGCGACCGGCAAGCGAATAGGCCATTCCACGATCCAACGCATGTCCGTGGAAAGCGAGATTGTCTCGTCGGGCTGTTCCGTCTCAATTCGCAGCAGATTTAGCAGATCCACCGGTCGGTAGCCCGGAACGCCGCCCTGCACGTCGACGTCGCGGTAGACCTCCTCGAACAGTCGCAGCGCGATCTCTAGGCCCCTCAGCATCATCGGAGATTGGAAGATCCTCGCGATCTCGTTTCTCTTGCGGCCGAATTCGGCGGGGCCGGTCGGCGCGACAACGTGCGAAGGCGTGCCAGCGGTCAACCGCGCCATGGCAGCAAACAGAAGGTGTTGCGAGTTACCCAGAAGGTCGAGCACGGCATCGAGCGTCCGCTCCAGCACCCTGCCGCTGACATGAACGGGGTACTTCATACCGTCTCTCCGAGGTTGAGATTACGCACCAGGACCGACAGGGCCTGCTCTTTCTGCTGGAGCGACCTTTCGACAGCGTCTCGTTCCTCCTTGGCGAGGGCGACTCGACGGACAATCTCAGCCTGGATATCTCGAGGAGGCACGGGGATCAAAACCTGCTTCAAGACCTCTAACCTCAGCATCGTCACTACGCTCCCTCCGGCGCCCGCGATCAAGGCCTCATGCACATAGCGACTGTTGATCGCGATTGCTAGGTATTCTGGCAGCACGAGCGCGGTGTCGACGCGAATGCGGAAGATGTGCCGGTTAATGGGATACTGGCCGCTCTCGATGAGCGCAGCGGCACCTAAATAGGTGCTCAGTCCGTTCAGCACGATGTCGCCTTCGCTCGCGACCGCCTTGGGGTACTGCTGTACCTCGGCGTCGTCCGCTCGATCCAGCGGATTCAGCTGTATCTCCAGCGGACGTATGGCCCCCGGCCCAATGAACACGACATCGCCGACGTCTTTCGAGCGCCGGATGGCGCCGCCTTTCGTCACAAGAGCGAAGCTTTCCAGCGGATGATGCTTGAAGGATGTTAGGGGAAGCTGCCGTTGCGCTTGGCGCGCAAGGTACGGGCCGGCGCTCAACACACCTCGCGCGGGCGTCGCCGTAGCGGTCAGGCCGAGGTCATCGTCGTGCGCGATGTCACGCACCTGCATCCACGACCTGAATCGCTGCAGGATATGGGGAAACCCGGGCAATGATGTGCAGTCGAAGCTGTCCTGCTGCTGGCGATTTTGAGCTTTCGCGAAAAACAGGGCATCGTTTGAGGGTGCGGATTTGTCGAGCACGACGATGCTCGCTGCCACGCCCGAATCGAGCTGAAAGGTGCCGACGTCAATTACAGCCTGCAACCCGTTACGCAGCAGGAGTTCCCGCAGTGGCGACCTGTCCGGACTGCTCAGGGGACCGTTCGGCAGCAGCGCGACGATCCGGCCCGTCGGCGATAGGCGTTCCAGCGCATGGTGGAGATAAGCCTCCTCGCTCGACAGCACGCCGCCTCGCCGGTCGACGAATCGCTCGTGACGGACCGTAAACCCGAAGGGCGGTGCTACGAGGATACGGTCGGCGAGACCGTCCTGCGGGTGCGCACGACGCGCGGACTCGAGCGGGTCGCCGATCGCGATCAAGGGTAGTTCGGCACCGAACGCCAACTGCTGGACGCTAGCCCACATGGCATCAGTCGCATGGCGAGCGAACAGGACCATGTTCGAGGGCGGCGTGGTTCCCTCCAGGCGCACGGCGGCTGATAGGTTGCCCAGGCCACAATGAAAATCGAGCACCCGGTCTCCGCGCTCGATGTCCGCAAGACGCACAAGCAGGTCCGCGGTCCAGCGCGGCAATCGGGTGGCGCCCGATGAAGTGGGATAGCGGCCCAGAATGTCGTCCAGCAGCGGCAGCGCGTCGGCGGGCGCGAGCTTGTCCAAAGCCGAGATATCGAGCAGGTCGAGTGCTTCTTTGTAGGCGCGCGGCGAGGCCAGGTCCTGCTTGGCGACGAAGGCGAGCGTCTCTACGAAACCGGTGTCCAATCCATCCGCCCATTCCGACCGAGCCGCGGCGAACGCGGTCTGGGAATCGGAGCCGCCGATCAGCAGTTCGCAGAATATCTCGCGGCCGCGTCGCCGCTGCAGGTGCGCATAGAGGATAAGAACCAGGGCTTCGGGCGACCACCGTTGCTGCCGCGAGCGCTCCAGCATGTTGCGCAACGTGCGCCTAACTCCCGCTATCCGGCTGGTGCCCGACTGACTGTCGGAACCCCCATCGACCAGGGCGCGATAGGTCTTCGGAATCGCCAGCGGCA
>Ga0213827_1002026_pt1 | contig 10875 bp, 8 predicted proteins | sample MC6MC0898MG_FD_180669 | JGI IMG/M metagenome (GOLD analysis project Ga0213827, IMG submission 180669) | Enriched soil aggregate microbial communities from Iowa State University, Ames, United States - MC6-MC0898-MG | ecosystem: Environmental > Terrestrial > Soil > Unclassified | place: USA: Iowa...
GGTCGCCGTGCGAGTGCCGTCGCAAACGCCGGTCACCTATCCCATCGCCGTGACGACGCGTGAAGCCGCCGCCAAGGAAGCCGCAAGCTTCGTGGCCTATGTGCTGTCGCCCGCCGGCCAGGAAATCCTGTCCCGCTACGGCTTTCAGAAGCCCTGAACCCTGTTCGATAGCAGGAACTGATGACTGATCCGGTTTGGGTGCCCCTGTTGCTTTCACTGAAAGTGGCAGGCTGGGCAACGCTGTTGGCCACGGGGGCCGGCACCGCCGCGGCGTTTGGCCTGTCGCGCTGGCGCTGGCCGGGCCGCGACCTGCTGGACGCCATCCTGACCTTGCCGCTGGTTCTGCCCCCGACCGTGCTGGGCTATTACCTGCTGGTCCTGCTGGGCCGGCGCGGCGTCATCGGCGAAACGTTGGCGGGGTGGGGCATCGAATTGGTGTTCACCTGGCAAGGCGCCGTGATCGCGGCGTCCGTGGTGGCTTTTCCGCTGGTGTTCAAGTCGGCGCGAGCCGCCTTCGAAAACGTGGACAGCCAACTGGAGAGCGCGGCGCGCGTGCTGGGCGTCGGCGAGGCCGGGGTGTTCTTCCGCGTGACCTTGCCCTTGGCTGCCCGCGGCATCGCGGCAGGCGTGCTGCTGGCATTCGCCCGTGCGTTGGGCGAATTTGGCGCAACCCTGATGATCGCCGGCAACCTGCCGGGCCGGACCCAGACCTTGTCGGTCGCCATCTATGAAGCCGTGCAGGCCGGCGACGACCGCACCGCGAACCTGCTGGTGCTGGTCACGTCGGTGACCTGTGTCGTCGTCCTGCTGGTGGCGGGCAAGCTCGTGCCCATCGGCGCCGGCCAGCGCAACGGGGGCGGGCGATGAGCGTCAGCATCCAGGTCAATAAACGCATGGTCTCGGGCGATCGGCATTTCGAACTGGACGTGGCGTTCACGTCGTCGTCCAAGCGCATCGCCTTGTTCGGGCCGTCCGGCGCGGGCAAGAGCCTGACGTTGCGCGCCGTGGCAGGCCTGCTGCGGCCGGATGCCGGGCGCATCGACATCAACGGCCGGGTGCTGTTCGATGCGCAGGCGGGCATCTGCCTGCCTTCGCAATCCCGCCGCGTGGCGTACCTGTTTCAGGACTATGCGTTGTTCCCGCATCTGACGGTGGCGCAGAACATCGCGTTCGGCTTGCGCCGCGGCTGGCTCAACCCGCCCAAGCGCGAAGTCGGGCCAGAAGCCCGGCGTTGGGTCGACGCATTCGAGCTGGGCTCCATCGTGGGCAGCTACCCGAACGAAATCTCGGGCGGGCAGAAGCAGCGCGTGGCCCTGGCTCGCGCGCTCACGCTGCAGCCCGACATCCTGCTGCTGGACGAGCCGTTTTCCGCGCTGGATTCGCAGTTGCGCGGCAAGATGCGCCAGGAACTGAACGTTCTGCAGCAGCAACTGGACGTGCCGATGCTGCTGATCACCCACGATCCGGCGGATGTCGACGCCTTGGCCGACGAAGTGTTTGAAGTGCGCGACGGCAAGGTGCGCCGCCGCGACGAAGACCTGGGTGTTTGACGCCGAGGCTACGCGTTAGTCCAGCACGCCCAGGATCACGCTGGAGGCCTTGAAGATGGCCACGGCCGGCGCGCCCACGGCCAGTCCCAGGTCGGTAGCGCTTTCATTGGTGACGATGGCCACGAGCGTCGTGCCGCCCTCCATGCCGATCAGGATTTCGCTGTTGACCGCGCCCGGGCGCACGGCGCTGATCTTGCCTTGCAACTGGTTGCGGGCCGACAGCCGCAGGCCGGGGCCGGGCGCGCCGACGATGACGTTGGACGCCTTTACCAGCGCGATCGCTTCCTTGCCGGGCGCCAGGCCCAGTTCCGTCGTGCTTTCGCGGGTGATGGTGGCCGCGATGGTGTGGCCGCCAGCGATGCGCAGCAGGATCTCGTCGTTGACGGCGCCGGTTCGGACTTCGATGACGGTGCCCAGGAGTTTATTGCGTGCACTGGTTTTCAGCATGAAACGCCTCATCAGGTCGATGTCGCCACTGGCATCCAGGCCAGCGCGCGTCAGACTGTCCATGAACTTCCGGTGTTCGGACTCCAGCGCCCGGAACGTCGCGATCAGGCGCCGTGCGCGATCGGTCAGCTGCGTACCGCCGCCGCCTTTGCCGCCGGCCGCTCGCACCACGAGGGGCTCGCCCGCCAGGTTGTTCATGGCGTCGATGGCGTCCCAGGCTCCCTTGTAGCTCATGCCCACGGCGCGCGCGGCAGCCGTGATGGAGCCCGTGGCGTCAATCTGCGCCAGCAGGTCTATGCGGTTCTTTCCGCCCCAGGTCTGGGCGCCGGAACGAAACCAGATCGAGCCGTCGAGTTCCAACATGGTCAAGTGCGTATCGGGTCAGGAGTCATTCCGGAGTGTAATGGACGCGCGGGCGGGGGGTTTGCGGGCCGCGAATTTCAGGATGCGAATGAGATTCTGTTGAAACTTTACGGGGTTCGCGGCACTATGTTCAGGCCCTGGGCTCTCGGAGAGAACGACATGAAAGCGTTTAAAGCGTTGAAATGGGTGGCGGCGGGTTCCATGACGGCATTGCTTGCCGCGTGCGCATCGGGCCCGACGGTGAAAGGCGATTACGACCATCAGGCCGATTTCGCGCAGTACCGCACGTTCGGCTACATGACGCCGCTGGGTACGGACAAGGCGGGCTACAGCAGCCTTTTGACCGAAAGGCTCAAGGACGCGACCCGCGCCCAGATGGAAATGCGCGGCTATGCCTATAGCGCGACCAACCCCGACCTGCTCGTCAACTTCAGCGCCAAGCTCCAGCAAAAGACGCAGGTCACTCCGGCGCCGCCGCCCATGGGGCCTTACTACGGCTACCGTTCAGGGTTCTACGGCGGCTGGCCCGGTTACGGCTGGGGCGACGACGTCTACCAGTACACTGAAGGCACCCTCAACATCGACCTCGTCGATACGCGCCGCAAGCAGCTGGTGTGGGAAGGCGTCGCCGTAGGCGAAGTCCAGAATCCCGAAACCGCCGGCTCGCCGCAAAGCGTGGACAAGGCCGTTGCCGAGATCTTCGCCAAGTATCCGTTCCGCGCGGGTGTCGCCGCGCCGCAGGTGCCGGATAAAAGCAAACGTTAGCCAGAGGTAGCTGCATGACCACTCGCCGCAAGGCCCAGTCCACAGACACCGGCGATACGCCTCCCTACGAAACCGTCGCCCTCGTGCTGCAAGGCGGGGGCGCACTGGGGTCCTACCAGGCCGGGGTGTACCAGGGCTTGCACGAAGCGGGCATCCGGCCCAACTGGATATCCGGCATCTCCATCGGCTCGATCAACGCGGCCATCATTGCGGGTTCCCGCGAGGATGAACGTGTTGACCGTCTGCGCGGATTCTGGGAAAGCATCTGCCGTCCGGCGGGGTTTGCCTCGGTGCCGTGGGGCGATACCCTGGCGGGCATGTTCGAAGGCATTCCCTTCGGATTCGGTTCGCCAGCCATGAACGGCCAGTTGTCCGCGTTCCAGGCCCTGTTCTCCGGCCAGCCGGGCTTTTTCAAGCCGCGCTTTCCGCCGCCTTATTGGGCCCACGGCCGCGGGGCTGCCTCCACCAGCTTCTACGACACGACGCCGCTTGCCGCCACGTTGCGCGAATTCGTGGATTTCGACCTGCTCAACAGCGGGTCGGTCCGGTCCAGCTTTGGCGTGGTGAACGTGCGTACGGGCAATTTCGCCTACTTCGACAGCCTGAAAGACAAGCTGGGCCCCGAGCACATCATGGCCTCGGGCGCCTTGCCGCCCGGCTTCCCGTCGGTGGAAATCGACGGCGAACACTATTGGGACGGTGGCGTCGTGTCCAACACCCCGCTGGCGCAGGTGCTGACCACCGACAACATGCGCGACACGCTGGCCTTCCAGGTGGACTTGTGGCCTGCCCGCGGCGGCCTGCCGACCACGTTGGAAGAAGTGGCCGAGCGGCAAAAGGACATCCAGTATTCCAGCCGGACCCGCTTGGTCACCGACCAGTTGCGGCGCGTGCTGAAGCTGCGGCATGGCCTGCAGCGCCTGCTGGAACGCCTGCCCGAGACCGAGCGCAGCGCGCCCGAGCTGGCAGAAATCCGCAAGCTGTCGCACACGCCGGCGACCAACATCATCAACCTGATTTACGAGTCCAAGCACCTCGAGCGCTTCTCCAAGGACTACGAGTTCGGCACCGAAGCCATGCGCGAGCACTGGGAATCCGGCTTGTCGGACATCCGCCGGACGCTGGCCAAGCCGAACATTCTGGCGCGTCCCACCGAAGACAGCTGCTTCGTGACGCACGACATCCACCGCAACGGCAAGCGTAGTTAGGGGCAGGGGGGAGGACTAGTCTGATATTTGAGGCATTGCGCCGCCAGACGTCGGACAACTCGGTAGGCTTTCGGGACAACCTGCAACCTTGTTCCCGGATCCCGCTGCCGCCGTGCCTGGCGCGGCGGCCCTGGTGGAGACCCGCCATGAATGCGCCTGACCCCTTGGCTTCCAACCCTATGGACTCCACCCCTTTGGCTTCCCAGCCCTTGGGCGTCCCGAACCCGGTGCCGGTGCGCGCCGGCCGACCGAGGCAGTCCGTTTCCGTCGGCCCGCCTCTCGCTCATGATTCCGAACGCGGCGACGGCTGGTGGAGCCTGCTGTACCACGGGTGGACGCTCATGGCGCCCGGCGGCGCCCGTGTCGACCTGACCGCGACGGAGCGCGCCTGCTTTCTTTGCCTGCTTCGGAACCCCCAACCGGAACTGTTGCGCGAGGAACTGATGGCTGCGCGCAGTGCCGCCAGCAATCGCATCGGCATGCGCACCCTGAACGTCGCCATTTGCCGGCTGCGCCACAAGGTCCTGCAAACCGGCACCCGGCTGCCGCTGCACACCGTGCACGGCGTGGGTTATGTGTTCCTGGGGAATCTCAGAGAGGTTTCCAGCCGCTGAGTCTGTTACTTATTTATCCCTCCGCGCAGCGAGTCAAGGCCCGAAAGTACGTAATTTCCCCAATAACTGAGTTACATTATCGGGCTATTCACGTGTCATGATCGACGCATGGCTTATTCTGATCGCGCCTCGTTGCCGCGATTGAACCCTGCGCTGCCCTGACCCGGTCAATTGAAGCGGTTAACTACGCTACGCGGGGGTTTCAATGCGGTTTTCGCCTAAACGTGTTTCAGGTCTGGCTTTTTCCGGTGGCGTCCTCGCGCTGATATTGGCGGGATGCGGCGAAAAGCCCCAGATGAACCCCGGCATGCCCCAGGTCAGCGTCATTACCGTGCAACCCGAGCGTGCTCCCATCGTCTCCGAATTGCCGGGCCGCGTGGACGCCGTGCGCGATGCGCAGATCCGTTCGCGCGTGACCGGCATCGTCCAGAAGATCACCTTCGAGCAGGGCGGCGACGTCAAGGAAAACCAGTTGCTTTTCAAGATCGATCCGGCGCCCTATAAGGCCGCCTACGATCAGGCGACGGCGCAGTTGAAGCAGGCGCAGGCGAATCTGTTCAGCGCCAAGCTGCTGGCGGACCGCTACGCTCCGCTGGTCAAGGCCAACGCCGTCAGCAAGCAGGAGTACGACAACGCCGTGGCGTCGTTCCGCCAGGCCGACGCCGCCGTGGCGGCTGCCAAGGCCACGCAGGACAACGCGGCCATCAACCTGGGCTACACCGACGTCACCTCGCCCATCACGGGCCGCATCGGCAAGCCGCTGGTCACCGAAGGCGCGTTGGTTGAATCCACCTCTGCCACGCAAATGGCCACGGTGCAGCAACTGGACCCGATCTACGTGGACTTCACTCAGTCCACCGCGGAGTTGGCTTCCTTGCGCCGCGCGTTCGCCAGCGGCCAGTTGCAGCAGTTGGGCAAGGACGCTGCGCGCGCGACCATCGTCCTCGAGGACGGCTCCGAATACGGCCAGCCCGGCAAGCTGCTGTTCACCGGCATTACCGTGGACCCGTCCACGGGCCAGGTGAACCTGCGCGCCGAAGTGCCCAACCCCGACGGCATCCTGCTGCCCGGCATGTACGTGCGCGTGCGCCTGGAGCAGGGCGTGGACGACAAGGCCCTGATGGTGCCGCAGCAGGCGCTGCAGCGTACGGCGGACGGCTTGCAGAGCCTGATGCTGGTCAAGGACAACAAGATCGAGCAGATTCCGGTCACCACCGGCGGCGCCATCAAGAGCAATTGGCTTGTCACCAGCGGCTTGAAGGCGGGCGACGTGGTCGTGGTGGAAGGATTCCAGAAGGTTCGTCCGGGTGCGCCGGTGCAGGCCAGCGAGTGGAAAAAGAATGGCACGCCCGCGCCGGGCGGCCAGGCTCCCGCACAACCGGGCGCCAAGCCGGCGGAATCCGCCCCGCAACCGGGCGCCAAACCGGCAGAACCTGCGCAGCAGGACAAGGCCGCAGGCCAGAAATCTTGAGCGGCACGCGGCGCAAACGCCGCGTTCCTCTTTGGTGAGCATCGCTTTCAGAGTCAGCCCACATGCCGCAATTTTTTATTGATAGACCGATTTTCGCCTGGGTAGTCGCCCTGTTCATCCTGCTGGCCGGGGTGCTGGCGATCCCGAACATGCCGATCTCGCAGTACCCGGACGTGGCGCCGCCCGCGATCACGATCACGGCTACCTACCCCGGCGCCTCGGCCAACGAAGTCGCCGAGCAGGTCACCAGTATCATCGAAGACCAGCTAAACGGCGCCAAGGGCCTGATCTACTACGAGTCGGTCAGCGATTCCTACGGCACCTCGACCATCACCGCGACCTTCGCGCCCGGGACCAACCCGGACCTTGCGCAGGTGGACGTGCAGAACCGCGTGTCGAACGTGGTTGCGCAGTTGCCCACCGCCGTGCAGCAGCAGGGCCTGCAATATGAGCAGACCAGTACCGGCTTCCTGATGGTGGCGGCGGTGTCGTCCACCGACGGGTCGCTTGACCAGACCGCGCTGGCCGACTACATCACCCGCAACGTCAAGAACCCGGTGTCGCGCGTGCCCGGCGTGGGCCAGTTCCAGCTGTTCGCGGCGCCGCGCGCTATGCGCATCTGGGTGGATCCCGCCAAGTTGGTGGGCTTCAACCTGAGCATGTCGGAGGTCAACCAGGCGATCGCCAACCAGAACGTGGTGATCTCGGGCGGCAGCGTCGGCGCGCCTCCCAACCCGGATTCGCAGCGCATCACCGCCACGGTCACGGCCAACGGCCAACTGAGCACGGTCGAGGGCTTCGGCAAGATCGTCCTGCGGGCTAACACCGACGGTTCCTCTGTAATGCTGCGCGACGTCGCCCGCATCGAGGTCGGCGCCGACAACTACCAGTTCGGCGCCCGCCTGAACGGCAAGCCCACGGCGGCTTTCGCCATCGTGCTGTCGCCGAACGCAAACGCGCTGGCCACCGCGCAGGGCGTGCGTGACCAGATGGCGGAATTGTCCAAGTACTTCCCCGGCAACATCACGTACTCCATCCCCTACGACACCGCGCCCTACGTGAAGGTGTCCATCGAGCAGGTGTTGCATACCCTGGTCGAAGCCATGGTGCTGGTGTTCCTGGTGATGTACCTGTTCCTGCAGAACGTCCGCTATACCCTGATCCCGGCACTCGTCGTGCCGGTGGCCATGTTGGGCGCGTTCGCGGTGATGCTGGCGCTAGGCTTCTCGATCAACGTGCTGACCATGTTTGCGATGGTGCTGGCCATCGGGATCCTGGTGGACGATGCCATCGTGGTGGTGGAGAACGTCGAGCGGATCATGTCTACGGAAGGCCTCCCACCCAAAGAGGCCACCAAGAAAGCCATGCCGCAGATCAGCGGCGCCATCATCGGCATCACGCTGGTGCTGGTGACGGTGTTCCTGCCCCTGGCCTTCATGAGCGGCTCGGTGGGCGTGATCTATCGCCAGTTCTCGATCGCGATGGCGGTGTCCATCTTCTTCTCCGCGCTGCTGGCGCTGACCTTCACCCCGGCGCTGTGCGCCACCATCCTCAAGCCGGTGGCCAAGGGACATCACGAGGACAAGAAGGGTTTCTTCGGCTGGTTCAACCGCAAGTTCGACGCCACCACCCACGGCTACCAGAACTGGGTGGCCCGTATGCTGCACAAGGGCGGCCGCATGATGCTGGCCTTCCTGGTGCTGGTCTTGCTGCTGGGCTGGCTGTACCTGCGCCTGCCGTCGTCTTTCCTGCCCGAGGAAGACCAGGGCTACGTGGTTAGCAACATCGAACTGCCCACCGGCGCTACCGCCAACCGCACGGTCGAGGTCATCGAACAGGTCGAGAAATACTTCTCCGGCGTGTCGGCGGTCGAGAACATCATCGCCGTGCAGGGCTACAGCTTCAACGGCAACGGCCTGAACGCCGCTATCGCCTTCGTCACGCTGAAGGACTTCAGCGAACGCAAGGAACACAAGGACTCCGCGGGCGCGATCGCCTTCCAGGCCTTCGAGAAGCAGCTGATGGGCATCCATGACGCACAGGTGTTCACCCTGGTGCCGCCCGCCATTTCGTCCCTGGGCAACGCCACCGGCTTCGACTTCCGCCTGCAGGATCGAGGCTCGGCGGGTTCCGCCGGCTTGGCGGCGGCCACTGGGCAACTGATGGGCCTGGTCATGAAGAGCCCGGTGCTGTCGCAAGTGCGGATCACCGGTCTCGCGCCGGGCGCCCAGCTCAGCCTGACGATCGACCGCGACAAGGCGGCCGCGTTGGGCGTGGATTTCAACGAGGCTGCCTCGTTGATTTCCACGGCTGTCGGTTCCGCCTACCTGAGCAAGTTCCCCAACCTGGGCCGGATGCAGAACATCTGGGTGCAAGCCGACGCGCCATACCGCATGCAGCTCAATGACGTGCTGCAGCTCAATGCGCGCAACAACCAGGGCGGGATGGTGCCGCTATCCACCTTCGTCAAGGCCGAATGGAAGCAGGGCCCGGTGCAGGTGGTGCGCTACAACAGCTACGAATCCATGCGTATCAGCGGCAATGCCGCACCGGGCTACACCACCGGCGAGGCAATGGCCGAGATGGAACGCCTGGTCGGGCAACTGCCGCAGGGCTTCGGCTACGAATGGAACGGCCTGTCCTACCAGGAACGCCAGGCCGGCAACCAGGCCCCCATCCTGATGGGCCTGTCGCTGCTGGTGGTGTTCCTGGTGCTGGCCGCCCTGTATGAAAGCTGGGCCATCCCGATCTCGGTGATGCTGGTGGTTCCTCTGGGCATGCTGGGCGCCGTGGCGCTGATCAGCGCCCTGGGCATGTCTAACGACGTGTACTTCCAGGTGGGCATGGTGACGGTGATCGGGCTGGCGGCCAAAAACGCCATCCTGATCGTGGAATTCGCCAAGGACCAGTATGCGCGGGGCATGGGCCTCTACGAGTCCGCGGTGGAAGCCGCGCGCCTGCGGTTCCGGCCGATCCTGATGACGTCGCTGGCGTTCATCCTGGGCGTGGTGCCATTGGCCATGGCCACGGGCGCCGGCGCAGCCAGCCAGCGCGCAGTGGGTCTGGGCGTGCTGGGCGGCATGTTGGCCGCGACCCCGTTCGCCGTGATCTTCGTGCCGACGTTCTTCGTGGTGGTGCTGGGCTTGTTCAAGACCCGTCCGCGCCTGCTGGGCGCCGAGCTTCGCGTCTGGGAAGAAGAGCAGGCCGCCAAGAAGGCTGCCGGCGGCACGCCGCCCGACGCGCCTGGCGCGACCCCCACTCCCGCACAACCCAACGGTGGCCCGGAGGGCAAGGTATGAAAGCCCTGATGTTCAAACAGACCGCCTTGTCCGCCTTCGTGGCGGTGGCGCTGGCCGGCTGCTCGCTGGCCCCTGATTACAAGCGTCCCGACGCCCCGGTGACGGGCGCCTGGCCCGATCAGCCCAAAGTCCAGTACGGCGGCTACGCCAATCCGACGTCGCTGGGTTCGCAGCCTTCGACATCGGTGATGCCGCAAGACGGCACGCCCGCGGCGGATCTGGGCTGGCGCGAGTTCTTCCGCGATCCGCGCCTGCAAAGCCTGATCTCGCTGTCGCTCGTCAACAACCGCGATCTGCGCGTGGCCGTGCAGCGTGTCGAAGAGGCGCGCGCCCAGTACGGCGTGCAACGCGGCGCGCAATGGCCGAGCATTGGCGCCGGCATCCAGGGCCAGCGCCAGCATCTGCCCGGCAACATGCGGGCAGGCGGCCCCGAGTCCAGCTCGATCTCCAGTTCCTATCAGGCCGGCATCGGCCTGACGACCTTCGAGATCGATCTGTTCGGCCGCTTGCGCAACCTGTCCGAGGCGGCGTATCAGCAGTACCTGTCGACCGAGCAGGCGCAAAAGAGCGTGCAGATCACGCTGGTCGGGTCGGTGGCGCAGTCGTACTTCAATCTGCGCGCCGCCGAAGTCCAGCTGGAACTGACGCAGCGCACGCTGGCCTCGCGCCAGGAGTCCTACAACCTGGTCAAGCGCCGTTTCGACGGCGGTGTGGCGTCCGAACTGGACCTGAACCAGTCCAAGACCTTGCTGGATACGGCATCGTCCGATCTGGCGCAGTTGGCCCGGGCTCGAGCGCAGGCGTTGAACGCGCTGGTGCTGCTGGTGGGCGCACCGTTGCCGGAAGACTTGCCGGCGCCGGCAACGTTCGGCCGCGACCAGTTGCTGGCTACGGTGCCCTCGGGCCTGCCGTCCGACCTGCTGGAGCGCCGTCCCGACATCGTCGCGGCAGAGAACCAGCTGAAGGCAGCTAACGCCAACATCGGTGCGGCGCGCGCGGCGTTCTTCCCGACGATTTCGCTGACCGGCCTGCTGGGCGTGGCCAGCCCGTCGCTGGGCGACCTGTTCAAGGGCGGCCAGGGCTATTGGAGCTTTTCGCCGTCGATCACGACGCCGCTGTTTGCGGGCGGCAGCATCCGCGAAGGCCTGAACCTGGCGA
>Ga0213827_1002030_pt1 | contig 10862 bp, 7 predicted proteins | sample MC6MC0898MG_FD_180669 | JGI IMG/M metagenome (GOLD analysis project Ga0213827, IMG submission 180669) | Enriched soil aggregate microbial communities from Iowa State University, Ames, United States - MC6-MC0898-MG | ecosystem: Environmental > Terrestrial > Soil > Unclassified | place: USA: Iowa...
GCTCGTTTATGGCGGACGAAGCTGCAGCATCCGCTGCGGGCAACACGTCCAGATAGTCCAACACAGTAGCGGTAAAGGCGTCGTTGTCATCACCGGCGACCATGTGCGTGGCCTGCGGCAACTGTACGTGGCGTGCGTGTGGCGCCAATGCCAGGAATTCGGCCACCGTCTGCGGGGTGACCAGGTCGCTGCGGCCACCGCTGACCAGCAGCAGGGGGCACTTCACCTGGCGCGCGGCTTCGGCCAGTGCGTCCTGGTGCTGCTCGCTGTCACGGGCCAGTTCGGCCACCAGGCGCGGGTCCCAGTGCCAGCGCCAGCGACCGTGACCATCTTCGCGCAGCAGGGCGCGCAGCGAGTCTTCGGACTTGCGCGGGCGATGCGGCACATAGGCCGAAATCACATCGGCAGCCTGCGACAGCGAGGCGAATCCTTCCGGATGCGCGGTCATGAAGGCGAGGATGCGCTCGACGCCAGCGGTATCCCAGCGCGGGGTGATATCCACCAGCACCATGGCCGAGAACAGGCCTGGCCAGCGTGATTCGGCCAGCAGGCCGAACAGGCCGCCCATCGAGGCAGCCACCAGCACCGGCGGTCGCGGTTGTTCGCCGGCCAGCACGATCAGGTCATCGGCGAACTGCTCACCGTGGTACGCCAGATCGGCCGCATTCCAGTCGGAATCGCCGTGCCCCCGGGCGTCGTAAGCCAGGGTCTGCAGGCCGGCAGCCGACAATGCCTTGGCCGTCGTCGTCCAGGCATGGCGGGTCTGGCCAAATCCATGCGCGAACAATACGCGCCCGCGACGGCCGGAGGTGCTGGCGGTTGCAGCCAGCGAGGCACCGTGGGCCGCCTCCAGGCGCAGGTCATGGAATGCAGCGGGAGTAGGGGACATAACCATACTCGCTAGTATGGATGGGTTCGGCGGGATGTCAATACTGCACGGTATGGTGCGCTGCGGGAATGCCTCTCGGCCCGGCTGCCGACGGTTTCGGCCGCAACCGCGTACTGCAACGAACCCCGGCGTATGGTTAAATCAGCACATGAATCAACCTGACGCTTCCGCCGGCGAACCGCGTGCCGGCCGCAACAGCCGCCTGAGTGCCGAAGACTGGGCCCAGGCGGCCCTCGATCTGATTGCCGAGCAAGGTGTGAGCGCCGTCGCGGTGGAGCCGCTGGCGCGCCGCCTTGGCGTGACCAAGGGCAGCTTCTACTGGCACTTCCCCTCGCGTGATGCGCTGCTGCAGGCGGCACTGGAACGCTGGGAACTGTTCGAGCAGGAACAGGTGTTCGGCAGCCTGGAAGATGTGCCGGATCCACGCGTGCGCCTGCGCCAGCTGTTCCAGATGGTGGCGCACGAAGTGCAGCCGCACATCATCTACAGCGAGCTGCTGAAAGCGTTGGACCATCCGATGGTGCGGCCGGTGATCGACCGCGTGTCGCAGCGACGGCTCGATTACCTGATCGCCTCGTTCCGCCAGGCGGGCCTGAGCTCGACCGATGCACGCCATCGCGCACGCCTGGCCTACGCCGCCTATGTCGGCTTCCTGCAGTTGTCGCTGCAGCTGCAGCAGCCCAAGCAGGCGCGCGAGGATTTTGAAGCGTATGTCGAGCATCTGATCGACACGCTGATTCCGAACGGCTGAGGCGTTCTTCATCGCTGGATGCAGAAAGGCCGCGGCACTGCCGCGGCCTTTTTCGTTGGTGTTGATGCCAGCAGCGAACGTACAAAAAACAACGGCCCCTTGCGGGGCCGTTGCTGCATCAGCTGATCAGTGGAGCGATCAGAACTTCTGCTTGTACTGCATGTACATGTAGCGGCCCGGCAGGTCGTACTGCGGGTCGAACATGTTGTACGAGGTCGAGTACGAGACCGGCGGCTGCTTGTCCCATGCGTTGTTCAGACCCAGCATGATCGTGCCCTTCCACGGGGTGTTGTAGCGCACCTGGATGTCGTGGTAAGTGGTCGAGGCCATGTGGTTCTTGCCGTTCTGGCCGTCGGAGCAGTAGCCCACCAGGTCGGCGTCACGCACCGGATCGAACGGGCATTCTTCGGTCATGCCCGACTTGTAGCGCAGACCGTAGTTCACGCCGAAATCGCCGTAGGACCAGTCGACGTACAGGTTGGAACGGATGCGCCAGTACGGATCCTGATCGAGGTAACGACCTGCGCGGCCATCCAGCGGAGCATCGTCGGTGGACTTGGTGTTCCACTTGGACAGGTAGGTGCTGTCCCAGCTGATGGTGAACTGGCCGAACGAGGTTTCCGGCAGCTTGTACAGGACGCCCAGATCCCAGCCTTCCACCTTGTACGACGACAGGTTCTGCAGCGGCATGTCGACGTTGGTGATGGTGTAGCGCTGGGTCGGGGTGCCGTAGTTCGGGTCGCGGGTGATCAGGCCGCAGTAGGCTGCCTGTTCCTGCGGCGAACCACCGTAGCAGCGATCCATGATGTCCTGAATGGCCGGGCGGGTGATCGCGTCTTCAATCTCGATCTGCCACCAGTCCAGGGTCACGTTCAGGCCGCTGACGAAGCTCGGGCTCCACACCACGCCCAGGGTCTTGCTGGTCGAGGTTTCCGGCTTCAGATCCGGATTCGACTTCCAGGTGAAGGCGACCGGAGTCTGCTTGTTGGCGCCGCTGCCGGCACCCGGCTGCAGGAAGCCCGCCGGCACGCCTTCAGCGGCGCACTGGGCAGCAACTGCACCGGTACGACGACCATTGCCGGAAGAGCACGGATCGGCGTAGGTTTCGAAGGAGTCGGTGTCGCCGCGGTACAGGTTGTTGATGCTCGGCGCGCGGAAGCCCTCGGAGTAGTTACCGCGGATCATCAGGTCGTCGATCGGCTTCCAGCGGAAACCAAACTTGTTGTTGGTGGTGTTGCCGAAGTTGCTGTACTTCGAGTAGCGCGAAGCCACGCTGAAGTCGAGCAGCTTGGCGCCCGGCAGGTCAGCCAGCACCGGGATCGACAATTCGACGAAGAATTCGTCCAGGTCGTAGGAGCCCTTGGTCGGAGCAGCGCCGTTGCCGGTGCTCAGGCCTGCAGCGATGAAGGCGTCCGGATCGAACTGGCCGCTTTCCTTGCGGTATTCGTAACCTGCGGCGAAGGCCAGTGCGCCAGCCGGCAGCTGCACGATTTCACCGGAAAGGTTGGCGTAGTAGCCACGCGAAACCAGGCTTGCCGAGTCATGCGCCGTGAACGAGGCGTAGTCCAGGGCTTCCTGCGAGATCGAGCCCAGGCCACCCAGCGGGTTGATCGGCACGCAGCCAGAGATGACCGCGCCAGCAGCGTTGAGGCAGACAGCCTGGCCATCACGAATTGCCGACGGACCATAGGCTTCGGCCAGACGCGACCGGTTGAACAGGCCATAGGTCAGGTCGTTCTGATCGGTCTTGTCGTAACGGTAGCCGACGTCCCAGTCGAAGTTGCGGTCAGCAAATTCGAAGAAGCCTTCGAAGCCACCGTAGAAGTGCCAGTTCTTGACGTTCTGGTTGAACGAACGGCCGCCGGTTTCATTGAAGCGACGCGCAACGCTGGTCAGGTCAACGCCGTACGGGTTGTAGATGCTGTTGGCGCTCAGGCGCTGGCCGGTCACCGGCATCGCCGCGAGCAGCTGCTCGGACTTGCGCTCGTTGTACATCGCCTCGGTACGGAAGGTGACGTTGTCGGTGACATTGTACGAACCGGTCGCAAACAGCGAGGTACGTTCCTGCGGGGTCAGCAGGTAGTTGTCCGGCGAGGTGTTGTAGCCGTGGATGTCAGAATCGAAGACGGTTTCCTGACCATTGATGATGACGTACTGCTCATCATTGCGGATGTAGGAGCCCGGGATACCGGTAGCGCTCTGGCCGCCGAAGAACGGCGGGCCACCGGCGGAGATCTTGCGATCGCCGGCCATGACGCTGCCTTCCTTCACGTAGGACGCGCCCAGCACCAGCGATGCGCGGTCGGTGGTGGTACCGATGCTGAAGTCATAGGCTTCACGCTCGCCGTCGCCCTGGCTGTACTGGCCCTTGTAGACGTTCGCTTCGGCGCCGTCGAAGTTCTGCTTGGTGATGATGTTCACCACGCCGGCGATGGCGTCCGAACCATAGATGGTCGAAGCGCCGTCCTTCAGGACGTCGATGCGCTCGATCATCGCGGTCGGGATGGTGTTCAGGTCGACGCTGCCGTCCAGGCCGGTGGTCCAGCGACGGCCATTGACCAGCACCAGGGTGCGTTCGGCACCGAGGTTGCGCAGGCTGACGCCGGCCGAACCGTCACCGCCGTTGTTGAAGGTGCGGTTCAGCGCAGCGCCGTTGGCCGAGATGCGCTGCAGGATGTCGGCGACCGAGGTCACACCCTGCTTTTCGATGTCGGCGCGGGTCAGGCTCAGGACCGGCTGCGAGGTTTCGATGTCGGTGCTCTTGATGCGCGAACCGGTCACCGAGATGCGATCCAGGTTGGTCGCTTCCTGCGCCTGGGCCGTTACGGACGTCGCCGCACCGGCGATCAGCGCGACGACGACAGCGTCACGCAGCTTGTTGGACTGGAAATTCATTGGCTCTCTCTCTCCAAGAAATCTTGGCTGGGGTAGTGCCTGCGCGGCGGTGCCAAAAAAGAAGGCTCCAAAATCGCGAGGCTGAATCGATAGTAACGGCCCCCAGCCAAAAATTAAAGCTGCGTTAATTCACGCTGTGGTTACACATGAATGCGCTTTGATTTCTTTTATTTCAATGAGTTATCTGGATGTGGGAAGGGACGCAACCGCGCCTGCCTGCCCTCGACGCACAAAAAAGTTTCAGTTGATGCATGTCGTGATGTATCCGTTTGTAACGGATAGGTGCTTTTCGCACTTGACAGATGTGTCCAGAAACAATTCGGGCGCCCCTGGGCGCCCGATGTTCAACACAGCTTGTTCGCGGTCGATGAGCGACTACAGATCCTGCTCGTAGCGCACGTACGGCACGGTGCCGTCATCGTTGCTTTCGTTGCGCGGGGAGAACGGGTTCTTGCCGCGGCTGATGACGTTTTCCGCGCCGACGGTGAGCTGGCCGGACCACGGGGTGCGCCAGGTCAGGCCGATGCCCAGGCCTTCCCACTTGCCGGGCTTGCCGGGAACGTCAACCACGCGGCCGATGATGCTGCCGCTGAAATTGCCGTAGCCGGCGCCCAGGCTCAGGCTCTTGCTGTCCCAGCGGTCAACGATGGCCGGTGAGGCGTCAGCCAGGGGTACCAGGCGTGCCTTGGCATAGGTGCCGGCGATGGAGACAAAGCCTTCGCGACCGATGTTCTTCTGCGCGAACACGGTCAGGTCATTCTGTTCGGCGCGCAGCGACGGGGTCTTGCTGGGCGTGGCCAGCCAGGCGGGCAGGGTCTCGCGGCCAGTGCCGGCAGTGATTCCCAGGCGGCCGGTGCCACGGTTGAGCGCGGCGGTACCGGTCAGGCGCCGGTTGGAGCCGATGGCATCATCGTCGTCGCCCAGGCTGGCCAGCATGCAATGGCTGGCCAGTCCGCTGATGCTGGAGCCGCTGCTGCTGTTGCACAGCAGGCCGAGCGAGTCGCCCGAAGACAGGCCGAACGCAGCATCGAGCGAATTGCGGCCGAAATGCCAACGTGCGCCCACGGCCTGCTCGCCGGTCGGTTCCAGGTACAGCAGGGCCTCGACCTTGCCACTGCCCTTGTTCCAGACCGGAATGACGGTGCGGGTGTCCTTGCTCTGCGCGTGCACGCCCGTGATCGCGCCAAGGGCGATCAGAAGGGCCAGCGGTAGACGCAGGAAGGTACGCATCGGACCAGTTCAGACAGGGACGGGCAGTGAAAGTTCCCGCTGGGGCGGGAACTCGATCCTAGGGTGTTTATGAATTCTTAACAAGCCTTGTTCCTCCCCAGATACAAGACTCATTGGGTATTACTGAAGTCGTTCAGGTGCCGGTACAGCCCCCTGGGCACCGTGGAACAGTATGCCGAACTCCGTCAACGGAAAGTGATACTCCTGTCCGCAGAATTCGCAACGTACGTCTACGGCGCCGGTGTCTTCGGCAGCCGCACGGGCCTCTTCCTCGCCCAGCGAGAACAGCATCGAGGCGACCCGTTCACGCGAGCAGGAGCAGGCGAAGGACAGGGCCTTGTCACCCACCAGCTCCGCCTTCTCCTCGTGGAACAACCGGTGCAGGAGTTCCTCGGCCGGAGTGGCCAGCAGCTCCGCCTTGCCCAGGGTGTCGAACAGCGCGCTGGCGCGGGACCAGCCATCGTCGTCGCCTTCGTCGCCCGGCAGCTTCTGCAGCAGCAGGCCGGCAGCACCGTCGCGGCCGGCGGCCAGCAGCAGTCGCGTCGGCAGCTGCTCGGACTGGCGGAAGTAGTCTTCGAATGCTTCATCCAGTTCCGGCGCGGTCAGTGCGACCAGGCTCTGGTAGCGCTGCGGTTCGCGCGGGTCCAGGCCGGGATTCTCGATGGTGATGGCCAGCAGGGCGTCCTGGCCAAGGTCGGTCAGGTCGCGGGGGGCGTCACCGCCCTCGGCAACCTGGACGATGCCACGCAGGGTGCCGGCGGCGGTGCATTCGGCGAACAGGGTACGCAGGGCGGTATTGCTGCGCAGCTGGATCGACAGGCGGCCGTCCACCTTGGTGTGGCCGGTGAACAGGGCCGATGCCACGCAGGCTTCGCCGAGCAGTTCGGTGGCGCTGTCCGGATACTCGCCGTGGGACTGGATGTCCTGCCAGGTGGCCTGCAGGCGCACGTGGACGCCACGGACACCGGCGTCGGGGAGCAGGAAACGGATAAGGGAATCGGATTGGGCGGTCATCGGCTCACATCGCGCGGAAACGGGGATGGTTGCCGGATAATGCGCCGACAACCAGGCATAAGAAGGATGCACCAGTAATGGGGGCAGGGGGAGAGCAGGACAAGGTAGTGGCCGCCGCCGACGCGGCACCGCGCAGGCGCTGGCGCTGGAAGCGGCTGCTGTGGCTGCCGGTGCTGTTCGTGGCCTTCAGCTGCCTGCAGGTGCTGGTGCTGCGTTTCATCGATCCGCCACTGTCCACGGTGATGGTCTGGCGTTTCGGTGAGGCACTGGGTGAAGGCGACTGGTCCTACCGGCTGCACTACCAGTGGCGGGACCTTGACCAGATGGCGCCGAGCCTGCCGATTTCGCTGGTGGCCGCAGAAGACCAGCGCTTCCCCGACCACAGCGGGTTCGACCTGCAGGCCATTGAAAAGGCGCGCGACCACAACGCGCGGGGCGGGCGCCTGCGCGGGGCCAGCACGATCAGCCAGCAGGTGGCCAAGAACCTGTTCCTGTGGCAGGGCCGCAGCTGGATCCGCAAGGGCCTGGAGGTCTGGTACACGGTGCTGATCGAAGCCTTCTGGCCGAAGCAGCGGATCCTGGAGATGTACGCCAACATCGCCGAGTTCGGCGACGGTGTGTATGGCGCCCAGGCAGCGGCGCAGACATTCTGGGGCAAGGACGCCGCGCGGCTGAGCCCTGCCGAGAGCGCGCGTCTGGCGGCAGTGCTGCCGGCGCCGCGCCGCTACAACGCGGCCAAGCCAGGCCCCTACGTGCAGCGTCGTGCGGCGTGGATCCAGCGGCAGGCACGGCAGCTGGGTGGAGCGGGGTACCTGGCGGAGGACTGAGGGGCCACGACCCCAGATGTCCGTGGTGCCTTCCGATGCGGGAAGCGGGTATTTCGAACGCTGGACTGACGGGCTGCATCCCCGTCAACGACGTACAATCCGGCGATGACTCGTGAGCGTCTTACCTTCGTCATCGCCGCACACAACGAAGAGCTGGTGCTGCCCCAGCTGCATCCGCGATTGTGCGCGGTACTGGACGGCCTGGCCGGAATCGATGGTCACATCCTGTACGTGGATGACGGCAGCAGTGACACGACCTGGTCGTTGATCGCCTCGCTGGCCCAGGCCGACCCGCGGGTATCGGCGCTGAAGCTGTCGCGCAACTTCGGCAAGGAGGCGGCGCTGACCGCCGGCCTGGACCATGTGCGCGAAGGCGCGGCGATGATCCTCGACGCTGATGGCCAGGACCCGCCGGAACTGGTGCCGCACTTTGTCGAACGTTGGCGGCAGGGCTACGACAACGTCTACGGCACGCGCCTGGTACGTGACGGTGAGAGCTGGAGCAAGCGTGCTGCCGCATCGGTGTTCTACCGGGTGATTGGTCGCCTCTCGCGCACGCCCATTCCGGCCGATACCGGCGATTTCCGCTTGTTGTCGCCGCGCGCGCTGAGCGCATTGCGCGAGATGCGCGAACGGCACCGGTTCATGAAGGGGCTCTTCAGCTGGGTCGGTTTCCGCCGCGTGGCGGTGCCGTATCACCGGCATGCCCGTTTGGCCGGCAGCAGCAAGTTCAGCCTGTGGCGGCTGTGGAACTTCGCACTGGAAGGGATCACCGGCTTCTCGACGGTCCCGCTGCGGGCGGCCACCTACATGGGGCTGGCCACCGCAGGCGTGGCCTTCGTGTTTGCCATCTGGGTGATTGCGAAGGCAGCGTTGTACGGCGACCGGGTGGCCGGGTGGCCGACCATGATGGCGGTGATCCTGTTCCTCGGGGGCGTGCAGTTGATCGCGCTGGGGCTTATCGGCGAGTACCTGGGACGCCTGTACGAGGAGTCCAAGCAACGGCCGTTGTACCTGGTTGACGCATGGTTGGCCCCTTCCGTGGCAGACTCGGAGCTGCAACCCACCCTGGGAGGGCAGGCAGATGACGTCGGTACGGCAACTGTTGGACGGCAAGTCCCCTGAAGTGCATGCGGTCGCGCCAGGCGCGGCGGTGATCGATGCGATCCGGTTGATGGCGCAGAAGGGCATCGGCGCGGTGCTGGTGATGGATGGCCCGCGACTGGTCGGGATCCTCTCCGAGCGTGATTACGCACGCAAGATCGTGCTCCACGATCGTTCGTCGCGTGACACCGCAGTGTCGGAAATCATGACCGCGAAAGTAGTGACGGTGAGTCCCGGTGAGCAGGTGGAACACTGCCTGCAGCTGGTGACCGATTACCGCATCCGCCATCTGCCGGTGGTCGAGGGCGGGCAGGTACTGGGGGTGATTTCCATCGGTGACCTGGTGAAGTCGGTGATCGATGCGCAGCGGCGCGAGCTGGATCAGCTGCAGCAGTACATCGTGGCGGGGTAAGTTCTGTCGCTGGCGGGCCTGCGGCCCGCCGGCCCGCTTTTTCAAGCAACTGCCAAAGCCAAAGCCAAAGCCAAAGCGGCGCCTTCCTGATACGCGGGGGAGGCGTCGGGTGCGGCTGGGCAGGACACGCCGTAAACCCATCCATGGGGGCTCGATGGCGCCATCCATGGCGCCAACGGTCCTGCACGGCCATGCCCTCCGCCTCAGGACACGTTCCTGCGAGCGCGGCGGCCTTCACCCTGACTATCTGCCGTTGGTAGATGCCAACCTTGGTTGGCACTGCTTCTGATTCTGCTTTCTTCTTTTGATCTTGAATTCCTGCTCTCATTCCGCGCGCGCAGGAAACTGTCGGGAGGGTGACGGGTGGCCCAGGCAGGACCGTTGGCGCCATGGATGGCGCCATCGAGCCCCCATCGGTGAGGGCGCTTTGCTTGCGAAGCACTGCTTCGCAAGCGCCCGAACGCACAGCCGCCAGCGGCTGGGCCGGACCGCAGAGCGGGGTTCACGGCGTGTCCTGCCTGGGCCACCCGTCACCCTCGTCCCATTTGCAGTAGGGCGCCGAACGCCCGCTCTACTTCGCGTAGTGCCCACCGCAGTCGGCATCCTTGCCCGGCCCCAGTTCGATGGTGGCCAGCAGTGCCGCCGGCGGCGCGATGCTGCCCAGCGTCAACGCCACCGCACCCCGGATACCCAGCGCCTTGAAGTCCGGGCGGAACGACGGGTCCTTGAAGGTGCCGCCGATGCGCAGCGGCGAGCGCAGCACCAGGATGCTCCTGTCCTTCGGTCGTGGCTTCAGCAGCAGGTCCAGCGTTTCATCGCGCAGGCTGACATCGCCCTCGCCGAGGATGATCGTATCGGTGGTGTCCACTGCCATCGACCGGGTATGCATCAGGCCCTCGCGCACGCCGAAGTCGGCGAAGGCGCATCGCAGCGGAATCTGTTTGTCGCCGGTGAACAGGAATTTCAACGACTCGGTGATGTCCAGTCCCGCCACTTCCATCAGCAGGTTGCCGACGTGGCCGCGGCCCATGCCCAGCGCCACGTTGCCGCTGCTGCTGCCGAGCATCGCTGCGATCGAGTTGCCGTTGCCGGTCAGGTCAATGGCGCCGCTGATACCCCCCTTGGCCTGTTCGGCCAGCTTGGCGTCGGGGAACAACTGGCCCAGCTGCACGCCGCGCACGCTGGCCTTCAACGAGGTTGCAATCTGCGGGCGACGTGCGTCCATGCGGATCGTGCTGCGGATGTCGCCGCCGGCAACGCCGAAGTTCAGCGGGTCCAGCCGCAGTACACCATCGTCCAGCAGCAGGTGTGCATCCATGTCGTCCAGCGGCAGCTTGGGTGCATTGATGCGCTGGGCCTTCCAGCGCACGTCGGCATCCATCGCGCGCAGCTTGCCCAGGTTGTACGGCGTGGCCGGCAGCACTTTGGCGCTGGCGGCCACGCGCGCAGCCTCGGCCCGCTGTTCTGCATTGGCGGTCTCGCCGCCACCGGTCTTCGGGGGCGCACCGACGAAGCCGGCAAGGTCATCGAAATCGAGGCGGCGCGACACCAGGTTCGCGGTCATCCGTGGGCGTTCCCTGGAGACATCGAACTGCACATCGCCGCTCAGGTCACTGTCGCCGACTTTGCCGGTGAAGCGCTCGTAGCGCCACACCTGGTGATCGCGCTTCAGGCGGCCATCCAGTGCGTAGGGCGGGGAAGGCGGAATGGCGATGCCCAGCAATGGATACAGGTCGGCCA
>Ga0213827_1002041_pt1 | contig 10822 bp, 6 predicted proteins | sample MC6MC0898MG_FD_180669 | JGI IMG/M metagenome (GOLD analysis project Ga0213827, IMG submission 180669) | Enriched soil aggregate microbial communities from Iowa State University, Ames, United States - MC6-MC0898-MG | ecosystem: Environmental > Terrestrial > Soil > Unclassified | place: USA: Iowa...
AGCTTCCGGTGATGGGCACCCCGAACAGCGTCACGGCCAGCAAAGTCATCAGCAGAAAATTCAACATGGCCAGCGCCACATACGGCGCCTGTTTGCCCAGCAGGAATTCCAGCCGCGTCACCGGCGTGACGTACAGGTTGATGATGGACCCCAGTTCTTTTTCACGCACGACGGCAAGCGCCGTCAGCATGGCCGGCATCATCAGCAGCAACAGCGGAATCACGGCCGGCACCATGGCGGGCAGGCTGCGCACGTCGGGGTTATAGCGAAAGCGCGTTTCGATGCTGACGGCTTGTTGCGCGCTGGCGCCCAGCCGTTCGCGCGCCTGCTGCATCAGCCAGCCTTGATGCATGCCCAGCACATAGCCGCGTATCGTTTCCGCGCGCTGCGGCATGGCGCCGTCGATCCACACGCCGATCTGTACGGCCTTGCCGCGCGCGACGTCGCGCGCAAAGCCTTGCGGAATTTCGATCGCCAGCGATAGCTCTCCGCTGCGCATGCGCGCGTCCATCTCGTTGTAGTCCGCGATGGGCGGCTGTTCGATGAAGTACCGCGAACCGGACAGATTCAGGCTGTAGTTGTGGCTAAGGCTGGTTTGGTCGCGGTCCATGACGGCGTAGCGCAGGTCTTCCACATCCAGGCTGATGCCGTAACCCATCACGAACATCAGCAGCAAGGAACCCGCCAGCGCCAAGGTGGCGCGCACCGGGTCGCGGCGCAGTTCCAGCGTTTCGCGCCACATGTAGCTCAGTGCGCGTTGCAGGCTGAAACCATGGCGGGGGTCGGACGGCGGGTCGGGCAGCGGGTCGGGCTGCGGGGCAGGGGCGGCGTTTTGCGGTGCGGCGCTTGCCGCGGCGCCGGCCCCCGCATCGATCAGATACGCAATGAACGCTTCTTCCAGCGTCTTCGCGCCGCGCATCCGCGTGATCTCGGCAGGCGACGCGCTGACCAGCACCTTGCCCGCATGCATCAACGACATCCGGTCGCAGCGCTGCGCTTCGTTCATGAAGTGCGTCGAGATGAAAATCGTGACCTGGTCCTGCCTGGCCAGTGCAATCAGCAAGCGCCAGAACGCATCGCGCGCAACGGGGTCCACGCCAGAGGTCGGTTCGTCCAGGATCAGCAGCTCGGGTTGGTGCACCATGGCCACCGCCAACGATAAGCGCTGGCGCACGCCCATGGGCAGGCTTTCCGGCAGGGTATCCAGCACATCGCCCAACTCGAATCGCGCGACCATATCGTTCACGCGCGCAGCGATATCGGCTTCGGGCACATGGAACAGGCGCGCATGCAGCACCAGGTTCTGGCGCACCGTCAGCTCGCCATACAGCGAAAACGCCTGCGACATATAGCCCACGCGGCGGCGAGTATCGATGTTGCGCGGATCGACCTCCTGGCCGAACAGCCAGGCCTGGCCCTCGCTTGCGGGCAGCAGGCCCGTCAGCATTTTCATGGTGGTGGATTTGCCGCAACCGTTCGATCCCAGAAAGCCGAAGATTTCGCCACGGCGGATGCGGAAGTTCACGTGGTCGACCGCCACGAAGTCGCCAAAGCGCATGGTCAGATCGCGCGCCTCGATGGCGATTTCGGCGTTGTCGTCCAACGCTAGCGGCACGATTTCCACCGGCTTGTGGCCCCGGCGTTTCGCTTCGGGCAGCAGGGCGATGAAGGCGGCTTCCAGAGAATCCGCGCCCGTGCGCTGCGTCAGCTCAAGCGGCGTGCCGGTGGCCAGCACGCGGCCGTCGTCCATGGCGATGAGCCAGTCAAAGCGCTGCGCTTCGTCCATATACGCGGTGGCGACAAGCACGCTCATGCCCGGACGTTCGTGGCGGATCTCGTTGATCAAGTCCCAGAATTGCGCTCGCGCCAGCGGGTCGACGCCGGTGGTCGGTTCATCCAGGATCAGCAGGTCAGGGTCGTGGATCAGTGCGCAGCACAGGCCCAGCTTCTGCTTCATGCCGCCCGACAGCTTGCCGGCGGGGCGCGACAGAAAGGCGGACATGCCGGTGCTGCGCGTCAGGCTGTCGATGCGGCGGCGGCGCTCGGCCTCGTCGTGGCCGAACAGGCGGCCGAAGAATTGCAGGTTCTCTTCCACCGACAGCGTGGGGTACAGATTCTTGCCCAGGCCTTGCGGCATGTAGGCGATGCGCGGGCAGACGTCGTCGCGGTGCCGGGGGTTGGCCATGTCGCCGCCCAATGCCTCAACGCGGCCTTCCTGCACCGCGCGTGCGCCCGCCACCAACGCCAGCAAGCTCGACTTGCCCACGCCATCGGGGCCGATCAGGCCCACCATGCGGCCGGGGGGAATATCCAGCGTGATGCCGTCCAGCGCCACGGTGCTGCCGTAGCGCAGGCGCACATCGGATAGCCGAACGACGGGGGCGGCGGCAGGGGCATCCATCAGGGCACCCGGACTTCAAGATTGGCGGGCCAGGCGGCGTCGGCATCCAGCTTCAGCCAGGCGATGCCCGGCAGGCCTGTCTTTACCTGCGTCAGATGTTGTTGCAGCAGCGCGGGGCTGATCTGCGCCTTGACGCGAAACATCAGCTTTTGCCGTTCGCTGGCGGTTTCCACCGTCTTGGGCGTGAACTGCGCCGTGCTGGCCACGAACGACACCTTGGCCGGAATCACATATTGCGGCGCGGCGTCCAGAATGATGCGCACGTCTTGGCCCAGCGCCACGCGGCCGGCGGCTTGCTCGGGCAGAAAGAACGTCATGTAGACGTCGGCCAGGTCGACCATGTTCAGCACTTTGCCGCCAGCGCCCAGCACTTCACCGGGTTGTGCAACGCGGTATTGCACGCGGCCATCGCGCGGGGCGCGCAGCTCGCTGTCGGTGATGTCGGCGTCGATGCGGGCAATGGTGGCTTGCGCAGCCGCGATGGCGGATTGCGCGCCTACCTGCGCGGCGCGTGCGGCGTCGATCGCGGCTGCGGCGGCCTTGACTTGAGCGCGGGCGGCCTGGGCGGCGGCCTGCGCGCTGCGCACGCGGGCGCGGTCATCGTCCAGTTCCTGGATCGACGACGCGCCCTCCTTGGACAGCGTTTCCGAGCGCGCCAGGCGGCGGCGCGCGGCGTCGGCTTCGCTGTCGCGTTGCACAACGACGGCTTCGGCGGCCAGCTTGTCGCTTTCACGCTGCGCGACTTGCGCCGCAGCGCTGGCCGCGCTGTTGATCGCTTGCTGATGCTGTGCGCGCGCTTCTTCGCGCTGCGCATTCAGCGTGTCGATCTGCATGCGCGCAAGCGGCTGGCCGGCTTTGACGAAGTCGCCTTCGATCACCAGCACATCGCTCACGCGGCCGGCCAGTTTGGTGGCGACGTCGATCTCGGTGGCTTCAATGCGGCCGTTGCCGCTGATGAAGCCTTCTCCCGGCCCGGTGTCGGCCATCAGCCGCCAGCCGGCGTACCCCGCGGCAGCGGCCGCCAGAACAATCAAGACGGGAATCAGTTTTCGGGTGGGCAAAGGCATGACGGGTTCCTGGATTATTCGGTGGAAGGGGCGGCGGCGGTGAGTCCCGCGGCTTGGGCGCCACCGCCCAGGGCGGCGTACAGGCCGACCCGGCTGGACAACAGCGCACGCCGCCGTTGCACCAGGGTCTGCTGCGCGGCGAGCAGGTCGCGCTGCGCGTCCAGCACTTCCAGATACGGTGAGGCGCCGTGCTCATAGCGCAGCTGCGCCAGCCGCGCGCGTTCGCTTTGCGCGGCGACGGTGGCGCGCAGCACCACCACTTGTTCGGCCAGCCAGTGGCGCGCGGTCAAGGCGTCGGACACGTCGCGAAACGCGCTCTGGATGCTCTTCTCGTAGGTGGCGATGGCTTGGTCTCGCCGCACTTCGGTCAGATCCAGCGTGGACTGGCGGCGGCCGGCGTCGAAGATCGGCAGGCTGATGCTGGGCGCGAAGTTCCAGGCGCGGCTGCCGCCCGAGAACAAGCCATCCAGCTCGGCGCTGGCGGTGCCGAATGCGCCGGTCAGCGTGATGCTGGGCAAGAAGGCGGCGCGTGCGGCGCCGATGTTGGCATTGGCGGCTTGCAATTGATGTTCGGCCGCGACGATGTCGGGCCGGTTGATGAGCAGGTCCGACGGCAGCCCGGCGGGCAGCTCGCGCATGACGGCGTTGTCGTCCAGCTGCGTGATGTGCGCGGGCAGATTCAACGGTGCGCCCACCAGCAGTTCCAGCGCGTGGGCCTGCGCGGCGCGGGTCTGTTCCAGGTCGGCGCCCAATGCGCGCGCTTGCTGCCACAAGGTTTCGACTTGGGTCAGGTCAAGTTTTGATATCGCGCCCACTTCAAAACGGCGGCGGAAGATGCGCAACGACTCCGCGCGCGAGGCGATGGTTTCGCGCGTGAGCGCCAGCCGTTCATCCAGTTCGCGCAGCGTCAGGTAGCTGTCGGCCACTTGCGTGATGAGACTGAGCGTGGCGGCTTGCGCCGCGGCGTCGGACGCCAGGTAGTTCTGTAATGCGGCGTCTTTCAGGCTGCGCACGCGGCCCCAGAAATCCAGCTCCCAGGTGGCCATGCCAACGCCTACTTGATATTGGCTGCTGATCTGCGGCTGGCCCGTCAGGTTCAGATCACCCGGCACGCGGCTGCGCGTGCCGTCGGCCTGGACGCCGAGGGTGGGGAATTGATCCGCGCGTTGAATGCCGTACAGCGCGCGGGCTTCTTCAACGCGCAGCAAGGCGGTGCGCAGGTCGCGGTTGTTGGCCAGCGCGCTGTCGATCAGACCGTGCAGGACGGGGTCGGAAAAATAGGTTTGCCAGGCGATGTGGGCGGCGGCTTCGGCGTTGGCGTCGGGTGCGGCGTCGGACGGCGAGGCCGGCGCGTAAGCGGCAGGCACGGGCAGAGCAGGGCGGGTGTAGGGCGGCGCCATGGACACGCAGCCCGCCAGCAGCACGCATAAAGCAGCGGGGGCGGCGCGCAGGGCGCTCAGGGTCTTGGCCGGATACGGGCGGCGAGTCATGCAAGGGTCTCCAGCGCGAGGGCGCCGGGTGCGTCCGGGGCGGCGCGGCTTGTGGCTTGGCGTTCGGACGGACCCGATGCCAGGGTCATGCGTCCATTGTTCCTCGCCTGCGCGCAGCGTTCCTTGACGCGGGTCAAGTTATCGACTGACCAGTCGGTTTTTAATATCCGGGAATTGCAGGGGAATTCGCTATGAGCGTGCAACGCTGTCGTCTGCCTCCTGCCGTGCGCGTCGGGCAAATCCTGGACGCCGCATTGCAGGAATTTTCACGAGCGGGCTATGCCGGCGCCAGGATGGAAGACATCGCCGTGCGCGCCGGCCTGTCCAAAGGGGGGCTGTACGCGCACTTCACCAGTAAGGAAGACGTCTTCGAGGCGCTGCTCACGCGCCATCTGAATCCGGCCCGGCTGGACGTGGACGCGGTGGTGGATGGGGCGTCTTCGCCGCGCCATCTGGCCGAGCGCATCGTGAACCACCTGTACGCGTCGTTGAGCGACCCGGCCATGGCCGGCACGATGCGCCTGCTGCTGGCGGAAAGCGGGCGAGTGCCGCACCTGGCCTCTCGTTGGCGGCGCGAGACCGCTGATGCGTATCAGTCAGACATTGCGCAGGTGCTGGCGCGGGCGCGCAAGCGTGGCCTGTGCGGCAGGTGCCTGGCGGTGGAACATCCCTGGCTGCTGCTGTCGCCCATCGTGCATACGCTGGTCATGTCGGCGCTGATGGGGCCCGAAGAACAGATGAACCTTGCCGCCCGCAGGCGGGCGCATATTGCGCTGATCCAGCGCTTGCTTGAATCCGCGGCGTGAATCGGCGGCGGGGCAGGCAAGGCGTTGCGTAATCGCTTCTTGACGCTGCGCCGCGCTTGGTGTCCTATCGCTTTCAGGATGGTTTTGCACATTGACTGAATTTCCAGCGAGGCGGCTTTGACGACATCAGGAATGACGGTTCGTGTGCCGTCCTGGCGGTATTTGCCAGTGGCATTTGCGTTGATGCTCCCTGTGCTGTTGTGCGTGGCCTGGTCTTGGGTGCATGCCAAGAACGAACGGCGCAACGAGGCCGAAGCCGCCGCGCAAATCGTTCGTGTCCAGGTGGAGACCATTCTTTCGCAAGCGTGGTCTGTGCTGGATCGGGTGGCCGAGCTGACGCCAAAGCCATGCGCCGAAGTGCTGCCGTTGCTGCAACGCTGGAGCGCGCTGAATCCGTATATCCGTGCGCTGATTCTTGCCAGCAGCGATCACATCTATTGCTCATCGGTGATCGGGGCCGTCGACTTTTCCGTTGGCGATTTCCGTAATTGGCCCATCGACGCCACGCCCGACCGCTGGTCGTTCTCGGTGGGGGGGACGCCGCTGGCGCCTGAGCGCCCCGCGATCCTGCTGGGCAAGCCGGGCGCCCCGGGCTACAGCGGCGCGGTGGCGCTGGACGGCCGGTACGTCCTGGACCTGCTCAATGCCGTTGCCTCGCTTGGCGACTACGGGCTGGAGCTGATCGTAGGCAAGGGGGCTCCCATCCGCAGTGAGTCCTGGAAGGCGTCAAGCAAGGGCGCCGAACTCATCTACGACGAAGTCACGCGGAACAACGGGCGCGTCGCGTTGACCATCAATGTCCGCGCGCCGGCTGAAGGGTTGGTGAATGCCTGGCAGCAACTGCTGCTGAGCTATCTGCCCGTTGCGCTGCTGATCGGCGCCGGGCTGGCGTTTGCCGCTTACCGCTTGCAGGTCAATCGGCTGTCATTCAAAGAGCAGCTGCGCAGCGCCATGCGCGCCAACGAGTTCCAGGTCTACTACCAACCGGTGTATGGGCAACTGACGGGGCAGTGTGAAGGGGCTGAAGCGCTGATGCGCTGGAATCGGCCCGGCGTGGGTTTCGTGCGGCCCGACATCTTTATCGCGGCGGCCGAGGCCGAGGGCATGATCATTCCGCTGACCCAGCATCTGCTGCGGCTGATCGAACGGGATATGCAAACGTGGGCCACGCCGCCCGACTTCCACATTGGCGTGAACATCGCGCCCGAGCATCTGTCGGGCACGACGCTCGTATCCGACATCCAGGCGTTTCGCGCGAATATCGCCGCGCGCCAACCGCTGGTCGTGCTGGAAATTACCGAACGTAGCCTGATTGCGGATAACGGCCAGGCGCGCCGCAATATCGATGCGCTGCGCGCCGAGGGCGTGCGCGTCGCCATCGACGATTTCGGCACGGGCCATTGCTCGCTATCGTATTTGCAGAAGTTTCCGGTGGATTACCTGAAGATCGACAAGGGCTTTGTGCACGCCATCTTGCCGTCGGGCGAAGAAGCGCCGGTGCTCGACGTGATCATCACGTTGTCGCATCGGTTGAATCTGGCGGTGGTGGCGGAAGGCGTCGAAACGCAAGTGCAGTTTGATTACCTGACGGCGCGCGGCGTGGCGTTCATTCAGGGGTATCTGTTTGCGCGGCCCATGCCGTCTGCGGATTTCGTGCGGTGGTATGTCGGCCATTCGCCGCCCGGGGCGGTTGCCGCCGCGGCGCAGCGCCCGGTCACGGACGCCCCTGACGCGGCTTGACGAGCCGCTCGGACGCGGCTCAAGTTGGCGTCACGGGCGGCGTTGCCGCCTTGGCGAAGAACAGATCCGTGATGGCCTGGCTGTCCATCGGTTCGCCATTGATGGCGCGCGTCAGCAGTTCGGCGCCCAGCAATTGCACCGAGAACACCATGTCCGGATGCACGCGCCGGATCTTCTCCAGATGCTTGCTGGTATTGACCAGCGCCACCGTCTTCGCGCCGCCTTCGCCCGTGGCTTCCTTGGCCGCCAGCACGATGAACGCATTTTCGGCATCGTCATCGCGCAGCGCCAGCACATAGCGCGCGCGCGTCACGCCCGCATTGCGCAGGATTTCCACGCTGGAGGGGTCGCCTTCAATCAGGTCGGTGGCGGCGGGGTATTCGTGCGGCGTGCCGACCGGCACGATGACGGTCACTTCCTCGCTGCGTTGGCGCAGCCCGTTGTAGACGCTGAGCGCCAGCGGTGTGGCGCCTGCGATGATGATGTGGTTTTTTCTCATGGCGGTAGAGAACTTGCCTTTGACCAGCCGTTTCAGATTGCCGCCGATCACCGGCCCGGCGATGGCGCTGATGGAGGTGGCGAACACCGTAATGCCAAGGATGATAATCGACGCGGTGAACAGCCTGGCGGTGGTGCTGTGCGGCGTGATGTCGCCATAGCCCACGGTGGACATCGACACGATGGAAAAGTAGAACGCAGTGCCCGCATCCAGCACAGGCGGGTTGAATTCGTTGCCCAGGTAGAGCGTGCCGAAGATGGCGTAGATCAGCAGCGACAACACACTGACCAGCGCGAACAGCGAGCCTGCGGTAACGCTTGCGCGGTCAAAGCGGCGCCAGTACGCGATCAGCGCAATCACCAGCACCAGCGTGTAGATGCCCAGCCCTGCGCGCCCGGCGTCACCCAGAATCGCGAACGTGCCGATGCCAATCAGCAGCACCAGCGAGAACGCCCATGCAATGCGCGCCTTCAGGATCAGGCCGATCGCAATGACTTGCAGGCCCACGCCGAGCACCAGGCGCGGAATCTCCAGCAGGCCCACCACGCGCATGACTTCGTGCCAGTTATCCAGCGCCAGCCAAAATGAGTATTCGCGTGCGCGGACTTCGCGCAGCACCGGGTGCATGAACGCATAACCATCCAGCGCAACAAGAATCGCCAGGCACCAGTTCGGCGGAAACAGCGATAGCGCTTTGCGCAGGCGCTGTCTGAGGGGGTGGGTTGTGGTCGGCATCGGTGTGGGAGCGTGTCCTTTTGTCCGTATTTTAGGACGTTGCGCGACGGGCTTTGCTATGCCAAATAGGTATAGAAGGCTATCAACAAAGAATTACTGGAATCGCGCGGCAAGTCCTAAACTTCCTTCATCACGCGGCTATCCAAACGGAAAACCGCTGATACGGGCGGTAAGCCAACCAGTCTTCATTGGATGGCGTGACGCCCGGGCGTTGATCACGTTGCAGCTTGTATGGGGACTAGAGACCCTGCACAGGTTCACGGTTGGACCGTGCGTGAGCAGTATGAGGCACGAATGTTGGAATCGCGTGATCCAGGTAGAAGGCATCAGTGCCGGCTGATGACTCCGGGTTCACGTGTTGTTTTAGCGCGGCGTCTTACCTCTCGGGGGCAGCGCCGCGTTTTTTTCGCCTGTCGCATTGCGCGACCGGCAGGGCCGCCGGGCCTTGCCGCCCGGCTCGCCTCACGGGTTCGCCTTACGTTGACGCGCTTGCGTCCGCCGTCTCCCGGCGCCACTCTTCCAGCCCGTCCACGCGGCTGTCATCCCCAACATCCCGATAGTCCAGATCCAGCGTGATGTCCGCGGCGAACATGTAGCCCCAGCCATGCACCGCGCGGATGGGCAGCGTCATCTGATTGGCGGCCGCCTTGCGCCGCAGGCGGCTGATCATCACGTCCACGAAGCGGCGGCGCGTAATGCCGCTGTCGGCATCTTCCGCGCCATCGGCGTAGAAGGCGTCGCGGCTGACTTTGCGGTCGGGCGCCGTCACCAGGCGCGACAGGAAGTCGCGTTCTCCGGTCGTCAGGCCCAGTATGCGGCCCGCCGGGTTGATCAGGGTCCAGCCTTTGTTCGCCAGGCGCCAGGTTTCCTGGACGGGTTCTTCGGCGTGCGTGTCGGGCGTGGCGTCCATGCCGTCCAGCCCCACCGCGCGCCGCACCAGCGCCTGCAGCACCGCGGCAAGTTCCAGCCCGCTGACTTCAGGCGGCAAGCAGGCATCTGCCCCGCAGAGCAGCGTGCGGATGCGGCTTTCGGTATCCGCGAAAGTGGCGATCGCCACGATGCCCAGGCCCCGGTCCACCGCGCGCAGGCGGACGGCCGCGTTGTGGATATCGGGCAGCGGCGCCTCCAGCACGATCAGCGGGCTGGGCCGGCGGGAATAGCGGTCATAGACATCCACCAGGTCGTAGCAGCGGCGGATGCTGAAACCCAGGTGGGACAGGGCGTCCACAAGCCTGGCGTGCCTGGCATCGTCCTGCCCGAGGAAAATGACATCCAGCGTGTTGTTCATTGATGCTTCCAATGAGGTGGCGCGGCATGGAGGCGGCGCTGGAAGAGGAGGCGCGTTGGCGTCAGCAGTCCCGGCATACCCCCTCTCCCTAAGCTGCGCGCCATGACGGGACCGTCGGGCGGTGTTGTTTGAATGTGGGCGAAAGGTCTGGACAACTGTCCAGGTTCTATGTGCTTGCGGCCAGTTGTGGCCGGGTCCGGGATCCCGTCCGGCGCGTGGCCGACGCGCTGTCGCCGCTGGCCGCCGGTGCCCCGATCCTGGATGGAAGTCACGCCCGTGTTTCATTTAAACACGGGCGTGTTTTTTTGTGAAGATACGTTTCTGTAGTTTCTGTTGGTAACTTTGCGATCAGGCGAAACCCTCAGGAAGGGGTTGAAACACTGTTTGTTTTCGCGTTTGCGACAGTAAATTATTAAGTATTACCGATACATTATTTTCTATTTTTGATCCAAAAATACCCATAAACTTGTGCGGGTTTTTGGTGCGCGCAGCGTCCGGGCGCGCGCAGGGATGCCTTGGACATTCTTGCCTGCAATTGCGGTAAGTCAATGGCAGGTATGGGATTTTTTGTTTCTCGCCGGTTGGGGTTGAAGGCAGGTGTGCCGTGGGGAGCGGCAGGCAAGCAGGCAATTGTTGCGATTTACGGATTAACCCTGGAATTGGGGTGCAATCCGTTTATTTGGCACCAGTATTGAGATGTTTTAATCAAATAAATAAATTCATATTAATGTCTCAGGTTGATCGATTGGACACGTTTAGCCATCGTCTGCGCAACGCAAGAATGCTTCAGGGATAG
>Ga0213827_1002043_pt1 | contig 10820 bp, 10 predicted proteins | sample MC6MC0898MG_FD_180669 | JGI IMG/M metagenome (GOLD analysis project Ga0213827, IMG submission 180669) | Enriched soil aggregate microbial communities from Iowa State University, Ames, United States - MC6-MC0898-MG | ecosystem: Environmental > Terrestrial > Soil > Unclassified | place: USA: Iowa...
CAAATCGCCGCAGATCCAATATAAGCTGCAATCATTCGAAGTTCCGTGAGGGGAGGTATCAAAAAAAGCAGGCGCTTTAACGCCTACTTTGATTTCGTGTCTTGCAACTTGAGCGCAAAAAGACTGGCGCGTTGAGCAGCCCGTTTCAGTTATTTCTTCTGCTTCTCGGCGTCTTTGATCTGGGTTGCGAAGCGCCCAGTTGTTGCGGTGGAGGCCTTATCAGCAGAAGCTGACTTATCCTTCTTGGGTTTGCGCACCTCACGGTTACTGCGTACTTGGCCTTTTGCCATGATGGAAACTTTCTTGCCTATGAGCGGAAGGTTCCGGAATTGTACAGATGTCTGTTCAGTTCGTTTTGCTCATAACACTTACACTATCACCGATATCGACAAACAGCGCATGAAATCTACAGCGGTTTTTCATCCTAGGCTGATGAAACGGTTTCAGCGGGGCATATCAACATGGATGCTGTTGCTTTGTGCACGCGTCTTGGTGGTGGGGTGCAGTGCGACGAACTCACCGTATGCGGGCTGGAAGCAGACCAGCGTTAAGCCTGACACAGCCGGTTTATCTGGCTGGAAATGATGTCAAAGCAATTGAGGCCCGACAAGACGGGTGCGTGAAAGGCATAAAGGGGGATATTCGAAAGCTCAGTGCGGTCACCGATAATCTTTCGTATCGGATCACGACAAATGAACAAGCCGCTTCGAGCACAACGCAAACCGTCGGCAAAGTACAAGACACGCTTTCCCAACTCGGCGGAGATATCCGCCTTGTCATGGAGATATTACCGAGGATGGAAGCGGCACAGAAAAAGGGGCAATGAGCGTATTTCATTTGGAAATGTCATTATCTTCCTCGCCTGAGCTGTGGTAGCCATCCTCAATATCGGGCGAGAAAATAGGCCAAATTCATTTTACAACACGTTTTAGCGCTCACCACTATCAATAATTCCCCCCATACTCAAAAATGAACGTCTTTCGTTGCAAAAAAAGACTGCGCAGTGTTTTACCCAATTCTGACGAAAAGCTAGGCATTTGAATGGGGAGAAGCCCATAATTTACACTCATTTAATGAGTATATTGATTGGCTTATGTATCTTTTTTGTGATTTGCGCTCATTGCGATCCGTGCGCAGGATAAGTCGTTATAAAGTTTGCAAATGCGGAGAAAATCCATGGCCAATATGAAGAAGATTGCCTCGTCTGCTGCGGTCGTTCTCCTCGCCTCAGCGCTGGCGGGTTGTATGGGCAGTCCGTATAATGATGGCTATCGGAATTACGAGCCGTCATATGGGGGCTACTATGGTGGGTCTGCCGTAGTTTATCGCTCAGGTCCTCGATATAATTCAAGATATTATCGAAATGATCGGTACTATCGCGGGCCACCTTCTCGCAGAGGTGATAATTATTACAGACCGCCGCAGCGCCCAGATAATAGACCCGGTGAGCGTCCAGCTGTGAGGCCAGCGCCACCTCAGAACGAAACAAATGCGCCGCAGAGGGCAATGCGTAGACTTTTGGGGTCTGACCAGGAATAAGCTTTTTGCGCTGTGATACCTACTCGTCATCCCGCTCTTGGCGGGATGCGATTATTGATTTGATTACTTTTCCCATCTCTTTTTGAGCATGACGGGTAAATGCAGCTGTATGATGTAAACTAATAATGCAGCCGCCCAACTGAACATCAGAATGCTACTCGCAGCGGTAATTGGCCCAATTAGTCGGGTTTTCACGATCTGGTTAAGGTCGCCTGATCCAAGTGTTGTGTAATTCAATATGGCAGAATAGAAAGCATCACCGTAATTGTCGACCAGCCCCATGTGATAGTAGGTCGTCGCCCAGATCGACACGCTAGCGCACAGACTTATAAACAGGATGATGTATAGGCTGATCAGGGAAATGATAAGAAAGATAAAACTGTCCGAACATCATAATCAATTCAGACAGCTTTGCATCACAAGGGTAATTCCCTTTGCTGTGACCTATGGGCGTGACGAGCCTACACGCCACCAGCATATCCGAGTCTTCATCAATCGCCATTGATGTTCTTATTTTGTTCATGCTTCTAAAAGAGTCAATCAGTAACGTAGTTGTCTGCCTATTTAATTTTTTCGATTGTAAAGCTTCATCACTGTTTGGTTCCGCCATGGTTCCGCGAAAGAGGGCGAAGAAAAAACCAGTGATGATGTCAGTAATAAGATATTTAATTTATTTTGATTTATGGTGCCGCTTAGCAGACTCGAACTGCTGACCCCATCATTACGAAAAGTGCGCGGCATGATCACTGTATTTCCCTGTTCGTCACTGGTGATAACGAAAACAGTTAGTTAGCGATAATCAACGTCCTTCCGCATCATCATAAATCCTTGCAATTCCCGTTCAATTGATTGCTATTTGATTGCTAGCAATCAGGGCAAAGTAATGAAATTAACAAAGCGCAACGTCGATGGAATTGAACCAATCAGCAAAGATGTTCTTCATTGGGATGACGAACTCAAAGGATTTGGCGTTAAAGTTACACCAGCCGGAAAAAAGATATTTGTTCTCCAATCCCGGCTTAAAGGAAGCTTAAAGCGATTTACGATCGGAGCTTTTGGAGCGCCATGGTCTGCGGATGCAGCTCGTAACGAGGCAAAACGCCTGCTTGGGGAAATTGTTAAAGGGGTTGATCCGTACGAAGAGAAACGGTCGCATCGCAATGACATTACGATTGAAGAGCTGGGTAATATCTATTGGGAAATCGCTTGCGCTCATAAAAAGCCTGTTACCGTTGCAAATGAAAAGGGGCTAATGGCTCGGCACATAGCGCCATTATTCGGGCGAATTAAAGTAAAAGACATTCGTCGAGTGGATATTCAAAAATTCATCAACGATGTCGCTACCGGCAAAACCGCGGCAAGAGTCAAAACGAAAGCCAGAGGGCTAGCCCGAGTTACCGGTGGGAAGGGAGCTGCTAATCGGACATTAGGCTTATTATCGTCAATGTTGACGTTTGCTGTTGAGAATGGATATCGTGCAGATAATCCGGCGTTGGGTACCAAGCAGTTTAAGTTAAAGACACATGACCGATATCTCACTCCTGAAGAGTTAGATCGACTTGGAAAAGCCCTCGATTTAGCGGAAAATAATAGGATAAGCATTTATGCAGTCGCCGCGATAAGGTTTCTCACCATGACCGGCTGTAGAAGGAACGAAGCACTGACTTTGCAATGGTCATGGATTGATTTCGAACACCGTCTAGCAAAGTTACCTGACAGCAAAACTGGCCAAAAAGTAGTGCACTTAGGTGATAGTGCATTATCGTTGATAAAATCGCTCCCTAAAGTGGCCGGCTCACCATTGGTTTTTCCTTCGTCCGTAGGAGGTGATAGGCCAATCAGTATCCAAAAGATATGGCATGATATTCGTTCTGAGGCCGATCTTCATGATCTGCGTATCCATGATCTTCGGCATAATTTTGCAAGTATGGCCGTGTCGTCGGGTCAAAGCTTATACCTAGTGGGGAAATTGTTGGGTCATAGTCAGTCTCAAACAACTCAGAGGTATGCGCATTTGGCACCAGATCCTATACGCGATGCTGCTGACACTGTATCAAATCTTATTCGTGAAAACTTAAAAGCAAACAATATAAAATATAGTTAGGTTATAATTTATTGTGTTTTGCTAATCAAACTCCTTCTTAATCTTATCATGTGCTACAATAGTATTGCGGAATCGTTCGATTCCGAAGTCATTTACCGATGTTTTGGATGTGCCGTGTTGGATCATCTCAGCCAGAACAATCCCGACACCCGGTGCGATCTGGAAGCCATGGCCACAGCAACCAAACGCGTGAAACAGTCCTTGTGTTGTTGCGCTTGGTCCTATGATGGGGAGCATATCGGGTAAATAGCCCTCCATGCCAGACCAGACCCGTATGACCTGAGCATTGCTTAAAACAGGCGAAACTTCAGCCAGGCTTCTCATTCCCGAAAGTGTTTTATTCGGTGGTACGACGGTTCGTTGATGCTTTAAATCGCTGGCGGTGCGTGGATATCCAGCGACAATGACATTGCCGCGTGGAATCTGGCGGAAGATCACGTTTCCGGCCACTGCCTGAACTGACGGGCGGATAAAATACGGCAAAGGTTCTGTAACAAATTGCGGAGGGCCAGCAGAGAAAATCGGCGCCTCTTCGCCGAATTGTTGTGCTATGGTACCACCCCAAGCACCGGCTGCATTTACCAACTGATCAGACTGAAAGTCACCATGTTTCCGCGTTTCAACAACAAAGCCATTTTGGGCAGTTTTTGCGCTGAGAACCTCACAATTTTCGATAAGTTCGGCTCCGTGCATCTTTGCGGCGCGCATAACAGCAGGTGTTGTCAGGCGTGGATTGGCTGTCGCATCGCGTGAAGAATAAGTGCCTCCGACGATATTTTTGCTCAGATAAGGATAGCGCTTTCGTATCTCGTACCCATCAACATCTTCAATCTCCAGACCAAAGTTGCGAGAATTTTTAGCATAGGCTTCGAGCTTAGCGACTTCCTCGTCATCATAAGCAAGGTAAATGTGACCTGAGCGATCATACTCGCAGGTGTTGCCGATCAAATGATCAAGTTGCTCCCATAATTCCTGCGATCGCATCGATAACGGATATTGCCGCACATCACGGCCTTGTAGGCGTAAATTACCAAAATTCGCTCCGCTCGACTGAGCCCCGACAAATCCTTTCTCAAGCACAGTTACATGGTGTCCTGAACGTGCAAGAAAAAGAGCTGTGAATGCACCATTAAGCCCGCCGCCTATGATCAGTGTCTGTGTCTGGCTGAGCGATGTCATTATGAACCAATTCCAGCTGCGCCAACATTCAGTGGTTTGACTGGCGCCTGCGCTCGCAGCCGACCGACCTCAGATATTGCACGGCCACTGGTGTTCGCAGTTATTTCAGCGAGAGCCAGACCGCAAAAGCGCCCCTGACAACGCCCCATCCCGCAACGGGTAATCGCTTTAACGCGGTTGACTTCAACTGGGCCAACTTCGCGGTTGATGCTTCGTCTAATTTCGCCTGCTGAAATCCCCTCACAGCGACACACGACAGTATCGTCAGTGATTGCCGACACGTTTTCGACCGGCCAGCGGAATATTTCGGCCAGGTTTCGCTGAAAACTTCGATAGCGTTCTACTTCGCGAGCGGCTTGTTGCTTTGTTTGCGTTAAACGCTTCAGTTCATCTGGCTGCAACAACATGTTTGCATGCGCAGCAATATCTTCAAGCATCGCGAGTGCTGCAAGCTTTCCGCTGTGTTTTGCGCAATCCGCGCCGCCTATTGAAGCGCCATCCCCCGCCAGATAGACGCCTTTACTGCCTCGCCCATCGGTATCAGTGACGGGTAACCACTGGCGAAAATCCTCATCAAATTCAAACCGGCAACCAGCGAGTTCGGCTAACTGAGTTTCGGCGCGCAGACCGTAGCCGAGCGCTACTGCATCACAGTCGACAGTATGACTCTCGCCTCTGTGATCGCGGAACATCAGCTTCTCGACATGGGTGTCACCAATTATTTCACCAAGTGCGACCCCATTATATATGGGAACCCCGGCACGTTTCAGCTCAGCTAAATAACGCGCACCTTGAATTGCGGTTTTAAAGCTATGTGACAAACCAGTTAAAGCGTGGAGCTTTGCCCGAAACGGTGTCGTGTCTAACACCATAATATCGGTTGCGCCCATGCGATGGTATTGCAAAGCTGCGAGGAGCAACAGCGGTGAGCTTCCGGCAAAGACCACTTTGCGTCCGATGAAACTTCCCTGATCCTTTAAAGCAACCTGTGAGCCACCGAGCGAAAAAACGCCCGGCAAGGTCCATCCCTTGACCGGCATTATTTTGTCGGTAGCACCGGTTGCGATAATCACATGCGTGTAGGGAATTTCATTAACTTCACCCGCACTTTCGATAAAAGCTGTCCCTTCGTAAAGTGACCAGACTGTTGTCAGTGGGCGATAATCGATTTGCGAAATGATCTCATCCGCGCTTGCATGAAATTGACGATATTTCTTTTCTTCGTTTCGGTATAATTTTTGCGGGTTAAACTGCATATTTTCGTTAAGCCGGCGCAAACCTTGACCGCCGGGAAAAGCAGCTTCACTGAGCATGAGGGGTTGAATAGCCTGCCCAGTCGAGTTTTGGATCAGTTTTGCATGATCCATAAGTGTCTGGGCAGCGCTGATGCCAGCGGGTCCAGATCCGATGATGAGAGGGCGGATCATGATTGGCCCCATGCTTCGAAGCGACTGAGCAGATTCATGCCGTGGTGCAGCGGGCTGGAACATGACCGCAAACGTTTGCCTTCCGCAGTCCAGACCCAGCAATCCTGACAGGCAGCCATCAGGCAAAATCCCGCGCGTGGCATTCCGTCAAATTCAGAGTAACGCAACACATGCCCGCTTTGCAAAATTGCAGCAAGCACAGACTGCCCTTCAAAGCCCTGAAGTTCAACGCCGTCAAAGGTAAAGGAAACTGGTTTGCCACGGGGCTCAACCGCAGCAATCAGCTGCCCTTTTGAAGCCGTTGCATTCATCGAACTCTTCCCACTAACTATTGCAATGCAATATCCATTATTTTTAAGCAAACATTCCGCATGAAGGCGGTTCTGTCAACGATGTTTTTTAAACTGCGACAGAGTAGGCTCAGACTATTGATTTTTACGCTGCTTGATCGGCAAGCCTCAGGCCTTGGAAATTGTGCGTGCAGCTGCAATCACATAGGGACTGAAGCGGGAGATAATTTCCTCGCGTGTATATCGGGCCAATGAGGCAGCGATATTTATAGCAGCTATTGGACGGCCATTTGGTCCGGTTATTGCGGACGCAATAGAACCGTCGCCGTGATAAACCTGTTCGAAAGCTGTAGCGTAACCATCTTCGCGAAAGCGACGAATGTCGGCCATGATCAGCTGAGGATCGCAGATGGTATTTGTATTGAAGGTGCGAAAATTGGTTTGATCCAAAATCGCCTGCGCTTCATCTTCGGGTAAGCGTGAAAGAATAGCCAGTCCCGGCGCAGTGCAATAGGCGGGCAGGCGTGTTCCTATAATCACATCGGTATTCAGTACGTGACGGCTGAGAAAACGCGAAACAAATACGATTTCTGTTCCATCTGGCACAGTGAGATTGATTGTCTCCTCTGTTTCTTTGCTCAGATGTTGCAAATACGGCATCGCACGATCAATCAACTTGTTCGCACGAATATAGTGGAAGCCAAGATCGAGTGTCTTTGCAGTCAGCTCGAATTGGCGGGTTATTGGGTCTTTTGTGAGGAAGCCAAGCTTCATCAATGTATGTGTGAACCGTTGCGCCGCACTCATATCAAGATCTGTCAAACTCACGATTTGAGAAAGGCTGAGCGTCGATTGATCGGAGTTGAAAGCAGCAAGTACCCGGAAGGCCTTCTCGACTGAGCGCACCATAAGACTGTCACCGCGGGTAGAGCTTTCACTCAGGATATCTGTAGAGCCGTGCAGCATCTTCTCTTTTGTCGAATTCACTGGTTCTTTCATTGCTACGCCCTGAAATACGAGCGGCTGATCCGCTCCATTGCCCCTGTCCGCAACGGCGGACCAATCACTGTTAGAACACCTGTTTATACATGAACAAACTGGCCTTGAAACGCTGCTCTGTCACTGCGTTGCGTACTCTTCTTTTCATAAATTACCAAATCAGTCTTGACAAACTGCAATTATAAAATTCAAAATACAATAACAATTATTGCATTACAATAGTAAATGGGAACACTTGAATGTCTGAGTTCATCCTCACCTCACTGGAAAATTCGGTACTGACGATCACTTTGAACCGTCCGGAAGTGATGAATGCGTGGAACACTGCGATGCGGGATCAGTTGATTGAGGCGTTTCAGGGAGCGGAAGAAAATCTAGCCGTGAAGGCTGTTATTTTGACCGGCGCAGGCGAACGTGCTTTTGGTGCCGGCCAGGATCTGAATGAAACCAAGACATTCGATGCTGATCGTGCGGAGATTTGGATTGGGGAGTGGGAAAAGCTCTATACGCGTATCAGAACGCTCTCCAAGCCTATTATTGCAGCGCTCAACGGTGTTGCAGCGGGGTCCGCTTTTCAGGTTGCGCTTCTCTGCGATATTCGTATTGCGCATTCCGGTGTGCGTATTGGGCAGCCCGAAATCAATTCAGGAATTCCAACGACCACAGGTTCATGGATCATGCGTGAAATGATCGGCTTTGCGCGTACTGTCGATCTGGTACTGACTGGACGCCTGCTTGATTCAGACGAAGCGTACCGGATTGGCCTCATCAACACGATTGTTGCGCAAGATCAGGTGCAAGCGGCAGCGCAGGCTTTGGGCGAAGAACTCGCATCCAAGCCGCCTGTGGCAATGCGCCTCAATCGTCAGCGCTTCCGCGAAATGACTGAAACTGGCCTCCAGGATGCTTTGTCTGCAGGTGTACGCATTCAGCGCGAAGCATATGCGACGGGTGAACCTGCCCGCATGATGGAAGCATTCTTTGCCGCGCGTCAGGCACGTAAAGCATCCTGATTGAGTGATGCATTGAACGTTGCGGGATATGGCGGATGTCATGCTCTGCACTTATAAGGTCGGCCCACCGATCACCATAATACGGCCCAGGCATCGAACCTGGGCAAGGGAACCAAATTCGCGACGTCAAAGCCGCTTTGAATAAATAATAAAGGGAGCGCCATGAATACCAAATCACCTTTTCATCTCACTCGTCGTACACTGCTTGCAGGTGCGACTGCTGTCCTTGCTACACCAGCTATTCTCCGTCCGGCCTTTGCGCAGACGACGCTGACGCTGGCCGACCCGGGTGGGCCGTTCAATACTGCTTTCCGAAAAGCTTTTTACGATCCTTTTGAAAAAGAAACTGGCATCAAGATCGTCAATGTCGCACGAGAAGCCGAGCCGACAGCGCAGTTCAAGTCGATCGTTGAAACGCAAAGCTACATCTGGGATCTCAGCACGCTGACGCTTTCGGCCCGTAAGATTCTTTCGGAATCCGGCCTGCTTGAGCCGACTGGCATCACGAAGGATCAGGTGCCGGACATCATGCCGGAAGCGGTGTTTGAGGATTTTCTGGGTGTCACCATCTACTGTCATATCTTCGCTACCCGCACAGATCTTTTGAAAGACAAAATTCCGCAAAGTTGGACCGACTACTGGAATGTCGAAAAATTCCCGGGACGTCGATCCTTGCGTAAGAACCCGATTGACACTCTGGAGCAGGCCTTGCTTGCAGATGGTGTTCCGCTTGATCAGCTTTATCCTCTGGATGTGGATCGTGCCTTTGCGAGCCTGGATAAGATCAAGGATCACATCTCGGTCTGGTGGACAGGTGGCGCACAATCGACTCAGTTGCTGCAAAGCGGTGAAGTGTCAATGATCAGCGGCTGGAATGCACGTCTGCAGTCTGCCATTGATGGAAATGTTCCGGCCGAAATCCACTGGGATCAGGGGCTGTATTCGATTGAAGGCTGGGCCATTCCAAAGGGCAATCCGCGCGCTGAAGAGGCGCGCCAGTTCATTCGGTTTTGTGCACGCCCAGAACAACAAGCCTTGTTTACCGAAGAGCTGGCCTATGGCCCGACCAATAAAAAGGCTTATGACTTCATTCCGGCTGAGCGGGCAAAAATCCTTCCGACTGCACCGCAAAACATCAGCAAGATGCGTCTGGCCGATGAAGATTGGTGGAGCGAGAACCGCGCGGAAATGACAGAGCGCTTCAATAGCTGGCTGCTGTTCTAACGCTGGCCACATCAAGTTTTCAGACAAGCACAATGAACTGCTTTCACGATGCCGCTGAAAGCAGAGAACAGGGCGCTTGTCTGTTTTCTTCGCAGAAAACCTTAAACTAAATTGCGTTGCTTTCAGCGCATCAGGGTTCCCAAATGAATGCACCGACACCACACGAAAACCCGAAAATGCTGATTAAGGGACTGGGTAAAGAATACGGCAGTGTTACTGCTCTTGAGCCCAGCAACCTGACGGTCAATACCGGAGAGTTTGTTACGCTTCTCGGTCCATCCGGATCGGGAAAGACAACGCTTTTGCAGATGATTTCGGGTTTGGTGGAACCGACCCATGGCGAATTATGGGTCGACGGTAGAAACTATACTCATACCGCAGTCAACAAGCGCGACATGGGACTGGTGTTTCAGCATTACGCCCTGTTCCCGCATATGACGGTCAGCGAAAATATTGCTTTTCCGCTGAAGATGCGTGGGACTGCTGCCAAAGAAGTAAATGCCCGTGTTGCGGAAACACTGGCGAAAGTGCAGTTGGAAAAATTTGCTTCGCGCTTCCCACGGGAGCTTTCAGGTGGACAACAGCAACGTGTTGCTCTTGCCCGCTGCTTTGTCTATCGCCCTCAGATTATCTTGATGGATGAACCGCTCGGCGCTTTGGATAAAAACCTGCGCGAACATATGCAGTTTGAAATCAAGCGCCTGCATCGTGAGTTTGGCACAACCGTTATCTACGTTACGCATGATCAGGAGGAAGCGCTGGTTCTTTCAGATCGTATCTGCTTGATGAATCATGCCAAAATAGAACAACTCGGCACGCCGCGTCAGATTTACAGCGAGCCTGCAACAGTATTTGCGGCAAAGTTCATTGGCATGTCCAATATTCTTGGCGGCAAGATTATCGGGCTGTCTGTTGATCAGGCAATTGTGGAAACTCAACATGGACAGTTTCCTGTTCTCAACAAGCAAAAACTTACCGTTGGCAGCGACGCACATATTGTTCTGCGCCCAGAGCAAATGAAGCAGGGATATGGCGATGGCGCTGG
>Ga0213827_1002045_pt1 | contig 10812 bp, 9 predicted proteins | sample MC6MC0898MG_FD_180669 | JGI IMG/M metagenome (GOLD analysis project Ga0213827, IMG submission 180669) | Enriched soil aggregate microbial communities from Iowa State University, Ames, United States - MC6-MC0898-MG | ecosystem: Environmental > Terrestrial > Soil > Unclassified | place: USA: Iowa...
GCACTTGCACCCGCGCGCCTGCCGCCGACGCGGAACACGTCAGCACGATTTCGCGGCCGGCGGGCGTAGCCTTGATGGCGTTGGAGATCAAATTGGCCAAGGCGCGGCGCACCAGCCCCGGGTTGGCGGCGACCGTTGCATCGCCCTCGCAGCGCAAATGCACGCCTTGGGCTTCCAACGTCGCTTCGTAGTATTCCGCCACGCGCCGGGCCTCGGCCGCGAGCGACACCGGCGCCAGGTCCGCCGCCCGTTCCCCGCGGTCCGCGCGCGCCAGGAACAGCATGTCGTTGACCAGCGTCTTCAGGTCTTCAAGCTCTTCCAAATTGGATTCCAGCGCGTCGCGCAACTCGGCGGCGTCGCGCGGAGAAGACAGCATCACCTGCGTGCCGTTGATCAGCGTGGCAAGCGGCGTGCGCAGTTCATGCGCCACGTCGGCGTTAAACCCTTCCATTTGCTGATACGCCGATTGCAGCCGTTCCAGCGTGCGGTTAAACGACCGCACCAAGTCGTACAGTTCGCGGTCGGTGTCTTCCAGCGGCAGGCGGCGCGCCAGATTGTCGGGCTGGATGCGCGCCGCCTGCTCCGACAGCCGGCGCGTGGGCGCCATGCTGCGGCGCACGGCCCAGGCGGCCAGCACGACGGTTGCGCCCACCCATAACGCGCAGATCAACACCAGCGCGGTGCCATAGGCGTACAGAAACTGCGAGCTGGTGCGCGTACTGACGGCCACGGTCAGTTCGGCGCCCGGCAGGATGCGGTCGTTCATGGCCACGCGCAAGCCGCGCATGCGCCCGCCATCGGCGGTTTGCAGCACCACTTGCCTGCCGTCGTCGGCCGTGCCGAGCGTTTCGGGGGCGGGGCCGCCGTAAACGGCGTGGCCCTGCGCGTCCACGATCCAGATGCCCAGCTGGCCTTGGCCGGCGCGCATTTCGTCAAACGTGGCGGCCAGATCGTGCAGGCCGCTGGCGCTGTTCTGCATGTCGATCAGGTGGTCGATCAATTCCAGCTTGCCGCTGACCTCGGTGATCTCCTGGCGTTCGACTTCGCGCTTGAGCGCCCAGAACAACGTCGCCCCGGCCAGGCTGGATACCAGCAGTGCAATGGCGCCCAGCAGCAGCGTCAGCCGCGCCTGCATCGAACGCATGCGCGTCGGCTTCATGCCGGTTTGGGCTCGGGGCGCGACTCCAGCACATAGCCCATGCCGCGCACGGTGTGCAGCAGCTTGGCGTCGAACGGGTCGTCCAGCTTGCCGCGCAGGCGGCGCACGGCGACGTCGATGACATTGGTGTCGCTGTCGAAATTCATGTCCCACACCTGTTCGGCCAGCGTGGTGCGAGACAGCACCTGGCCCTGGCGGCGCAGCAGCAGGGCCAGCAGGTTGAATTCCTTGGCGGTCAGGTCCAGGCGGCGTCCGCCCCGCTGGGCGCGGCGGCGGGCCAGGTCCAGCTCCAGATCGGCCAGGCGCAGCAGCGTAGGTTCCTGCGTGCGGCCCCGGCGCAGCAGCGCCTGCACGCGGGCCAGCAGTTCGGAAAACGCAAAAGGCTTCACCAGATAATCGTCGGCGCCGCCCTCCAGGCCGCGCACGCGGTCTTCCACGGCGTCGCGCGCCGTCAGCATCAGGATGGGGGTGTCTTTTTGTGCGCGAACCGATGCCAGGATGCCGAAGCCGTCCACGCCGGGCAGCATCACATCCAGCACGATCAGGTCGTACGCGCCTTCCAGCGCCAGATGCAGGCCGTCGACGCCGTCGCGCGCCAGATCCACGATATGGCTCTGTTCCGACAGCCCCTTCTTGAGGTAGTCGGCCAGTTTGGGTTCGTCTTCGATGACCAGGATGCGCATGGCCGGAAATTTACCACCCGCGCCGGCTGCGCGGCGCGGGGGATACGAGCAAACCGGTCAGGCCGGTTCGTCGATGGCGATACGTTCGAAGGGGAAGCGCAGCGCGAAGACGCTGCCTTTGCCGGGCTCGCTAGTAATGAGCAATTCGGCATCGTGGCGCATGGCGATGTGCTTGGTGATCGCCAGGCCCAGGCCCGTGCCGCCCACGGCGCGCGAGCGCCCGCGGTCCACGCGGTAGAAGCGTTCGGTCAGGCGCGGCAAGTGGCGGGCGGGGATGCCGATGCCGGTGTCCTGCACGCTGTAGCGCGCGCCGCCATCGGGCTCGCGTTCCCAGCGCACGGTGATCGTGCCGCCGTCGGGGGTGTAGCGCACGGCGTTGGTCAGCAGGTTCGACAGCGCAGAGGTCAGCTCAGTCTCGGCGCCCAGCACGTCCAGCGTTTCGTCGATGTGCCATTCCAGCACATGACGTCCGCCCGACAACGCTTCGATCTGCTGGCGCGCCTTTTGCAAGAGTGCGCTCATGTTGATCGCGCGTGGGTCGCTGCCCGGCGACGATTCCAGCGTGGACAAGGTCAGCAGGTCTTCGACGATGGCCTGCATGCGCTGGGCCTGCTCATGCATCATGTCGATGTACTGCGCGCGCTGTTCTGCGGGCAAGGCATCGGCCGGCATGTCGCGCAGCGTTTCCAGAAAGCCCGCCAGCACGGTCAGCGGCGTGCGCAGCTCGTGCGAGACGTTGGCCACGAAATCGCGGCGCGTGGTTTCCAGGCGTTCAATCTGCGTGACGTCGCGGGTGATGAGCAGGCGCTGATTGCTGGCGTAGGACGTCAGCTGCATCATCATCAGCCGTTCCTGGCCTTGCTGGCCCAGTCGCACCAGGATCGGGTCGGGCCAGGACGAGCGGTGCGCGTATTCCACGAATTCCGGCGCGCGCAGCAGGTTCAGCAGATTGTGGCCACGGTCGGCCGGCAGGCGCAGGCCCAGATGCTGGCGCGCCATGCGGTTGCACCAGTCGATCTGGAAGTCTTCGTTCATCGTGACCGCGCCGTCCGGCAGCGCCTGGGCGGCGGCCAGCATGCCTTGCATGGTGTCGCGGGTTTCGGCCAGTTCCCGGGCGCGGGCGCGGGTGTAGCGGTAGAGCGGGGCGAGGATGTCGTCCCAAGGCCCGACGGAGGCGGGAGGAGAGGTGTCCGGGTGATTGGCCCAGTGGGAAACCAGCGTCAGGCGCCAGCTGCGCCAGAGCAGCATGGCGGCCAACGCGGCGGAAAACACGATCCAGCCGAATGGATCACCTATGAGCCATTGCGCCAGTAGTGAAATCACCGCCCACAGGGCGACCAGGAAAAGGGTGCGCAGCCAGATCATCGTGCGGGAGTTTTACCGCGTCGGAAGCTGTGCCGTAAACCGGTATCCGCTGCCGCGCACGGTTTCAACGTGCGCATCGTGGCCGCTGGGTTCCAACGCCTTGCGCAGGCGGCGGATGTGGACGTCAACGGTGCGCTCTTCCACGAATACGTGGTCGCCCCAGACCTGATCCAGCAATTGCGAACGCGAGAACACGCGCTCGGGGTGGGTCATGAAGAAGTGCAGCAGACGGAACTCGGTGGGGCCGATCTGCAACGACTGGCTATTGCCCGACAAGCGGTGCGTGACCGGGTCCAGCTTCAGGCCGCCCACGTCGATGACGTCATCGGTCAGCTGGGGCGCGCGGCGGCGCAGCACGGCCTTGATGCGGGCCATGAGCTCTTTCGGCGAGAAGGGCTTGGTGATGTAGTCGTCGGCGCCGGCTTCCAGGCCGTCTACCTTGTCTTGCTCGGAGCCCTTGGCGGTCAGCATGATGACCGGGACGGCGCGGGTGCGCTCGTCGTTGCGCAGCTTGCGCGCCATGGCCAGGCCGGACGTGCCGGGCAACATCCAATCCAGCAGGATCAGATCGGGGAGTTCGGCGCGAATCAGGGTCTGGGCCTGGTCAGCGTCGAACGCGCGCAGCACTTTATGCCCCGCGAAGGACAGGTTGACGGCGATCAGTTCCTGGATTGCGGGTTCGTCTTCGACGACGAGGATGGTGCTGGACATGGCGAATTTGGCACACTTCTGAGCGCCGGCGCGGCGCGAACATTGCGATAGTATGGCCGCAATATTTCAGGTATGTGACCGCAGGGTGCTTCCGGGGAAGGTTCTCTGCCCGCCGGCGCGTGGCCGATAGGCTACCATTGCCAGGATATATCGGGAATTCACCATGCAAAACCCCTCCGAATCGCAACATTCCGCCGACTCCAACGCCCAATCCACGCATTTTGGTTTCCAAACGGTGCCGGAAGGCGAAAAAGCCCGCAAGGTCGCTGAAGTCTTCCATTCGGTCGCCCAGCGCTACGACGTCATGAACGATTTCATGTCGGCCGGCCTGCACCGCGTCTGGAAAGCCTTCACCATTGGCCGCGCCGCCATCCGCCCCGGCATGAAGGTATTGGACATCGCCGGCGGCACGGGCGACCTGGCCAAGGCCTTCGCCAAGCGCGCGGGCCCGACCGGCGAAGTCTGGCTGACCGACATCAATGATTCCATGCTGCGCGTGGGCCGCGACCGCCTCACTGACGCCGGCCTCCTGGTGCCCACCGCCGTGTGCGACGCCGAGCGCCTGCCGTTCCCCACCGGTTATTTCGACCGCGTCAGCGTGGCCTTCGGCCTGCGCAACATGACGCACAAAGACCGTGCGCTGGCCGAAATGACCCGCGTACTGAAGCCGGGCGGCAAGCTGCTGGTGCTGGAATTCTCGCGCGTGGCCAAGCCCCTGGCGCCCGCCTACGACTGGTATTCCTTTAACGTGCTGCCCTGGCTGGGCAAGAAGGTCGCCAAGGACGAGGCCAGCTACCGTTACCTGGCGGAATCCATCCGCATGCATCCCGACCAGGAAACCCTGGCCGACATGCTGCGCACCGCCGGTCTGGAACGGGTTCAGTATTTCAACCTGACCGCCGGCATCGCCGCCTTGCACGAGGGCGTGCGTCTGGGCTGAAACCCAGCCTGTCCACAGGATATTTCTTCACCCCACGGGGAACTTGTGGGGCGGCGTCTTGTCCGTTATTCTTACGACGTTCAGATTACTGTAAGAAAAGTCGCGATTAGGTCCCGCTGTCCGTGGGACTCCCAGCTGCTCGGGGCAGCGGGGGCGCGAGTACGAGGGAGCAAACTCTATGACCAAATTCTGTCTTTCGCGGTTTGTCGCCGCGGCGCTCATCGCCGTTTCCGGCGCGGCGTTGGTGACGGCGTCGTTTGACGCTGAAGCCCGTCGTGCAGGTGGCGGCAGCAGCGTCGGCCGTCAATCCTCCAATGTGACCCAGCAGCGCCAGGCGACCACGCCGCCCGCCGCCGCGAACAACACGGCTGGCGCCACCGCCGCACCGGCAGCCGCCGGCGCAGCCACGGCCGGTGCCGCGGGCGCTGCCGCCAAGAGCGGCGCGTCGCGTTGGCTCGGCCCCATCGCCGGCATTGCTGCTGGCCTGGGTATCGCCGCCTTGCTGTCCAGCATGGGCCTGTCGGGCGCCTTCGCTGAATTCCTGGGCTCCGCGCTGCTGATCGCCGCCGTTGTCTTCGCCGTCATGTTCATCATCCGCCGCCTGCGTGGCGCCGGTCCGCGTACCGCGACGCAAGGTGCTTTCAATGGCGCCAACAACGCACCGGGCCAGCAACCGCAGCCGATGTGGCGTGAAGCCCTGAAGCCGGCCGCCGCCGCGCCCGCCGCTGCTGCCGCACCCGTGGCCGCCGCACCGGTCGCGCCGCCGGCGGTTCTGCCCAAGGCAGGTGAAGACAACAACTGGTTCGTGCCGGGTGATTTCGATACGCCCAACTTCCTGAAGCAAGCCAAGGAGCAGTTTGTTCGCATCCAGGCTGTGTGGGACAGCGGCAGCACCGATGGCCTGCGCGACTTCCTGACCGACGACCTGATCACCGAACTCAAGCCGCAACTGGCTGAGCGCGGCGCGGCCCCCAACAAGACCGAAGTGGTCCTGTTGAACGCCGAAATGCTGGGCATCGAGTCCGTGTCCGACGGCCACCTGGCCAGCGTGCGCTTCTCCGGCATGCTGCGTGAGGCCCCCGGCGCCGAAGCCTTCCGCTTCGAAGAAGTCTGGAACCTGTTCAAGCCTGCCAATGGCGGCTGGCTGTTGGCTGGCATTCAGCAGATTCCGGTGGATCTGGCCAGCTAAGCGCTGGCTGGCCGGGACTGCCTCTGTCCTCCGTTGCCGGATGCCCGAAAGGGCATCCGCTTGAACCGGCCCCACAAGGGCCGGTTTTTCCTTGTGCCTTCCGCCCTAAACACGCACCCATCTAACCCGTTACACTCCCGATTTACCTACTAATTCCGGCAACCCCGCCACGCGGCGTTGCAGACCGTCATGCTGCCTTTTTCGTTCCTGCCCACTCCCTCGCGGTTGGCTGTAAGCGCGCTCAACGCCCTGTTGCGGCGCGAGGACTGGGCGCGCGAGCGTCTGGCGCGGCATGCCGGCAAGACCGTGCGCTTCGCGTTGGGCGGTTTCACGCTGGGCCTGACGATCGACAGCGAAGGCTTGGCAGCCCAGGCTGACCCCGCCGTTGTGCCCGACGTGACGCTGACCGTGGCCCCTGAAAAGCTGCCGTTGCCGCGCCTGGGCGCTGACCGTGAAACCCCTGACTTCGCCGAAGCCACCCATATCTCGGGCGACGCTGCGCTGGCGCAAGTGGTGGCTGACCTGTCCAAGCAGCTGCGTCCGGACCCCGAAGACGCGCTGGCCCGCGTGGTGGGCGATATCGCCGCACTGCGCATCATGGGCGGCGCGCGTGCCGCGGCCAATGGCGCGCGCACGGTGGGCACGCGCCTGGCGGAAAACGTATCGGAATACCTGGCCGAAGAAAGCGGCGTGCTGGTGGGCCGCCCGGCGCTGGAACAATGGCGTCTGGACTTAGCCGAGCTGAACGCTCGCACCGACGCGCTGACGCGTTCGGCCACCGCCCTGCAAACCCGTCTGGCTTCCGCCAGCGCAAAGCGGGGCGCCTGATCCATGTTTCCCCTGCTGCGCCTGCTTCGCATCATCGTTGTTTCCTTGCGCTATGGCCTGGATGAGCTCGTGCTCTCCAGCCTGAACCATCCGCTGGCCACTTGCCTGTTGCGCGTCATCCGCCTGGGCACGCGACCGCGCCAGCCGCGCGGGCAGCGCCTGCGGATGGCCCTGGAATCGCTGGGCCCCATCTTCGTGAAGTTCGGGCAGGTGCTTTCCACCCGCCGCGACCTGATCCCCGCCGACATCGCCAACGAGCTCGCGCTGCTGCAAGACCGCGTGCCGCCGTTCCCGTCCGCGCAGGCAGCCGCCTGCATCGAGGCCGCCCTCGGTGCGCCGCCCGAAAAACTGTTCGCGCAGTTCGACGTAGACCCCGTGGCATCCGCCTCCATCGCCCAGGTCCACTTCGCCGTGCTGCATGACGGCCGCGAAGTGGCGGTCAAGGTGCTGCGTCCGGGCATGCTGAGCATCATCGAAAAAGACCTGTCGCTCTTGAAGATCGTGGCGCGCATCATCGAGCGCCTGGGCGACGATGGCCGCCGCCTGAAGCCGCGCGAAGTGGTCGCCGAATTCGACAAATACCTGCACGACGAGCTGGATCTGGTGCGCGAAGCGTCCAATTGCAGCCAGCTGCGCCGCAACTTCGGCCCTGAATCGGGCCGCGGCGACATGCTGATCGTGCCCGAGGTCATCTGGGAATACACGGCGTCCACGGTGTTCACCATGCAGCGCATGTACGGCATGCCGGTGGGCCAGGTGGAACGCATGCGCGAAGCCGGCATCGACATCCCGACGCTGGCGCGCACGGGCGTCGAAATCTTCTTCACGCAGGTGTTCACCGACGGCTTCTTCCACGCCGACATGCACCCGGGCAACATCTACGTGTCGGACCGCCCTGGGACGCTAGGCAGCTATATCGCGCTGGACTTCGGCATCGTGGGTTCGCTGTCCGAGTTTGACAAAAATTACCTGGCGCAGAATTTCCTGGCCTTCTTCCACCGCGATTACCGGCGTGTGGCGCAACTGCACATCGAGTCAGGCTGGGTGCCCGCCGACACGCGCGAAGAAGAGCTTGAAGGCGCCGTGCGCGCCGTTTGCGAACCGTACTTTGACCGGCCGTTGTCCGAGATCTCGCTGGGGCAGGTGTTGCTCCGCCTGTTCCAGACCTCGCGCCGGTTCAATGTCGAGATCCAGCCGCAGCTGGTGCTGCTGCAAAAGACGTTGTTGAACGTCGAGGGGTTGGGCCGACAGCTCGATCCCAACCTGGATCTCTGGAAGACCGCCAAGCCCTATCTGGAACGTTGGATGCGCCAGCGTGTCGGACTCAAGGGCTTGCGGCAAAGTCTGGAAAAAGAAGCGGTGCAGTGGTCGCAAATGCTGCCCGCTTTGCCCAGGCTGGTCCATGACCACCTGAGCCGCCCGAACGTTTCGCCCGCCCTGCTGGCTGAAATGATTCACCTGCGGCGCGCCCAGGAACAAAACAACCGGCTGGTTGCAGCGCTGGTTGGGGTGTTGGCTCTTGCGATTGGGGTCGCAATATGGGCCTTGACCCGATAGGCGGCGCGATGATCTAGACGAACCTTGTCATGTTTCATTCATGAAACGGTCATCATAGCTTCGCGGGAGACGGCGAAAAATAGCGCTGCGGTGGATGAATGCAGCGTCACGCCGAAGAGACGCGCGCGCCATTCATTAATTTCTATCGCCCCACAAGCGGGACGAATACAAGGGCAGACCCATGCTTTATCCTGAACTCTTCAAGACCATGGAAGCCGTGCGCTGGAACATGGCGCATGACATCCCCTGGGGGGATTTCGATCGCAGCAAGCTCTCGGACGAGCAGGCTCAAACGATCAAGATGAACGCCATCACCGAATGGGCCGCCCTGCCGGCCACAGAAATGTTCCTGCGCGACAACCGCGGCGACAGCGATTTCTGCGCATTCATGTCGGTGTGGTTCTTCGAGGAACAAAAGCACTCGCTGGTGTTGATCGAGTATCTGCGCCGTTTCCGCCCGGATCTCGTGCCCACCGAAGAAGAGCTGCACAACGTGCGCTTTGAATTCGACGCGGCTCCCGAACTGGAAACGCTGATGCTGCACTTCTGCGGCGAAATCCGCCTGAACCACTGGTACCGCCGCGCCGCCGAATGGCACACGGAACCCGTCATCAAGGCCATCTACAAAACGGTTGCGCAGGACGAAGCCCGCCACGCCGGCGCCTACCTGCAATACATGCGCCGCGCGCTGCATGACCGTGGCCAGGACACCAGCGAGCAAGCTCGCCTGGCGTTCTCGAAGATTGGCGTGCTGATGGCCTCGGCCGGCCGCACGCAGCAGGCGCTGCACCCGACCAACCTGCACGTGAACAAGGACTTGTTCCCGAACGACACGGTGCAGTCGCGTCTGCCCGAGCCGGGCTGGCTGGAGCATTGGCTGGATACCCAGATCCGCTTTGACGGCATCTGGGAGCAGAAGGTCGCCTCGCGCATTCTGCACATCTTGTCCAAGCTGATGGACCGCAGCTTCGAAACGGTGAAGGACCTGAACCGTTACCGCAAGGAAATGACGGCGCTGATCGTTCCCAAGGAAAAGAAGATCGTCCTGGGCGGCGCCTGAGTTTCAGGCAGTTCTGGCGGCCATCGGGCGGCGGTCGGGCGGATATAATCGCCGCATGTCCGCCGCCCGTTTTGAATCCAAAGTCCTTTCCCGCGATGAATGCGTCGCCGCCGTCGCTGCTGGCCGCCTGCCGCGGCCGCTGGTGTTTACCAATGGCGTATTCGATATCCTGCACCGCGGGCACGCGACCTACCTGGATCAGGCCGCGCAATTGGGCGCGACGCTGGTGGTGGCGGTGAACACCGACGAATCGGTGCGCCGCCTGGGCAAAGGGGCCGAGCGTCCGCTGAACCGCATGGAAGACCGCGCCGCGCTGCTCGCCGCGCTGGGCTTTGTCACCGTTGTCACGTCGTTCCACGAAGACACGCCCGAAGCGCTGATCGGCGAACTCAAGCCCGATTTGATCGTCAAGGGTGGCGACTACGACATGGAAAAGCTGCCCGAGACCGCGCTGGTCAAAACCTGGGGCGGCCGCGCGGTGGCGATTCCGTTTGAATTCGAACGGTCAACGACGGCGCTGGTGAAGAAAATTCAGGGCGCCTGACGGGCGTTCAACGCGGTTCCCGCAGCAAGCGGTTGATCGCTTCCAGATCCGTTTCCGCCAGAATGCCGCTGGTGGCTTTCAAACGCAGCCCTGACAGCACCGTGCTGTAGCGCGCAAGCGCCAGATCGCGCTGCGTCGCATACAGCTGCTGCTGCGCGTTCAGCACGTCCAGGTTGATGCGCACGCCCACTTCGTAGCCGGTGCGGTTGGCTTCCACGGCGGCGCGGCTGGATTTTTCGCCCGCTTCCAATGCCTGGATGCGCGCCAGCCCGCTGGTGACGCCGGTGTAGTACTGGCGCGCGGCCTGGACGGCTTGGCGGCGTGCAGTTTCAAAGTCGTAGCGGGCCTTCTGTTCCAGCTGCACCTTCTCGGTCACTTGCGACGACACGCCGCCACCCGAATACAGCGGAATCGACAGCACCACGCCGATCGTGTTGTCGATGGGCTTGCCCGGCGCGGCGTTGCGCATGACGGCGTCGCTGGCGCTGCCGCTGGTGGCGCGCAGGTTCAGGCTGGGGTAGTGGCCGCTTTTGGCGATCTGGATTTCGCGGCCCGCGATGCGGGTCAGCAGCTGCGCGCGCAGCACTTCCAGGCTGGAGGACTCTGCCTGGGTGCTCCAATCATTCACGCGGGCGGGCTGCGGCGACGGCAGTTGCACGCCATACGGCAGTTCGGCCAGTGCGCCCGGCTGCGTGCCGATGATTTTGGCCAGTTCGTCGCGGCGCACGTCCAGGTCGTTCTGCAACCGCAGTTCCTGCGCCACCACCAGGTCGTAG
>Ga0213827_1002046_pt1 | contig 10811 bp, 9 predicted proteins | sample MC6MC0898MG_FD_180669 | JGI IMG/M metagenome (GOLD analysis project Ga0213827, IMG submission 180669) | Enriched soil aggregate microbial communities from Iowa State University, Ames, United States - MC6-MC0898-MG | ecosystem: Environmental > Terrestrial > Soil > Unclassified | place: USA: Iowa...
CGGCAGTTGAGGGCGTTTGTGGCGTCGGGGAGTGGGGAGATCATCAATTGATGAATAGAAGTGTCCGTGCTTTGGCAGGCGGACGATCAACGCAGCAGGTTTTCGAATGATGTCCGCTTTCGGCCAGCAGCGGACGGAAGCCAAGTTTGGCTTACACCCTGCTGCAACGCGGGTTCGGCCTGACCGCACTACCCCCAGAGGGTCGTCCGCCACGCCAGCGCAGTAGCGGCGCCGAAGCCAAATTCGCGCTTGATCACCTGCGACACGTGTCGCATACTGGCGACACTGGTCACATAGGGTCGTTGAATGAGCCACGCGCCAACTCCTTCCAATGCAGAACTGGAACTTCTCAAGTGTCTGTGGCGCTGCAATACCTGCAGCGCACGCGAACTGCATGATGCGGTCGTACCGACATTGGGCTGGTCGTATTCATCCACGCGCAAGACGCTGGAACGAATGGTTGACAAGGGATTGGTTGCAGAGCGCGCTCAGCACGGACTCAATATTTACAAGGCCAAGGTGGGCAAGGTGGCGACCTTGGCCGCGCTGAGCGCGGACTTCGCCCGTCGCGTCCTGGAGATCGACGGCCCACTGCCATCCCAGGCCTTCGCTGACAGCCGATTGCTGAGTCGAGACGAACTCGAACAACTTGAAGCGCTGCTGCAGGACAATGGAAAGGACGACTGCCCATGAGCGCGGCCACGCCCATGTACTGGCTTGTCCATGTCATGTGCAGCTTGGTCATGGCGGGATTGGCGCTCGGGATCGGGGCGCGACTGCACACAAGGCTGAAGCTTTCACATACGGCCAGGGGCTACTGGCTGGGCGTCTGGACACTGGCTACATTGCCGCCGCTTTTCGTCGCGATCCTGGCGGCCTGCATGCCGGAAGCCGCCGCGAAACTTCCACTGGCGTTGCCACTCCCAATCGCAGTCGATTCGGCTGCGAGCGCGCAGGCCGTGGCGAGCAAGCTGTCGACTGGCCGGCCTGGATGGCCATCGCTGGCCGTCGTGCTCGCGAGTGTTTATGCGGTCGGGCTGGGCATCACGCTGTTGCGCTGGCTGCGTGGCATCGCCATGATCTCGAGCATCGTCCGTAACGCCTGCCCCGTCAGTCCAGCAGACTGGCAAGGAACGGGCTCCGCCGCCGAAGCCGCGCGATTGGCCGGACACGGCATTGCAGTGCGCATCACCCCACGGCCCATAAGCCCATTCGCAGTGCGATGGCCGAGTCCAGCGATCGTTCTGCCTAGGGCTTTGTTGGCGCAGTTGGACGATACTGGGCTGCGCCTCATCATCCGTCACGAAGCTGCCCACGTTGCGCACCGTGACCCGCAACGTGCATTGCTGATGTCTGTGGTAGGCGCGCTGCTCTGGTTCAATCCATTCGTGCGCGCCATTGCAGCTCGGGTGCAGATGGCCTGCGAACTGCGATGCGACGCGCACGCACTCGATGGCCAGGTAGGTCAAGGACGTGCGTTCGCCAGCGCCTACCTGCATACGTTACGGAGCTACTCATCCTTGGATGCGCCTGCTGCCGCACTCAATCACCGCGATCTTGCCGGCCATGCAGTGCGGATCCAGCACATGCTTGACGGAGACAGAAGCCGGACGCTGCCAGTTTCATGGCGCTTTGGACTGGCTGGGCTGGCGCTGGCGGTGGTTGGGTTCGTGTCAGTGCTGCAGACTGCGCTGGCTGTACCTCCGGGTGTCAGCGCGCCATATCCCCACACGCCTGTGCGCAGCGTTGCGCAAAGATCCACCCCATCTGCGACAGGGTCGCCGTTCCGCCTGGCATCCCCTCTCGATGCGCCGAACATCACCGGCCATTTCGGTGAGAACGGTCACATCCGTTCGCAACCCCACTTGGGCACGGACTTCGGCGCGCGTGTCGGTACGCAGGTACTTGCGCCAGCGGCAGGCACGGTAACCGCAGCCACTACGCATTACCCGGACGGACCGAACTATGGCACGGTCGTCGTACTGGACCATGGCAACGGTTGGCAGACGCTTTACGCACACCTGGACAGTTTCGAGGTGCACGTCGGCCAACGCGTCCTGCCGGGGCAACGCATTGCCAAGGTAGGGCGCAGCGGACGCGTGACCGGCCCACACCTGCATCTGGAAGCGCTGTTCAACGGTCAGCGAGTAGACCCCGAACGCCTGCTGCAATGACGGCATAGCGCATCACCCCGCGAGAGCTTTCACCTTCGTCCAACGGCGGCCCGGCCCGGGAGGGTCGGCTGCTGCCTGGAGATTCATTCGAGGAGCCATCACGATGTTCGTTCCATCGTCGTCGCGACTGGTAGTCGCTCTGCTGTTCACGACTGGACCAGTGTCTGCCCAGACGGCTGCAGACAACAAAGGCGCATCGCATGCCACCGAACTCAGCGCCGTTACGGTGCAGTCAAGCCGGTACGATTCGCGGCGCGACAGCACCGCCTCGAGGATAGTGGTCGACAGCGATGAACTGGGTCGTCACGGCGACACGACCCTCGTCGATGCGCTCAAGCGCCTGCCTGGTATCACGGTAGGCACCCCCGCACCCGGCCGCTCCGGCGCGATCGCCCTTCGCGGGATGGGTGCTGGTTACACCCAGATCCTGGTCGATGGCCAGCAGCCGCCGGCAGGTTTCGACATCGACTCACTGACGCCCGACATGATCGAGCGTGTCGAAATACTGCGCTCGGCCACTGCGGATCAACGTGCGGAAGCGATCGCTGGCACGATCAACATCGTGCTGGCGGGCACCCAGCGCAAGGACACGGACAAGGTATCGCTGGTCTGGGCCGCGACGGCCAACGGTCGCCAAGCTCCAGCGATCACCTGGCAGCGGAACCGCCACCGCGACGCTGGGAGCCATGCACTGGTCGCCACGGCTTCGCGTCGTGCCTTCCTTGTTGAAGAAACTGGTCAAGAGCATGGGACGGATTCTGACGACGAAGAGCAGCTATCACGGACCACGAAGCTGCGCGCCGAAGGAAGCCGCGAAGTACTGACGTTCGCGCCGACCATCGAGGTTCACGTCGATGACGACAACACTCTGCGGTTGCAAGGCAACGCAGAGGCAAGCCGCTTTACCCGCGTCACTGATATTGAATGGAACACGCTGCAAGGTCCTGCGCTGCAGCACTCCCGTTACCGGCAGAACACGGACATTGCGGTGGCGCTGCTGCAGGGCAATGCGCGCTGGTCGCGGCAGTCCATCAATGGAGGAAGGTTTGATGCGAAGATTGGCCTGGGTGGCAACCGAGAGCGGAATACGTATCGCGAACACGGCCAAGACGTCATAGGCCAGCCTAGCCTAGAGGAACGCACCGACCGCGAGTGGCGGGTGAGCGGCGTCAGCAGCACCGGCAGCTATGCGCTTCCTGCATCAGGTCGTCATAACCTGCAGATGGGCTGGGAGGGCAGCGTGGACCGACACAGAGAAGATCGCACCCAATCGATCCGCTACTTCGGCCTGGAACCAGACACCTACAGCAATCAAGCCTACGACGCGCAGGTTCGGCGTTTGGCCTTCTATCTCCAAGACGAGCTCACGTTCGGGCCGCAATGGTCGCTCTACCTTGGTACTCGGTGGGAGCGGATTGAAACAGTCAGCGACGGAGGTGACTTCGTCGCGATCCGCAATCGACGCCAGGTACTCTCGCCGGTGCTGCAATCGCTCTGGAAGCTGCCCGGCAAGAACGGTGACAACGGCGACCGGATTCGCCTCGCGCTGAGTCGTACCTTCAAGGCGCCCGCATTGACATCCCTGTTGCCTCGGCCCTACACATCGACCAATAACCGGCCGGCAAACCCAGACGAGATCGGCAACCCGGCACTGCGCCCGGAACTGGCGACCGGCATCGATCTTGCCTATGAGATTGGCTCAGGCCAGGGGTTGCGTCTCAATCTGGGTGGGTATTTCCGCCAGATCAAAGGCGTAGTGAGGAAGGAACTGCAGTACCAAAACGGTCGCTGGCTCATCGCACCGGTCAATGGCGGCAATGCCGCTGCCTGGGGACTAGAGCTGGACGGCGGCCTGCCGCTATCTGCGCTTTTCAGAACCGCACCGGCCATTGACCTGCGCTTCAATGCCACTCGCGCCTGGTCACGGGTGGATGACGTTCCCGCGCCGGACAACCGCATTCCTGATCAAACGCGCTTCAGCGCTACCTTGGGTGCGGACTATCGTATCAACCCACGCTGGAGCGGGGGCATCAGCTATAGCTACCGCAGCAGCGTCGATGTACGCACCACGTCGGTCCAGATGGACCTGAAATCTCCAAATCGCGAGCTCGATCTTCATGCGCAGTGGACTGCAACTGCAAAAACTCGACTTCGGTTCAGTGCCAGCAACCTACTACAACAGGAACTGGTCAGCGATCAGCGCTACTTACTCCCCGAAGGAAGCCAGGAGATCGTCCGTACTCGGCGCGGGATCGCACTCTTCCGCGCCGAACTGGAGATTCAATTGTAAAGAGTTTGGTATTGCAACGCAGTGTAGTTCTGTTGCCGTCGCACATGCCGCCATGGACCCGTATGCGGCCGACGCGCCCGAGTGGATGTCCCTTGCGCGCCTTAAAGGGCGCTCTCCTTTGGAGTTCAGCGCGACCTTCTGACGACGACTGGGCGCGGCGAACAAGCCAGCGCGTAACCGGTCCAGCGGCAGGCTCAACCACCGCATCAGTGTCCGCTGTGGGTCGAAAGCGGACATCGACTATCAACGAACACTTCCGGACGTGGAGGAGTCATCGGTGCCGATATCGCGATCAAGCAGACAATCGATAAAGGCGCGGAGCGCCGGCAGCATATAGCGCCGGCTGGAGTAGTAGAGATACAGGCCAGGCACCGTCGGTGACCAGTCGGAGAGGACGCGCTTGAGTCGTCCGTCCTGCAGTGCTTCGGCAATGCCGTCATCGTTGTAGGCATAGAAGATGCCCAAGCCCTGGAGTGCGGCGGGCACCACGATGTCCTGGTGATTGGAGATCACCGTGCCATCGCCAAAGAACTCGACGCCTTTCCCCTTCTTCTTGAATTCCCACCCTGCGACCTTCCCGCTCCCGGGAAAGCGCCAGTTGATGCAGGCATGATGGCTGAGCTCGGCCGGTGTCTTCGGCTCGCCGTGTCTGGCGAGATAGTCGGGTGAGGCTACGGCCAGCAGGTCGATGTCCGGTGTCAGCCTGACCGCCACCATGTCTTTCTGCAGTCGACCACCCACGCGGATGCCGGCATCGAAGCCCTCGCCCGCGATGTCACTCAGTCCATCGTTGATCACGATGTCGAGCACGACATCCGGATGCGCCTTTGCGAAACGCCCCAATCTCGGCGCGATCACTTTCTTTGCCGCCATGCTCAGCGTGTTGATCCGCAACGTTCCCGCCGTGCGCGCATTTATGCCGATGGCTTGTGCCACTGCTTCGTCCATGTCGCGCAGCATCGGAGCAATCCGTTCGTGCAAACGGCGTCCGGGTTCGGTCGGCGACACGCTGCGTGTCGTGCGGTTCAACAGGCGCACGCCGAGCCGGGACTCAAGCTGCCGAATGATCTGGCTGAGGGCGGAGCGGGACAGGCCCAGATGATCGGCCGCCTTGGCGAAGCTGGCCCGGTCGACGACGGCCACGAAGGCCTTGAGTTCCGCGAATTCGGAGCCCCGCATTGTGCACTGCTTCCTACATAGCCTGATCAGATCCTAGCTGATTCTCTAACCTTCGGGAACGGCTCACTCTAGCTCCGCACACCCCAACCGGAGCATTGAAATGAAAGATCTGGACCTGCCCGAGCCGATCTCGGCGTATTTCGAAGCTGACCGCCGGGATGGCCGGACGGTGGCCCGCTGCTTCACCAAGGACGGTGTCGTCCTGGACGAGGGCAAAACTCATTCGGGCCTCGCCGCGATCGAAGCCTGGAAGACCGAGTCGTCCGCCAGGTACACCTATACCGCCAAGCCCCACACGCTGGAAACGCAAGGGCGCAGCTACATCGTCACCTGCCAGGTGTCGGGAAATTTCCCCGGCAGCCCGCTGGGCCTGCGTTACGCCTTCATCCTGGAGCGCGGCAAGATCGCCTCGCTGGAGGTGGCGTGATGGGTTTCGACCTCCAACTGGCAGGCAAGCGCGTCGTGGTCACCGGCGGCACGCGAGGCATCGGTGAGGCTGTCGTCGAGCAGCTCTCCCAACTAGATGCGCGGATCGTGGCGACATCACTCTCAAATCCCAGAAAGCCGATCGATGGCGTGCACTACGTGGCGGCGGACCTCTCTACCGCCGAGGGTGTCCAAGAGGCGGTAGAGGCCGCCCGGCAAAACCTGGGCGGCGTCGATATCCTGATCAACGTGGTGGGCGGATCGTCGGCGCCTGCGGGTGGCTTCGCCATGCTGGACGATGGGCAGTGGGCCAAGGCGCTGGACCTGAACCTGATGGCGGCCGTGCGGATGGATCGCGCACTGTTGCCGGCGATGATCGCGCAGGGATCCGGTGTGGTCCTGCATGTCACGTCCATCCAGCACGTGCTGCCGCTGCATGATTCCACCATCGCCTACGCGGCGGCGAAGGCGGCGTTGTCCACATACAGCAAGGCGCTGTCCAAGGAAGTCACCTCCAAGGGCGTACGCGTGGTCCGCGTCTCGCCGGGCTGGGTCGAGACCGAAGCCTCGGTCGATTTCCTCGGGACCATCGCAGCCAACGCGGGCACGGATTACGAAGGCGCCAGGCAGATGGTCATGGACGCGCTGGGCGGAATTCCGCTGGGGCGCCCGGCCAAGCCGAGCGAAGTGGCGGATCTCATCGCGTTCCTGGTCTCGCCCCGCGCCGCATCCATCGTCGGAACAGAACACGTCATCGACGGCGGGACCGTGCCGACGGCGTGACAAGCGCCGATGAGCCACATCGGCATGGCGCGGCGCCCTCTTGCCCGGTCGCGCGCGCGTGGCTGGCCCGTCCACTGACCCTAGGCGGGATTGCGTTCGGGGCATGTCAGTACTTTTGGTCAAGTTATCTGGACTTTACGTACCCGATGGTTCTGCCGTTCGTTCCAAAGTAGCCCTGCCGGCCAACGCCGCACATCGAACCGCCATCACCCACCACCTGAGGACACGCCCATGTTCAAGCTCATTCCCGCCGTGCTCGCCGCCGCCCTGGCGGCCAGCTTCACCCCCTCCACCTACGCCGCGGATATCGCCGCCCGTGACGCTACCCGGATCAAGAACGTCGTCCTGGTGCATGGTGCCTTCGCCGATGGCGCGGGCTGGCGGCCGGTGTACGACGACCTGACTGCACGCGGTTACCGCGTCTCGATCGTGCAGAACCCACTAACCTCGTTGGCCGATGACGTGAACGCCACCCGGCGTGTGCTGGATCGCCAGGACGGTCCCGCTATCCTGGTCGGTCACTCGTGGGGCGGTACCGTCATCACCGAAGCTGGCGCGCACGACAAGGTCGCAGGCCTGGTCTACGTGTCGGCGCTCGCGCCAGATGCGGGCGAGACCACTGCCCAGCAATACGAAGGCTTCGCGCCCACGCCCGAGTTCGTCATCGAGACCGCAAGCGATGGCTACGGCTTCATCAGCCCGGCCAAGTTCAAGGCGGGCTTCGCCCATGACACCACCGACGCTGATGCGGCGTTCCTGCGTGATTCGCAGGTGCCGATCAACATGTCGGTGTTCGGTACGAAGTTGACGCAGGCCGCTTGGCGCACGAAGCCCAGCTGGGCGGTGATAGCGACCGAAGACAAGGCGTTCGACCAAGCGATGCTCATCCACATGGCCGAGCGCATCAAGGCGCGCATCACTAAGGTCTCTGCCAGCCACGCGGTCTTCATGACCCAGCCCAAGGTGGTCGCCGACACGATCGACCAGGCGGCCAAGGAAGCAGGTCGCTCGACCAAGTAAGATCGCAACCTGCCGGACGCCGACTCCTCCCCCGTCGCGTCCGGCTTTCCTCTTCAGACAACACGCCCTGCCCACGGCGGGCGGCCGTATCCGGCTGCCTGGCGCTGTTCCCTTGCCCGGAGTTCCCCCCTTTGACGACGTCCTTCTCCCCTCATTCGCACACGCATGATCCCGGCCATCAAGAACGCTACGACTTCATCGTCTGCGGTGCCGGTCCTGCCGGCTGCGCGCTGGCCGGCCGTCTTGCCGAGCATCCGGGCTTACGCGTGTTGTTGATCGAGGCGGGAGGCTCCGATGAGACGCCGGAGGTGTTGGAGCCCGCGCGGTGGCCCCTGAATCTTGGATCCGACCGTGACTGGGCCTTTGTCGCCCAGCCCAATCCACATCTCAATGGCCGTGCGATCCCGTTGAACATGGGCAAGGCGCTGGGCGGAAGCTCGAGCATCAACGTCATGGTGTGGGCGCGCGGTCATCAGAGCGACTGGGACCACTTCGCACGCGAAGCAGGTGACGATGCATGGGGCTACGAGTCCGTGCTTGAGATCTACCGTCGGATCGAGAACTGGCGCGGCATGCCGGATCCCCGCCGACGCGGCACTGGTGGCCCCGTGCATGTGGAAGCGCCCCATCATCCGCAGCCAGTGGCCATCGCGATGATCGAGGCGGCCAAAGTGCTGGGCATGCCGATCTTCGACAGCCCGAACGGCGCGATGATGGAAGGACGCGGTGGCGTCGCGCTCAACGACCTGATCGTGAAGGCGGGCCGACGCTCATCGATCTTCCGGTCCTACATCTTCCCGAAGCTGGGGCAGGCCAACCTGACCGTTCTGACGCATACGCAGGTCAGCAGACTGCTTTTCAACGGCACCACTGTCGTTGGTGTCGAGGTCGTCCAGGGCGCGAGCACCAAGCACCTGATGGCCGATCGCGAGGTGATCCTCTCAATGGGCGCGATCAATACGCCCAAGGTCCTCATGCAGTCCGGCATCGGCCCGGAGGACGAGCTCGCGCCTCATGGCATCGCGACGGTGCAGCACCTGCCCGGCGTTGGCCGCAACCATCAGGATCACGTCTCGTTCGGATGCCTCTTCGAGGCGAACGGACCAGTTGCGGTGGGAAGTGGAGGATCCGAAGCCACGCTCTACTGGAAGACAGACCCCGCACTGGACGCGCCGGATGTCTTCCACTGCCAGTTGGAGTTCCCGGTTCCCACGCTGGAGACCGCGCCTCGTGGCGTACCGGAGCATGGCTGGATGACGTTTGCCGGCCTTTCCCATCCCAAGAGTCGCGGCTCAGTACATCTCACTGGCGCCGGCGTCAATGATCATTGCCGGATCGAGGCCAATACGCTGTCGCATCCGGATGACCTGCGCGATGCAGCGAAGACGATCCAACTCGCTCGGGACCTTGCGCATGCATCGCCCTTCAGCAGCCTGCTCAAGCGTGAAGCGATGCCGGGAAATTTGAGTTCATCCGAGATGGAGACGTACGTCCGCGACTCGGCTGTCACCTACTGGCACCAAGCCTGCACCGCGAAGATGGGTCGGGATGAGATGTCCGTCGTGAACGGCAATCTGCAGGTCTATGGTATCGACCGGCTACGGATCTCAGATGCATCGATCATGCCGGACGTCCCCAGCGGAAACACGATGGCGCCTTGTGTCGTCATCGGCGAGCGCGCCGCCGAAATACTCAAAGTAGCGCACGGGCTCTGATGTCAGATTGGCCTATGTCTGCTTCCGGCCAGGAGCGGACATCGCACCAGCCCGCACCCGGTGTTCGCAAGTAGGTAGGCGGCACCTTCCAGTTCCAGCCCATGGGCGTCCCGGCAATATTGCTAGACGAGCGATGTCGCACTTGCCATCTTCCGAATCCACCATCGGGAGAACTGGTCGATGAAACCCCATAGCTACCAAAGGCCTTGTCCCCCAAGGAATTTCGCGACCCCGCCCCCTATGCGACAATGCCAAAAACGTCTCGGGTTTTGGCGGCTTTGGCCCCAACCCCTTGGCATTCCAAACAACATCAGGCAACTCTGGTAGAGCCACCGACAACGGGTGGCCGGGCGTCGAAAACCCGATTCACTAGACGTTGTTTACGCTTGCCAGCCGGTACCGCCACGCGTGGTGCCGGCTGGCAATCCGTCTGCCGGCTATGGCGGGCGGTGCGTGGGGGTCTTGCACCCGCCGGGATTGTCTAGTGATCCGGTTTTCGAGCCACGCATCGTCCGCCACCTTAATCGGTGGCGGCTTCTGCCTGCTTGCACGGAGCCTGCCATGACCACGCCGCACTCCCCTCCCCCGCGCCCCATCCAGGAAGCGTCCTCGCCCGCCCCTGCGCTGGACCCCAACAGCCTCATCGCCATCCTGCGCAGCATCGGCGCCGGCGCTGCGGCCGACGGCCAGCCGTGGCCCGAACGCCACCACCTGCGCAGCCGGCAGATGGCGTTGTCCGACGCCGACTGCGCGCTGACGGGCCAGCGCATCGTGCAGGAGATCCTGCTGGCGGCCGAGCGCACGCGCCAGAACGGCGAGCCCGACCAGTACGTGGGCGACCGGGTGATGGAGGGACTGGTGATGGCCGACATCGCACTCACGGCCTTCATCCACGAGCGGGTGCGGCCACAGGACTGAGGGCGCACTTGTGGGCGTGACGTTCTGTCTTTGTGCGGGGTGATGAATGAAGAAGCGTGGGCTTGCCGCGGCGGCGGTGTGCATCGTGGGGATCGGCGCGGTATGGGCGGGGTGGCCGGAGCCAGCGGGCGATCAGGTGTGGGCCTACCAGAAGCTGCAGCCAGCCGACTACCGGCTGCTGCACAGTGATGCACTCGGCTTCGTGACCGCCAAAGCAGATGAGGGCTTTGAACTGCACACGCGCTATGCCGGGGTGACGTCCTTCGAGATCCGCTGCAAGGGCGTCCTGGTGATGGACGTGGAGAA
>Ga0213827_1002048_pt1 | contig 10808 bp, 8 predicted proteins | sample MC6MC0898MG_FD_180669 | JGI IMG/M metagenome (GOLD analysis project Ga0213827, IMG submission 180669) | Enriched soil aggregate microbial communities from Iowa State University, Ames, United States - MC6-MC0898-MG | ecosystem: Environmental > Terrestrial > Soil > Unclassified | place: USA: Iowa...
CTCGGCCAGACCCCGTGGGCGATGATGAACCAGCTGACCGAGCGCAACCTGGAGCTTTGGCAGGACTTCCAGCGCAACATGGGCACCGGCTTCGGCCCCCGCCCGGGCGGCACCTCCACCGGCACCGGCAAGCCGGATGCCCCGGCGCCCGGCCCAGGCACCAAGACCCGCCGCTGAGTCACTGCGGTCACCGGCAACGAAAAAGGCGCAGCCCACCGGCTGCGCCTTTTTCATATCCGCCCGCTGCGCCGGTCAGCGCTTGGGCTTGGCGCACCCGGTGCAGATGCGCTCGACCGCAAAGCCCTTGGACTTCAGCTTTTCCACCACGCCGTCATTGCCCAGCAGGTGCAGCGCGCCCACCACCACCAGCGTGCCGCCCTGGCCGGGCTGGAGGTACTGCTGCAGCTTGGGCACCCAGGCATCGTTGCGATCGGTGTTGATCCGCTTGTACAGCAGCGGGTACTGGCCGCGCATCTCCGCGGCCATCGAGGTCCACAGCAGCTTGTCGTCGCCACGGCGCCACGCGTCATGCAGGCGGCGGCCTTCGACGTCGGCCTTCTCGGCCTGGTCCAGCGCCTCGGCCACCATCTGCTGCTGCTCCTGCATCGACATGCCGGCCAGCACGCCGACCTGCGTGTCGATGTCCTCCAGGCCGGCGGTCGGCTTGCCCGCGGCGGCCGCGCGGCCCATGAAGTGCCGGTCCAGGCCGAGGTTGGGGTCCAGCCCCATCTTGGTGAACTGGCCCAGGGTGATGGTGAGGCCGACGAACCACGGCTTCATCCCCTGCAACTGGGCCAGCGGCAGCTGGTTGTCGGCCGCATAGGCCTGCAGTTTGGTCCAGGTGGCAGCGTCGAGGTCGCGCTTGAGTTCGGTGCCATCGGTGCGCACCGCCGCCTGCACCAGTTTCTGGGCCAACTGCGGGGATTCCATGTCCTGCGGCGACAACTCGAACACCACGCGCCTGGAGGCGGCGAACGCCTGGTCGACGTCCGCCGCCAGCGGATAGTCCTGCGCGCGCAGCATGTGGAACGAGCCCAGCAGGTACAACCGGCTGTCGCCGGGGCCGGTCACCTTCCACAGCAGCGGCACCGGCGGGCCGGACTTGGTGGCCGGCGCATCACCGCGCGCCTGCGCCGCACCCATGCCCCCGAGCAGGCCACCGGCGATCAACAACGAAGACAACACACGTGACAGCATCGACATGGTTCAAGCCTCTCCTTCAGGGGCGTGATAGGCCTGCTCGCCTGCGTCCACGCGCAGGTCCAGGCGGTTTTCCGGCGGCGACAACGGACAGGTCGCAAACGGGGTGAACGCACACGGCGGATTGTAGGCGTGGTTGAAATCGACCAGCACCTGGCCATTGGCATCCGGCGCAGCCAGGTCCAGGTAACGCCCGGCCGGGTAGCTGCCATGGCCGCTGGTACGGTCGGCGAAGATGACAAACAGCTCGCGGCCCGGCTCGCCAAGCGCTTCCAGCCGCCAGGTGCGGCCATCGCGCTCGAACTCCAGCGTGCCCGCGTTGGGCATCTGCGTGGTGAGCCCGGTGATGTCCACGATCGGCATCGTCTTGCCGGGCTCGTGCGGGATGAAGCGCGCGCTGATCCGCCACGATGGCCCGCCCGGCCAGTACTGCAGTCCGGCAAAGCTGGCGCGCGTGGGCGCGTCGGCGTGCTTGACGCGCAGCGCATAGCGCTCGCCACGATGGATCAGGCTCAACTGGCCCTTGCCGCCATCGAAGCGGATCAGGGTCGGCGTGGCGTCACGATCGCTGAAAAAGCGGATGCGCCCGGTGACCGGCGTGTCGTCCACGCTCAATGCGACGCCACGCTCAGGCGTGAACCACACGCTGTCGCCCTGACGCGACACCATGCCCAGCTTGTCCGGCCCGACCGCCAGGCGGATGCCGCTGCCCGGGCCGCTGCCGATGTAATGGGCCTTGTATTCCAGCCAATGCAGGCCGACCAGACTGGTCCAGCCGTCGGCGGCGTGCAGTTCCTGGTAGCGCTGCAGGCGCCACTGCTGTTGTTCGGCGGCAAACGCCGGATCGGCGGCCACCGCGACCGGTGCCGGCGGCGTGTCCCCACACGCGACCAATCCCAGCGCCAGCATCGCCGCGCCGAGTCCCCTCGTCCACATCCGCATTTTTTCCCCCTTCAACGTCCGCGCAGGAACCAGCGGTCGATCTCCGCCAGCGAAAAACGAGCCCAGGTCGGCCGGCCATGGTTGCACTGACCCGAGCGTTCGGTGATTTCCATGTCGCGCAGCAGCGCGTTCATTTCCGGCACGGTCAAGCGCCGGTTGGCCCGCACCGCGCCATGGCAGGCCATGGTCGAGAGCAGCTCGTCGCGCGCCGTGGCGATGCGCCGGCTCTGGCCGTGTTCGCGCAGGTCGGTGAGCACGTCGCGCAGCAGGCCCTCGGGCTCGGCATTGGCCAGCAGCGCCGGAATGCTGCGCACATGCAGCGAGCCAGGGCCGGAGCGGGTGATCTCGAAGCCCAACGCCACCAACGTGTCGGCCTCGCGCTCGGCGGTATCGGCGTCGCGTTCGCCGACCGCCAGGGTGATCGGCACCAGCAGCGGCTGCGCATGCAGGCCCATGCCGTCGTGCGCGGTCTTCAGGCGTTCGTAGCCGATCCGCTCATGCGCGGCATGCATGTCGACCACGATCAGGCCTTCGGCGTTCTCGGCCAGGATATAGATCCCGTGCAGCTGCGCGACCGCATAGCCCAGCGGCGGCACGCCGCTGTCGGCGGCGGTGACCGGCAGGCCGTGCTCGCTTGGCATCGGTGGCAATCCCGCCGACACGCCGGCACCGGCGGGCGCGGCATACAACGCGGCATACGCCGAGGGCGCATCGGCCACCTGCAGACCCAACGGCGATTGCTGCGGCCGCCACTGCGCGCCGAAGCCGCCGCCCGCCCCGTTGCCGGCCAGGGCGTAAGCGCCTGTCGAGGGGGCATAGCCCGTGCTCGGCGAGGCCGCAGGCGGCAACCCGCCCGCGTCGGCCCCGACCCCGGCCTGGGTCATGCCGGCGCGGGTCTCGGCCAGCGCTTCTTTCAGGGTGCGGTAAACGAAATCGTGGATCAGCCGCGAGTCGCGGAAGCGCACTTCGTGCTTGGCCGGATGCACGTTGACGTCGACCCGGGTCGGGTCCAGCTCCAGGAACAGCACGTAGGCCGGTTGCCGGCCGTGGAACAGCACGTCGCCGTACGCCATCTTCACCGCGTGGGCCACGCTGCGGTCGCGCACCGACCGCCCGTTGACGTACAGGTATTGCTGGTCGGTGCTGGCGCGCGAGTAATGCGGCTGCGCGATCCAGCCATGCAGGCGCAGGCCGGCGCCACTGTGATCCACGCGCAACGCCTGCGCGGCGAAATCCTCGCCGAGGGTTTCACCCAGGCGCGCATCGGAGTACAGGTCGCCGGGCTTGTAACGACGCGACGGCTTGCCGTTGTGCGAGACACGCAGCTCCACGTCCGGGCGCGCCAGTGCCAGCGAGCGCAGCCATTCCTCGATGTGGCCCAGTTCGGTGCGCTCGGCACGCAGGAACTTGCGCCGGGCCGGCACGTTGTAGAACAGCTCGCGTACTTCCACGGTGGTGCCCGGCGCATGCGCGCGCGGGGTGACGTCGCCCAGCTTGCCGCCCTCGATCTGCAGCGCCGACCCGTGCGCGTCGCAGGCGCGGCGCGAGGACAGGGTGAAGCGGCTGACCGAGGCGATCGACGGCAACGCTTCGCCACGAAAACCGAGCGTGGCCACGGCTTCGAGGTCGTCCAGGCTGGCGATCTTGCTGGTGGCGTGGCGCGACACCGCCAGCGGCAGCTCCTCCGGGGCGATCCCGCCGCCATCGTCACGGATGCGGATCAAGCGCACGCCGCCCTCTTCCAGGTCGATGTCGACCCGGGTGGCGCCGGCATCCAGTGCGTTTTCCACCAGTTCCTTGACCACCGACGCAGGCCGCTCGACGACTTCGCCGGCGGCGATCTGGTTGATCAGGATTTCAGGCAGCTGGCGGATGCTCATGCAGGGCTCCGGACGACGGAGGACGCACGGGCGGAGGCGATGGGAACGTGGGGGCAGGACTTCATCGGTAGATGATAGCGTAGCGCCGCCCCGTGCCTGGCCGCAGCGCGGCTTGCACGTAGAGCCGACCGTTGGTCGGCTTGCACGTAGAGCCGACCGTTGGTCGGCTGGCATCGCCAAAGGCAGCCGACCAACGGTCGGCTCTACGGGCGAATTACTTGCTTCCGCCCGCCACGGTGCCGGCCGCGTCGATCTCGGCTTCGGCGCGGGCGGCGTAAAGCGTGCCCGGCGGCGGCTGGCGGCTGAAGAAGGTGTGCACGCCATCGAGTACCGCACCGGCGATCTGGCGCTGGTATGCCGGGTCGATCAGGCGGCGCTCTTCGTCCGGATTGGAGATGAAGGCGGTTTCCACCAGCATCGCCGGCATGTCCGAGGTGCGCAGCACCGCGAAGTTGGCGCGCTCGATGTTGGGCTTGTGGTTCTTGCCGATCCGCTTCAAGCCACCCAGCACGTGGCCGGCGGCGTCTTCAGAGGCCTTCATGTAGCCGCTCTGGGCCAGGTCCAGCAGCACGCTGGCCAGGGTCCCTTCGGTCTGCTGCAGGCGCACGCCACCGACCAGGTCGGCGGCGTTTTCCTTGTCGGCCAGCCAGCGCGCGCGCTGCGAGGAGGCGCCCTTGGTGGACAGGACATACACCGACGAACCGGTCGCCGCGCGGTTCTCGGCGGCATCGGCGTGGATCGAGATGAAGATGTCGGCCTTGGCCGCGCGCGCCTTCTGCGCGCGCATCGGCAGCGGAATGAACACGTCGGTGTCGCGGGTCAGGTAGGCCTTCAGACCCGGGGTGGCATTGACCTGGCGGGCCAGTTCGCGGGCCACGGCCAGGGTGATGTCCTTTTCGCGCTTGCCGGTCGGGCCGACGGCGCCGGGGTCCTGGCCGCCATGACCGGGATCGATCGCCACCACCAGCGGGCGCATGCCCGCGCGCATCTTGATGCGTGAGGCATCGCTGGGCATGGCCGGGCGCGGGATCTCGGCCGGCGGGGTCACCACCGGCGCGGGCGTGGGCGCCGACACGACGGCCGCAGTGGCCTGCCCGGCGAGGATCGCGGCCGGGGTGGCCGAGTTGCTGGCGGCGTTGGCGTTGCCGGCCGCTGCGACGTTGGCGACGTTGGCGGCGGTCGCCGCGGGCGTCGCCGGGCTGGGCACCGGCGTGGCCGCCGTGGCACTGGCCTGCTGGCGCACCGAGGCGGTGAGCAGCGCGGTGGCGCGGGCGGCATCGCTGCGCGCCTGCGCCGCATCGGCGGCCGTGGTGGTCGCGGTGGAGGTGGCCGGTGCCGCGCTCGACGTCGGCGTCGGCACGCTGGCGGGCGGCGCGCTGGCAGGCGGCGCTGACGGCGCGCTGCGGGCCACGCCGGCCGGCGCATCGCCCGGCCATTCGATCACCAGGCGCGATTCATCGCCCTGCTTGAGCATCTGCGGGCGGAACGGCGCGACCGATTCGGCCAGGTCGAATACCACCCGGAACGTGCCGGGCACCGGCTGGCCGGTGCGCACGGCGGTGACCACGCCCTTGGGCGCGGGCAGCTTGAGATTGCGGACGGCGCTGGAGTCGGGGAAATCGACCACCAGGCGGTTCGGGCCGGCCAGGCTCAGGGTCTTGTAACCGCCACTCCCGGACAGCGCGATTTCCGCGCGGGTGCCGGTGGCACCGGTCTCCAGGCCCACCTGGCGGACTTCGCCCGCCCACGCCAGGGCGCTCGCCAGACACAGTCCGACGGCGGCACAGATGGCGGTGAGTGGTTTCCCCATTGGCATGGGTCAGGATTCAATCACCGCGCTGAATGAAATGCAACACCTTTTCCCTTAATAATCCGTAACCTGCCGGTGTTTGCTAGTGTCAGCCGACAGAAAGGGCCTGCAAGTCACCCCCTTGGGGCAGCCGGGCGAGCCATTCACGACCCGCGTCGCTGGTCGCAGTGAGACGGACGCGACGGCCTTGCCCTTCAATGTCCAGCGCCACGTGCAGGTCGCTCGGCGGCAATGCGCCCGCGCCGCGCTCGGGCCATTCGACCAGCCACAGCGAGGCGCTGCCCTCGTCCAGGCCCAGGAAATCCAGCTCTTCGGCCTGCCCGATGCGGTACAGGTCCAGGTGCCAGGCCTCGTGCCCGTCGTCCAACGGGTACCGCTCCACCAGCGTGTAGGTCGGGCTGCGGATGGCGCCCTGCACGCCGAGGGCGCGCAGCAGCGCGCGCGCCAGCGTGGACTTGCCCGCGCCGAGGTCGCCCTGCAGCTGCATCACCGCCTGCGGCGGACGGGTGGCGGCCAGCCACTGCCCAAGCAGGTCGGTGTCGTCGCTCTGGGCCAGGAAAAACGTGATCATGCGATGTCAGGTTCCGGATTGACCAGGCGGCGCAGCGGCACCAGCAGGTCGGTGGGGAGCAGGCCACGCTGGCCTTGGGCGGCGGCGCTGTCGCCGGCCAGCGCATGCACCAGTGCGCCGGCGCTCGCCGCATCGAAGGCGTCCAGTCCCTGCGCACGCAGGGCCGCGATGATGCCCGTCAACAGGTCGCCCATGCCGCCCACGGCCATGCCCGGGTTGCCCGCCGCGATGACTCGGGGGCGCTGGCCCGGTGCGGCGACCAGGGTGCCGGCCCCCTTCAGCACGACCACCGCGTGGAAGCGCTCGGCAAGCTGGTGCGCAGCGGCGAAACGATCCGCCTGCACCTGCGCGGTGCTGCAGCCAAGCAGTCGCGCGGCCTCACCGGGGTGCGGGGTGAGGATGGCGCCGTGGACTGGCTGCGGCGCGGCGGCCAGCAGGTTCAGGGCATCGGCATCGATCACCAGCGGCGTGCCGCTGGCCAGCACCTGCCGCCACAGTTCATGCGCCCAGTCGTCCTGGCCGAGGCCGGGGCCGATGGCGATCACCTTGGCGCGCGGAAACAGCGCCTGCAGGTCGCCGGCGTTTTCGACCGCGTGCACCATCGCCTCGGGCAGTCGCGCCAGCAACGGGGCCGCGTGGGCGGCCTGGGTGGCCACGCTGACCAGCCCCGCGCCAGCACGCAGGGCCGCTTCGCTGGCCAGCATCACCGCACCGCCACTGCCGTGGTTGCCTCCCACGCACAGCACATGCCCGGATTCGCCCTTGTGCGTATTGGCGCGCCGCGCCGGCAGCAACGCCGCCAGGCGCGCCTGCGCCCAGACACTGGCTGCAGGCGGCACGTCGGTCAGCGCGGCATCGGGCACCTGCAGCGGCGCCAGCCTGCGCTCGCCCACGTACTCCAGCGCATCGCCGGTGTACAGGCCGCGGTGCCTCACGATGAACTGCAGGGTGAGGTGGGCGCGGATGGCCACGCCGGGCACCGCGCCGGTGCCTGCAGCGACGCCGCTGGGCACGTCCAGCGACAGCACCGGCAGCGCAGCGGCGTTGATCGCCTCGATCAGCGCCTGCGCATCCCCTGCCGGCGCGCGGTTCAGGCCCAGTCCGTAGAGCGCATCGACGACGACATCGGCCGCCGGCAGCGCGCCGCTGAAGCACGTCTCTTCGCCGCCGGCATCCCGCCACGCCTGCAGCGCGGCCTGCGCCAGCGGGGTGGCGGCGCCGTCGCCGGCCAGCCGCAGCACCTGCACATGACGCCCGGCCTGGCGCGCCAGCCGGGCCAGCACGTAGCCGTCGCCGCCATTGTTGCCGGGCCCGGCCACCACGCAGATGCGCCGGGCCTGCGGCCAGCGTTCCAGCAGGCACTGCCAGGCAGCCTGGCCGGCCTGCTCCATCAGGCTCGCCCCGCCGTCGCCCAGCCGTGCGCTGGCCTGCGCGTCGATCCGGCGCGCGGCGGCTACATCGAACAGTTCAGCAAGCTCAGGCATGCCGGGATTCTATACTTGTCGCCATGTCTGCTGTTCCGCTCCCCGCCCCCGTCGACCTGGCCCGCGCCGCCCAGCGCGTGCGCGAGATCGCGCGCGTGCACGGTTTCCAGCGCTGCGGCGTGTCCGGCATCGACCTCGGCGAGGACGAAGCGCACCTGGCCGACTGGCTGGGCAAGGGCCTGTACGGCACGATGGAGTGGATGGCGCGGCACGGCACGATGCGCGCGCGCCCGGCCGAACTGCTGCCTGGCACGGTGCGGGTGATCTCGGTGGGCATGGACTACGGCCACAAGGACGATGCCCAGGCCTGGGACACGCTGCACGATGGCGACCGTGCCTACGTGGCGCGCTATGCGCTGGGCCGCGATTACCACAAGCTGATGCGCAACCGCCTGCAGAAGTTCGCCGATGCGATCGCCGCGGAGATCGGCGCCTTCGGCTACCGCGTCTTCGTCGATTCGGCGCCGGTGCTGGAGCGCGCGCTGGCCCGCAATGCCGGGCTCGGGTGGATCGGCAAGCACACCTGCCTGATCGACCGCCAGGGCGGCTCGTGGTTCTTCCTGGGCGAGATCTACATCGATCTGCCGCTGCCGGTGGACACCCCGGCCACGGCGCACTGCGGCACCTGCACGCGCTGCATCGACGTCTGCCCGACCCAGGCCATCATCGCGCCGCAGCGGCTGGATGCCCGGCGCTGCATCTCCTACCTGACCATCGAGCACGATGGCCCGATCCCCGAAGCGATGCGACCGTTGATGGGCAACCGCATCTACGGCTGCGACGACTGCCAGCTGGTGTGCCCCTGGAACAAGTTCGCCCGGCGTACCGACGAGCCGGATTTCCGTGCGCGCAACGACCTGGACACCGCGTCGCTGGCGCAGCTGTTCGCGTGGGAGGAAGACGAATTCCTGCGCCGCACCGAAGGCAGCCCGATCCGGCGCAGCGGGCACGAGCGCTGGTTGCGCAACATCGCCGTGGCGCTGGGCAATGCCCCCACCCACGCCGACACCCTGGCCGCGCTGCACGCGCGCCGCGAGCACGCCTCGCCGATCGTGCGCGAACATGTGCAGTGGGCGCTGCAGCAACACGCCGCGCGCGACCCGCGGCCGTGACGCGTATGCGACCATGGGCGCCCGTTCGTACCGTTTGACCCGCCCATGGACCGCAGCGCGCAGATCCTCACGCCCAGCCAGCTCAACATCCTGGCCCGCGACCTGCTGGAAGGCGCCTTCCCGCTGATCTGGGTGGAGGCCGAACTGGGCAGCGTCACCCGCCCGGCGTCGGGCCACATGTATTTCACCCTGAAGGATGCGCGCGCGCAGATCCGCGCGGCGCTGTTCAAGCCCAAGAGCCAGTGGCTGAAGTTCGTCCCGCGCGACGGCATGCGCGTACTCGCGCGTGGTCGCCTGACCCTGTACGAAGCGCGTGGCGAGTACCAGCTGGTGCTGGACCACATGGAGGAAGCCGGCGAAGGCGCGCTGCGCCGCGCCTATGAGCAGCTCAAGGCGCGGCTGGAGGCAGAGGGCCTGTTCGCGGCCGAGCGCAAGCGCGCGCTGCCCACCCACGTACGCCGCCTGGCCGTCATCACCTCGCCCACCGGCGCGGCCGTGCGCGACGTGCTCAGCGTGCTGGCGCGCCGCTTCCCGCTGCTCGAGGTGGACCTGCTGCCGAGCCTGGTGCAGGGCGACAACGCCGCCGCGCAGATCACCGCGCTGCTGCGGGCTGCCGATGCCAGCGGGCGCTACGACGTGATCCTGCTGACCCGCGGCGGTGGCTCGCTGGAAGACCTGTGGGCCTTCAACGATGAGCACCTCGCCCGCGCCATCGCCGCCAGCCAGACCCCGGTGGTGTCGGCGGTGGGCCACGAAACCGACTTCAGCCTGGCCGACTTCGCCGCCGACCTGCGCGCGCCTACCCCGTCGGTGGCCGCCGAGCTGCTGGTGCCCGACAAGCGCGACCTGCAGCTGCACGTGCGCCGGTTGGCGGCGCGGATGGTGCAGCTGCAACGGCATGGCCTGGGCCAGGCGATGCAGCGCGCCGACCGGGCGTTGCTGCGCTTGAATGCACAAGGCCCGCAGGCGCGCCTGCAACTGCTGCAACGCCGCCAGCAGGACCTGGCGCGGCGCCTGGCCAGCGTGTGGCGGCAGCAACAGGAACGCCGCCAGGCGCAGCTGCGGCATGCCGCCGTGGTGCTGCGCAACGGGCATCCGCAGCGTCGCCTGGACGCCCTGCGCGAGCGCCTGCAGCGCCTGCAGCCGCGCGCCGCAGCGGCGATCGACCGCCAGCTTCAGCGCGACCAATTGCGCCTGCGCGGCCTGGCCCGTTCGATGGAAGCGGTCAGCCCGTTGGCCACCGTGGCGCGCGGTTACAGCATCCTTACCCGCGAGGACGACGGCAGCCTGGTGCGGTCACCGTTGCAGGTGCGCCCGGGCGACGCGCTGAAGGCACGCGTGCAGGACGGGGTGATCGACGTCGTGGTCAAGGAACCGGCGCGCTGACCACGAACGCCGGCGATGATTACTGGCGCGCGCCTTCGCAGTATTTCTGCCGGTACTCCATCGCCTTGGGCATCAGCGCCTGCAGGTTCTGGATGCGGGTGCCCGGGTTGGGGTGCGTCGAGGAAAACTCCGGCGGTGCCTGGCCGCCACTGGCCTGGCCCATGCGTTCCCACAGCGGCACCGCCTCGCGCGGATCAAAGCACGCCGCGGCGGCGAGCATCAGGCCCACTTCATCGGCCTGGGTTTCGTGGCTGCGCGCATACGGCAGCAGGTAGCCGTAGCCCATCGCCGACATCATCATCTGTTGCTGTTGCGGGTCCATGCCGCTGGCGGCCCCGGCCATCTGGCCGATCTGGGTCAGCTTCTGCTGGGCCATGCGCTGGGCACCATGGCGCAGCAGGGCATGGGCGATCTCGTGGCCCA
>Ga0213827_1002052_pt1 | contig 10791 bp, 9 predicted proteins | sample MC6MC0898MG_FD_180669 | JGI IMG/M metagenome (GOLD analysis project Ga0213827, IMG submission 180669) | Enriched soil aggregate microbial communities from Iowa State University, Ames, United States - MC6-MC0898-MG | ecosystem: Environmental > Terrestrial > Soil > Unclassified | place: USA: Iowa...
CCCGCGGGAATAGGGCACAGCGGCCGGGCCGGCGCGCCGGGCTGGCTGGTCGAGTCTTCGCCACGCGCGGATTCGGGGTCGATCCGGGCCAATGCCTGCGTCAGGCCAGCATGCATGGCATCGTCCAGCACCACACCCTGGGCTTTGTCGGAACGCTTCTGTTCCTTCGGCACCTGCAGTTGATAGCGGTATTGCACGGTCAGCGTGGGCACCTCGCCCACGGCGTGGAAGGGGCGCAGCAGGTGGATGTGATCCACGCCATAGGTGCTGTTGCGGTAGGCCGTGTAGACGCGGCCGCGCAGGCGGATCCACTCGCCGGCCTGGTTCGAGCCGCGGCCGTTCAGTGTGTACAGGCCGGACGCGGCTTCGCCATTGGCGCCGGTAGCCTCGGTATAGCGCCCACCATTGCGGCGCAGCGCGCTGACGTCCGAGAACAGGCCCGTGCCGCCCGTGTAGGAATCCACCACCAGGTCGCGCTGGCCATCGCCATCCAGATCCATCAAGGTGTAGGACGCGACGCCGTTCTCGCCGCCGGCGTCGATACCGGAGGCCTGCAAGGCCTGCCATTCGTCCGGCGTGACGCCTTCGGGCCGCTTGGTGGGGAATTTGGCCAAGTCGTCATCGTCGTTTTCGCGCACATTGGCGAAGGCCGTCGCGCCGGTCTTGATGGAGAGCGCCGCCAACGTGTCTTCCACGGGAAACTCGGCGTTCGTCCGGCTGGCGGCTTCCACGGCTTGGCGCAGGTCTTCCAGCGCCAGGCGGTCGGTCTCGTCCGGCACGTAGGCGGTGGCGCTGCGCAACATGTCCTGCAACGCGCTCAGGCGCAACAGATATTGGTCGCGGATGCAGCTGGCCTGGGCGCCGCATCGGTTGCGCGCGCGGAGCCAGTCGCGCTGGTCCTGGCGCAAGGCCTCGCGTCCGTCGGGGCGGGCAGCCCCCAGTTTGCCGTATGCCGCCGACAGCTCGCTGTCCTGGCGCAGCAGGTCCGCGTCGGCGCAGATGGCCAGTTCGGTTGGGGTCTTGGCTTGCGCGCAATTCATGCCGGCGGCAAGCGCGGGCTGGGCAAGCGGCGCCAGCGCGAGTAGCGCGCCAAGCAGGGGTTTGGGGATCAGCGTCAAAGTTCGGCGAGAAGTGTGTAAGGTAGAGTGCATTACACGATTGAACCGTTGAATCCGGCAAGCCGCCCGTTGCGGCGCGCGCCAATTTTTTGTTGTGAGTTCCATGATTGATGACCTGATCCAACTGGGCAAGCTGATCAGCCTTGGTTTGGCGCTGATGCTGCCGCTGGCCAATCCGCTGACTTCCATGACGCTGCTGTTGTCCCTTGGCCAGCAGATCCCCTACAAAGAGCGTGAACGCCAGGTTACCCAGGCCGCCTTCTATGTCGTCGGCATCATGCTGGTGACCTATTACGCGGGCGCGTGGATCATGCACACCTTCGGCATATCGATCCCGGGCTTGCGCATCGCCGGCGGCCTGATCGTGGTCAGTATCGGGTTCAGCATGCTGTTTCCGCCTGCCGAGTCGCGCACGCTGGAATCCGAGGCGGCGGCCGACGCGCAGCAGCGGCAAACACCGAACATCGCGTTCGTACCGCTGGCGCTGCCCGGCACGGCGGGGCCGGGCACCATCGCCATGATCATCAGCGGCGCTGCGTCGGTGGATACCGCGATCACGCCCGACTACGCGCCGTGGGTGATCGCGGTGACACCCGTCATCGTGTTCGCGTTGCTCGGTGTCTTCTTCTGGGTGTGCCTGCGTTCGGCAGGCCGCATCGTGGCCGTGATCGGCCAAAGCGGCGTCGAAGCGATCTCGCGCGTCATGGGCTTCCTGCTGGTCTGCATGGGCGTCCAATTCGTGATCAACGGCGTTCTGGAAATCGTGAGCCAGCATGCAGGCGGCTAGCCAGTCGGCTCACGGCGGTTGGCTGCGACGGGGCGCCTCCATCGCCGGGCGCGTCGTTGGCAGCCTGCTGGTGGCGGCATCCGCCGTGTGGGGCGTCTTGGCGCTGGTTTATCAGGCGCCCGGCGGACGATGGGGCAAGGCGGCGGCCACCCTGCTTTGGGCGGTGCTGTGCATCGGGGCGCTGGTTGCCCTGTGGCGCACGGGCCCGTGGCGCCGGCGCGCCGCATGGGCCTACGTGGCCGGCTTGGTCGCCCTGTGCGGATGGTGGCAGACGCTTGCACCATCCAACGACCGCATCTGGGCGGACGATGTGGCGAAGATGCTGCGGGGCACGGTCCATGGGCCGATCGTCACGCTTGCGAACGTGCGTAATTTCGATTGGCGCTCTGACAACGACTACACCGTACGCTGGGAAACCCGCCAGTACGACCTGGACCAACTGGTGTCGGTGGACATGGCGCTGTCGTACTGGGCAGGCCCGGCGATTGCCCATACGCTGGTGTCTTTCGGTTTCTCGGACGGCCGTCACGTGGTGTTTTCGGTCGAGATCCGCAAAGAGCGCGGCGAGCAATTCTCGGAGATCGGCGGATTTTTCAAGCAGTTTGAACTAAGCGTGGTGGCCGCCGAAGAGCGCGACATCCTGTATGTACGCGCAGGTCCACGCGGCGAAAGCGTCTACCTGTATCCGGTGCGCATGCCCGTGCCCGCCATGCGCGAGTTGTTCCTGTCGTACGTCTCGACCGCCAACGCACTGGTCGATACGCCCCGCTTCTATCACACGGTCACCGCCAACTGCACGACGCTGGTCTATCAAATGGTGCGCGCCATCGTACCGGGCTTGCCGCTGGACTCCCGCATCCTGTTGTCGGGCTATCTGCCTGAGTACCTGTATGAGCAGGGCGGCCTGGATGCCGGCGTTCCCTTGGAGGTGTTGCGCCAGCGGGCCGCAGTGGGCCCGCTTGCCGCCCCGGGCGGCGACGCCGTGGCGTTTTCCCGTCAGATTCGCCGGCATGATGCCCCGCCGGGCGCCACGCCATAGCGCCGATAGCAGCTACGCCTGATAGGCGCGCAGCAGAGTGTCGACGCCGTAATGACAAGTGGCCAGGTGGTCGGCGTGCGGGCCCTCGGCATAACCGCCGACCAACCGGGCATGGAACGCAATGCCATTGATCAGGTTGCCCAGGGTCAGCGCGGCCTGGCGCGGATCGTCGATCTTGAGTTCGCCCCGTTCGCAGGCGTGCCGCAGGCACTGTTCCAGCGGCGTATGGACTTGGCGGTCCACCGCCTCCTGCAAAGCTGCGGCCAATTGCGGCATCCGGTGGCATTCCGACACCAGCAGGCGATGCAGGGCGGCCGACCTGGGTTGGACGGCGTAGGCCAGCAGGCGCACGGCCAGATCGTGCAGGGCCGAGCCAACGGCTTGACCGCAGGGGGGCGCCAGGAACACCGCGGTCCGCAAATTGTCCAACTCGTACTGCAACACCGCGGCCAGCATGCCTTCTTTGTTGCCGAATAGCTGATAGGCGGTCGCGGCGGACCCGCCAGCTTGCTGCACGATGCGTTGGATGGACGTCTGTGCGTAACCGTGTTCCAGCAGGGACTGGCTGGCCACTTCAAGCAGCCGCAGCCGCCGGGCTTCGCCCTTGCTGGTCAATGCGCGTGAGGCCGAATCGGCCGAATCGCAAATCACCTGTTTCTCCCTGTTCCCGAAGCGGGGAATCAGACGAATTTACTCCACTTCAGGTTTGTAATGTAGAGTACATTACACTCTAAAGCGCTTCACGCGTGCGCATTCTCACGTGGGTTTTGGGTCTGGTATCGAAACCGGGCTGTTTTGAAGGAGGGCGCCAAGATGTTGTGGTTGGCCCTGAGCATTGCCCTGATTGTCGCGGTCGCCATCGGTGCGACCCTGTTACGCCACCCCGGCGTTGTCCTTTACGACTGGATCGCCACTCGTCAAGCTGCCGCTCGCGCGCGTCCTGCCACGCGCGCCCCGCAGACGCAGCCCCGCCCCGCTAAACACGCCGAACCCGCCGCCCTGGCGGGATAGCTCTGGCAGCTTATTCCCTGGCGGCCACTACCCGTAAAGACGAAAAAAAGGCCATCCCGTTTGGGATGGCCTGAAGTCAGAAAGGGCGCCCCGACTCTGCTCAGTTAGGGCGGCCCGTTGCCTGCTTAGAAGCGATGGCGGATACCGACGCCAACCGTGCTCATCTTGTTGCCGTCGATGAAAGCGGCGCCATCGGCGTAGGACGCCAGGGCGTACAGGTTGGTCCGCTTGGACAGGTCGTACGTGTAACCCAGGCTGTAGATGTCCATGGCGTACAGGTTCTTGTTCGGATCAGCACGCTGCCACGACGCGAAGACGTTGCTTGCGCCGCCGATCGGCGCGCTCACGCCGACCATGTACGAGTTGATGCGCAGGCCGTCCCACGTGAAGCGGCCGTTGCTGAAGCCTTGGCCCATGGCGGGGCCACCGGCTTGCTGGCGGCCGCCCATCAGCGAGAAGTCCTGGCCGGCGAACACGCCGTCTTCCGAACGGCCATAGGCCAGCGACAGCTTGACCACTTCGAAGTCGTACGCGCCGCCGATGATGAACTGCTGCGGTTGCGGCTGGTTCGGCTTGCGGTACTGCACGTCGTACGACAGGGCCAGCTTCAGGGGGCCGTTGTCGTAGCGCACGCCGGCCGTCCAGGCGCGGTTGTTTTCCTTGGTCTTGAAGCCGGTCGGGCCTTCGACGTCATCCGTCGAGAACGAGTAGCCCACGCCGCCCTGGAAACCGCTCCAGACCGGGGTCTGGTACATGACCATGTTGTCATAGCGGACCGTGTTGGCCGCGCTGAAGGCCATACCCATGTTCGCGTTCAGATAGTCCAGCGAGAACGGGTCGATGTCGCCGAAGTACTTGGAGGCGATGTTGGTCTGACGGCCCAGTTCCAGCAGACCCCATTGGTCGCTGCTCAGGCCGACGGTGGCTTGGCGGCCGAACAGGCGGTCGCCTTGCGAACGGTTGCCGTTATTGGCCGTGAAGCCGCTTTCCAACGTGAAGACCGCCGACAGGCCGTCGCCCAGGTCTTCGGTGCCACGCAGGCCGAAGCGGGATCCGTTCTGGATGCCGTCGTTCATGCCGATCCGGGATTGGTAATCACCGCCATACACGCCACGATTCGAATCGGTGGTGCCGACCTTGCCGCGTTGGTGGGTCAGGCCCAGGTCGACGATACCGTACAGGGTGACAGACGTCTCAGCCTGTGCTGCGCCGGCCATGCCAGCCAGAATCGCGCCTACGAGCAAAGTTTTTGTTAGTTTCATATCCACATCCGGTTCTAAGGCTTGTATTGCCTGCTTTCAGCGCCGTGAAAGCAGCCCAGGCCTCAACAATAGGCAACGCCGCCGGAAAACATGAAACTGAACACTACATAATGGTTCGGAATATACAAATAAGGGTCGGGTTTGAGCGCGCTCTCTCTGACGCTCGGCTGACTTGAAAAAAATTAGTTACTTAGCTCACATCTAAAAACTGAGTGTTTATGGCTTAAGAACAACAGTTGCCACGAAACTGCCCGTTCCGAATTCGGAATCCTACGACTAGGCATTGATATTATTAAAGAAAAACTTGTCAGGCTGTTGCGTACAAATTGATAAAGTGTGTCTATCATTTCGTTGCGATTGAGACGGCGTCGCATCTGTATGCGATCGTTCATATTCGTCCGGCCATGAAAAAGCGCATCACGCCGGTCGGCGGATGCGCAGTTACAGGGCCAGATTTCGCCCCGATGTGCAGTGATTGGCTGGCGATCAGCGGCCCGGTCTTTGCAGTCCCAGATGGCCGCGCAGGGTACTGTGTTCATACTCGGTGCGAAACAGCCCGCGCTTCTGCAGGACGGGAACGACGTGGTCGACAAAGTCGTCGATGCCGCCCGGCAAGGCAGGGGGCATCAAGTTGAAGCCGTCTGCTCCTTCGTTTCTGAACCAGGTTTCCATCTGATCCGCGATCTGCTCGGGCGTGCCGACCATGGTGCAATGGCCGCCGCCGGCGGCTAGCCGGCCCAGCAACTGGCGCACGGTGGGCTGCTCGGTCTCGATGATCCGCAGAATGGTCGCGTAGCGGCCTTTCGGTCCCTTGAAATCGGACAAGGGGGGAAGCGCGGGGACCGGCGCGTCCAGTTCCCACGCCGAGCAGTCCTGCAGCACGAAGGTTCCTAATTGGCGCAGCGACGCATCGCTGGGCAGCAGGACGTCAAGCTCGCGTTGCTTGGCGCGGGCTTCGGCTTCGGTAGCGCCGACATAGGTGACCAGGCCTGGCATGATCGGGACAAAGACGTCGCGGCCTGCGGCGCGCACGCGCTGCTTGATGTCGCGGTAATAGGACTGCGCCGCGGGCAGGTCGTACGCCACGGCGTAAATGGCCTCGGCGCGCCGGGCGGCCAGATCGCGGCCCTGGTCGGAGGCGCCGGCCTGGAACAGCACGGGGTGGCCCTGCGGCGGGCGCGGGACGGTCAGCGGGCCGTCGACCAGGAAATGGTCGCCGTGATGGTGAATCGGATGAACCCGTTCAGGCACGCCGTACACCCCCTCGCGGTCGATCGCCAGCGCCTCGTCTTCCCACGAGTCGAACAGCCGCAGCGCGACATCCACGAATTCTTCGGCGCGGGCATAGCGCCAGTCGTGTCCAGGCATGGCTTCGTAGCCATGGTTGCGCGCCTCGGCGTCGAACATGGATGTCACCACGTTCCAGCCCATGCGGCCGCCTGAAATGTGGTCCAGCGACGCGACCATGCGGGCGGCGTGGAAGGGCGTGAAGAAGGTGCTGGAGACGGTGCTGATCAGGCCGATGCGGGTCGTGGCCCGCGCGATGGCCGCCATGGTGGTCAGCGGTTCCAGATACCAGCGCGGTCCATCGCCGATGTTGTCCATCGACTGCCCGTCGGCGAAGAAGATGGCGTCCAGCTTGCCGCGCTCGGCGGTGCGGGCCAGCGCTTCGTAATAGCTGATGTCGCCCAGGCGTTCGGCCGCTGAATCCGGGTGGCGCCACGCTGCGCGGTGGTGGCCGCAGCCGAAGATGAACAGGTTCAGGTGCATCATGGCGGTCAATTCTTGACGAGCCCGCCGTCCACGACCAGGTTCTGGCCGGTCACGCTGCGCGACCAGGGGCTGGCGAAGAACAGCACGGCGTCGCCGAATTGCTCGGGCGTTGTGACGGCGCGCAGCGGCGTGCTGGCGGCGATCAGGTCGAACACCGCTTCGGGCGTGGCGGCCGACGCGTCGGTCGTGCGCAGCAAACCGCCCGACACCATGTTGACGGTGATGCCGTCGGGGCCGAGGTCCTGCGACAACGTGCGCGTGAACGACAGCAGGGCGGCCTTGGCGGCCGTGTAGTCGTGGTAGGGCACGACGGGGTTCTGGACCAGGTTGGTGCCGATGTTGATGATGCGGCCGACGCCGGCGCCGCGCATCCCGGGCAATGCTGCCTGCGTGGTGTTCAGCGCACCGCGCACGCTGCCTTCGATCTGCTGGTTCAGGTTGTCCCAGGTCAGCGTGTCGGCATGCGGGCGGGCGTCGCCATTGAATTGGAAGGCGGGCAGGGCGTTGTTGACGACGGTCGTGACCGGCATGCCGAAGTGGCTTTGCGCCTGAGCGACCATCGCTTGCACCGCTTGCGCGTCGCGCACGTCGGCCTGGATGGCTAGCGCCCGGCTTGGCTCGGTGGCTGCCAGCGCCTGCGCGGCGTCGGCGCTGTTCAGGTAATTGATGACCACGCGGGCGCCTTCGCGCAGGAAGGCGCGCGTGATGTGCGCGCCCAGGCCGCGGGCGCCGCCCGTGACAATGACCAGTTGTTCGTTCAGGGCGGGGGCGGAGTGTGCAGGTGACATGATCGGGCTCGTCGTTTCCATCGGCAGGCACGCAAATGGGTGCCGCAAGCGGGCGAACTTAGCATGAAACCATGCGTTGACATTGCCTCGCCGCTCTCCTAATCTTGCGGCAATTCCTGGGGGAGCCCTGTTTCGGGCTGAGACTCCGCGTCATCGCGGTAACCCTTTGAACCTGATCCGGGTAATGCCGGCGAAGGGAAGGACATCGCACGACTCGTGCGCCCTCCCTAGATTTTCATCCATCTTGCGGCCCCTGCATCCGGGCGGGCCGCATTGTCGCGCGCCCGGCTGCCGGCCGGTCGCGGGAGGGCTGTACCACCATGTTGACCCAATCCACCGCCTTGATGTGGCTGCTGCTGTTTTCAGGCGGTTTTGCGCTGACTAGTGTGCTCTACACGCGGCGCAAGCGCGGCACGCTGGAAGACTACATCGTGGCCCGCAACAGTCAGGGCGCCTTCGGCACCATCCTGACGCTGATGGCATCCACCTTGGGCGCCTGGATCCTGTTCTCGCCGGCACAGGCCGCGACTTGGGGCGGCCTGGCCGCGGTGATCGGCTATGCGCTGGGTTCCATGTCGCCGCGCCTGGTCATGATTCCGCTGGGGCGGCGCATGCGCGAACTGATCCCGCACGGGCACACGCTGACTGAATTCCTGATGGCGCGTTATGGGCGGCCCATGTACGGCTTGGCGCTCTTCATCATGCTGTTCTATCTCTTCATCGCCTTGTCGGCCGAAGTGACCGCGATCGCCAAACTGGTCACCATGCTGGCGCCGGTGCCGCTGTGGGCGACTGCGGCCATCGTGATGGGCACGACCCTGCTGTACACCACGTACGGCGGGCTGCGTTCGTCGATCTTCACGGACCAGGTGCAGATGATGGTCATCGTGCCCTTGCTCGTGATCCTGTGCGTGGTCGGCTGGCAGGCGGCGGGCGGCGCGTTGCCGACGATCGAAGCGTTGCAGGCCAAGGCGCCCCAATTGCTGGACGTGACGGATCCGGGCGGCGTGAAGGCCGGGCTGACGTTTTTCGTGGCGATCCTGCTGACGGGCATTTTTCACCAGGGCAATTGGCAACGCATCTATGCCGCGAAAGACGCGCGCGCGATGCGCAACGGCTTCCTCTTGGGCGGCATCCTGGCCGCTCCGTTCATCTTCTTGATGGGCTTGTTTGGCCTGGCCTTCGTGGGGCTGGCCCCGGCGGGCGACAGTTCGATCGCGCTGTTCAGCGTGATCATGCCGCATGCGCCCGCGTGGTTTGTCATCGCGCTGATTCCGCTGGGCCTGTCGCTGGTGATGAGCACGGCCGACACGGCGATCAGCGCGGTGTCCAGCATCGTCGCCGTGGACATGCGTCGCCTGATGCCCAACGCCAACGGCATGGACATGAAGCGGTTGGCCCGCTGGGCGGTGCTGCTGCTGGCCATCCCGGTCATGATCGTGGCGTCCCAGGGATACAGCGTGCTCTACCTGTTCCTGCTGGCGGACCTGCTGTGCTCGGCTGCCGCCTTCCCGGTGTTCTACGGCTTGTTCAGCCGCAAGCATGACGGCCTGACCGCGACCACCGCGACGGTCTCTGGCCTGGTGGCGGGCCTGTTCTTCTTCCCCGCGCCCGGCGACAAGCCGACGTTCCTGTTGGAATCCTTCTTGTTGGCGGCGTTCGTTCCGGTCGCAACGACCGTGCTGATGCGCTTGTTGCGGCGCGGCCGTCAGGAATTCGATTTCGCGACGCTGAGCGCGGCCGTGCGTCGGCTGGATCAGGACGCGGTGTAGGGTCTTTGGGTGCAGGGTTGTTGGGCGCAGGCGTTGCGGCGCAAATACAAAAAAGCCTTGGAACACAAACGTGTCCAAGGCTTTTTTGTCTGGAATTTGGTGGAGCGGAGGAGGATCGAACTCCCGACCTTCGCATTGCGAACGCGACGCTCTCCCAGCTGAGCTACCGCCCCATGAAGCAAGACCAAAACTATACAGGAACAATCTGGCGGCGCGCAACACGCCGCCAGACAAAAATTTTCAGACGAATTCCAGGGTGGCGATCACCGGTGCGTGGTCCGACGGCTGCTCATTGCGGCGGGGTTCCTTGTCGATCACGCAGGCGACGCAGCGCTTGACCAGCGGGGCCGATAAGAGGACGTGGTCGATCCGAAGGCCGGCGTTGCGGCGGAAGGCGAACTGGCGGTAATCCCACCAGGAAAACGACTTCTCCGGCTGTTCGAACAGCCGGAAGGAATCCGTCAGGCCCAGGTCGAGCAGGGCGCGCAAGGCGGCGCGTTCCGGCTCGGACACGAGGACCTGGCCTTCCCATTTCTCGGGGTTGTGCACGTCTTCGTCGGCGGGGGCGATGTTGTAGTCACCCAGCACGGCCAGGCGCGGGTACTGCTTGATCTCTTCGCCCAGCCAGTTGCGCATGGCTTCGTACCACGCCAGCTTATAGACATACTTGTCTGAATCCAGCGACTGGCCGTTGGGGCAGTAGGCGCACACGACGCGCACGTCGCCTTCGGGGCTGGGGAAGGTCAGGGCCAGGACGCGCTGCTGGGGGTCTTCGTAGCCGGGGATATTGCGCACCATGGAGGTGCCGGGCACGCGCGAAATGATGGCGACGCCGTTGTAGGTCTTCTGGCCAGCCCAGACCGCGTGGTAGCCGGCTTCCTTGAAGGCGGCCTCGGGGAACTTGTCGTCAGTGAGCTTCAGTTCCTGGATGCACAGCACGTCGACCGGATTGGCGGCCAGCCAATCCAGGACTTGCTGCAGGCGCACGTTCAGGGAGTTCACGTTCCAGGTGGCTAATTTCATGGTTCTTATCGGTCGTTGACGAGTGCCGCGGCGCTTGGGCCAGCAAGTTCCGGAAAGGCGCCGCTGGCTTGGATGCAGCATGCGCGATTGGCCGTGGCAGGCCATCCGGGCGAACGACGAATGATACCTTGCGTAGCCTCAAGCATCGCGGGGCCCCCGCGTAAGCGGGTCAATGCTCCGAGCCGCTGTTGAGCATCCGGCTCTTGGCCTTTTCGATA
>Ga0213827_1002053_pt1 | contig 10785 bp, 10 predicted proteins | sample MC6MC0898MG_FD_180669 | JGI IMG/M metagenome (GOLD analysis project Ga0213827, IMG submission 180669) | Enriched soil aggregate microbial communities from Iowa State University, Ames, United States - MC6-MC0898-MG | ecosystem: Environmental > Terrestrial > Soil > Unclassified | place: USA: Iowa...
AGTACCTGGACATGAACAAGCTGGCGCTGGGCGTGGTCAAGCCCGGTGGCCTGTTCGCCACGTTCTCCTGCACCGGCCTGGTGGCCGAGGACCAGTTCCTGGACATGCTGCGTCGTGCGGCGTACTTCTCCGGCCGCACCATCCAGATCCTGAAGGTGGCCGGCGCCGGCCCGGACCATCCGTTCATGGCCCACGTGCAGGAATCGCGTTACCTGAAGGCCGTGTTCTGCCGCGTGGTGGACTGACCTACGGGGTGTGGAGCCGGGCGATGCCCGGCTCCCCCACACAGCGCCGAAGACTGCCCCCGCGCGCCAGCCTCAGGGCTGCGCGCGTGGCGGCGCAGGAACCGGCTGCAGCTGCTGCAGCAACCCGTTGATCACCTCGGACCTGCGCCGCAGATGGTGGCCGAGCACGATCGCCACCGCGCCCAGCGCCAGCAGCGCCGGAACCGCGAGCAGCGCGAGCACCCAGCCGACGTCGAACAGAAGCCAGCCCAGCAGACGCTGCTGATGCCATCGCTGCGACCGTTCAGAGCGGGGCAGCCCTGCTGCCTTCTCGAAGCGGGACTGCATTGCCGGCGATACCGGAACACCGATGTCTTCGCCATTGGCCAACGCACGGGCAGTGGCGACCACGGCCGACGAGGCGACGCCGTAGGGAAGCTCCTGCTGTGCACGCAGATAGGCCTGCCACTGGGGGCTGAAGCCGCTGAAGTCTGGACTGGCGATCAGCGCGTCCAGCTGGCGATGGTCGAGGCGATCGCCCTGGCCGATGGCGGGTGCGGTGATGCCCATGCTTCCCCAGGCACCGCACAGCAGCATCGAACCCAGCGCGAATGACCAGGCGAAGCGGCGAAGGCGATGGCGGCTGAGCAGGTCGCGCACGCCGAAGAACATCCACACCAGCAGCAAGGGGGTCATGACCAGCAGGATGAGCAACTGCCTGCCCGTGTCCTTCGACCCATAGCCGGCCGGCACCTGTGCCCACGACGGGGGGCCCAGCTCGGTGCCGGTAAATGCCAGCGCCATGCAGGACAGCGCCGTTGCCGCCAGCGGAAGGCAGGCCAGGCCGAAGACCCGCAGCAGCGAGGCCCGCCGGTAGAACGCGCGCAGGCCCGGAACAGCCTCCACCCGCGCCTGCAGATCCGGCGGGATCTGCAGCGGATCGCGTACCGGCGCGCTCATGCCGGCACCGCCGATGTGCGCAGCAACTGCTGCAGGGCCTGTTTCAGCTGGTCCTGTGCCTGGGCCGCGCTGGCGATCATCTGCGGGCTGGCGTTGTCGCTGTTGTGCAGCGCCTGGATCGTCTGGCGCCAGATCGGCAACAGGATCTGCACCGTCTCGCTGTAACGGTCCAGCAGGTCGATGGCATGGCTGCGTGCCAGCTGCACCTGCATCCGGCTCATCGAATGGCTGGCCAGCAGCGCGGTCAGGTTGGCTACGCGGCGTTGCAGCCGCTCGACCGGACGGTCGAGCACCGGCGCGCCATCGTCGCTGTCGACGGCCGCTGGCAGCTCCTGCAGGAACTGCACGCCTGCATCGATGTACACCTGCAGTCGCACCCCCTGCACGTCATGCTCGAGCAGCTGCGCATCCAGTCGATCGACGCTGGCCCGCACGGCGATGGCTTCGCGCTCGATCCTGGCCAGGACGTCGCCGTTGCTGCCCATGGCAATGCGACGGCGCAGGCGTTCTTCTATATCGGCACCGGTGAACCGCTCCCACCATCCCGCACGCTGCAGCAGCGCATTGGGATCGTGTTCGGACAGCCGGCTGACCAGTTCGGCAAGCGCCTGGGCCAGTGCGTTGGCGCTGCCATCCTGCCAGGCCGGCTCGGCGCTGGCGCTGGCCAGGTCGGCCGGGCCATAGCGGCCGATGTCGGTACGCCCGGCAAACAACGTTGGCAGCACATCACGCTTGAGCTGTTCGACGGTGACCGTGTTGGCGGGGACAGGCGCCTGGCCCTGCACGGGCAGCGCCGGAGGCTGGGAGTTCGACATCGATGCTTCCATTCCATGGTCGACGCAGCACGCGGTGCTGCACGCTGACTTATCGGCTGCCGGCGAGTGTAATGGAGCTGGCGGATCAATACGGCACTACCGGCGTTGGCCGTCGCGGCGCTATGGTCGTGTCCTTCCCATTGCCGGTGGATGCCCATGCCGTCGTTGCGTCGTCTGTCCCTGCTGCTCGCCCTGGCGCTGAGTGCGCCGCTGTCCGCCCATGCCATCGACTTCAGCACGCAGGAGCTGGCCCGTGCCAAGGCACTGCAGCAGCGCTTGCTGACCCTGGACAGTCATCTGGATACGCCGGCCAATTTCGGCCGCGACGGCTTCGACATCGAGCAGCGGCACGACCGCAACGCACTCTCGCAGGTGGACTACCCGCGCATGGTCGAAGGTGCGCTTGATGGCGGCTTCTGGGCGATCTATACCGACCAGGGCGACCGCACGGCCGCCGCGCATCTGGCCGAGCGCGACCACGGCCTGCAGCGGTTGCTGGAGATCCGGCAGATGCTGGCCGCCAATCCCGAGCGCTTCGCATTGGCGCTGACCGCCGATGACGCGGCGCGGATCAAGGCCGCCGGCAAGCGCGTGGTCTACATCAGCATGGAGAACGCCAGTCCGCTGGTGGCCGACCCCAGCCTGCTGTCGTTCTATCACCGGGCGGGCCTGCGCCTGCTCAGCACCGTGCACTTCGCCAACAACGAGTTCGCCGATTCGGCCACCGATCCCAAGGGCGCTGAATGGAAGGGCCTGAGCCCGGCTGGCAAGGACCTGGTGCGCGAGGCGGTGAAGCTGGGCATCGTCATCGACCAGTCGCACGCCTCCGATGCCGTGTTCGACGATCTGCTGGCGATGATGCCGGTGCCGTTCGTGCTGTCGCACAGCTCGGCCAAGGCGGTCTACGACCACCCCCGCAATCTTGATGACGCGCGCCTGCGCAAGCTGGCCAAGGCTGGTGGAGTGATCCAGGTGAACGCGTACGGCGGCTACCTGATCGACACTGCCAAGTCGCCCGAGCGCAAGCAGGCCGAAGAAGCCCTGAGCAAGCAGCTGGGTGGCTGGGAAGGCATGACCATCGAACAGGGCGTGGCGCTGCAGAAGGCCGAGCACGCACTGGACCACGAACACCCGGTGCGCCACGCCAGCCTGGACGACTTCTTCGCCCATTTCGAGCACATCCTGAAGGTGGTCGGCCCCGAGCACGTCGGCATCGGTCTGGACTGGGATGGCGGTGGTGGCCTGAGCGACCTGCCCGATGTCAGCCAGCTGCCGAAGATCACCGCGTGGCTGCTGCGCAAGGGGTACAGCGAACAACAGATCGCCGCCATCTGGGGCGGCAACCTGCTGCGGGTGATGCGCCAGGCGCAGAACCATGCGGCAAAGCAGGGCGGTTAGCCGCCCTGCGGTAGTGCCGGCACGACCCAAAGACCGCCGGGCATGGCCCGGCGCTACCTTTACCGGCCGATCAGCGCGTTGCGACGGCTGTAGGCGAAGTACAGCACCAAGCCGACCACGTTCCACGCCAGGAAGTACAGCTGGGTGGTGTGCGGCAGGCTGATGAACAGGTAGATGCAGCCCAGTGCCGCCAGCGGGCCGACGATGAAGGCCAACGGCGTGCGGAAGGTGCGCTCGCGGTTCGGCTCACGCACGCGCAGCACCACCAGGCAGATGCCAACGGCGGTGAACGCGGCCAGGGTACCGGCATTGGCCAGTGCGGCGATCTCGTCCAGGCGTGCAACGCCGGCCAGTGCCGACACCACCAGGGCGGTGAACAGCGTGGTCGCCACCGGCGTGCCGGTACGTGCGTTGACCTTGGACAGGCCACGCGGCAGCAGTCCATCGCGGCTCATGACGAAGAAGATGCGGCTCTGGCCGTACAGGAAGGCCAGCAGCACGGTCGGCAGGGCGATGATCGCGATCACGCCGATCAGCATCGCGGCGGTGGGCTGGCCCAGCTGGCGCATGATCAATGCCAGCGGCTCGGCACTCTGGCCGAACACGGTGTAGCTCATCGCACCAATCGCAGCCAGCGCCACCAGCACGTACACGATGGTGCAGCCGACCATCGAGCCGATGATGCCGATGGACAGGTCGCGCCCGGGGTTCTTGGTTTCTTCGGCGGCGGTGGAGATCGCGTCGAAGCCGTAGAACGCGAAGAAGATGATCGCCGCCGCCGCCATCACGCCGCGCTCGACGCCATCCGGGCCCAGCGTCTTGGCGAATCCGTAGGGCATGAACGGCTGCAGGTTGTTGGCGTCGAACGCCGGCAGGGCCACCGCCACGAAGATCGCCAGCGCGATCAGCTTGAACACGACCAGGATCGCGTTGAGGGTGGCGCTTTCCTTGGTACCGGCCATCAGCATCAGGGCCACCAGCCAGGTGATGACGATGGCGGGCAGGTTGATCATGCCGCCATCGACGTGCGGGCCTGCCGCGAGCATCGCCGGCAGGCGCAGGTCCCAGCCGAACTGGGTATGCACCCATTCCAGGAAGCCGACGAAATAGCCGGACCAGCCGACCGCCACGGTACTCACCACCAGCGAGTACTCCAGGATCAGGCTCCAGCCCACCACCCAGGCAAACACTTCGCCCAGGGCACTGTAGCTGTAGGTATAGGCGCTGCCGGCGGCAGGCATCATCGTGGACAGCTCTGCGTAGGCCAATGCCGCGCAGGCACACACCGCGCCGGCGATGGCGAAGGAGATCAGCACGGCCGGGCCAGCGCGGTCGGCACCCACGCCGATCAGGGTGTAGATGCCGGTGCCGACGATGGCGCCGATGCCCAGCGCGATCAGGTGCGGCCAGCTGAGGGTCGGGACCAGACGCCGGCCGGCTTCATGGACGGTGACGGAATCTAGGGACTTGCGCCGGAGCAGGGACATGCAGGCCTCGGAAGGGGTGACTGAGAACGACAAGTCCCCGAGTGTGACCGAACGCAGCGCAGCATTGCCACTGACGGGGGTCATGGCCGACACAGCGCGCGCTGGACGCTGGGCACTCTGCCGGAAACGGCACAAACGGCCTCAGCGCAGGCGCCTACCAGTGACAGCCGTCGTCCTGGAAGGCGTTGACGTCTTCGTCGAAGTCCGTGCGGCGACCGTCCCGGGCACGCACGTAGCTGAAGCTGTAGATCCGTGCGCCCTGCGTGCTCAGTGTGTAGTGACCGTTGATGCGACCGTCCACGCGCTCTTCCCAGACGGTATCGAACTGGTAGGGGCGGTCTTCGTCCAGCACCGTGGTCTGTTCGGAGACCCGGCGCAGTGGCAGGCGCTCGCTGTGCCCGGCGTAGCGCACATCGGCGCGGCCATCGTCCAGCCAGCGCCATTCCAGGTGGATCGTGTTGTCGCGGCCACCGCTGAGGCAGCGGTGGTCCGGTGCGGCCGTGGCCGGTCCACTGGCAAGCAGCAGCACCAGGGCTGCTGCGACCGCGAGCGTTGGTGTTGCGGCCATGGCGCTCTTGTCCAACGAGGGGCGCCAGCATAGCGCGCCCCCGCTGTTACCTGCCCAGCGCGCGTGGCTGCAGACGCGTACCACCGCTCATCAGCATGCGTGGCAGCGGCATCTGCAGGAAGTCGTGCGGGAAGGCAGGCGCGACCGCGCTGATCGCATCCAGCCGTGCCAGCGCCTCAGCCGGCAGCGCCAGATCCAGCGCCGCCAGGTTGTGTTCGAACTGGTCCAGGGTGCGTGCACCGACGATCGGCATGGCCCCGGCCGCGGGTCGTTGCAGCAGCCAGGCCAGAGCGACCTGCGCAGCCGAGTGCGACAGTTCCGCCGCGACGGCAGCGACTTCCCCGGCGATGTTCAACGAACGTGGCGTCAACGCGCCATTGATGAGGGCCACGTTGCGCCGGGAACCGCCCGGCGTAGCCTCCGGCGGCTCGGCCGCGGCGAGATCAGCCGCGCTGTACTTGCCGGTCAGCACCCCGCTGCCCAGCGGCGACCACGCCACCACGCCCAACCCGAGCGCCTCGGCCATCGGCAGCAGCTCCTGTTCGACGCTGCGCTGGATCAGGCTGTATTCGATCTGCAGGGCCACCAGTGGCGCCCAACCGCGCAGGTCGGCCAGGGTCTGCATGCGGGCGATCTGCCAGGCCGGCGTGTCCGAGATGCCGGCATACAGCACCTTGCCGCTGCGCACGAGATCGTCGAAACCGCGCATCACCTCGTCCACCCCGGTGGTGTCGTCCCAGGCGTGCAGGTACAGCAGATCCAGGTAGTCGGTGCCGAGCCGGCGCAGGCTGTCCTCCACCGAGCGCATCATGCTCTTGCGGTGGTTGCCGGCGTTGTTCGGATCGCCGGGCACGGTCGCCAGGGTGTACTTGCTGGCGATCACCAGCCGTTCGCGGCGGCCCTGCGCGAATCGCCCGAGCAGCGTCTCGGCGCTGCCATTGGTGTAGTTGTTTGCGGTATCAACGAAGTTGCCACCGCGTTCGACGTAGGCATCGAAGATGCGGCGGGCCTCGGCTTCGTCCGCGCCCCACCCCCAATCGGCACCGAAGGTCATCGTGCCCAGCGCCATCGGGCTGACACGCAGGCCGGAGCGACCGAGCAGGCGGTAGTGATCAAGTGACATGTGGCATTCCATCGGAGGAGGCGGTGTGCCGCCGGGAGGGAAAGCATCCGCCCGATGATCCTGTGGATAAACTGGACACAGCCCAACTGACAATGAAGAAAGGCTTCACAATGGATCCCTCCGCACCGCTGTCGGCGGTGGTCGCGTTTGTCCACGTGGCCGACCACGCCAGCTTTACCCGCGCCGCAGATGCGCTTGGTGTTTCGACCTCGGCACTGTCACAGAGCGTGCGCGCGCTGGAAGCGCGGATGGGCGTGCGCCTGTTGCAACGGACCACGCGCCGGGTGGGCCTGACCGAGCACGGTGCGCGCTTCCTGCAGCGCGTACGGGGCGGGCTGGCACAGATCGAATCGGCCTTCGAGGACCTGGACAGCGCGCGGACCGTGCCGGCCGGTCGGCTGCGCATCACCCTGCCACGCATCGTTGCCGAGCGCCGGGTCCTGCCGGCGCTGCCGTCCTTCCTGGCCCGGTATCCGCAGGTGGAGGTGGAACTGTGCGTGGAACCGGCGTTGACCGATCTGGTCGCCGAGGGTTTCGACGCAGGCATCCGCCTGGGGGAATCGTTGGCGCAGGGCATGATCGCGGTGCCGATCGGGCCGCCCGAGCGCCAGGTGGTGGTGGCCACGCCGGGCTACTTCGCGCGCCACGGTGTGCCGCAGAGCCCGCAGGAGCTGCAGGGCCACGACTGTATCGTCCATCGCCGCGCCAATGGCCGGCTGATGCCCTGGGAGTTCAGCCGTGAGGGGTGTGACCTGGACGTAGCCGTCGAGGGCCGGCTGGTGTTCAACGATGCCGAACTGGCCTATGCGGCGGTGCTGGCTGGGCTGGGCATGGCGCAGGGGTTCGCCTCACTGGTCGCCGACGACCTGGCTGCCGGCCGCCTGCGCAGCGTGCTGGAGGACTGGCAGCCGCCGTTCCCCGGCTTTCATCTGTACTACCCGGCGCGCGAGCATATGGCGCCCAAGCTGCGGGTGTTCATCGACCACCTGCGCGCGGCCTGCCAGGCCGACGGGATCTCAGCCGTTCAGGCCCAGGCGGATGCCGAAGCCGACCAGGAACAGGCCGGCAACACGCCGTAGCGCATCGCTGACCCGCGGGTGCTGGATCAACCGGCGGCGGGCCAGGTTGCCGACCCAGATCAGCAGCGAGCAGTAGGCGATGCTGACCACGAAGATGATCCCGGCCAGCGCGGCGAACGTAGCGATGCCCTGGTGGGCCTTCGGGTCGATGAACAACGGCAGGAAGGCCATGTAGAACAGGATCGCCTTCGGATTGAGCAGGCTGACCAGGATCGCCTGGTGGAAGTAGCGTCCGGGCTGCATGCGCACCGGGCCAACGTCGGCACCGTCACCCTTGGGCGTGCGCAGCAGGCTGATGCCGACCCACACCAGATACGCTGCGCCCAGATACTGCACGGCATGGAACACCGTCGGATTGGCCTTCAGCAGCGCAGCCACGCCGGCCAGTGCCAGCCACATCAGGATCTGGTCGCCGACCAGCAGGCCGGCCAGCGCCATGTAGCCGCCGCGCACACCGCCGCGACCGGTAGCGGTCAGCAGGGTGAAGGTGCCCGGCCCGGGCAGCGCCAGAAACACCAGCACAGCGAGCAGGAAGGTCCACAGGTCCTGGATGCCCATCCACGGCATGGCGCGACTCTCTTACAACGGGGGAGCGCCATTGTCGGCCAGTGCTGGCGCAGGCGACAGGGGTGTGTCGCCATTGCCGGGCATGGCGGACAGCAGCGGTTGCAGATGCTGGCGCAGCTGCGCGTGCAGTTGCCGCACCGCCGGTGAGAACTGCTTGCGATGGGGGCAGACCAGCTGCAGGGGAATGTGGCTGCCGATGCCATCCAGCAGCACCTGCAGGCGCCCTTCCAGCACATCGTCGCGGACGTCCAGCCAGGACTTGTAGGTGATGCCTTCGCCGGCAACCGCCCAGCGCCGCACCACGTCGGCGTCGTCGCAGACCAGCGGCCCGCGCACCGGGATCACCACGCGGCGCCCCTCAATCTCGAACGACCAGCGATCGTAGGCGCGGCCGCCGAGCTGGTAGACAAGGCAATCATGCTCGCGCAGATCTTCCAGGCGGCTGGGCGTGCCACGCCGCCGCAGGTACCCGGGCGACGCAGCCAGCACCCGCCGGTTCTGTTCCAGCAAGGGCAGGGCGACGTAGCTGGCGTCGTCGAAGTGGCCGATGCGGATGGCCACGTCGACGGGGTCGCGGAACACGTCGGCCACTTCGTCGGACAGGCGCAGGTGCAGGCGCAGCCGTGGATGCGCCGCGCGGAACGCGGTCAGCCACGGCAGCAGCAGGTTGCGGCCGAAGTCCGACGGCGCCGACAACTGCAGGGTGCCGTGCAGTTCGGCGTCCTCGCCCTGCACCCGCGCCTGGCCTTCGCGCAGGGTGCTCAGAACCTCCTGTGCGTAGGGCAGATACAGCGCGCCTTCGGCGGTCAGCCGCAGGCTGCGGGTGGTGCGTACGAACAGGCGCAGGTCCAGTTCGCGTTCCAGCCGTGCCACCGCCGCGGCAACCTGGCCCGGCAGCAGGTCGGCCTCGCGCGCGGCCTGGGAGAAGCTGCCCAGCGCGGCGGTACGGACAAACAGCTGCAGATCGTCGAAGCGGACCATTTTCATTGCTGCAGTGAAAGTGTTGACCGATTCTGCGCCTTTCCGCCCCCCTGCGCACGGCGCACGCTGTGGTCTCTCCTCCCTGGATATCCCCCATGCGTGCCATTGCCTACACCCAAGCCGGCCTGCCGATCGACGACCCGCAGGCCCTGATCGATCTCGACCTGCCCCTGCCCCAGCCGGGCCCGCGCGACCTGCGGGTGGCGGTGCGCGCGGTGGCGGTGAATCCGGTCGACACCAAGGTGCGGCGCGGCGCCGCCACCGACGGCCCGCGCGTGCTGGGGTGGGATGCGGTCGGTGTGGTCGATGCGGTCGGCAGCGAGGTGACCCTGTTCCAGCCCGGCGATGCGGTGTACTACGCCGGCGTGATCGATCGCCCGGGCAGCAACGCCGAATACCAGCTGGTGGACGAGCGCAGCGTTGGCCGCAAGCCGGCCAGCCTGGACGATGCCGCCGCGGCGGCGCTGCCGCTGACCGCGATCACCGCATGGGAACTGCTGTTCGACCGCCTGCGCATCGCCGAAGGCGGCGGCGAGGGCCAGACCCTGCTGGTGATCGGTGCAGCGGGTGGCGTGGGTTCGATCCTGGTGCAGTTGGCGCGCAGGCTGACGAAGCTGACGGTGATCGGTACCGCCTCGCGCCCGGAGACCCAGGACTGGGTGCAGGCGATGGGCGCGCACCATGTGATCGACCACACCCGGCCGCTGGCCGAGGGCCTGGCCCGGCTGGGCATCACCCAGGTGGACCATGTGGCCAGCCTGACCCACACCGACCAGCACTATGCGCAGCTCGTCGAGCTGCTGGCACCGCAGGGGCAGCTGGGGCTGATCGATGATCCGGGCCAGATCGATGTGATGGCGCTCAAGCGCAAGGCGCTGTCGCTGCACTGGGAATCCATGTTCACCCGACCGCTGTACAGGACCGCGGACATGCAGCGCCAGCACGAACTGCTGAACCGGGTGGCCGATCTGGTCGATGCCGGCGTGCTGCAGACCACGCTTGGCGAGCACTTCGGGCGCATTGACGCGGCCAACCTGCGGCGCGCGCATGCGCTGCTGGAGAGCCACCGGGCCAAGGGCAAGATCGTGCTGGAAGGCTGGTAACGCCGGGCTGCGCCCGGCACCCGCAGAGGCAACGGCAACAGCGAGAGCCAGAGCCAGAGCAGGCTTCCTGTGGGTTGGCGGGGCGGTGTGGGTGTGCGGGGGCGCCGTGAACCCGTCCATGGGGGCTTGGTCGCCGCATCCATGCGGCTCACACCCCGCAAACCCACACCGCCCCGCCTTCGACGGTTTCCCGCCGCTGTTGGTAGGTGTCGACCTTGGTCGACACAGTAGCTCCACGCCATGCGTGGATGAAGCCAAGCAAACGGGCTACGCCACGCCGTTGTCTACATGCTCGTTGAAGCCGGGCCGGGGGCGCAGGCGTTCGAACCAGGCGTCTACGTGGCGCAGCGCCGGTTTGTTGCCGGGGGTGCTGCGCCAGCGCTGTGTCGACAGGCCGAGGACGATGTCGGCCAGGCTGAAGTCGGTGCCCGCCACGTAGGCATTGCTGGCGGCAAGCTGGTGGTCGAGCACGGTCATCAG
>Ga0213827_1002056_pt1 | contig 10764 bp, 12 predicted proteins | sample MC6MC0898MG_FD_180669 | JGI IMG/M metagenome (GOLD analysis project Ga0213827, IMG submission 180669) | Enriched soil aggregate microbial communities from Iowa State University, Ames, United States - MC6-MC0898-MG | ecosystem: Environmental > Terrestrial > Soil > Unclassified | place: USA: Iowa...
CTTGCCCGGCGAAACGAGTTCCAGACCCATGGGTGTGCTCCAGCTGAGAGGGGGTAGGGCGCAAAGTCCGCCATTTTATGCCTTTGCCGGCCAACGTGCAGCGGCCTGGCCGCCGGGGCGCCGAATCGGTCCGCCAGGCAGGGAAGAATCGCCACACGGCTGCCCCTTTCATCCCGACGCGGCGCTGGGTTGAGGCCTGATGGCCGGGGCCGGCGCCGCTGGCGATCATGGCGTGGAACCCACTCCGAGCCTGGCGATGCTCAGGATGACCCCGATGGCCGGCCTTTCGATGGCGGCGGCACTCTGCCTGGTGGCCCCGGCCGCCGCGGCCCATGCCTCGTCCAGACCGTACGTGGACCTGGTCGACTTTCCCTACAAGGAGGCGAACTGGGACCGTTTCTACGCCCTCCAGGGCCATTTGATGCGGGAGTTTCATGACCTGTGCGGCGCCACCTATTGCCAGGGAACGCATGCCAACCATGTCCTGCTGCAGTTCCGCTGTTCGGTGCACGCGGCCACGGGCACCGTGACGGAATGCGCGCTGGTCATTGCGGCCGGCAACCTGGAGGTGGACGCCGCCACCGGCAAGGTCATGCCCGACAACCGTACCTGGGCGTGCGCCGTGCCACTGGCCCCGCACACGCCGGTGGAGGCCCTGCATGCCGCCCTGGGACGTCGTGACGCGTTGATCCTGCCGCTGCCGGGTACCGGCCGGTCGGTCCATGACGCGCTTCTCGGCTGCCTCGGCGAAGGCGGTTCGCTTGCCGCGTCCCACAGGAGACACCCATGAACCGCTTCCTCGCGAGCGTCGCGCTTGTACTTGCAGCCGCCAGCTTCCCGGCAGGGGGCGCCACTGCGGAGACCTTCATCGATGCGCGCAGCTATCCGACCCCGGCCGCCGGCAGGGAGCGCTTCCTCGCGCTGGAAACGCGACTGGTCCGCGGCTTCGATGAGGTCTGCGGCGATACCTTCTGCGAAGGGGAGTATCACAACCTGCAGTCACTGCGTTTCCGCTGTTCGGTCAACGCCGCCGATGGCGGCGTGGAGGAGTGCGTATGGACGTTCACCGGCAGCACCGCGCAGGTGGATGGATCGAGCGGGCGGATCATCGTCGATGCGCGCAGCTGGGCCTGCCCCGTCCCGCTGGCCGCCAGGACGCCCCTGCCGATACTGCTCCAGGCCCTGGAACAGGACGATCCACTGCACGTGCGGCTGCCCGGCACCACGACCAATCTCTACGAAGGGCTGACCGGATGCCTGTGACCGGCATGAGGCATGGCCAAACGTGACTCATTCTCATTTGCGGAGTAACATGCCGCGCCTTACGGATTGCCGTCTCCCTGCGGTCCCGCTTTGTGCACTGGCCCATGTCCTCCAACGCCACCACTCTCACCGAGCTGTTGATACGCGAACGCCCGGCGCTGCTGCGCCTGGTGCAGCGCATTCTGGGCAGTGATGGCGGCGCGGAGGATGTGATCCAGTCAATCTGGTTCAAGGCCCGGGGTGTCGACGGCGGCCAGCCGATCAGCAACCCCCGGGCGTACCTGTATCGGCTGGCGGCGAATCTGGCCACCGACCACGGCCGTGAGCGCACGCGACGCACGCGCCTGTTGGCCGAGCATTACCTGTGGGGGCCGGACGAGGTGCTCTCCACCGAAGAGCAGGCGATGGCGCAGGACGAACTGCAGCGCGTGCTGGCGGCGGCCGAACATCTTCCCGAGCCGACCCGCACGATCTTCCGCCTCAACCGCCTGCAGGGCATGACCCAGGTCGAGGTCGCCAAGCGCCAGGGCGTGTCGGTGACGACCGTCGAAAACCACGTGCGCAGCGCCTTGCAGCGCCTGGCCTGGGCGCGCAGCGGGCGCTGAGCGGCACGCATCCGGGCTTGGGGAAGCCCGTTTCCCATCCGTCTTGATCATAATGCCGACCCTTCCGGCCTCTTCTTCGTCCGCGCGCGCCTGCGCACCCACTGCCAGCCATGAGCCCGCACGAACAGCCTCCGATGTCCCGACCCTTGCCACCGTCCGACCCTGCTGCCGTCCAGGCCCGCGCCTGGATTGCCTGGCTGGCCTCCGGTGCGGTCGAGCCCGGGCAGATGCAGGCCTTCGAGCAGTGGCTGGACGAGCCGGACAACCGGCGCACCTTCGAATACGAACGCCAGCTGTGGCGCAGTCTCGGGCCGCAACCGGCCCCGGCGGTGGTGGCCAGCCGGCCGCCGCGCCGCCTGCGCTGGCCCGCCGTTGGCGCGGCCACGGCCGCCTTGCTGGCGTTGGCCTGGGTGGCGCCGGAGGCCTGGTTGCGGCTGCAGGCCGATCACCGCAGCGGCACGGCCATCCACTCCGTGGTGCTTCCCGATGGCAGCCGCGCCGTGCTTGACGCCGACAGCGCCATCGCCATCCGCTACGACGGGCAGGTGCGGCGCATCGCGCTGCTGCGCGGCCAAGCGTGGTTCCAGGTTACACCCGACGCGGCGCGCCCATTCCAGGTGGATGCGCAGGGCGGGGTGATCGAGGACATTTCAACGGCGTTCGCGGTCGCACGCGAAGGCGACCACGTGGACACCGTCGTGGCGCAGGGCCGGGTCCGGGTCGCAGCGGCCGATCGGGGTGGCTGGACCTATCTGGACGCGGGCCAGCGTGCGCGCTTCGCACCGGGTGGGCGGGTCACACGGCAGGAAGACGTCGCGCTGGACAGGATCGCGGCCTGGCGTGAGGGCGAACTGCTGCTCGACGCAACCGGGGTGGAAGAGGCGGTGCGGCGCATCGCGCGCTATCGGTCCGGGCCCACCTTCGTGCGCGGGGATCTGGCCAGTCTGCCCGCGATCAATGCGGCCTTCCGCATCGACCGGCCGGAGCAGGCCCTGGACGCCCTGGCGGTCAGCGCCGGGTTGAGCGTGACCCGCCTGCCGATGGGCGTGGCGATCGTGGCGCCGGCCACCCACCCGTAGCGCGGCGGCCTGCTGCGGAGGCGGCGTGGCGTGCGTCCAGTCGGGGGCGGCGCATTGGTCTTGGGGCAGCGACCTGTTCGTTCGTCTTACCCGGCATAACGTACCCGCCGCCGCCACGTACGTCCGCTGCATCCGCACCTGCGTGCGGATGACCCGCCTCTGCGGCACTGATCTTTCGACAGGTTTTTTTCATGCGTACTTCCACCCGCGCGGGGCATCGCCTGCGCCCGTCACGTCTCTGCATCGCCCTGCTCAGCGCCGGCCTGGCCACCGCGCCGGCACTGCCGGCCCTGGCCCAGTCCAGCCCGGCCTCCGCTGCGGCCACGCTGCGTTTCGACATTCCCGCCCAGCCGCTGGCCGACGCGCTGCGCACCTACATGCGGCAATCCGGTGTCCAGGTCGCCTATCCGGCAACACTGGCCGAAGGCCTGACCTCCACGGCGGTGGCCGGGCAGATGGATGCACCGTCGGCCTTGCTGCGCCTGCTGCAGGGCAGTGGGTTGAACATGCGCCAGGTCGGGCCGGAAGCGGTAACGCTGGAGCGCGCACGGGTGGCCGGCAACGACGACGGCCTGATCGTCACCGATGCGCTCAGCGTGGCAGGTGATCGCATCGAGGGCGGCAGCGACGCCGAGCGCGCGCTGGACGTGTACCGTACCGCCGGTTCCAGCGCCTACATCGACCGCACCACCATCGAGCGCTTTCGCGGCACCTCCACCTCGGACATCGTCAAGGGCGTGGCCGGTGTGACCGCCGGCGATCCGCGCACCGCCAACGCGCTGGACGTGAACATCCGCGGCATCCAGGGCCAGAGCCGCATTCCGGTGATCATCGACGGCGGGCAGTCGACCATGGATACCTACCGGGGTTACGCAGGCCAGTCGCAACGCACCTATCTGGATCCGGACCTGATCTCCAACATCACCATCACCAAGGGGCCGAGCCTGGGCGTCAATGCCTCCGGCGGCATCGGCGGCGTGGTGGAGATGGAAACGCTGAAGATCGAGGACGTGCTGCGCGATGGCCGTGACGCCGGGCTGCGCGTGCGCACCGGCATGGCCAATGCCAGCGCCAACAACGTGCCCGCCTACGACGCCGCACCGCGCACCGACCGCAGCGCGCTGGGCAGCCAGTTCTTCAACATCGCCACCGCCAAGCATTGGGATCGCTTCGACCTGGTCGCCGCCTACGCATGGCGGGAGAACGGCAACTACTTCTCGGGCAAGCACGGCTACGACGACTTCCCACAGACCCGGCGCACGCTGGCACCGTTGAATCCGCCGGATACCGAGGTGTTCAACACCTCCGCGCGCTCGGAGTCCTTCCTGCTCAAAGGCACCTGGCGCATCGACGATGACCAGACGCTGGAAGCGGGCTACCGCCGTTATGAAGGCACCGCCGGCGAGATCATGGCCTCGCAGATCATCCGCGTGGACCGCGACCGCGTGCCGCAGTGGGACCCGGGCCATGTCGACATGGATGCCTACAACCTGCGCTACCGCTTCAACCCGGACAACGAGCGGATCGATCTGAAGGCCAACCTCTGGTACACCGACGCCGACAGCCTGATGTACAACGGCCTGACCGGCATCACCCCGTGGTACTTCGATCGCCGCACCGAGTGGTACGACGGCCCCTCGTTCAACACCGACCCGGGCTACAAGGATGCCTACCGCAATGAGCTGACCCAGACCCGGCTCGGTTTCGATGTGGGCAACACCACGCATCTGGACGGTCGCGCCGGGTTGTTCACGCTGGACTACGGCCTGTCCTTCAGCGACGAGGACGTCGGCCCGGGCCCGCACTCGCCGGTCATGCACGACGACCTGGTCAACAACCGCTTCCTGCGCAACGCCGAGCGCAAGGAATACAGCGGGGTGGCCTCGGTCAAATGGCAGCCGGACGAGCATTGGGAAGTGGTGGTCGGTGGCCGCTACAACCGCGTCAACGTGCACGACCGCAATCGCCTGGCCACGCCGGAAACGTACGGGGTGATCGGTCAGTACCGCTACACCCAGCTGCTGGACGGCAACCCCGATCTGCCGGCATGGCGCGCCAAGCGCATCGCCATGCTCAACTGGTATCCGGATGCCAACGGCCAGTTCACCGAAGCCTCGCTGCTGGCATCACCGTATGAGAAGGGCACGGTGGCTGACATCACCGGCTGGAACTTCTACGACGCCGATGATGCCGAAGATCTGAGCGTGCCGGTCAGCTGGACCTGGTCGCAGCCGATCCGTCGGCGCGACAGCGCCTTCATGCCCAGTGCCAGCGTCGCCTACCGTTTCGACGAAGACACGATGGTGTACGTGAAGTACGCCGAGGGCGTGAAGCTGCCGAGCCTGTTCGAGACCACGCTGGGCCTGTTCACCGCGGCCAAGCCGACCGGTGAGCTCAAGCCGGAGCGGGCAGGGACCTGGGAGGTCGGTGCGAGCACGGTGCGCCACCGCCTGTTCACCGAGGGCGACCAGGCCGGCTTCAAGCTGGCCTACTTCAACACGCGCATCGCTGATCTGATCACCCGCGACTACCGCACCCTGTCGGCCGGGCTGATCCGCAACGTGGACCGCTTCAAGGTCTCCGGCGTGGAGTTCCAGTCCAGCTATGACAGCGGCATGGTGTTCGCCGATCTGTCCGCGCACTACTACATTCAGGCCAAGACCTGCGCGCCGGACATCGCCGCCGAGCGTCGTGCCTACGGCATCCAGCGGAAGATCGAGGAACTGAAGAACACGCCGGACTGCGTGGATGGTGGCTTCGAAGGGTCCTACAGCAACACCCAGAACCCGCCGCGCTACAACGTCAACCTGACCCTGGGCTCGCGCCTGTTCGACCAGCGCCTGAGCTTCGGCACCCGGGTGATCCACAACGCCGGCCCGATCAGCACGCTGGACAAGGAATGGAACGTGGGCCTGTCGGCGATCCAGCAGCTGTACCGCCCGGCGACCATCGTGGATCTGTTCGCCAGCTGGCAGGCCAGCGAGCAGTTCGCGGTCGACCTCAACGTAGACAACCTGACCGACCGCTACTATCTCGATCCGCTGGCGCTGGGCGTGATGCCCGCACCGGGCCGGACGGTGCGGATGGCGCTGACCTACCGCTACTGATGCCCGGACACGACAGGGGCCGGCATGGCCGGCCCCTGTCGTGCATCCAGCCTGCCCATCCGGGGCCGGCCGGCATCAGATGCCCGTAATCGCTCAGCCGGCGTTGGCCTGCGCGGTCGCATCGGCGTGCAGGGCTTCGCTGAGCTCATCGACCACGATCGCCCACTCCGCATCCGAGCGCAGCTGCTCGGTCAGGAACTGGCGCTGCCCGTCGTTCCAGTACGGCGCTTCGATCAGGCGGATATCGTTGGAGAGCTGGTGGTCGCGGATGAAGGCGGCGATCGCCTCCTCGCTGGCCTCCAGCCCGAGCTGCAGGAACAGATTGGTCATGCGCGGTTCGGTGGTGATCATCGTGTCATTCCAGTGGCAGGGCGTGGCCCGTATTATCGGGGCAAGGCCGTGACGGTGGCATGTGACGGCCGCAACGCTCCCCACGCGACAATGGGCTTGGGGTTGCAGCCGTGACAGACGTCTTCAACAGAGAACCGCGCCCCACTTCCCCATCCAAGCAGTGCCATGATCGTCATCGATACTCCCCAAGCCACCCGCAGCCAACGCCTCAAGGCCGCCACCCGTGACAGCCACGGCGCGCTGGACAAGCGCATCATGGCCGGCGACATCTTCGCCAGCCGCGACCTGTTCGCGAAATTCGTGCGCGTGCAGTTCCGCTTTCACCGCGACATCGACGCGCTGTATGGCAACCCCGCGCTGGACGCGCTGCTGCCTGACCTGGACGAGCGCCGCCGGCTGCCGCTGATCGCCCGCGACCTGGCCGATCTGGAACAGACCCTGCCACTGCCGGCATCCACCGGCCTGGATGGCGACCTGCCGCTGCCGGCCGCGCTCGGCTGGCTGTATGTGGCCGAAGGCTCCAACCTGGGGGGCACCGTGTTGTACAAGATGGCCGCCAGGCTCGGCCTGGACAGTGACTTCGGCGCGCGCCACCTGGCCGCACATCCCGATGGCGCGGCCCGCCATTGGCGCGCGTTCACCGCCGCGCTCGACGGCGTCGCGCTCACCCAGGCGCAGGAACAACAGGTGATCGATGCCGCCGATGCCGCTTTCCGCAGCGTGCACGGTCACGTCGAGGAAGAATTCGCATGAGCACCGCTCGGCACAGCTCCGCCGTGCCGGACCGCCACGGCCACCCGTGATGCGCTGGCTCTGGTTCGGCCTGGGCTGGATCATGGTGGCGCTGGGCGTCATCGGCGCCCTGCTGCCGGTGATGCCGACCACCATCTTCCTGATCCTGGCCGTCGGCTGCTTCGCGCGCAGCTCGCCGAAGTTCGAGCGTCGGCTGCTCGAGCATCCTCGTTACGGCCCACCGCTGCGCCTGTGGCGCGAGCAGGGCGCGATCAGCCGCAAGGGCAAGGCCTTTGCCGGCGCAGGCATGGCGTTCGGCTTCGTCATGTTCTGCTGGGGCGCGCATCCGTCCTGGCCGCTGCTGCTCGGCGTCGGCCTGTTCTTCGCCGCCAGCGCGGCCTATGTGCTGTCACGGCCCGCGCCGCGGCCATCGGCCACGCCGGATCGCCCGTCGGAGCGCTGAACGTGCTGTCCGCCCCGCACTGATTTCCACCGCTTCGCCCCCGATATTCCTCCCCCCTTTGCCTGCCTCCGGCCCTGTCACGCGCCGCGATGCCCTGACCGACGACTCCGCCCATGACCCTGCCCATCGCTCTTCCTGCCACCGTGGCGGCGCTGCCGCATGACCTGACTCCCTGGGGCATGTACCAGGCCGCCGATGGCGTGGTGCAGGCCGTGATGATCGGGCTGGCGCTCGCCTCGATCGCCACCTGGACCGTGCTGGTCGCCAAGACCTGGGAGCTGGCGCGGCAGCGCACGACGTTGCGCGCGGCCCGTGCGCTGCTGCTGCAGGCCGCGCACCTGCCGGCGCCGCAGACGCAGCCGTTGCTGGACGAGGGCGTCGCGCATGCGTTGATCGATGCCGCCCGCACCGAGCTGCGCCTCTCGCATGACGCGCATGATCCCGCCGGGATCAAGGAGCGCGTCGCGTCGCGCCTGGAACGCATCGAACTGGCGCATGCGCGCCAGCTGCGCACCGGCGTGGGCCTGCTCGCCAGCATCGGCGCGATCGCGCCGTTCGTCGGCCTGTTCGGCACGGTATGGGGAATCATGAACAGTTTCATCGGCATCGCCCATGCCAATACCACCAATCTTGCCGTCGTCGCGCCGGGCATCGCCGAGGCGCTGCTTGCCACCGCACTGGGCCTGGTCGCGGCGATTCCCGCCGTGGTGATCTACAACCACTTCACCCGCGTGCTGGCCGGTATCCGCGGCCTGCTGGGGGATCTGTCCGCGGGCGTGCAGCAACTGGTCTCGCGCGATCTGGACCGGCTTGGCAAGGCGCCGGCCGTGCACCACGCGCGCTGAGGACCGGCCATGCCCATCAAGACCGCCCGCCACGACGACGACGCGCTGGAAGAAAGCCACGAGATCAATGTCACGCCCTTCATCGACGTCATGCTGGTGCTGCTGATCATCTTCATGGTCGCCGCGCCGCTGGCCACCGTGGACACGCCAGTGGACCTGCCGGCCAGCACTGCGCAGCCGCAGCCACGTGATGGCGAACCGGTGTTCCTCTCGGTGCAGGCCGATCTGTCACTGAGCATCAACGACGTGCCGGTGGGCCGTGATGGCCTGAAAGCTGCGCTGGAGCGGCTGACCGCCGGTGACCACGAGCAGCGCATCTACCTGCGCGCCGACCAGGCGGTGCCCTATGGCGATCTGATGCAGACCATGAATGCCCTGCGCACGGCGGGGTATCGCAGGATCGCGCTGGTCGGGCTGGAGCAGCGCCGCGAATGAGCCGCGACCCCGCCGCGACGCTGCGCTGGGTGGGCAGCCTGGCCCTCGTGTTGGCCGTGCATGGCGCGCTGATCGGCGGCGCGTTGTGGTGGCAGCAGCGTGCGCCGGTGCTGGCCAGCGACACGCCCGTGGAAGCGGTGATGGTGGAACTGGCGCCGGTGCCTGAGGCGCCGTCCGCGCCACCGAAGGAGATGCCGCCCGGGCCGCTGCAGCACGAACAGCATCGGCCCGAGCCCACGCCGGTGCCGAAGATCGATCTGCCGCCGGCCGACACCCCGGACGCGCAGGACGTGCTGCGTCGCCAGACGCCGCGCGAAGAGGAGCCGACCGACCCGCACAACGTCGATCAGACGCTGGCACCGCCGGATGTCTCCGCGCGCCCGTCCGAACGCTACGCTGCCACGCAGACCGTGGCCGGCCGCCAGGGCAACGCGGCGGTCACCTGGCAGGGGCTGCTGCTCGGCCATCTGGAACAGTACCGCCGCTATCCGCGCCAGGCCGAGCGCCTGCGCCAGCAGGGCGTGGCCTATGTGCGCTTCTCGGTCGACCGCCAGGGCAACGCCTCCAACATCCGCCTGGGCCAGAGCAGCGGCCATCCGCTGCTGGATGAGGAAACCCTGGCCACGGTGCGCCGCGGCAGCCCGCTGCCGCCGCCGCCCGCCGAGGTGGCCGGTGATCCGGTGGAGGTGATGGTACCGGTGACGTTCTTCATCCGGCGGCGTTGAGGCGTGCATCACGCTCGCAGTGACTTTCGACCCGCGTGCATGCCGTGATCGCGTTGCAACACTCCAGCAACACCGGTACGTCCGGTCAACAGCTGAGGAGCACCTCGTATGGCATGCAGGCCCACCGTCGTATCCCTCTGCATGGTTGCCGCCCTCCTGAGCGGCGTCGCTCACGCGCGGAGCACTGACGGCGGTCCGATTGCCGACTACCTGCTGATTGGCAGTTACCACATGAACAATCCTGGCCGTGATCTGCAGAACATGACGGCCGATGATGTGTTGGGCGAAAAGCGCCAACAGGAAATAGCCGACGTCGCCCAGCTGTTGGAACGCTATCGACCCACCAAGATCATGGTCGAGGTCGACTCGGCTCGACAAGCTACGCTCCAGGAGAACTTCGTCGCTTCCTGTGCAGGCAAGCGCGCGCTGTCGCGCAGCGAATCCGAACAGCTCGGCTTTCGTATCGCCTGCGCGCTGGACCTTGGCAAGGTGTACGCCGTGGACTGGAACGGCCAGGGGCCCATCACCGACAAGGCGCGCATCGATTACACCGCCGCCGTCGAGACGTACGGCCAGCAGGCGCAGTACGCGGCCTTCACGGCAATGGTGAAGGCGCAGGTCGACGAGGATCAACGGCTGCTCGACAACGGGACCGTGGCGGAGGCGCTGCGCCACTTCAATGGCGCGCAGTGGCTGCATTGGAACGCCGCCACCTACTACCGTCTGGGCCTGCTGGGCACGCCGGAAGACCCGGTCGGCGCCAACTGGGTGCAGTCGTGGTACGGACGCAACCTGATGATCTTCAATGCGATCGCGCGTGCCACCCGCGCCGGTGATCGCGTGTTGGTGATCTATGGAGCGGGGCATGGCAACTTGCTTCGCCAGTTGGCGGAGGATTCGGGCCTTTACCGTATCCACGATCCTGCCAGATGGCTGGTGGATACGAGTCCGGTTGCATCGCACTGACTGCACGGCACGCACGCACCCCTTGGGCGCGCCGGCCAACGAGGCCAGCGCGCCCGTTCTGCCTCAGAGCAGTGGCACCAGCAGCAGTGCCACGATGTTGATGATCTTGATCAGCGGGTTGATCGCCGGGCCGGCCGTGTCCTTGTACGGATCACCGACGGTATCGCCGGTCACCGCGGCCTTGTGCGCCTCA
>Ga0213827_1002059_pt1 | contig 10745 bp, 10 predicted proteins | sample MC6MC0898MG_FD_180669 | JGI IMG/M metagenome (GOLD analysis project Ga0213827, IMG submission 180669) | Enriched soil aggregate microbial communities from Iowa State University, Ames, United States - MC6-MC0898-MG | ecosystem: Environmental > Terrestrial > Soil > Unclassified | place: USA: Iowa...
ACGACCTGGCACTGACCGTCGCCGCCGAAGGTGGCCAGCTGCAGCTGAACGTGATGGAGCCGCTGATCGCCTACAAGATCTTCGACTCGATCCGCCTGCTCCAGCGCGCCATGGACATGCTGCGCGAGCACTGCATCGTCGGCATCACCGCCAACGAACAGCGCTGCCGTGAACTGGTCGAGCACTCGATCGGCCTGGTCACCGCCCTGAACCCGTACATCGGCTACGAAAACGCCACCCGTATCGCCCGTGTTGCCCTGGAAACAGGCCGCGGCGTGCTGGAACTGGTGCGCGAAGAGAAGCTGCTGGATGAAGAGATGCTCAACGACATCCTGCGTCCGGAAAACATGATCGCTCCACGTCTGGTTCCGCTGAAGGCGTAACCCGACCGCTGCAAACAGTCTCACCAGGTCGAGGGACTAGACACCTCTCAACCATTTTGCAGGGCCCGAGCGCACGCTCCGGGCCCTTTTTTTTGCTTGCGAGTTCCCGGCACACAACTTGCTCCATAATGCCTCCCAGCCCCACGGGAATACCGAGCATGCTGCACAGCCACCTGACCACCCTCAACGCGGTTTCGCTGATCCTCAACCTGTTCCAGGAACAAGGGTGCGAGGCCACGGCGCTGCTGGCTGGCAGCGGCATAGGCCCGGCGGACCTTGGCCATAGCGACGCGCGCATCACCACCCAGCAAGAGCTGCAGGTGTGTGCCAATGCCGTGGCCCGGCGCGAGGACATCGGCCTGGAACTGGGCCGGCGCATGCATGTGTCGTGCTACGGCATGCTCGGTTACGCCCTGCTCTCCAGTGCCACTTTGGGTGACGCCCTGCGCCTGGCGCTGCAATATCCGGCACTGCTGGGAACAGTTTTCCAGTTGCGCCTGGTCGATGATGGCCAACGCGTCTGGTTCAGCGCCAGCAATTATCAAGACGTCCCAGCGCTGGCCGCTTTCAATGCCGAGTTTTGCCTGGTTTCGCTGAAAGTGATCTGCGACGACCTGCTCGGCCGCTCGCTGCCGCTGCTCGGCGCCCGTTTCGAACACGCCCGGCCTGACTACCACGCGCGCTATACCGGTGCATTCCAGTGCCCACTCGGCTTCAACGCCGAAGATAATGCCTTCGCCTTCGAGCGGCGCTGGCTTGACACACCGCTACCGTTGGCCGACCCAATTACCCATAAAGCCATGAGTGAACGCTGCCGGCGCCTGAACCTGGAATTCACCGGGCGCCAGGCCTGGCTTGGGCGGATTCGCCAGTTGCTGCTGCAGCAACTGGACGCCGCACCTGGCCTGGAGGGCCTGGCACGGCAGATGAACTGCTCGTCGCGGACCTTGCGCCGGCACCTGCAGGCGCTGGGTAGCAGTTACCAGCAATTGCTCGACGAGCTGCGCTTCGAACGGGCCAAGCAGTTGCTGACCGATGAGCAGATGCCGATCTATCGGATCGCCGAAACGCTGGGCTTTAGCGAGACCGCCAGCTTCCGCCATGCATTCCAGCGTTGGAGCGGCGTGGCGCCCAGCCATTTCCGCGGCTGATCGGGCCAGCATAGGCCAGCGAGCTTGGCCACATCGATCCCCTTTTGGCCGTTTGCGACGTTCTCCCGCGCTGGGCCGCCCGTGAAAATGGGCCAACGCCAGTACTACCGGAGAACAACAATGCTGACGATCTATTCCGATGACCACCGCCTGCACCACGGCCGCTGCGAGCTGATCGATGGCAAGCTGATGCCTTGCTTTGAAATGCCTTCGCGCGCCGACCATGTGCTCGACCAGGTGAAAAAGCGCAACCTCGGCGACGTCCAGGGCCCGTCCGACTTCGGCCGCGCGCCGCTGCAACGTATCCACAGCGCCGACTACCTCGATTTCTTCGAAGGTGCCTGGGCACGCTGGGCCGCGCTGGGCCATGAGGGCGACCTGCTGCCCTTCACCTGGCCGGCCCGCACACTGCGCAAGGTCAAACCCACCGGCCTGCATGGCGAACTGGGTTACTACAGTTTCGATGCCGGCGCGCCCATCACCGCCGGTACCTGGCAGGCCGCTTACAGCGCCGCACAGGTTGCCCTCACCGCCCAGGCAGCCATTCAGCAAGGCGCCCATTCGGCCTTCGCCCTGTGCCGCCCACCAGGGCACCATGCCGCGGCCGAAGTGATGGGCGGTTACTGCTATCTGAACAATGCCGCGATTGCTGCCCAAGCCTTCCTCGATCAAGGCCGCGCCAAGGTAGCCATCCTCGACGTCGACTACCACCACGGCAACGGCACCCAGGACATCTTCTACACGCGCGACGACGTGTTTTTCGCCTCGATCCACGGCGACCCGCAGGCCGAATTCCCGTTCTTCCTCGGCTATGCCGACGAAACCGGTGAAGGCGCTGGCGTTGGCTGCAACATCAACTACCCACTACCAGCCGGCAGCGACTGGGCAGCCTGGAGCGCAGCGCTGGAAGAGGCCTGCCAGCGCATCGCCGCCTACGACGCTGATGTCTTGGTGATCTCGCTCGGCGTCGACACCTTCAAGGACGACCCGATCTCCCAGTTCAAGCTGGACAGCCCGGACTACCTGGAAATGGGCAAACGTATTGCCCAACTCGGCAAGCCGACCCTGTTCGTGATGGAAGGCGGCTACGCTGTGGAAGAAATCGGTATCAACGCGGTCAATGTGCTGGAAGGCTTCCAGCGCGCCCAGCCAGGAGCCTGATAATGGTCCCACTCAAGCGTCTGCTCGCCCCGTTCATCGCTGCCACCCTGTTCGCCGGCGCCTTCCAGGCCCAGGCCGAACAGCGCACTTTGCGTGTGTACAACTGGTTCGACTACATCACCCCGCAGACCTTGACCGATTTCCAGAAGGACAGCGGCGTCAAGCTGATCTACGACATCTTCGACACCAACGAAGCGCTGGAGGCCAAGCTGCTTACCGGCAACTCCGGCTATGACGTGGTGGTGCCGTCCAACGTGTTCCTTGCCAAGCAGGTCGAAGCCGGCGTGTTCCAGCCACTGGACCGCAGCAAGCTGCCGAACTGGCAGCACCTGGACCCGGCGCTGATGAAGCTGATCGAGGCCAACGACCCCGGCAACAAATTCGCCGTGCCCTACATGTACGGCACCGTGCTGATCGGCTTCAACCCGGACAAGGTCAAGGCGGTGCTGGGTGAAAACGCGCCCGTGGACAGCTGGGACCTGATTTTCAAGGAAGAGAACATCGCCAAGCTCAAGCAATGCGGTGTGGCGCTGCTCGACTCGCCCTCGGAGATCCTGCCGCTGGCTTTGAAGTACCTGGGCCTGGACCCGAACAGCGACAAGCCGGACGACTACAAGAAGGCAGAAGCGCTGCTGCTGAAAATTCGCCCGCACATTACCTACTTCCACTCCTCGAAATACATGGCCGATATCGCCAACGGTGACATCTGCGTCGCCGTCGGTTATTCCGGCAGTTTCTCCCAGGCCGCCAACCGGGCCCGGGAAGCGAAAAACGGCGTGGTGGTGGACATGCGTCTGCCCAAGGAAGGCGCACCGATCTGGTTCGACATGCTGGCGATTCCGAAGGGGGCGGCCAACCCTGAGGATGCGCATACGTTCATCAACTACCTGCTGCGCCCGGAAGTGATTGCGCCGATCAGCGACTTTGTCGGGTACCCGAACCCGAACAAGGATGCGACCGACAAAGTCAACCCGGCAATCCGCAACAACCCCAACCTGTACCCGACTGCGGACGCGATGGCCAAGCTGTATACGCTCAAGCCTTTAACGCGTGAGGCAGAACGGGCGCGGACGCGGGCCTGGACCAAGATCAAGTCCGGGACTTGAGTGGGTCTCTTCGCGGGTAAACCCGCTCCCACAGGTACAACAGAGCTCTGAAAGGCACTGTAGAATCTGTGGGAGCGGGTTTACCCGCGAATGGGCCGCCAGCATCAGCCCGCTCGCCAGACCTTGCGCAACCGCATCAACGCCTCGGCAATTTCCCCCTCCGGCACCGCCGCAAACCCCAGCACCAGCCCCGCACGCTTATCCACAGGCACCTCGCTGTCCTCCAGCCAATAACTGCTCAACGGGTTCACCTCCACCCCCACCGCGTCGGCCTTGGCCACCAGCTCCTGCTCGCGTGCAAAGTTATCCACATCCACCTTCACGTGCAGCCCGGCGGCCACTTCAGGCATTGCCCCAAGCCCAGGAACATCCACAGGCCAACCGGCTTTGAGCACATTGCGCCGGCTCAACGCCGCCCGGCGCATACGGCGGATATGCCGCTGGAAATGCCCTTGGGCCATGAATTCGGCCATCACGCACTGAGTACCGACCTCGGAATGCCGCATCGCCAGCGCTCGGCCCTGGCTGAACGCCTGTACCAGGCGTGCCGGTAGGACGAGGTAGCCAAGCCGCAACGCCGGGAAGGCGATTTTGCCGAAGGTGCCCACGTACAAAACCCGCCCCTGGCGGTCCAGCGCTGCCAGCGGGGCCAGGGGCGCGCCGCTGTAGCGGTACTCTCCGTCATAGTCGTCCTCGATGATCCAGCCATCGCGGCGCTCAGCCCAGGCCAGCAGCGCCAGGCGCCGGGCCAGGCTCATGGTTACCCCGGTCGGGTACTGGTGGGCCGGCGTGACGTAGGCCAGGCGGCAATCCTGCAACTGCTCCAAGCGTGTGCAATCCATGCCCTCCTCATCCACCGGTATGCCCGTCACCTTGCCACCTGCCACGGCGAAGGTATGGCCGGCGGCTCGATAGCCCGGGTTTTCCACAGCCACGCTGTCGCCAGGCTGCAACAGCAACTGTGCACAAAGGCTGATGGCCTGCTGCGCACCACTGGTGATCACAATTTGTTCAGCGGTACAGGACAAACCACGCGAGCGGCGCAGGTAGGCCGCGATCAACTCGCGCAGCGTCTGCTCGCCTGCAGGGTCGCCATAACCCAGTTGTGCAGGGTCCGGGTTGCGCCAGAAACCCGCTTGCAGCTTGGCCCACACGCCGAACGGGAAAAGATCGAATGCAGGGATGCCAACGCGAAAAGCCCGCGGCGCGCCCGTTCTTGGCAGCGGTAAGTGGTTACTTTTTAGACGCTCCAACGGCTCACTGGAGAGTGTGTTGCTGGATAAATCCTCAGTATCACAAGCGGAAATTGTGGATAATCCTGTTGATAAACCCAGGGATAACCCTGTGGATAGTTGTGTGGATAGTTTTTCCAGCCGGCTTACATAGGTGCCATCCCCTACCCGGCTTTCGATGTATCCCTCGGCGTACAACTGATCGTAGGCACGCACCACGCTATTGCGCGACAGCGCCAGCATGGTCGCCATATCGCGGGTGGCCGGCAGCCGTGTGCCGCTGCTCAGCCGCCCGTCCAGCACCCGCGCGCGCAACGCCTGGTAGAGCTGTTGGCTAAGCCCGCGGCGACGGTCGAGCACCAGCCCGGCAGGGTCGAAAGGCAACACGAGGGGATGCTCGGTCATGGCATTGGACCTATCAAAACAGTTGTTAATGGATCTTACCCTGGACCAATAGCCTGCCTAGGATGAAGTCATTCGACAAGGAACCTTCACATGTACAACAGCAAACCCCACCAGGAACACGACCTCGAGCGCTTGCATCAGCACATGCTCGACACCCGCCTGGCCGTGCTGGTCAGCCAGGGCGAGCAAGGGTTGCTGGCCACGCACCTGCCCGTCCTGGTCGATACCGATGAGGGCGAGTTCGGCACCGTCTACGCTCACCTGGCGCGCGCCAATCGGCAATGGCAGGACCTGGAGCAAGGCGCCGAAGCACTGCTGGTATTCCCCGGTGCCGACGCCTACGTCAGCCCCGGCTACTACCCCAGCAAAGCCGAGAACCCCAAGGTAGTGCCGACCTGGAACTACCTGGCCGTGCATGCCTATGGCCCGGTTGAAGTAATCCACGAGGCAGCACCCTTGCTAAGCATCGTCAGCCGCCTGACCGATCGCCACGAACAAGGCCGCAGCAAGCCCTGGAAAGTGGCCGACGCGCCCAGTGACTACCTCGACGGCATGCTCCGCGCCATCGTCGGCATCCGCCTGCCCATCGCTCGCCTGCAAGGCGCGCGCAAGCTCAGCCAGAACCGTTCGGCGCAAGACATCGCCGGCGTGCGCGAAGGCCTGAGCAGCAGCACCGATTACCTGGACAACCAACTCGCGGCGCAGATGCGCCAGCTTTGAAGGAATAGCCCCATGCCCAGCGTTACCCTGCGCCCTGTCGGCGCCAACGACCATGCAGCCTGGCTCGCCCTGTGGCAGGCCTATCTGCGCTTCTATCAAACCGAGTTGGCCGATGAAGTCAGCCTCAGCACCTGGCAACGGCTGCTCGACCCGAATGAGCCGACGCATTCGACGCTGGCCTGGGTCGATGGCAAGGCGGTAGGGATGGTCAATTTTATCTACCATCGTTCCAACTGGAGCATCGAGAACTCCTGCTACCTGCAGGACCTCTACGTGGACAGTGCCCAGCGCGGCCTGGGCATCGGCCGTCAACTGATCGAACACGTCTACGCCACGGCCAAGGCCGCCGGTTGCATCAAGGTGCACTGGCTGACCCACGAAACCAACGCCACCGCCATCAGCCTGTACGAGCAGGTTGCCGAGCGGCCGGGATTCATCCAATTTCGCAAAGGACTGTAGGCCGATCATGACTGACGCATTGAACTGGAAACCTGCCGTAACGCCGCAGGCTGAGCCCATCGAAGGCCGTTTCATCCGCCTTGAGAAACTTGACCCGGCACGCCATGGTGACGATCTGTGGGAAGCATTGCAGGGGCCTGACTCTGATCCGGTGCTGTGGGATTACCTGCCCTACGGCCCCTTCACCGAACGCACAGCCTTCGATCGCTGGCTAGAGGCCAATGCCGCCGGCCGCGACCCGCTCTACTACACCGTCATCGACCGCGCCAACGGCCAGGCCCAAGGCATCCTCACCCTGATGTCGATCGTGCCCGACCACGGCCGCATCGAGATTGGCCATATCGCCTTCGGCGCCCCCATGCAGCGCACACCAAAGAGCACCGAGGCGGTGTACCTGCTGGCCAAACTTGGCTTCGAGCTGGGCAACCGCCGCCTGGAATGGAAGTGCAACAACGCCAATGCCCGCTCCAAGCGCGCAGCCGAGCGGTTCGGCTTCCAGTTCGAGGGGGTGTTCCGCAAGCACCTGGTGGTCAAGGACCATAACCGGGATACGGCGTGGTATTCGATTACCGATGATGAATGGCCGCAGGTGGCGGCGGGGTTCGAGCGGTGGTTGAGCGAGGAGAATCAGCCGCCTGAGGGGCAAGTCAGCAGCCTTGAGACTTGCCGGGCTGGGATCTGATTGAAAACTCAGGCGCCAGCCAACGCTCAGATTACTTGGCGCTGGCGCCTGACAACACCCATCTGCAGACCAAAAGGACGAAACACGGCATTCAATGATTTGAGCGTTGGATTACCCTCACCCTGCTCGATTTGAATGAGCGTGCGCAGGGAAACTTTGCACATCCGGGCGAACTGGGCTTGCTGAAGGTTTGCGACGGTCACCCGCAAGTGCCTCACTGCCGTACCCAACTCCCATGAACCCTCAGCGATACCCCGCTGAACGTCTTCGATGACCTGAGCACGTTGTTCGGGTGTCAGGCTCATATCAGTTCCCACGCTTTCATACGTTGTTCAAGTTGCCTCAATGCGATTGCTGGGTGATTCATGACGGCTTCCGGCAAACCTGATGCGCTGAGCAGGTCAGGGAGTGCCAATAATCGTATGGCATCCTGACGCAGCTGTTCAAAGGCCAACTGCGGCTCTATCAAGTCTGCGAGGCTGGCACACGCTGCCCGCCAGTCGATTTCACCAGCGCGCTCGATACCAGCGGCCCATTTGGTCGTACGGGTAACCCCCTCCGCATCAAGCACCATCGGCGCGAGGTCGTAGATGGGTGCCAGTCTCAACGTCCCGGCCTCTCGTATGACTGCCATGTTTCGTCCGTGATTGTCAGAATTGCCGAGAATCTTGTTGATGAGATCCCGACGAAGGTAATCAGCAATCAGCTCACCGGCCTGGCCTCCCTGGCCTGCCTGAACCCAGAGCTTCACCAACCCCCTCAAAACCTCCCCATGGTCCATGCGACTTCCCGGCTGTGTTACACCTGCCAGCGAATAGATGGATTCCACAGCAAGCCGCTCCACACCTTGATCTGCAACCTTACGATCAAAACGCTTCATCCAGAGGCTTGGTTTCACGCCTTCTTCGAGGGCCAATTCATCTGTAGCGACAGTCTCCACACCCAGTACCCGCAGCGCTCGGTAATAGAGACACTCCGCCCGTAGTATGTCCTGGTCATTCTTCAATGCCTGATTGCGCGCAAACTTGATGAACCAATGTTGGCTCGCTTGCACGTCGTCCAAAGCGGCATCCGGGTATAGCAAGCCATCCCTGCCTTCGGTCATCAGCAGCTTTGGCGCCTCGCCTCCTGCGCCTGTTGCCCCGCCAATCGCAGCACCCTGCTCGTAGGCGTATTCGAGAAAGCGCTGGTCTCGACTGATCACATCCTGCCGGGTGAAACCCATCGGGTCGTTAGTATCGAGATGGCTCATCGACTCCTTGATCCGCAGATTACCGACTGGCGCAGGGGTGCTTCTTGCCAACTGTCAGCGGGTACATGAAGGGCCTGCTTTAGCGGATCACTGAACATGCAATATAGTGCATTTTTGGATAGCAAAGCTCCTTAAATGTGCATTAAATTGCATTTTATTCTTTAAACCGAACAAGAATATGCATTTTAATGCACAAAAAAAGGGGAGCATCCGCTCCCCAGAGGTTAACCGCTTGTAGATGAGGGCTTCTATCAGCCCTCGATCTCGATCAGGATCTCACCCGGCGTCACACGGTCGCCCTTGGCGACGTGGATGGCCACGACTTTACCGGCGATGGCCGCCTGCACTTCGGTTTCCATCTTCATCGCTTCGGTGATCAGCACGGCCTGGCCGGCTTTGACCGTGTCGCCTTCCTTGACCAGCACATCGACAATGTTGCCTGGCATGGTGGTGCTGACATGGCCTGGGGCGCTGGCCTGCTTGCGCTTGCTGCTGCCGCCGCCGACGAATTCGTTGAGCGGCTCGAACACCACCTCTTCCGGCATGCCGTCGATCGACAGATAGAAGTGGCGCTTGCCTTCGGCCTTGACGCCCACACCGGTGATGTCGACGCGGTAGGTTTCGCCGTGCACGTCGATGACGAACTCGGTCGGCACGCCTTCACCACCTGGGGCAGCCACTGCGCCGGCTTCCGGGATCGGCAGCAAGGCTTCAGGGGTCAGGGTGCCGGCTTCGCGTTCTTCGAGGAACTTGCGGCCAATGTCCGGGAACATGGCGAAGGTCAGCACGTCTTCCTCACTGCGCGCCAGCGCACCGATGTCAGCACGCAACTTGGCCATTTCTGGCTTCAGCAGGTCGGCAGGGCGTACGTCGATCACTTCTTCGCTGCCAATCGCCTGGCGGCGCAGCTGCTCGTTGACCACACCCGGCGCCTTGCCGTAACCACCTTGCAGGTACAGCTTCACCTCGTTGGTGATGGTCTTGTAGCGCTCGCCGGCCAGCACGTTGAAGAACGCTTGAGTGCCGACGATCTGCGAGGTCGGCGTCACCAGCGGCGGGAAGCCGAGGTCTTCACGAACCCGCGGGATCTCCGCCAGCACTTCGTTCATGCGGTTGAGTGCGCCCTGCTCCTTGAGCTGGTTGGCCAGGTTGGAAATCATCCCGCCTGGCACCTGGTTGACCTGCACGCGGGTATCCACCGCGGTGAACTCGCTCTCGAACTGGTGGTACTTCTTGCGCACGGCGTAGAAGTACAGGCCGATCTCTTGCAGCAGCTCCAGGTCCAGGCCAGTGTCGAACTCGCTGCCCTTGAGCGCGGCGACCATCGACTCGGTACCCGGGTGGCTGGTGCCCCAGGCGAAGCTGGAGATGGCAGTGTCGATGTGATCGGCGCCGTTTTCCACAGCCTTCAGCTGGCACATGGCAGCCAGGCCGGCGGTGTCGTGGGAGTGGATGAACACCGGCAGCGACTGCTCGGCCTTCAGCGCCTTGACCAGCTCGCCAGTGGCGTACGGGGTCAGCAGGCCGGCCATGTCCTTGATAGCCACCGAGTCGCAACCCATGGCTTCCATCTGCTTGGCCTGGTTCACGAAGGCCTCGATGGTGTGCACCGGGCTGGTGGTGTAGGCGATGGTGCCCTGGGCGTGCTTGCCAGCAGCCTTGACCGCCTCGATGGCCACGCGCAGGTTACGCACGTCGTTCATGGCGTCGAAGATACGGAACACGTCGATGCCGTTGACTGCGGCCTTGGCCACGAAAGCCTTGACCACGTCATCGCTGTAGTGGCGGTAGCCCAGCAGGTTCTGCCCGCGCAGGAGCATCTGCAGGCGGGTGTTGGGCAACGCATTGCGCAGTTTGCGCAGGCGCTCCCATGGGTCTTCTTTCAGGAAGCGCACGCAGGCGTCGAAAGTAGCACCGCCCCAGACTTCCAGCGACCAGTAGCCGACCTTGTCGAGCTTGTCGCAGATCGGCAGCATGTCTTCGGTACGCATGCGGGTGGCCAGCAGGGACTGATGGGCGTCGCGCAGGATCGTGTCGGTTACGTGAATTTTCTTGGACATTATTAGGTTCCTCACAGGCCTGCGTGGGCGGCGATGGCGGCGGCGATGGCCAGGGCCAGCTCTTCGGGTTTGCGCTTGATCGAGTAGTTGGTCAGTTCAGGGTGGCTTTCGACGAAGCTGGTGTTGAACTGGCC
>Ga0213827_1002070_pt1 | contig 10709 bp, 10 predicted proteins | sample MC6MC0898MG_FD_180669 | JGI IMG/M metagenome (GOLD analysis project Ga0213827, IMG submission 180669) | Enriched soil aggregate microbial communities from Iowa State University, Ames, United States - MC6-MC0898-MG | ecosystem: Environmental > Terrestrial > Soil > Unclassified | place: USA: Iowa...
CGGCGACATCTTCCTCGGCGTGCCGTTCAACATCGCCAGCTACGCGCTGCTCACCCACATGGTGGCGCAGGCCACCGGGCTGGGCGTGGGCGATTTCGTGCATACCCTCGGCGATGCGCACCTGTACTCGAATCATGTCGAGCAGGCCCGCGAGCAGCTGGCCCGTGAACCGCGCGCGCTGCCCACCCTGTGGTTGAACCCGGACGTGACCGATCTGTTCGGGTTCCAGTTCGATGACATCCGCATCGACGGCTACGATCCGCATCCGGCGATCAAGGCGCCGGTGGCGGTGTGAGCGCGATGAAGCTGTCGCTGATCGCCGCGCTCGACCACGACCATGGCATCGGCCATGACAACCAGCTGCCGTGGCAGCTGCCGGACGACCTCAAGCGCTTCAAGGCGCTGACCCTGGGCAAGCCGATCCTGATGGGACGCAGGACGGCCGAGTCGCTCGGCCGCGCGCTGCCCGGACGGCCCAACCTGGTGCTGACCCGCAGCGGGCAGGTGCCGTTCGCGGGCATGCAGGCGGTGGCGTCGATCGAACAGGCGCTGCAGTACGCCCGCGAGGCCGGCGCGGACGAGTTGTGCGTGATCGGCGGGGGCGAGATCTACCGGCTGGCGATGGCGCAGGCCACCGACCTGCACCTGACCTGGGTGGATACCACCGTGCAGGCCGACACCCACTTCCCGCCGGTGGCAATGGAGCAGTGGATCGAGGTCGCACGCGCACACCACCCCGCCGATGCGCGGCATGCGCTGGCGTTCGACTTCGTGGATTACCGCCGGCGCTGAGTGCGATGGCCGTGCGTGCTCAACGCCGCGGTTTGATCGCCAGCAGGGCAAGCGAGGCGGCCACCCGGGCCGGATCGGCGCCCTGTTGCAGCGCGTGGCGCAGGCAGGCCTGGTCCTGCGCGCCCAGCGCGGCGTGTTGCTGCAGCCCGGCGGCCGGGTCACGCGCGGGCGCCTGCAGCAGGGCCGACGGTTCGGCAAAGCGCTCGAACCACGGCAACAGGATGGTCGTCACGTAGCGCGCCAGGTCGGCATGGCATCGCGCCTCGCCGTCTCCGGAGGCCACGTTGAAGCGCAGGTGGAAGCGTGCATCACGCAGCACCAGCAGCGCATCGCGGGTGTCCGGACCGTTCAGGGCCAGCGCGGGGAAGTCGCTGTCCAGCACCCGGATGCCGGCCTGGAGCTGGATCTCGACCGTGTTGCGGATGCGTGCGCGGCCCGCGCCGTCGCGCTGTACGAAGACGAACGCGGCGGTATCGGCACGGCGCTGCACCCAGAGCGTCTTGCGGGTGCGCTCGAAGCCGGCGGGCGCCAGCAGCGCATCCACGCCGGCGTGGGCGCGTGCCAGCGCCGCGTTGACGTCGCCAAGGGAAGCCAGTTCGGGCATGCGGTTGCGTCCTTGCGGTTGCCGGCGCTCAGGCGGGCGGCCGGTAGTGGCCGATGATGGGGTGGGCGAACAGCAGGTCTTCTTCCTGCGTGCCGCGGGCGATGTTGTGCAGGATCAGCGGGGTGCCGTCGCCGCGCCGGCGGTCCGAGACGATGCCCACGTGCAGCAGGCCGCTGCCGGTGAGTTTCCAGGCCACGATATCGCCGGCGGCGAAGTCGGCCGGGTGCGCGGAGGCCGGTTGCTGCCAGCCCTGCCGCTCGAACCAGCGCATCAGGTTGGGGACGCGACGATGGTCGATGTTGCGGTCCGGCCGCGACAGGCCCCATAGCGCCGGGTAAGCATTGAAATGCCCACGCATGTCTTCGTGGATGCGCTGTTGCAGGTCCAGGCCCTGGCTGCGCAGGGCGCGCACGATCACGTCGGTGCACACGCCGCGGTCGAGCGCGACATCACCCCCGGGGTAGGCCAGCACGGTATACGCCGGGTCGTAGCGCAGGGTCTGCCCGACCTGGCTGCGCGCGGCGGCCACCAGCGGGGGCGAGGGAAGGGCGGCGGCGCGCGCCACTGGCCGTGCCGCAGCGGGGCCGGTGGCCACCGCCGGGTCCGGCGCGCGTTGGCAGGCGATGCCCATGCTGGCCACAAGCGCCACCAGCAGCCAGCGCGCCGTCGCCGTCATGCGGGCGTGGGGGTGCTTCCGCCGTTGTCGCCGGCCGGCTCGGGGGCACGGCGCGGCTGCGGGTTGCGCGGTCCACGGTCGCGGCGCTGGCCTTGGCCCTGGCGCGGTGGCCGGGCGCTGCCCTCGCCCTCGGTGGCGGGGCGTCGCGCCGGCGGGCGCGGCGGCGTGACCGGCCGGGGCACGTCACGGCCGGGCACCTGCACCACGCGCAGTTCCTCGGTATCCAGCTGCAGCGCGGTCAGCTTGCCGCCCCAGACCGCGCCGGTGTCGATCGCGTGCACGCCCTGGGTGATGGTCAGCCCCAACGCGGACCAGTGGCCGCACACGATCTTCAGGTCGCGCTCGGCGCGGCCGGGCACTTCGAACCACGGGTACAGCCCCTGTTCCTGGGTGCCCGGTGTGCCCTTGTCCTCGATGCCGATCCGGCCACGCGGGGTGCAGTAACGCATGCGCGTGAACAGGTTGATGATCGCGCGCGAGCGGTCGTAGCCGGACAGCCCCGGCGACCAGCTCGGCTTGTCGCCGTACATGTTGCGGAACAGCTTGCGATAGCCGCTGCCGTGCAACTGCACCTCCACCTCGCGCGCATGCTTCTCGGCGAGCTGGGTGGTCCACTTGGGCGCCAGGCCGGCATGGATCATCATCCAGCCCAGGTCGCGGTCGATATGCAGCAGCTTCTGCAGGCGCAGCCACTCCAGCAGCTCGTCGCGGTCCTCGGCCTGCACGATGCGCAGCAGGTCCGGGTTGACCTTGCGCTGCTCTTCCTCGGTGCGCGCACCGACGGCCAGCAGGCTCAGGTCGTGGTTGCCCAGCACCACCACGCTGCTCTCGCGCAACGAATGGACCAGGCGCAGGGTTTCCAGGGACTGGCCACCGCGGTTGACCAGGTCGCCGCAGAACCACAGCGTGTCCGCCGCCGGGTCGAAGCGGATTTTTTCCAGCAACCGCTGGGTGACGTCGTAGCAGCCCTGCAGGTCGCCGATGGCCCAGACACTCATGCGCGCGCCTCCATCAGTGCAGTGTGCGTGGAACGGTCAACACGAACGGCGCGATCGGTGCGGCGAACTCGGTGCCATCGTCGGCCACCATGTCGTAGTGCCCCTGCATCGTGCCGTGTTCGGTTTCCAGCATGACACCGGAGGTGTAACGGAAGTCTTCACCCGGGCGCAGTCGCGGCTGCTCGCCGATCACCCCGTCACCGTCCACATGTTCCGTGCGTCCATTGGCATCGGTGATGCGCCAGTGGCGCGCCACCAGGCGTGCAGCGACACGGCCGCCATTGTGGATGCGGATCGTGTAGGCGAACGCATAGCGCCCGTCCTCCGGCGTGGACTGGTCGTCGAGGAAACGCGGAGCGACCTCGACCGAGATCGCGTAGTGTGCAGCGTCGTTCATGCAGGCAGTTTAGAGAATGTCGTGCAGTTTGAGGTGAGCGCGCCCATCGATGACGCGCCCACGGCTGGGAATTCAGGCAGTTCTGCGTGCCAGCGGCCGGTCAAGGCCGCGTGGCGCGGCGTTCATCCCTGCGCCGGCGCATCGCCGTCGAGGCGGGGCACGTTGGCCAGTGCGATGAACTGCGCCACCTCCAACTGCTCGGCGCGCGCATCGCTGCGCACGCCGGCGGCCTCGAACTGCTCGGGCGTGCACACCCCGTTCAAGGCATTGCGCAGGGTCTTGCGGCGCTGGCCGAAGGCGGCCCGGACCACGTCGGCGAAACGCCTGCGGTCCACGATGCCGACCGTGGCCGGGTCGCGCGGGATCAACCGCACCACGGCCGAATCGACCTTCGGCGGCGGCCGGAAGGCGCCCGGCGGCACCACGAACAGCGCGGTGACCTTGCAGAACGCCTGCAGCATCACGCTCAGTCGGCCATAGACCTTGCTGCCCGGATCGGCGGCCATGCGGTCGACGACTTCCTTCTGCAGCATGAAGTGCATGTCGGTGATCACCGAGGCGTGGTCCAGCGCGTGGAACAGGATCGGCGAGGAGATGTTGTAGGGCAGGTTGCCGACCAGCCGGATCCGGCCGCCGGCGGCGAGTTCGGTGAAGTCCACCTGCAGCACGTCGCGGTGGATGATGGTCATCTCGCCCAGCGGTTCGGCGGCGGCGGCCAGCGGGCCGACCAGGTCGCGGTCGAACTCGATCACGGTCAGGCGCGGATGGCGGCGCAGCAGCGGCAGGGTGATGGCACCCTGGCCCGGGCCGATCTCGACCAGGCGGTCGTCGTCCTTCGGGTTGACCGCCAGCACGATCCTGTCGATATAGGTGCGGTCGGCCAGGAAGTGCTGGCCGAGCTGCTTTTTGGCCGGTCCGGTGAACCCGGCGGCGGAAGAAGAATACGGTGAAGTCATGGCACCAGTGTACGTTGCCGCGCCAGCCGGGCACACAGGCCGGTGGCAGCGAAGAGGCTGGACGGGTCGGCGACGCCGCGGCCGGCCAGGTCCAGCGCGGTGCCATGGTCGACCGCCACGCGCGGGTAGGGCAGGCCCAGGGTGATGTTGACCGCCTGCTCGAACCCGCTGTACTTGAGCACCGGCAGGCCCTGGTCGTGGTACATGGCCAGCACCGCGTCAACGCCGGCCAGCCTGGCCGGCAGGAAGGCGGTATCGGCCGGCAGCGGCCCGACCAGGTCCATGCCTTGCCCGCGCAGGCGGTCCAGCAGCGGAATGATCAGGTCCAGTTCTTCGCGGCCCAGGTGGCCGTCTTCGCCGGCATGGGGATTGAGCCCGAGCACGGCGATGCGCGGGGCGGCGATGCCGAACTGGCGCTGCATGGCGCTGTGCACGGTCCCCAGGGTGTGCGCCAGGCCCTCGGCGGTGATCGCGTCGGCGACGGCGCGCAACGGCAGGTGGGTGGTGGCCAGGGCCACCCGCACGATGTCGTTGGCCAGCATCATCACCACCGCCGCCCCGGCCTGGTCGGCCAGCAGTTCGGTGGTGCCGCTGTAGGCGATCCCGCCCTGGTTGATGACGGCCTTGTGCACCGGTCCGGTCACCACCCCGTCCAGCTCGCCGGACAGGCAGGCCTGGCCGGCCTGCAACAGCGCGCCGATCACGGCGCCGGCGTTGGCCGGGTCCGCTTCGCCGAACCGGGAGGGGCGGGCATTGGGCACCGCGCGCAACCGCAGATCGCCCGGCTGGCGGGCGATGGCATCTTCAGGCAGGAGCTGCAGGGGCAGCGACAGCGCCGCGGCGGCGGCGTGCAGGGTATCGGGGTCGGCGAAAGCGAGCAGCCGGCAATCGGTGCGCGGCTGCTGGGCCAGGCGGACGCAGAGTTCAGGGCCGATCCCGGCGGGCTCGCCCGGTACCAGAGCGAGCTGCGGGATCATCGGCCAGACCTCAGGACTGCGGCGGCGGGGTGGTGGAGGTAGCGCCGTCGGCGTTGTCGGCGCCGGTGCGCAGATTCACATAGGCTTCGCCGCGCAGTTCCTGCAGGAAGCGGTTGTACTCTTCTTCCAGCTTGCGACGACCGATGGTCTCGCGGATCTGGGCGCGCTGGTTGTCGGTGGTGGCATCGGTCTGGCGCGTGGCAACGCGCTGCACGATGTGCCAGCCGGCATCGGTGCGGAACGGCTGGCTGACGCCGCCGTCGGCCACGCCGCTGACCTGCTTGCCGAAGTCCGGACCGAACGCGTCGGCCGGGAACCAGCCCAGATCGCCGCCCTGGCCCTTGCTGTTGGTGTCCTCGGAGGATTCCTTGGCCACTTCCTGGAAGTCGGCGCCGCCGGCGATGCGGGCACGCAGGGTGTCGATCTTGGCCTTGGCCGCGGCGTTGTCCTGCTGGTCGGTGACGCGCACCAGGATATGGCGGCCGTGGTACTCGGTGATGCTCTGGCCACCGGCGGCGGCGCTGGCATCGCGCACTTCCACCAGCTTGAGCAGCTGGAAGCCACTCGGGCCACGGATCGGGCCGACCACGTCGCCGGCCTTCATCTTGGTCATCATCTGCGCGAACGCGTTGGGGATTTCATCCAGCGAACGCCAGCCCAGGTCGCCGCCTTCCAGCGCGTTGGGGCTGTCGGAGTAGCGCACCGCGGCAGCGTTGAAGTCCAGCTCGTTCTTGTCCAGCAGTGCCTTGACGCCATCGGCCTTCTTCTGGCCGGTGCTGATCTGGTCAGCGGTGGCGCCTTCGGGCAGGGCGATCAGGATGTGCGCCAGGTGGTACTGGTTGCCCACGGTGGCCTGCTGCTTCAGCGCGGCATCCACTTCGCCCTCGCTGACGCTGATGCGGCTCTGCGCGAAGCTCTGGCGCAGGCGCTGCACGGTGATTTCATCGCGCACCGAGGCACGGAAATCGTTGAAATCGATGCCGTCGCGCGCCAGCCGCTGGCGCAGGGCGTCCAGGTTGGACCCGTTCTGCTGGGCGATCGTGTTCAGGGCCTGGTTGAGCTCCTGGTCACCGACCTTGATCCCGCTGCTCTCGGCGCGGGCCACCTGCAGCTTGACCAGCACCAGGCGCTCGAGCACCTGGCGGCTGAGTACCTCATCCGGCGGCAGCTGGTTCTCGCGGCCGGCGTACTGCGCCTTGATGTTCTGGATCGCGCGGTCCAGTTCGCTCTGCAGCACGACGTCCTCATCGACGATGGCGGCAATGCGATCCAGCGGCTGGCTCTGCTGCGCCAGCACCTGCAGCGGTGCGGAGACGGTGGACACCGCCAGCAGGGAAGCGAGTAGAACGGGAAGGGTCTTGGTCATGGGATCAGGTTCGGATCGTAGTCGTCGCGGTCAGCCCCGGTATTGCTGGGCGGCACGAGATAGAGGTCGTCTCGGTAGTAGCCGAGAATAGCACGGCGCAAGGTGCGGTCCGTGTTCTGGCCGATGGAGCTCAGGCCCTTGAGCACGAACTCGATCTGGAAGGAATTGTTCAGGTCTCCCTCGCGGTTGCGCACGTAGCGGCGGGCAATCGCGCGGACGGCCAGGCAGCAGCTGTCCCACTGCACGCCACCGATGATTTCCAGCGGCTTCTTGTCTTCGATGGAGTAGTAGTAGCGCCCCACCAGGCTCCAGCGCGGGCTCAGCGGGTACAGGAAGGACAGGTCGGCCTGCTTGAGCAGGTCGGTGCCATCGGGGTTGAGGCGGTGGCGGTAGGTGATGTTGACGATGCCGTCGTTGGACATCAGGTAGCGCGCACGCACGCTGGCCAGGTCCTCACGCTTGTACTTGGGGTCCCACTGGTAGGTGGCGCCCAGGTTCCAGCGGTCGTTGATGGCGTAATTGGCATCGGCGATCCAGGCCGACTTGCCCTGTTCCACCGGCGACTGCGCGTTGTTGATGGTCACCCGCGAGTCGTCGAAGTACAGGATCTGGCCGATGCTGCCCGAGAAACGCTCCTTGCCGGTGGTCTGGTCGATGAAGCGGGTGCTCAGCGCCATGGTCAGCTGGTTGGCATCGTTCTGGCGGTCCGCGCCGGTATAGCGCGAATCGCGGAACAGCTGGCCCCAGCTGAAGGTGAAGTCGCGGGTATCGAAGATCGGCAGGTCGCTCTGGTCGCGGTAGGGCGTGCGCAGGTAGAACAGGCGCGGCTCCAGCGTATGCAGGAACGACTTGCCGCCGATGGTGGTTTCGCGGTCGAAGAACATGCCCGCGTCCAGGCTGGCGATCGGCATGCTGCGGCTGGGCGAGGTGTTGCCGCGGAGCTGCTCCGGGGTGGCTGTGGCCGGATCGATGCCTGCGGCACGCAGGTTGTCCGCTCGGATCTGATCAGCCAGCCCACGGTCCAGTTCATAGCCGGTGTAGCGGTAGGCCAGGGTCGGGGTGACATACCAGGCCGCGCCACTGAAGGGCATGGACACATACGGTTTGATGTCCAGTCGCGAGCCACCGAACATCTCGGTGCGGGTCCCGTCGCGCACGTACTCGCCGTCGGCATCGACGATCTTGCCGTTGATGTCCTTGTGGGTGAAGCGCACGGCCTCGGCGTAGACGCCGGTTTCCAGCCACGGCAGGACCGGCTTGTCCCAGGTGAAGAAGGCGCGCGGCTGGCGCGCGTAGGGCAGCGCGGCTTCGGTCAGGGTGTAGTCGGTCAGCTGCCAGTAGTCGGCCATCAGGCCGCCGGTCCAGTTTTCCCCGGTGCCGTAGATGCCCACCTGGCTCTGCAGGTTGGACGCGGTCACCCCGAGCAGGCGGTTGGCGAAGTCTTCGGTGTAGCGCTCGTCACTGACCCAGGCCAGGTTGGCGCGGGCCTGCCAGTGCGAATTGAGGTTGTGGTAGCCGCCGAACTCGAACTGGCCACGATCGCGATCGCGCAGCTTGTCGTTGGGCAGGTAGCTGGTTTCCAGCTCGCCGCGGCCACCGTCGTACAGATAGCGGAACTCGTTGGTCAACATCAGGCCGCGCTTGCTCATGTAGCGCGGGGTCAGGGTGTCGTCGTAGTTCGGCGCCAGGTTGAAGTAGATCGGCTGGGCATAGTCGAAGCCGTTGCGCCCGGACAGGCCGATCTGCGGGTAGAGCAGGCCGGTCTGGCGACGGTCGTCGATCGGGAACTTGAAGTACGGCGCCCACAGCACCGGCACGTTGCCGATCCGCAGCACCGCGTTGCGCGCGGTACCGAAGCCTTCGTCGTTGTCCACTTCGATCTGCGGCGCGGTCAGCTTCCAGACCGGCTGGGACGGGTCGCAGGTAGTGTAGGTGGAGCGGTGCATCTGCCCCACCGCGCCCTGCAGGTCGACCGATTCGGCCACGCCGTTGCCGCGGCGGGACACCAGCTGGTACTGGATGTCGCTGATCTTGTGGGTGTCCGCGTCCTGGTTGCCCTCGGCGCGCTTGGCCACCATCCGGATCGAGGAGTCCTGGTAGCGGACATTGCCCTCGGCGATGTAGTTGCCGCTCTCGGTGTCGAAGCTCAGGTGGTCGGTGCCCAGGAACTGGTCGCCGCGTTTGATCGCGACATTGCCCTGGTACTGCGGCACCGTGGTGGTGCCGAACAGCTGGTCCCCCTCGATGTCGGTGTCCTGCTGGTCGCGGGTGGCGGCAGCAGCCTTGTCGGCTTTGGGCGCATCGTCAAAGACTGGCAGGACGTCGGTGGCTGGGCACAGGCCCCAGTTCACCGGTTTGTCGTCGGCTAGGGCCGGCAGGCAGATGGCGATGCTCAGGGGGAGAGGCAGCAGGCGGAGGGCTCGGCGCACGCGGTAGTCGGATTCGGGCGAAAACGGATCGTAGCTTGCCCCATCCCTTGCATAGGGGCAATGAAGGCCTTGCCCGGGAAGAGGTTCAGGTTCATGCGCGGCCACCCACCGCGCCGTGGCTCAGCGCAGTTGGCCGACGTGGGCCACCGCGCATTCGGCCAGCGCCTGCAGGTCGTAACCGCCCTCCAGCATCGACACCACCCGGCCGCCGCCATGCCGGCGCGCGAGGCCCCGCAGCTCGGCGGTGATCCAGGCGAAATCCTCGGTCTCCACCATCAGGTCGGCCTGCGGATCGCGCAGATGTGCGTCGAACCCGGCCGAGATCAGCAGCAGCTGCGGGCGGAAGTCGTCGATGGCCGGCAGCATCTCGTCGGCCCAGGTGTTGCGGAAGCGGAAGCCGCCGCTGCCGGGCGGCAGCAGGATGTTCATCAGGTTGCCCGCGCCGCGGTCGCGGCGCAGGCCCGAGTTCGGGAACAGCCCGGCCTGGTGGGTGCTGTAGTAAGCCACGCCGGGGTCGGCCATGAAGATGTCCTGGGTGCCGTTGCCGTGGTGCACGTCGAAATCGACGATGGCAATGCGCTCCAGGCCATAGCGGTCGCGCGCATAGGCGGCGGCCACGGCGATGTTGTTGAACAGGCAGAAGCCCATCGCGGTGCTGGCCGTGGCGTGGTGGCCGGGCGGTCGCACCGCGCAGAACGCCACCGGGTCGTCACCGAGCATCACCGCATCCACGGCGGCCACGCCGGCGCCGGCGGCATGCAGGGCGGCACTGGCCGAGCCGGGCGAGGTCAGGGTGTCCATGTCGATCAGGCGCAGCGCATCGGTCTGCGGCTTGAGCACCAGGTCGATCAGTTCGCTGTCGTGGACCCGGGCCAGCTCGCCGAGCTTGGCCGCCGGCGCCTGGCGCCAGTCCAGCAGGTCGGGGAAGGCGGCCTGCAGCGCATCGAGCACCACCTGCAGGCGCTGCGGGGATTCAGGGTGGCCACGGCCGGGATCGTGTTGCAGACAGGCAGGGTGGGTGAAAACCAGCATGCGGGCAGGGGTTCCGGTGGGGTGGCAGGGCCGCTCAGGCGTGGCGGCGTTCGTGCCGCCACAGCACCTCGCCGTGGCCATCGGCCCGGGCCAGGACGCGGGCCAGCACGAACAGCAGGTCCGAGAGCCGGTTGAGGTAACCGATCGCCTCGGCGCGGACCGGCTCCAGCCGCGCCAGCGTCACCGTCTCGCGCTCGGCGCGGCGGACGATGGTGCGGGCCAGGTGGCAGCGGGCGGCCGCCTCGCCGCCGGCGGGCAGGATGAACTCCTTGAGCACCGGCAGATCGGCGTTGTACTGGTCCAGCTGGCGTTCCAGAGCCGTCACGTCGGCGGCCTGGATGGCGGCATGGCCGGGAATGCAGAGCTCGCCGCCGAGGTCGAACAGCTGGTGCTGCACGGTGGTGAGCAGGGCGCGCACGTCCTCGGGCAGGGCGACCGCCAGCAGCACGCCAAGCGCCGAGTTGGCCTCGTCCACGGTGCCG
>Ga0213827_1002073_pt1 | contig 10699 bp, 10 predicted proteins | sample MC6MC0898MG_FD_180669 | JGI IMG/M metagenome (GOLD analysis project Ga0213827, IMG submission 180669) | Enriched soil aggregate microbial communities from Iowa State University, Ames, United States - MC6-MC0898-MG | ecosystem: Environmental > Terrestrial > Soil > Unclassified | place: USA: Iowa...
CTCTGTGCGAAGGCGGGGGCACTGCAGCTGGCGACAAGCGCGATGGCGATCGCGTTGCGCAGCGGATTGGTCTTCAAATACATCCGTGCGTTTCTCTTTCTCTGTAAAAACATTCGCCCGTTCGGGCGGCGTGGGGCACAACACACCACGACGTGGGGGGCGGGAGTCTAATGACTTTTCAAATTTTTTACTTTCATTTGAAAGCGTAAAAAGCGCTTTAAATGAACGATGGCTGACAAAACCACGCATTCAGACGAAACCTTTTTCACATCGTCGCGAGACGCATGCAGAAGCGGTCCGCCGCGCTGGGTAGATGCGCAATAGCGGCGACGTGCGAAGCAACTTGAGCGCGTGCGACGTTCCTTTGCAGCGTGCGTACAGCTGCGCGCTGGAGAGCTAAACGTGCAGTGAACGTGCGCTGCAAAAAAAAGAACCGCACTCTTGCAAGTGCGGTTCCGGAGTTGCTATTTCGCGTGCGCGATCACGCGCACGCGCGTTGTTCAAACGTATCGCTCAGGTCTCGCGCAACGCCGTGGTGATCGGCAGTCGCGCCGCGCGCAGGGCCGGGAACAAGCCGCCCACCAGGCCAATGCCCAGCGCCCACTTCAAGCCTGTCCACAGCAGCTGCGGCGACACCTGGAACTGGAACACCACCTGGCTGAAATTGTTGCCCAGCGTGGAAACGGTGTAGTTGTTGAACACCAGCCATGCCACCAGACCGCCGAGCAGGCCGCCGAGCAGCGCCAGGAGCATCGTCTCCAGCATCACCGCGGTCACCACCGGCACGCCACGGAAACCGATCGCACGCATCGTCGCGATCTCTCGGGCACGCGTGGCCACCGCCGCATACATGGTGTTGAGCGCACCGAACACCGCACCGATCGCCATGATCGCGCCGATCACCGTGCCCAGGATGCTGATCAGCTTGCTCAGGCCACCGGACTGCTTGCGGTAATAGTCACGGGTGGTCTCCACATCCAGCTTCAGGCGCGGGTCGGCCTCCATGGCCGCCTTGAACTGCTGGAAGCCCGCGGCCCCTTCGGTGCGTACGTTGACCGACTGGTAGGCACTGCGGTTGTAGGTGGTGGACAACGTCTGGGTGTCCGACCACAGCTCCGACTCGTGCACATCGTTGGAGGCGAACACGCCCACCACCGTCCACTCCTGCTTGCCCAGCTGCAGGGTCTTGCCGATCTCCAGGCCCTCGAACTGCGCCTGGGCGCCCTTGCCGACCACGATCTCGCGCAGGCCAGGATTGAACCTGCGGCCGGCGATGATGCGCACGTTGTCGCGCACCGCCCACGCCTGCTCGCCAACGCCGCGGAACTGCACGTTGGTATCGCTGTGGTCGCTGCGCGAGAGCAGGCTGATCACCTGCGACAGCTCGGCGGAGATCAGCGGCTTGCCATCGCTGCCCCGGGCCACGCCGGGCAGGTTCTCGATCAGTGGCACCTGGTCGCGCATGATCACCGAGTTGGTTTCGGCCTGTGAGCCGCCGCGCAGCACGATGGCCACGTCATCGCTGCCGCTGCGCTCCAGGGTGGCCTTGAAGCCATCGCCCATCGCCAGCATCGCCACCAGCACCCCGACCACGCCGGCGATGCCGACCACGATCACCGAGGAGGCACCCCAGCGCTGCGGCAGGCTGGTGATGCCGATCCGCGCTGCTGCCAACGACAGACGGCCAGCACGGGTGAGCACCAGCCAGGTGGCCAGCAGCATGGCGATGGCCAGCACCATCCACCACGGCAGCACGATCCACACTACCAAGGCGACCAGCAGCGCCAGCACCGTCACGACGTTCCACATCCATTGCTTGTTCATGGTGGTCTCCTCAGCGCCCGGCCAATGCATCGACGATCTTCAACCGCTGCGCGCGCAGTGCCGGCAGCAGGCCCACCACGATCCCGATCACTGCCATCAGGCACAGCGCCACCCCCCACGTCTGCGCCGGCACGCCGGGCAGGCTGATCATGCCCTGGCTGCTGGCGCTGATCACCGGCATCACGATCGAGGCCAGGCCCATGCCGATCAGCCCGCCGAGCACGATCAGCAGCACCGACTCCACCATCACCAGCACCAGCACGGTGCCATCCTTGAAGCCCAGCGTCTTGAGGATCGCCAGCTCCGGGATGCGCTCGCGCACCGCCTGGGCCATGGTGTTGCCGGTCAGCAGCACCAGGGTGAAGAACACCGCCGCCATGATGCCGGTGACGATCAGGCCGATATCGGCGAACTGCTTGGCGAAGGCCTGCGAGAACGAGGCCTCGGTCTGCGACTTGGTTTCGTGATCGGAATTCAGCGACAGCGCATCGATCGCCTGGGCGACGCGCGAGGCGTGTGCGGGGTTCTCCAACTGGACAGTATAGAAACTGACCTGGTTCTTGATGTAATCGTTGGATTCATCGAAGTAGCTCCAGTGCAGCATCAGCTGGTTTTCCGCACTGGCGTTGTTGCGGTCCTTGGCCCGGTAGATGCCGCTCAGCACCAGCGGCCAGTCGTTGCTGCCCTTGCGCGGGAAGATCGTGGCCTGCATCGGAATGGTATCGCCCACTTTCCAGCCGAAGCGCTTGGCCAGGGCTTCACCCACCAGCGCACCGGTCCGGGTGTTCTTGAACGCCTCGGCCTGCTCGGGCGGCAGCTCGAACTCGGGGTACAGGTCCATGTAGTTGTCCGAGACGGAGAAGCTCGGGAAGAAGTTCTTCTGGTCCTGGTAGATGCCGCCGAACCACATCGCGTAGTTGACCTTGCGCACGCCGGGGGTGGCTTCGATATCGCGCAGCAGCCGCAACGGCAGGCTCTGGGTGATCGACAGCTTGGAGGAGACCACCAGCCGCTTGGCACCTTCGATGGTGTCACCGCCGGAGTTGAAGGCCACCCGCACCGAATCGAGCATGCCGAACAGCAGGAAGGCCGCCACCACCGACAACAGCGTCAGCAGGGTGCGGGTCTTGCTGCGGAACAGCTGTGCCCAGACCAGCGAAAAATATTTCATCGCCGCATCCTCCGTCAGTGGGCCGCTGGCGCGCCGGCCAGTTCGCCCTTGTCCAGGTGCACCGTATGGGTGGCGTACTCGGCGGCCTTGGGATCATGGGTGACCATGATGATGGTCTTGCCGTGTTCGCGGTTGAGCTGCTGCAGCAGCCCCAGGATTTCCTCGGCGGACTGGCGGTCCAGGTCGCCGGTGGGCTCATCGCAGATCAGGAAGGTGGGGTCGGAGACGATCGCACGGGCGATCGCCACGCGTTGCTGCTGGCCACCGGAAAGTTCGTTCGGGCGGTGGCTGCGGCGGTCGGCCAGGCCGACCAGGGTCAACGCGATCTCGGCATTGCGCTTGCGTTGTGCGGCGCCCAGGTGGGTGAGCAGCAGTGGCAGCTCCACGTTCTTCTGCGCGGTCAGCATCGGCATCAGGTTGTAGAACTGGAACACGAAGCCGACGTGGTGGCTGCGCCAGGTGGAGAGCTGGCCGCCGCTCATGCGGTCGATGCGCTCGCCTTCGATCTCGATCTCACCGCCGGTGGGCGTGTCCAAGCCGCCGATCAGATTGAGCAGGGTGGTCTTGCCCGAGCCGGACGGGCCCATCAGCGCGACGAAATCGCCGGACTGGATGTCCAGGTCGATGCCGTGCAGCACCTGCACTTTCTCGGGGCCGCGCTGGTAGGTCTTGGTGATGTTGCGGAGCGAAACCAGGGTGGACATGGGTGGTTCTCCGTGGATCGGTTGGAAAGACGTACGGCGCGTCAGGGCGAAGGCTTCCGGACGCCAGGGGGACGGGCAGCGCTCACCGTGCGCGCCGGGACGGCACGAGGAAATCGCACTTGCCGCGAGCGTGAGCGGCTCGCGTACCGCGTGGGCGCAGGCCGGTGGCGCATTGGCCACCGAGCCCGTTGTCTGTCAGGGGGTTTCGGTGACCTTGCTGCCATCGTGCAGCTCGGCCGGTGGGGTGGTCACCACGACCTCGCCGGCCTTCAGGCCCTGGGTGACCTGGCGGTCGTTGTTGAGCGTGGTACCCACGGTGATCGCGCGCTGTTCCACCCGGGCATCGTCCTTGACCACGAAGGCGACGGTCTTCTGCCCGCGCTCCACGATCGCCGAGGCCGGCACGCGCACGCCCTGCGGCCTGGCGGCTTCGGCGGGGCGGGCGCCTTCCAGGAAGCTGACCCGCACGCCCATCTCGGGAACGATGCGCGGGTCCTTGGCCTTCAGCGCCACGCGCACTTTCACGGTGGCCTTGCCGCGGTCGGCAGTGGGAATGATCGCGATCACCTCGGCCGGAATTTTCCAGTCCGGGTAGGCATTGAGGGTGGCTTCGACCGGCATCTTCGGCTGCACCCGGCCGATGAAGGATTCGCCGACCTCGACTTCGATCTCCAGCGAATCCATGTCCACGATGGTGCCGATGCCGGTCCGGGTAAACCCGCCGCCGGCCGAGAGCGGCGAAACGATCTCACCCGGCTGTGCGGCCTTGGCGGTAACCACGCCGGAGAACGGCGCGCGCACGATGTTGTTGTCCACGCCCAGATCGGCGATCGCCAGTGAATCGCTGGCCACGGTGGTGTTGCGCTGGGCAGTTTTGAGCTGGGCGCGCAGGGTGTCGCGCTGGGCGATGGCCAGGTCGTACTGGGAACGCGAGACCAGTTGCTGGCCGACCAGTGCCTGCAGGCGCCCGGCCTCGGCATCAGCCTGGGCCACCTGCGCCTGCAGACCGGCCAGTTGGCTGCGTGCGGCCTCGAGCTGCGAGGCCGACAGGCTGCGCTGGGCGTTGGCATCGATCGGGTCGAGCGTGGCCATCACCTGGCCTTCTTCCACGCGCATGCCTTCCTCGATCATCACCTCGCGGACCTTGCCGGTGATCTTGGCCGAGACCGTGGCCATGCGCCGGGCGACCACATAGCCGCTGGCGTCGAGCACCGAGCTGCTGGCACCGCCCTGCTGGATCGCCACGACGGGCGCGGTGGTCACGGCGATGGGGCGCTCGCGGCCGAACACGAACCAGGCCAGGCCGGCGAGCAGGATGAGAAGGACGACCGCCAGCGCGATCCAGCGGCCACGTCGCGGCGGCGACGGCGGCGGCGAACCGGCCTTGCGGTCGATACGGAGTTCCTTGAGCAGTTCAGCGGATGCGTTCATCGTGAGTCTGGACGGGGAATCGGGCCGAGTGTGACCGCATCGGCGGCCGAGGGGCAAACCGGCACGGTGGCCGGGTGGTGGACAGCATGCCCGGCGGCCTGGCGCGGCGGCAGTGACAGCTGTCACCTGCATGGGCTGACGACGGCCACTGGGGCGGCCGCGTCGGGTAGCAGACGCTATGGGTGTCCTCCGCGGGAGTCCGCCATGTCCATCTCCACCACCTCACCCCTGGCCCGCCTGCACAACGCCCAGGTTCACTACGGCAGCGTCGCCGCCCTGCAGGACGTGAGCTTCTCGTTGCACCGCGGCGAAGTACTGGCCCTGCTCGGTCGCAATGGCGCCGGTAAGAGCACCGCCATTTCGCTACTGCTGGGCCTGCGCCGCGCCGATGCGGGTCGAGTCGAACTGCTCGGCGGCGACCCGCAGGACCGCGGCTGTCGTGGCGGCATCGGGGTGATGCTGCAGGCCACCGCGTTACCACCGGTGCTGCAGGTGCATGAACTGATCGATCTGGCGCGCACCTGCTATGTAGATCCGCGCTCACTGGAGGATTGCCTCGCATTGGCCGGGCTGAGCGACCTGGCCCGTCGCCGTTATGGTCAGCTGTCCGGTGGTCAGCAGCGCCGGGTGCAGTTCGCCATCGCGGTCTGCGGCCGTCCGCAGCTGCTGTTCCTCGATGAGCCGACCACCGGCCTGGACATCCAGGCGCGGCAGCAGCTCTGGCAGGCGATCCGGCAGCTGGCGGCCGAGGGCTGCGGTGTGCTGCTGACCACGCATTATCTCGAAGAAGCCGAGGCGCTGGCCCAGCGCGTGGTGGTGATCGAACAGGGCCGGGTGCTGGCCGATGGTCCGCTGGCGCAGTTCCGCCAGCAACTGGCACCGCGTCGCATCCGCTGCCGCAGCACGCTTGAGGTGGACGCGCTGAAGACCTGGCCGGGCGTGCGCGAGGTGGTCCGCGACGGCCTGCGCCTGCAACTGCTGGCCGAGCCGGCAGAGCCGGTGGTGGCGCGCCTGCTCGCCGAAGATCCGCAGCTGCACGAACTGGAAGTGCATGGCGGCGGGCTGGCCGACGCCTTCGTCGAACTGACCCGGGAGGTCGCATGAACACCGTGATGGATTCCGTCGCCGCTGTGCCTGCCCGCGCGCCGGCCTGGCCGATCTACCGTGCCGAGCTACGCTGCGAACTGCGCCGTGCCTGGCGCTATCCAGGCTTCGTGCTGCCGTCGCTGCTGTTCCCGGTGTTGTTCTATTCGTTGTTCGGCGTGCTGCTCGGCCGCGGCCAGGCCTCGATCTATCTGCTGGCCACCTACTGCGTGTTCGGTGCGATGGCGCCGGCGCTGTTCGGCTTCGGGGTGCAGCTGGCGTTGGACCGCGAAGGGGGCCTGCTCATGCTCAAACGCGCGCTGCCGATGCCGCCAATGGCACCCTTGCTCGCGCGTCTTCTGATGGCGCTCCTGTTTGCAGTAGTGGTGGCCTCACTGCTGATCACGGTGGCGATCGTTGCGGGCGTGGTGGTTACACCCGGGGCGGTGTTCCATCTGCTGGCGGTGGCGGCGTTCGCCGCGCTGCCGCTGGGCGCGATCGGCCTGCTGATCGGCAGCCACGTCAGTGCCAGTGCCGCTCCGGCCGTCGTCAACCTGGTGTATCTGCCGTTGGCCCTGCTGTCCGGGCTGTGGTTGCCGCTGTCGATGCTGCCATCGCTGTTCACCACGCTGGCACCGCTGTGGCCGACCTGGCATCTGTCCCAGCTGGCGCTTCCTGCGGTCGGCCAGCCGGCACAGGGCAGCACGTGGGTGCACGTGGCCGTGCTGCTCGGCATCACCGTGGCGGCCCTTGGGCTGGCCCGGCGCCGCCTGCGGCGCATCGGCTGAAGTGGCATGATCGCGCCTGATCGCCCTGCTTTGGAAACGTCCGTGCCCTCCAGTCGGTTCGCCTCCCTGTTGCGCCCCGCGCCGGACTCGGCCGTGGCCGAGAACATACGGCGCGGCAAATCGCCGTGGGTCGATGCGATCCACCTGCTGTGGACGCTGTGGGTGTTCCTGACGCCGTTGTTCGGCGGCGGCTACACCTGGCGCTGGGCGGCGCTGACCCTGCTGACCTACCCGGTGTTCCTCGTGCTGTACGCCGGGGTGCTGCTGGCACCGCGCTGCCACGCGCCGCGCTACGCGCTGTCGATGGTGGTGCTGGGGCTGGTGCCGCTGGCGTGGTACCCCTCGGCGGTGAGCTACTTCATTTTCGGCTGCGTCACCCTGCGCGTCTCGCGCCGCAGCGGCTATGGGCGCTATCTGCTGCAACTGGCCGGGTTGAACGCGCTGTTCGTGGTGGTGGGCTTGCTCGCCCACTACCCGTGGCAGGCGCTGATCTGGATCCCGAGCATGGCGATGATCATCAGCCTGGTGGTCAACTTCGAGACCGCCAGCCATGAACAGGATGCGGCGCTGCAGCTGTCGCAGGACGAAGTGCGTCGGCTCGCCGCGACCGCCGAGCGCGAGCGCATCGGCCGCGATCTGCACGACCTGCTGGGGCATACGCTGTCCTTGATCACCTTGAAGCTGGAGCTTTCGCGCAAGTTGTTCGAGCGCGATCCGGATGGCTCGCGCCGCGAAGTGGCCGAAGCCGAAACGATCGCGCGCCAGGCGTTGGCCGAAGTGCGCAGTGCAGTCACCGGGATCCGCGCCAGTGATCTGGCCGCCGAGCTGGCCTCGGCCCGGTTGCTGCTGGAGTACCAGCACGTGCATCTGCACTACGCGCCACCGCCACCGATGCCCGTCGATATCGAGCGTGCGCTGTCACTGGTGCTGCGCGAAGCGGTGACCAACGTCGCCCGCCACGCGCAGGCGCGGCAGGCGTGGATCACCTTCGAGCAGGATGGGCGCACTTTGTCGATGCAGATCCGCGATGACGGGCGTGGCGGTGCCCACGTGGATGGCAACGGCCTGACCGGCATGCGCGAACGGGTCGCTGCCCTGCGTGGCACCCTGGTGCTGCACGCGGCGAAGGGCGAGGGGACGTCCGTAACGGTCCGCGTGACCTTGCCGGCCGCGACCACGGCGGTGGTGGCGCCTGTGGCGGTGCCGACCGCGCCGTCGCTGCCGGCCGGGGGCGCATCATGATCCGCATCGTGCTGGCTGAAGACCAGGCGATGGTACGCGGCGCGCTGTCGGCGCTGCTCGGGCTGGAGCCGGACATCGAGGTGCTGGGCAGTGCCGCAGAGGGCGAGGCCGCATGGCGGATGCTGCAGCAGCTCAAGCCGGACATCCTGGTCACCGATATCGAAATGCCCGGTTTGTCCGGACTGGAACTGGCGCAGCGGATCGCCCGCCAGGGCCTGCCGATCAAGGTGGTGATCGTGACCACCTTCGCGCGTTCGGGCTTCCTGCGCCGCGCACTGGATGCCGGCGTCTGTGGTTACCTGCTCAAGGATGCACCGGCCGAACGCCTGGCCGATGCACTGCGCCAGGTGCAGCACGGCGGCCGCGCGATCGATCCGCAGTTGGCGCTGGATGCATGGTCGCAGGCCGACCCGCTCAACGATCGCGAGCGCCAGGTGCTGCGCCTGTCCGGCGACGGCCGCTCGGCCAGCGAGATCGCCACGCAGCTGGGGCTGTCGCACGGCACCGTGCGCAACTACCTGTCCGAGTGCATCGGCAAGCTTGGCGTGGCCAACCGCATCGAAGCCTACCGGCTGGCGCGGCAGAAAGGCTGGTTGTAGTGCCGGCCGCTGGCCGGCTCCCGTTATTGTCGATCGTGAGGATGCAGAGCCGGCCAGCGGCCGGCACTACCGCGGTGCCGGAGATCCATGCGGTCCGATACCACCGGCCAACGGTCGGTGGTTACCGCGGATCCGTGTCGGTGGGGGAAGTGCCCCCCGGGCCCTTTGCCATCGCCTGGAACACGCCATCGCGGCGCACCCACAGGTGGAACAGCGCGGCCGACAGATGCATCACCACCGTGGCGAACAGCACATAGGCGAGCAGGCTGTGTGCATTGCGCAACGCGGCATACAGCGCCGGGTTGTGCGGCAGGACCGCCGGCAGATGCACGCCGCCGCCCATCACGATCGGGTAGCCACCGGCCGAAAGCATGCCCCAACCGATCAGCGGCATCGCCAGCATCAGCCCGTACAGCACCCAATGCGATGCATGCGCGGCGGCTGCCTGCCACGCGGGCAGGTCGGCCGGCAGCGGTGGCGGCCGATGGCGCAGGCGGTTGTACAGCCGCACCACGACCAGCAGCAGGATCGCGATGCCCAGCGGTCGATGCAGATCGATCAGCACCGGCCGCCAGTGCAGCGAGGCAACCATGGTCACGCCCACGAACAGCATCGCCAGGATCATCGCCGCCATCAGCCAGTGCAGGACGCGGGCGAGGAGATTGAAATGGCCGGCATCACGGTTCATCGCGCACCCTCCTTGCCCGTGGCGGCGGGCGCTTTGCCGCTGGCGATTTCGCGCTCGCGGCGGTTGAACGATTGCGAGTACACCGCCGAGCGTGCGGCCAGGATCGGATCATCGGTGCCGGCCACGCCGCTGGGCAGGATCAGCGGATCGTAGTTCAGATCGCGGCAGGCGCCGGTGGCCTGCGGTTGCATGCTGCTCAGGGTCAGCGTGCCGGCCTTCACCTGGCGACGGTCCTCCGGCCAGACCTGCGAGGGGTCGTTGATCGGATCGCCGTCGTTGGCGATGGTCACCCACATGTCCCAGCGCACGGGGCCCTGCGCCAGCCGCCGGGCGAACTCCTCGCTGAGGAAATCGTCGTCGGACTGCGCGCGCTGTTCCGGGGTCATGTCCTCGAAGGGCGCCTGCGGCCGCATGCTCCAGCGCACGAAGCGGTGGCTGCCATCGGCGGCGGTGAAGCGGAAACTGTTGACGCCGTTGTAAGCGGTGTTGGCCCAGCTGTTCGACCAGGGGGCGGTCTTGGCCCACTGCTGGAAGGCACGCGCGGACGGGTACTTCTCCAGCACGGCGGCCATCTTCGCCGGGTCCGGTTTGCCGGTGGCCGGGTCCGGGATGCCGGCGCGGGTCTGTTCCAGGAAGGCCTCGGCGGTGGGCACCGCGAAGAACGGGAAACTGTTCATCGCCATGCGCCATTCCTGGCCGTCATCGCTGACCAGCTGCAGCGCCATGCTGCGCACGCGGGCCTTGTTGTCGGCGCCATGCGGGTCGCCGCCGCCGATCGAGAGGCGGCCCAGTACCGGCACCTGGCGCTGCCGGAACACGCGTGCCGAACTCAGCGCTGCCCCTTCGGGCGTACCCTGGAAGACACCGCTGACGCACACGCCCTTGGTGTGCGCACGGCGGAAGCCGGGCTGCGGCGGACCGGTCGCCTCGATGGCATCGGTGAAGGTCTGTGCGGTGACGCGGTCGCGGCCGATCCAGCCAGCCAGCCAGGCAAAGGCCAGCACCAGGCCGCCGGCGATCAGGGCGATCAGCGCGATCCACAGCAGCGGTGAGGGAGGGCGTGGGCCGCCCGGTTCGCGACCAGCGCGGGTGTAGCCGAAGAGCGACATGTCCGGATTCCTGCCTTCACGATGCGTGTGGGGGGGCGACAGGGGCATGGTGTCAGAACG
>Ga0213827_1002074_pt1 | contig 10698 bp, 8 predicted proteins | sample MC6MC0898MG_FD_180669 | JGI IMG/M metagenome (GOLD analysis project Ga0213827, IMG submission 180669) | Enriched soil aggregate microbial communities from Iowa State University, Ames, United States - MC6-MC0898-MG | ecosystem: Environmental > Terrestrial > Soil > Unclassified | place: USA: Iowa...
TGGATCGGCACGCAGTCCGAGGCAAGCCGGCCCGTGACGATCAACTACCTCATCCCGGAAGAGGTGGACGCCCAGCTCAACACGGCTTCCAACGCGGCCTCCAACACGCACCCTCGCCCCGGAACGGCTTCAACGCCGCCGTTGGGGCTGCCCGCGCCGCCGACGGTGCTGGCCTTGCCTGCGCCGACGATATCTCCGATGGCGGGGCTCATCAAGTGGGCCCGGTCGCGCGATGGCGCCAACGCCGGCGCGACGGGCGTCATGGCGCTGGTGGCGATTTATTCGTCGGTGTCGGACTTGAGAGCGGCACAGGTGGCCGAAGACGGGAAGAAGGAACGCAAGGCCTGGTTCGGAATTACCTCGGGCATGCTGGGCGTAGGCAGCGTGGCGATTGAGGTCACGGCCGGCGCGATTGGCGCGCGCCTGGGCACGAACACGGCGTTTACGATGAACCTGCAACTGAACTTGCGCCTGGCGACGTTCAGGACCGCGGGCGCGGTGTTTGCCACGGCCGCGACACTGGTGGACAGCACCAACAATGCGCTCAGCGCGATGGATCAGTACGACGTGCACAACTACGAGGCGGGCGGCGCTTACGCTACGTCCTCCGCGTTTCTGCTGATGTCTGGCTTGACCAGCGTGGCGGCGGCCGTCATAGCCGTCGGAGGCGCCTTCAGCACCGCAGGAGTAGCCGCTGGCGCAGGCGGGTTCGGGGGCGCGATGGTGGGCCTGACCAGCGGCGGGTCGGTACTGCTGGGTATTCCCGTGTGGGGCTGGATCGCATTGGGCCTTTGCCTGCTCGCCGCCGGTCTGTACTTTAAATTCTGGGGTGATAGCGCAACCGAGAACGAACTGGAGGTCTGGTATACGCGTTGCTGCATGCGGTCCTCGGAGTACGAGGGTGTAGCGGGACGCGAACTGTATCCCACCCGGATGGATGAGCTGGATGACTTCAACCGGGCGGTGTTCGGTGTGCGCGTGTCCCTGCAATGGTACGGATTCACGAGAGGTGAGATCCTGGGCCGGGACCGGGTGGTGCTGGAAGCCGTCTTGCCTGGCTATACGAAAAACAGTGACTATGCCTATAACTTGAAATTGATCGGCCCGCGCGTCAGCGCGGTGGTGTCCAGCAAGGGGTCGATGCGCGCCCAGGATCCCGATCTGCAGCCCCACACTTCCGAGTACCACTGGGAGCAGGGCCCGGCGCCTAAGGAGGGCCCGTTGGAAAAGGTGGACCGATACGTCGATCAGATGAGCTCCCGTCCTGGCTGGACTGATGTCTGGCGCTGGATCCGGAAAGACCGGAGCCAGGCGATAGAATTTACCAGCAAGCCTTGGGATGAGGCGGTGCAATTCGTGCCGCATAACGGGTATGCGGTCTTGAAAACCGAAGTGCTGGTGGACAACGATCTGTTCACGGAAGCCTTCCTCAAGATCGAGTATTGGCCCGATCCGGAGCGCATGCCGGACATTCGGGCGCTGCCGTTGGGGGGCGGGGGAACCAACGTCGTGAAATCGGATAATTGAACAGGGTGATACATGAACAGCAACGAAGGAGTCCAGGCGGCGGTCTACACCCGCTGGCATCAGCTGTCGGTGCCGTTGGCCTTCGCGTTGGCGGCCGGCAGTTTCATGCTTGTGGTGCTGAACCGCGGCCCGATCGGCCTGGCCGCCGTGCTGGCGGTACTTGGCCTGCTCGTGCCGCCCTTGGTGGCCTTCAAGGGCTTTCCCACCCGCAACGCGGTCAAGGTGACGCCGGACGGGCTGGAATTCTCCCGACGCGGGCCGATCGCCTTTGCTGATCTGAAAAGCTGGGGCACCGACGACTACCTCAAACTCATCCGCCCGGGCTTGCCTACGGTGCTGGTAAGCCCGGTGGATCTGCCTAGCCGCGAGCGCTTGCTGCGCGACTTCGAACAGGCGCTGCAGGCGTGGCAGAAGCGGCAGCCGGCCGGTACGGCCGCGGCGCGCCGCACGCATTTCTACGGTTCCACCGCCGGCCGTCTGGTCGGGCTGCTGATCACCGCGCTGGGTGCCGGCTCTGCCGTCATGGCGCTGAGCCAGCGGGAACCGTCGATCTCGCTGGCCATCGTGGGTGGGCTAGGCGCGTTGTTCGGCCTGGCGATGCTGTTCGGCAAGCGGAGCTGAATCCAGAGCCTTTCACCCCCGCGCCCAGGCTTTTCGCGGCTAGGACAGGGCCTCGCTGACGGTACCCTGCACCGCGGCGCAACGCGTGCACAAATCGGTATCGTCCGACACGGACGGCTCATGCTTCCTGCAGCAGGCGCATGCACGCCAGCTCGTGGGCGTGAAGCTCACATCACCGCCGTCATCTGACCGGTCATCGGGGAAGACCGCCGCGGCGCCCAGAACGTCCGCAAAGGCGCCAAGCCTTGCTGCCTTCGCCGGCGACCACGTGACGTTGACCTGGGCCGCGCCCTTGACCCATTCGTCCCGGTTGGCTTCCACCCAACGGTTGAGCGCGCCTTTGAGTTCTACCGCTTCGCCATAGGCTGCAAGAGTCGCGGCCTCGTTCTCTGCGACAGGCAAGGACACGTCGGCAAGCGTGGCCAGCAGCACGCTATCGCCCTGTTCCGCGCCTGCTGCGCGCAGGTATTGAAAGACCTCCTCGCAAGAGTAGGGCAGCACCGGCGTCAGCAGGCGCACCAATGTGCGCACCACCAGGCCAAGCACCTGCTGCGCCTGACGCCGTCGGGGCGCGTCCGGCCGGTCGCAGTAAAGGCTGTCTTTCACCGCCGGAAAGTAATCGCTGGATGCGCTTTCCGCGTAGCGCAGCAGATGGGACACGGCCGCGGCAAAATCATAGCGGTCGGCCGCCAGGCACACGTCGACGCCCAGCTGGCGCAGCAAGGCCACCTGAACCCGGTCCAACGGGTGCGGCACGGGCTGGGTCTGCCAATCGAAATCCTGAAGGTTCTGCAGGCAGAAGCGCATGGTGTTGCGCAGCTTGCGAAAGCGCTCCTTGGTCAGTGCAAGCGCCTCGCCCGAGAACTTCAGTTCGCGCGTGAAGTCCTGCTGCAGTGTCCACAAGCGCAGCACGTCCGGGCTCAGGGTCTTCAGCATCTGATCCAGCGGCTGGTAGTTCTTGCTGGACTTCGAGAACTTCTGCCCCGTGCCGTCCACCACGAAGCCGTGGGTCACCACCTGCTTATAGGGGGCGCCGTGACCGGCCGCCGCGCAGGTCAGCAACGAAGACTGGAACCAGCCGCGGTGCTGGTCGGAGCCTTCCAGGTAGACGTCGGCCGTGCGGCCGTAGCGCTGCATCAGCACCAGTTGATGGGTTACGCCGCTGTCGAACCAGACGTCCAGCGTGCGGCGGGGGCCTTCGCTTTGCCAGGCTTCCACGCCTTCGGTCGCGACGCGCGCCGCCAGCCGCAGGTCATCGGGGTCGGCCGGATCCACAAGGGGCGTTCCCCACAGCCGGTTGCGCGAGACGCACCAGGCTCCGCGCCCGGCCAGCATGCTGGTTAGCCGTTCCCGGCCTGCGGCGGGCACGAACTCCACGTCGTCCAGCGCGCGCAGCGCCTGTTGCCGGGTATCGGCCAGGTCCAGGAACCACTCTTGCGAAGCGCGGAAGAAAACTGGCGTCTTGTGGCGCCAGCAATGCGGATACTCATGCTCCAGGGTGGACACGGACACTACGAAGGGCGCCACGCGTTCCAACACGTGTGCCCTGGCTTGAGCCAGGTCCATGCCTTGCATGCCCGCCACGACAAAGCGGCCATGCTCGTCCAGGTATTGCTCGACGGCCAGGCCGTACGGCTCGCAGACGCGGAAATCATCGGTGCCGAAGGCCGGCGCCATGTGCACCAGCCCCGTGCCCGCCCGGCTCACGAAATCCGCCGGCAGGACGGGCACGGCATCCCGTGTGTAGGGGCTGAAGACCGTCAACCCCGCCAGGTCGACGTCGGGCAGTTGCTCGTCGCCGGCCTGGCGCAGCCGCACCCGGCTACGCGTGCCGTCGCTGGCGGCGACATAGCTCAGGGCCGGGTTGTAGGCGACGGCCTTGTTGGCAGGCAGCGTGTACGGCGTGGTGGTCCATACGTCCAGGAACAGACCCTCGTGGCCCACAACCGGAAACAGCACGACCAGGCTGTCGCCGACCTTGGTTTTGTATTCGACCTCGGCTTCGGCCAGCGACGAGGCGCATGCCGGACACCAATGCACGGGCCGCAGCCGCCTGACGGCGCCGGGCAGCGCCTGGAACACCTTCGCTGCGCCCGACTCGAAGCCGGGCGCCATGGTCAGATAGGGCTGCTCCCAGTCGGCGGCCACGCCCAGGTCGCGGAATTGGGCGGTCTGCAAGTCCACCTGCGAGCGGGCGTAGGACCGGCAGGCCGCCACGAAGGCCGGCGGATCGTCCTTGCCGTGGCCCAGGCGCTCGACCTCGAGCTCAACCGGCAGGCCGTGGCAATCGAAGCCCGGCACATACGGCGCGAAGTAGCCTTGCAGCCGTTTGAACTTCACTACCGAGTCCTTCAGGCCTTTGTTGACGGCATGACCAAGGTGCAAGCCGCCATTGGCATAGGGCGGCCCGTCGTGCAGCAGGAAGAGCGGGCGCGCGCCTTGCGTGCGATGCAGGCCGTCGACGACCGCCTTGCTCGACCAGCGCCGCAGGGTTTCCGCTTTGTCGGCGTGGGTGGTGGCCAGCGGGAATTCATGCTTGAAAAGATTCAGCGTGTACATGTTTCGAGTCCAGAAATGCAAAAAGGGCAGCGTTCTGTACGCTGCCCTTTGGAAGGTGAGGTGCGAAGGTGGGGCTTAGCCGCCCAACGTAATTCGCCCCCGACGCCCAATGGCAGCGGAGGTGCGAATAATCACGATCGACAGGAATCTGGACACGGGCTTTGGCTGGTTGGCGTGTTGACGTTGTGGATTCACTCTAGCACAACATCAAGACCCGAAACAAACGCAACAATAATTTTCGAGTCCCAAGCAGCCGTCCTTGCCCGCGCAGCTTGCGGCTGGCTTGGCGGGGGGGCGGCGGTGGCCCGCGCCATTGCTGGCGTTCTGGCCGTGGCGTGGTTTTGAAGCGACAGCACGGGCCCGCCGGGATGCGCGCGGCCCCCGCCTCGGGCCATGTTTCAGCCTGCCAAGCAGGCATTGCGATCCGGCCCTGAATCAGTAGTATGCCGGCTCAACGATCCGATTCCGCCTGATTCAAGGACCGCTCCATGATGTTGCCGCGACCGCGACTTGCCCTGTCCGCCCTGGCCTTTTCGCTTGCCTTGTCCGGCTGCGCCACCCAGCCATTCTCGAGCAGCGAGGGCACCATGGACGATCCGCGCTATGCGCAGCTGCTGGATCTGATCGACGAAGCGTTGAAATCGGACATGGCCGTGGTGCTGGTGGCTGATCTGACGCCGCACCCTACGCTGGGCGACGCGCTGGCCATGACGAAGTACACCACCCGCGTGATCTGGATGAACGAAGCGGCGCCGCAAGTGACCTTCAGCCGCAGCTTTCAGACCAATTCGCTGCAGAAGGACACCAAGACGCCCCTTCTGTTCAATTCGTTCGAGGTGCATATCCTGCCGCCTGGCAAGTATCTGCTGACCGGTGGCGACGATTACAAGCTGAATGCGCTGCTGGATGAGGTGGGCGCCCAAAGCGGCCCGGTGGGCTCGGGCCGCGGCGCGAACGGCACGTCTTATCTGTCGCCGGAGCTCTATCGCGAGTTCTACAAGCAGACCAATTGGCACGATGCCAGCTACGGCACGCAGACGGGATCGAGAACGGTCTGCACCGCCGTGCACGCGGCGTCGGGCGCCTGCGTGAGCTGGGGCGAGCAGCAATACAGCCAGACGACACAGACCGGGGCCGCAGGCTACCGCGAAGATACGCAGTATCGCGACATCCCCGCGATCAAGATCCAGTCGCGCATCCCGCCCAAACAGGCGTTGGCCAGTTTCACGCTGAAGGGCGGCCAATTGGTGCTGAGCCAGCGCATGCACCTGAAGACACCCAGCTACAAGTATCGGCAATCCGCCTGCCGCGCGGTCGAGGCCAAGATGATCGAGTGCCCGCTTGAGGACATGACGGTCTACACCCGCCCGGCGCCGATGGAGTTTTCGCAGAAGCTCATCGCGCGGCGCAAGAACGTCAGCGCGGAGCATCAGCAGCTGCTGTCCAAGCTTCAGCCCATGCAGATCACGACGCTAGGCAAGCAGGGCATGGAAGACCCGGTCTGGGGTGTGCCGGTGTCGCTGCGCAAGGGCAAATGAACGAACCCGGGGGCGGTGATCCGCGCAAGCGCTGGCGCGAGCAACAGCGGGCCCGGCGTCTGGAACAAGTCGACGATCAGCGCGCCGCGTTTGACGCGCAGGCGGCGCGGCGACTGGCATGGGCCGAACGGGCACGGCAGCCGCCGGCCCTGGCCCGTGTGGCATGGCAGGGCCTGACGCTGCGGGTGCTGAACCTGGAGCAGGCCCAGACGCTCCTGGGCCGGATCCGCGATACCGACAACACCGCGTATTACGCACTGCTGGACGAGGCCGTGGCCGGGCAGCTGCCCGACATCGCCGGCCAGCAGTGGGTGTTCCTGGTGGCCGACGCGCCCGTGATGGCCACGGCCTTGGACCTGCCCGTGCAACTGCCGGACCACCCGGCATTGCGGGTGGCCGGCTGGGTGTTCACGACCGGCCTGGATGCTGACGTGGTGCGTGTTGGCAACGCGGCCAACCCAGACATGGCAAGCGGCGAATCAGAGGCCGATACCGGGTCCGACAGCGGGTCCGGCACGATCGTGGTCGCATTGGGCCCGGCACGCGCCGGACTGCTGATGCTGCCCGCGGGACGGCACGCGTTCACGGAAGGACTGGATGCCACGACGCTGCTGTGCCGGCACTATCGGTGCCAGGTGCTGGTGCGTGGCGCCTTGCGCGCAGATTGCCTAATTGCCGCAGGCGGTGACGTGTACTGCACTGAAGCGCCGCATATCGGCCTGCTGGCGACCGACGATGCTGATCGCAATCGCAGCCGCGTCATGTCGCGCCCGGGGCGCAGCTATCGCTTTCATCCCCCCACGCATGCGCTGGAGGACATCGTGGCGCCGCCCTGGTTGCGGCGGGATGCGCGCGGCCATGCGCGGCTTGCACCGCGCCTGGCGGGTCTTGCCGATGCGCAAGCCTTGTTGCGCCCGCGCAAGGAGATAGAAGGGGTCTATGAGGGCTTCACAGCCGAACTCGAGCACGCCATGCAGACGTTGTCGGCGTTGCTGCGCACCGCGGGCCCGGCGCAGCTGTCTGTGCGGTTCGGGCCCAGCCCGTCTAATCACGCCCGCTATTGCGAGAATGCCGCGGGGGTGCGTGAGCTGGTGCGGCAGATCGATCATTCGGAATATGTGCGTATCAGTGCGACGCAGCCGGGCGCGGGCGGGGCCATTGCGCTGCGGGCGGAGCATCTGAGCGCACCCGTGCGCGACCGCCTTGTACGCGATGCCCGGCCTGAAGACGACGACCCGGAGGCGCGCATGATCAAGCTGGCGTTGCGCGATGCGATCGCGCGGCTTTTGGCGCACTACGGTCCGGCGTAACCGGCTCGGGCAATCCGGCCTGCGCGTTGTCGCCCGGCGGAGAGGAAGTCAAAGATGCCGGTGGCTGCACGCCATCGGCGCATCGATCATCTTGCCCACGGCGTCCGCCATCATTCTTGCGCTTTCTTCGTCCAGCCAGTTCGTGCGTATCGATCGAAAGCCCAGGCCAAGGCTGAAGTGCCAATCCAGGTCGAAAATTCGATAGGCCTTGCCAGTGGCTGGGCAGTGCCATTGCACGTCGGGGTCTTCGAAGGCCGCGCCAATGAAATCGACGTGGTCGCCATAGGGAGGCAGGTCCGGTAGCGGCTCGCCGGTTTCCGGCAGGCTCGGGACTTCCAGGTTTTCGCCGACATGCACGGCGGGATTCGGGCCGTCATAGGCCAGCAGCATCAAGCCGAATTGCTGCGGATCGGTGTCGTACGTCTGGGCGATATGCGGGCTCATGAATGCGCGTGCCGCGGGCCCGATCAGGTAATGCGGGCTGCGCCACGAGCTGCCCTCGTCATTCTGAAGGCTGCAGTCGAGTTCGATGCCGTGGCCGGTCAGCAGTTCGAGCGTTTGCGCGATGCTGAAGTCCGGCCCGGCCTTCAGGCCGGCGGGCAGGGCGGGGCACGCTTCGTACAACGCCAGCACCTCGGCGGGGCTGCGCATCGTGTCTTCGTACCGGTAGGTGCAGTCCAGGGTCTGTGCCAGCGTCAAGCTCAGGTCCACCAGCGCCTGTATCGGCACGTTGCGCCCGAACGGAGGCAGCACCATGCCGGTTTCCAGCAGACGGGCTTCAAGCTGTTTCCAATCCGGCGGCGGCAGATGGGGATACCGCGGGAACAGGAACTGGTGATGTTCAGACATGCGCCGCGTCTAGAAGGACGTGCGGACGCGCGAGGGCATCGGGGTTGCCCCGGTAACGGGGCTGCCGCGCGGGCGCGGGCGTCAGGCGGCGGATCGTCTTCAGCACTTCTTCCGGTTCTGTCGGTTTGCGCAGGTAGGCCGCATAGCCGTCGCAGGTCTCGCTGATTTCGTGCTCGGGCCGCCCGCTCAACACCAGCACAGGCGTTTCGCACAGATAGGCGTTTTCGCGCATCGCGGTGAGCAGTGCGCCGCCGTGCATGCCCGGCATGGAAAAGTCGGTGATCACGAGGTCAGGGCGTAGGTCAAGCATCTGCCGAAGCGCGGTCAGGCCGTCAGTATGCGTCGTGACGTCATAGCCTTCCATGCGCAAGATCTCGCTCAACATGTCGACCAGCATTGGCTGATCGTCGACCAATAGTATTTTTTTCATGATGGTTCAGTGCCACGTACTGCAGTGTTTGGATTTCTGGCCGCCCCGGCCGTCCGCAAGCGCCGTTGTCAGGCGGCATGCGAAGTGTGGTGGGGCAGGGCCAGCGGCATTTCGCTCCTTCGGGGCGCTGCCGGGGCAGGCGAAAGGAGGATGGCGGACCGTGGATAGCCGCATCCTAGGGCATGCGCGTTGTTCATGTGTGTCGTAATTGTATCGGGAGGAAACGAGTGCTTGGCTCGCCCTCGTGCCTCGTCGTTGATGCGGAGCGGCACGGACACTTTTTGCCATGCTTGAGCGGTGCGTCGATCGCAAATTGAGCGGTGGGCGCCGTGCTTTAATTCGATCTGGATCACGCGCGCGGCAACGCGCCAAGCAACCCACGGGAGCCCGACTTGCCCATAGAATTCGATCAGATCGAGAGCGGTTTCATGGACACGTTGCGGACGCAGTCCGCCTTCACAGGCTGGAAGAAGAAGCGCAAGCGTTGCCTTTGGCGCGCGCTTGGCGACGTACAGCAAGGCGTGGAGCTGATCCGCTACAAGGCCTCTTTCGACAACCGGCAATTGGTGTCGTTGGGCCTGTACGTATCCGTGCCCTGCGAGCGCGAGTGGCCGGTGTACGTGCCCACCGAAATCTGGGACAAGGGTCGTCTATACCGCAGGGCGTATCTGGTACCTGGCCAAGGTCTGGTCGACGAACCCACCTTCGCCAGCGGCGCTTCGATCGCTATCGCTTCCGCGGAAGCGTTGGCCGACTGGCTGGCTACCCTTCTGGGCGATATCGACGCGCACGTCACTCCCTGGTTCAAGCAATACGAGACGCTGGAAGCCGCCTCGTATGAGTATCAGATTCCTCGCTGGCGCCTGGAGAAGGCGGGTCTGATTCCCTTGACGCCGGGAAGTTCGGGCTGATCGTCGCCGCGCAGAAAGCGATTGAAACCGCTTATACACCCCGTATCCCGGCCTGCGGGACTGACACATACCTGAAGTGATAACTTGCTTGCCAGACGAATGATTTCTGGTTCAAGCCGTTATGCATGGCTGCATCGAAGAAGCAGCCCGCCACAGGAGAATAAAGATGGCCATCACGAAACGACTCATTCAGGCGGTTCTCGCGGGCGTCCTGGCGTTGGGAGTCAGCATGACCGCCCAGGCCGACAAACAGACCCGCAATACCGTCATCGGCGCCGGGCTGGGCGGCGTGGCGGGGGCCTTGCTGTCCGAAGGCGATCCTTGGGCGACCGTGGGCGGCGCGGCTGCCGGCGGGTTGCTGGGACACGTCATCACCGATGACGACCGCGGCGGGCGTCGCCATGGCTGGGACCGCGACCGGGGGCGCGACCATTCCTACCGTCGTGCAGGCTACCGGGGTTATGACGGTTATCGCGGCCACGACGGATACCGAGGCCACAACCGCTCAAACGGGCGCCACCACCACCGTCGCTGATCCTGTCGGGCGCTTCTGGAGCCAGTCGACCACGAACTCCCCCGATTCATGGATGTGCGTGCGCATGGACAGGCGCGCGGCAGCGGGGTCGCGCGCCACAAGCGCCTCGAGGATCGCCGCGTGATGCTCGATATTCTTGTTCATGCGCGACGCGTACATGCCCAGCACGGTCATGTTCAGGATGTTCCTGGTGTAATCGGTATGCAGGTCCTTGATGATGCGCTCCAGCGACGAATTGCCGGAAGCCTGGAAAATCAGGGAATGAAACTCGTGGTTCCTGGTCACCCATTGCCGCATCGGCCCCGCGGCATGCCGGTTGGCGGCGGGGCCGCCCTTGTTGACTTCCGCATATAGCGCCGAGACCGCCTCCACGCATGCGGCGTGGGCGAATTGCAGCCTGTGCAGATCGGCGTCGGTG
>Ga0213827_1002075_pt1 | contig 10694 bp, 10 predicted proteins | sample MC6MC0898MG_FD_180669 | JGI IMG/M metagenome (GOLD analysis project Ga0213827, IMG submission 180669) | Enriched soil aggregate microbial communities from Iowa State University, Ames, United States - MC6-MC0898-MG | ecosystem: Environmental > Terrestrial > Soil > Unclassified | place: USA: Iowa...
ACATTCCCGGTCAGTTCCTGCAGACCAACGAGAAAGTCGGCTACGTCGTGATCGACGTCGACGCCGAGTACTCGGACCTGGCGCAAGAGAAGCTGCAACACATCAACGGCACCATTCGTTGCCGCGTGTTGTTCTAACGCTCAAGCGTCAATAAAAAGGGAGCTCCGCGGAGCTCCCTTTTTTATGCCTGGCGAATTACTTCACCGTCACAGTGATTTTTTCCGAAACGATCGGCGGTTCGAAGGCCATGTGGTTCTTGTCGCCCAACTCCAGCTGCAAGGTGTGCGTGCCTGGCGTCAGCGTCAGCTCGGTTTCGGTCTGGGCCTTGCCGAAGTGCACATGCTGGGCGTCAGCCGGAATCACCTGGCCCGCGGCGATCGGGCCGGTGTCGATCAGCAGGTGGTGGTGGCCGGTGTTCTTGGTGGCATCGCCCGCCGGGGCCAGGGCCACGCCTTCGATGCCAAACTTGACCTTGAAGGTCTTGTCCACGGTGGCGCCATTTTCCGGGGTCACAATAAACGCCTTGGCGCCAGTCGGGGCGGGGGTTGCAGCGCTGGCCATCATCGAAGCACCGAGTAGCAGGCTGGCCAAAACAGCACGTGACATAAAGGTTTTCATTCTTTTCTCCAGTTTTACGCTTAATCTTTATGAGTGTGACAACTTCGTGGCGATTCGTTGTCGAAGGACCTCAACACCATAGCAAAGCGCGCCGCAGCAGCGCGCCGCACATAACGAATTCAAGGAGTGACCATGCGCTTTTTGCCTGGCCTGATACTGTTGCTGCCCCTTGTGAGCCCATTGGCTCATGCCGAACTGATTGACGATGTAAACGACCGTGGCGAACTGCGTATTGCGTTGGAAGCCAACACCCCGCCGTTCAACTTCAAGGATGACGGCCGGCTTACCGGCTTCGAAGTCGAGCTCGGCCAACTGCTGGCCAGTGAACTGGATGTACGCGCCGACTTCGTGGTGACCGACTCCACCGACCTGCTGCCAGGCGTCGAGAGCGGCAAGTACGACATCGCCATCAATCACATAGCACTGACCCCGGAACTCAAGGATCGTTTCGATTTCAGCGAACCTTACAGCTATTCCAGTGCACAACTGATCGTGCGCCAGGAAGAACAACGTCCACTCAGCTCCCTGCTGGCCCTCAATGGCAAGGCCCTGGGCGTGGCGCAAGGCAGCCAGTTCGTCGACCAGGCCCGCAGTGTCGAAGGCATCGACCTGCACAGCTATCCCGACGCCCAGCAGCCCCTCAAGGACGTGGCCGACAAACAGCTCGACGCCGCTATCAGCGATCGCCTGCTGATCCCCTATGCCATCCGCGACAGTCGTCTGCCGGTGAAGGAAGGCGCCAAGGTCGGACCGACCCTGAGCCTGGCGATTCCGTTCCAGAAGGGCAACCCGGCCTTCCAGGCCAGCCTCGACCGAGCCCTGCAACAGATCAAGAAAGATGGACGCCTGATGGCGCTGTCGGAAAAGTGGTTCGGCATGGACGCGAGCCAGCCGCCAAAACCTTGATCGTCGATGGGCCTCTGTGGGAGCTGACCGCTCCTGCACAGCCCGTCAGGTAAGGCTAGCCAGCGCCATCGCGGCTTCAGCCAGTTGCAGCTCGCTGAACACCTGCACCCCGTGCCGGGTCAGCAGGGCGGCGGTGACGCCTTCACCGCTGACCTTGACCCCGCTGAAGGTGCCGTTATACGTCAGCAGATTGCCGCAGGACGGGCTGTTGGCCTTGAGCACGGCGATCCGGATGGCGTGCTGTTGCACCAGCGCCAGGGCCTGCTGTGCACCAGACAGAAACTCGGCGCTGACATCCTCGCCGTCAGTGGTGATCACCCGCGCGTGACCGTCCAGCACCTGCGCCCCCTGCCCGCCGGGAATCTCCGCCGCCGCCCGTGGCGTGGGCAGGCCACCGGCCACTTCCGGACACAGGGCGACCACCCGCCCTTCGGCGATCCACTGCTGCAATTGATCGAACGGACCGCTGGCACCACCGTCGTAACGTACGCGGTGGCCGAGCAGACAACGGCTGACCAGGATTTTCTGGATCATCAGAACAACTCGTTACCGCGCCGACGAAACCAGCCGGTCAATGACAGGCGCTCGCGGGTCGCGGGTAGGACTTCGTGGGGTACTTCACCCGACAGGAATACCACCAGGCAACCACCGATGGGTACCACATCGTGCTCCACGCCCTCCTCCAGGTACATGCGCAACTGACCACCATGTTCCGGCAACCAGGCATCGTTGAGGTAGATCACCGCCGAGACCATGCGCCGGTCGTCGTCGCGAAAGCGGTCGACATGCTTGAGGTAGAACGCCCCTGGCGGGTACAGCGCAAAATGGCTTTCGAAATCCTCAAGGCCCAGGTACAGACCGCGGTTCATGGCTTCGCGCAGGCTGTCCATCAAGCCCAGGTAAAGGTCGCACGCCTCGACCTGGCCCGGCTCCAGCCATTGGATGTGATCGCCGCGAATACCCTCGCGAATCTCCGAAAACGGCCCGCGCCCGACGGCCGCCGGCGCCAGCTCACCTTCGGCCGCACGTTTACGGCACTCAGCCGCCAGTGCTCCGGTCAGAACCTGAGGCAGGAAAATCGGCTGCTGCGACCAGCCGCGCACAGCGAGGTCGTCCACGATACGTAACAGCAGCGGGTGATCGGAGGGCATTTGCATGGCGCGCATAGTATTCCTGCGCCAGCAAATCCGACAGCACCACATAGCGGAGGATCGTCGGATAAGCTGATGAACATGATACGAATTCTCGACAACCTGTGTCTGGCCCCGGAGAATAGTCGCCTGCCGACAGGAGTCCTTATGCGCCGTTTGCTTTTTTCACTGTTGATGCTCTGCACTTTTCCCTCCTGGGCAGACGGCCACGACCAGTTGTACAAGGTCGCCGGTTGGCCCGACCAGCGCGCGCATTTTAGCGATGCCCTCAGCGCCGCCCAGCAACGCTACCAAAGCAGCTTGCCGCCGGCGGTGTTCCAGGCGCTGGTCAATAACAGCAATCAGCGTTTTGCACCGCAGGCCATGGATCGCCGGGCCGAAGCGCAATTGCGCAAGAACCTCGCCGATCCCAAGCCGGCGCTGGGGTTTTTCCAGTCGCCGCTGGGCCGCAAGATCATAGCCGCCGAACTGCTGGCGACCCGGCGCGACCAGTTGGCGAAGAACGCCAAGGGCCTGCCGAAGGTCGAAGCCAGCGACACCCGTCAGTTGATCATTGGACATCTGGCCCGGGCGCTGCCGGCCCGTGAAGCCGGTGCCGAAGTCAGCCTGGCAATCGCCGGCGTGGCGGCGGACAGCCTGAGCCAGATGATTCCCGGCCTGCTCGGCGGCGGTCAGGCCCAGAGCATGTTGAACGGCCAGCGCCAGCGCCTGATGGAACAGATCGGCAGCGACCTGAACAACACCCTGCTGTATGTCTATCGCGATCTGTCGGATGCGGAACTGGAGGAGTTCGCCAGCTTTGCCGAATCGGCCGAAGGCCAGGCGTATTACCAGGCGGCACTGGCGGCGATCCGCGCGGGCCTGGCCGTCGGCCAAAGCACCTCGAACCTGAATCAGTAGAGGTCAGCACCGGCAGGGGGCGTTACGGATTACGCCCCTTGATCCGCTTGGTCAGAAACCCGAAGTACTCCTGGCGCAACGCCTGGGTTTCATTGGCCAGATGATGGCGAGCCTCGGGCAGCTTCAACACTTGGGGCCGGTCGAACTTGCCCGCCAACACCTCAAGGTTGTGCTGCCAATCCACCGTCATGTCCGCCTGGCCCTGAATGATCAGCGGCCGCCGGTGGCTGCGCGGGGCCGCTTCGATGCGTTTGATCCAACGGGCCAGCGCGCCGACCCAGGCGGTCGGCAGACGCAGCGGTTGCAGCGGGTCGGCTTGCAGGAACGGCAGGAACGCCGGGTCGTTGGAGTTTTCGCTGAAACGCCGGGCGATGCCTTTGACGAAGGGCTTGAGTAGGTAATAACTCAGGTGTGACCAACCCCAGGCACGCGGCCGCACCAGCGGCGACAGCAGCACCACCTGGCCCTGCGCCGGGCTGTTTTGCCCCTGGTAAAGCACATGGTCGATCACGATCGCCCCGCCGGTACTCTGCCCGCACAGGTGCCACGGCTGCGGCAAATCGATGGATAAGGCCTCGACGAACAGTCCCTGCAGGGTGTCCTGGTACTCGGCAAAATCGCGGATGCTCGCGCGCTCACCGCTGGACAGGCCGTGCCCTGGCAGGTCGCAGGCAATCACCGCAAACCCCTGGTCCAGGGCCCACTCGATCACATGCCGATAGAGCCCGGTGTGATCGTAGAAGCCGTGAAACAGAAAGAGCGTCGCCTTGGCCCGCTCGGGCCACCAGAACTGACTGACCAGCTCGTAACCATCGACGTCGAACCGCCCCAGCCCGGTACGCAGGCTACGGCCCGCAAAGTCCAGGCCGTAGAACTGCTGATAGGCCCGGCCCTCCTCCGACAACGGCTGCGCGCAGGCCAGGGCGTGCAGGCTGGCGCGCAAATGATCGGCATTGAAGGTGGCAGGCATATCGGGATTCCAGCGTGAAACGGACTTTATGGGCCTGCGATATTCTTCTGTCGCGGCAAGCATGGCAAGCTACGCGACCTTCGAGGAAGCTTGCCCATGCGCCCGCACGCCCGCACGACATTGCTTGCCACCCTGCTCGCCCTGCTATGCGCCGGCGTCCTGTGGGCGGCATATGACTGGTTCCAGGGACGCTACCTGCGGGCCTTCAGCTCGCACACGGCGGTGTTTTCCGGCGACCCCTTGCGTCTTCCCGAACACCTGGCCGGCCCCGGGGCGATTCGCGTGGTGCACTTCTGGGACCCGGCCTGCCCCTGCAACGTCGGTAATCAACAGCACCTGGCCGAACTGCTCGAGCACTACGGGCCACAAGGGGTGCAGTTCTACGCCGTGCAAAAGCCCGGCAGCCAGGGCCAACTGCCCAGCACCTTGAGCAGCCTCAAACCCCTCGAACGCCTCCCAGGCTCCGAACAAGTCCCCGCCAGCCCCGCCGTGGCAATCTGGGACCGCGCCGGCAAACTGGCCTACTTCGGCCCCTACAGCGAAGGCCTGACCTGCAACTCCAGCAACAGCTTTATCGAGCCGATCCTGCAAGCCCTGAGCGACGATCGTCCGGTGAACGCCATCAATACTTTGGCGGTGGGTTGTTACTGTCCATGGGCCAGTGACGCCCCCTAGGGCATTCCGGACTTTTCAAGGTATTGGCTGCCCGACGCGCCGGCTCTGTGCTACATGTTGACCGCCCCGACAGGCGGTACCCTGACAAGAACAAGGAGTCACCATGAAACGCGCCCTGAGCTTACTGGCCCTGTTACTCGTGCTGCTGGCCGCCGCAGCCGGCTGGTATGTGTACAGCAAACAACCATCGCGTCAGGGCCAGGTGCAGTTGCAGCACCTGGAGGGTTCCGTGACCGTGCGCTACGACGAACGTGGCATCCCGCACGTGCGCGCCGGCAACGAGATCGACCTGTATCGCGCCCTGGGTTATGTCCAGGCCCAGGACCGGTTGTTCCAGATGGAAATCATGCGGCGCCTGTCCCGGGGCGAGTTGGCCGAGGTGCTCGGGCCCAAGCTGCTGGATACCGACAAACTGTTCCGCGGCCTGCGCATTCGCGAGCGTGCCGAGACGTATGTGGCCGCACTGGATAAGCAGTCTGCGCCGTGGAAGGCCCTACAGGCCTACCTGGACGGGATCAACCAGTATCAGGACACCCACGCTGCGCCCGTGGAGTTCGACGTGCTGGGCATCGTCAAGCGGCCGTTCACCGCCCAGGACAGCATCAGCGTCGCCGGCTACATGGCCTACAGCTTTGCCGCGGCCTTTCGCACCGAGCCGTTGCTGACCTACGTGCGCGATCAGTTGGGCAATGACTACCTGAACATCTTCGACCTCGACTGGCAGCCCAAAGGCGTGCTGGCCCAGCAACACAGCAGCGCGCCGGCCCTCAGCAGTGTCGACTGGCAAGACCTCAACGCCATTGCCCGTCTCAGCCAGCAGGCGCTTACCGAGCACGGCCTGCCGCAATTCGAGGGCAGCAATGCCTGGGTGGTTGCCGGCAGTCGCACCAAGAGCGGCAAGCCGCTGCTGGCCGGCGACCCGCACATTCGCTTCGCGACGCCTTCGGTGTGGTACGAAGCGCAGCTGTCAGCCCCTGGCTTCGAACTCTACGGGCACTATCAGGCGCTGGTGCCGTTCGCCTTCCTCGGCCACAACCTGGACTTCGGGTGGAGCCTGACGATGTTCCAGAACGACGACCTCGACCTGATCGCCGAGAAGGTCAATCCGGACAACGCCAACCAGGTCTGGTACCGCGGCAAGTGGGTCGACCTGATCAACAGCGAGCAACAGATTGCCGTCAAGGGCCAGGCCCCCGTGACCCTGACCCTGCGCCAATCGCCCCACGGCCCGATCATCAACGATGTCCTGGGGGCCAGCGCCGGCAAGACGCCGATTGCCATGTGGTGGGCGTTCCTCGATACCCAGAACCCGATCCTCGAAGGTTTTTACCAACTCAACCGCGCCGACACCCTGGCCAAGGCCCGGGCCGCGTCCGCCAAGGTCCAGGCCCCGGGGTTGAACATTGTCTGGGCCAACGCCAAGGGGGATATCGGCTGGTGGGCGGCCGCGCAACTGCCCAAGCGTCCGGCGGGGGTCAAGCCGGGCTTCATCCTCGACGGCAGCAGCAATCAGGCGGACAAGGACGGCTTCTACCCCTTCAGTGCCAACCCGCAGGAAGAGAACCCGGCCCGTGGCTACATCGTCTCCGCCAACTTCCAGCCGCTATCACCCACCGGCATGGAGATTCCCGGCTACTACAACCTGGCCGATCGCGGTCAGCAGCTTAACCTGCAACTGAGCGACAAGAACCTCAAGTGGGACCTGGACAACACCCAGGAGCTGCAACTGGGCACCACTACCGGCTACGGCCAACGCCTGCTGGCGCCACTGCTGCCGGTATTGCGCGAGGTGGTCAGCGACCCGCAGGAACAGCAATGGCTGGATCAACTGAGCGCCTGGCAAGGCGATTACCCGCTGGAATCAACCAGTGCCACGCTGTTCAACCAGTTCCTGTTCAACCTGGCCGACGGTGCGCTGCACGATGAACTGGGCGATAGCTTTTTCGACACCCTGCTCTCGACCCGGGTGATCGATGCCGCCCTGCCCCGGCTGGCGGCCAACCCCGATTCCCCTTGGTGGGACAACCGCGACACCCTGGGCAAGGAAACCCGCGCCGACGTGGTCAAGGCCGCGTGGCACGCCAGCATCGCCCACCTGAAAACCACCCTCGGCCCAGACGCCACGCAATGGCAATGGGGCAAGGCCCACACCCTCACCCACGGCCATCCGCTGGGCACGCAGAAACCCCTGGAGCGCATTTTCAACGTCGGCCCGTTCGAAGCCCCGGGCAGTCACGAAGTGCCGAACAACCTGTCGGCGAAAATCGGCCCGGCGCCCTGGACCGTTACCTATGGCCCGTCGACCCGGCGCATCATCGATTTCGCCGACCCGGCCCACGGCCTGACCATCAACCCGATCGGCCAGAGCGGCGTGCCGTTCGATGCGCACTATCAAGACCAGGCCGAGGCGTACATCGAAGGTGTCTACCACCAGGCGCATTTCAGCGAGGAAGAAGTGAGCGCCAATACGCGCAGCACCTTGAAGCTACTGCCGGCCCGTTGAAGCTGCAGGCACTCGGCTGACGGACAGTGGTGGCACGGAGCGGGCAGGCGAAGCCGCTCACAGCACCGACGAAAAATTCAGCCGGAACTGCAGCGGCGTCACGCCCAGGCGTCGATTGAACACGCTGCGCATGTGCTGGGCATCGCGGAAGCCACACTGGTAAGCGACGGTCTTGAGTGCGACCCGCGAGCTTTCCAGCATGACCCGGGCGGCGTCCACTCGCGCCTGCTCCACGAACTCGGCCGGGGTCACCCCGGCTTCCCGGGTGAACACCCGGGAGAAATTGCGCGCACTCATGTTCGCCGCCACTGCCAGGTCGACAATGGCCAGGTCGCCCGTGAGGTTCGCCATCACGTAATGCTGGACCCGCGCCACCGGCGAGGTTTCCTCGGCATAGGGCGTGAGGAACGGGCTGAACTGCGACTGCCCGCCAGCGCGCTGGGTAAACACCACCAGGCGCTTGGCCACGCTCAAGGCCACCTGCGGACCGTGGTCCCTGGCCAGCAGGTACAGCGACAGGTCGATCCCGGCCGTGACCCCGGCCGAAGTGAACAGCCCGCCATCCTCGACATACAGCCGGTCGGCCTCGACGCGGGTAGTCGGGCACAGTGCCGCCAACGCCGCGGCGTCGCCCCAATGGGTGGTGACCGTCCTGCCGTCGAGCAATCCCGCACGAGCCAGCACAAAGGCGCCGTTGCAGATCGAGCCAAAGCGCCGGGCCCGGGCGCTGGCATCACGTAGCCAATGGTCGAACGCCGGACCAAAATCGACGAAGGGCAATTGCGGTCCACCGGCCACCAGCAGCAAATCGTAAGCCTGCAGCGCCGCGCTGAAGTGCTGGTGTGCCTGCAGGGCCAAGCCGTTGGAGCATGGCAGCAGACCCTGTTCGACGCCGATCACCTGCAACTGGTAATGCTGCTCGGGCTCGAGAAAGCGGTTGGCCTCGGAAAACACATCCATGGGGCCGGTCACGTCCAGCGCCTGGACGCCGGAGAACACCACGATGCCAACAGTTTTGCTCATGGGTTGGATAGCCTTCTCTGGCATTGAATGAATGTGCGCCGCCACACACCGTGTCACGGGCCACGATTGAACCCTAGTCAATTCGGGCCCAGGAAGCCAACTGGCACGAATTGCAGGTTGATTGGCCGGGATCGTTGCCCTGTGCCGATTGTTGCCTGGGGCCTGTGGATCGAGACTGGACGCATCGACGCCAACCCGGCGTTCTCCAGGAAGCCAACACCATGAGCAGCAGCATCGCCGGCATCAAGATCCCTGACAGCGCCCTCGCCCGGGCCACCACCGAGTACATCCGCGACATCGAGTCCGACCTGCTGTACCACCACTCGCGCCGAGTATTCCTGTTCGGTGCCTTGAGCGGCGCACGCCAGCAGTTGGCCTACGATCCGGAGTTGCTGTACGTCGGCGCGATGTTCCATGACCTCGGCCTGGTGGCCGGGCATCGCAGTGACGATGAGCGCTTTGAAGTCGACGGCGCCAACGCCGCAGCCGCTTTTCTCAAACCCTACGGCTTGAGCGATGACGACATCGAGCAGGTCTGGCTGTCAATCGCCTTGCACACCACCCCCGGCGTGCCCAAACACCTGCGCCCGACCGTCGCCCTGGTGACCGCCGGGGTCGAGATGGACGTGCTGGGCCTGGACTACGCGGCCTTTACCAGCGCGCAGCGCAGTGCCGTGGTGCATGCCCACCCGCGGGGTGAAGGGTTCAAGGAGTGCATCATCTGCGCCTTCGCCGACGGCTTGCGCCATCGTCCGCAGACGACGTTCGGCAACGTCAAGACGGATGTGCTGATGGATCAGGAGCCGGGGTTCCAGCCGATGAACTTCGTCCAGGTCATCCGCCAATCACCTTGGGCTGCGTAAACATCAATGGGTGAATGCAGGATCTGTGAGCACCAACAGCTACTGTGGGAGCGAGCCTGCTCGCGATGGTCGTCAACGATGACGCGTCAAGCCTGGTTCAACGCGGTGGCCTGACGTCCTTCGCGAGCAAGCCGCAAGCGGGCGCTCGCTCCTACAGGGGTTGGGGGGGTTGACCGCAGGATTGCGGTCAACCCTCCCGACTCACGCTGCTTCCGGCGCCTGGGCCCGGCGTACGTCGGGCTGTTTCCAGGAGTCGGCGGCACTTTCGTCGATAGCCTGCTGGATCGCCCGCTTGCGGTTTTCTTCGGCGCGGCGGCTGAAGAACCAGACCATGAAGGTAACGATCGATACCGCCAACAGGATCAGGCTGGCCACGGCGTTGATCTCGGGTTTGACCCCCAGGCGCACTGCCGAGAACACTTCCATCGGCAGGGTGGTGGAACCCGGGCCCGAGACGAAGCTGGCCAGTACCAGGTCATCCAGCGACAGGGCGAACGACATCATGCCGCCCGCTGCCAGCGAAGGCGCAATCATCGGGATGGTGATCAGGAAGAACACCTTCCACGGCCGCGCCCCCAGGTCCATGGCCGCCTCTTCGATCGACAGGTCCAACTCACGCAAGCGTGCCGACACCACCACCGCCACATAGGCGGCACAGAAGGTGGTGTGGGCGATCCAGATGGTGACGATGCCCCGCTCCTGGGGCCAGCCGATCATCTGCGCCATGGCCACGAACAGCAGCAACAGCGACAGGCCGGTGATCACTTCCGGCATCACCAATGGCGCGGTGACCAGGCCGCCGAACAGCGTACGGCCCTTGAAGTGGGTGATCCGGGTCAGCACGAATGCCGCCAGGGTCCCCAGCGCCACCGCGGCGATCGCGGTGTAGCAGGCGATTTCCAGCGAGCGCACCACCGAGCCCATCAGTTGGCTGTTGTCCAGCAGACCGACGTACCACTTGATCGACCAGCCGCCCCACACCGTCACCAGTTTCGAGGCGTTGAACGAGTAGATCACCAGGATCAGCATCGGCAGATAGATGAACAACAGACCCAGTACCAGCATCAGGCTGGAGAAACGGAAGC
>Ga0213827_1002078_pt1 | contig 10684 bp, 13 predicted proteins | sample MC6MC0898MG_FD_180669 | JGI IMG/M metagenome (GOLD analysis project Ga0213827, IMG submission 180669) | Enriched soil aggregate microbial communities from Iowa State University, Ames, United States - MC6-MC0898-MG | ecosystem: Environmental > Terrestrial > Soil > Unclassified | place: USA: Iowa...
GCGCCGGACGCCGTGCGCGCGCTACACCAGACCCTGGACGGCCGTATCGCCGTGGCCTCGGGCGCCGACCGCCGCAAGGTGGAGCTGCAACTGGCGAAGGTGGGCATTGCCGAGTGCTTTGACGGGCGCGTTTTCAGCGGCCATGAAATGCCGCGCAGCAAACCGTTTCCCGATGTCTACCTGGCCGCCGCCCAGGCGCTGGGCGTAGACCCCAAGCGTTGCGCGGTCGTGGAAGACACGGTCACGGGCGCGACCGCTGGCGTGGCGGCGGGCGCCACGGTGTTCGGGTACAGCCCGGACGCCAACGGCCACAGCGGGGCCGAGGCTCTGCGCGGCGTGGGCGTGGCCCACGTATTCACCGACATGAAGCAACTGCCCGCGCTGCTGGCGGGCTGGCGGGCCGGCGCGCGTTAAACGCGGCCGGTCGCCCACGCGCGCTCAGCGCGCGTGGTTGGCGTATTGCTCGCCGCCGTCCAGGTCGATCACTGTGCCGCTCAGGTAGCCGGCGCGCGGCGACGCGCCGAACACGATCATGTCGGCCACTTCCTCGGGTTCCATCAGGCGGCCGAACGGCAGGTCCGACAGCGTTTCCTGCCACCTGCTGTCATCGCCCCAGCGGGCCTGCGCGCGTTGGCGCGCCAGCGTCAGCACGCGGTCCGTGCGCGTGCGCGACGGATTCACGCCAAACACGCGCACGCCGTGGCGCGGGGCTTCACCGCCCAGGGCGCGCGTAAACGCGATCAGCGACGCATTGGCCGAGGCGCCGCAGATGTAGTCCGCACGCGGCGCGGCCCCGGCCATGCCGATGATGTTGGCGATGACGCCGGCGCCCGCTTCGCGCATCGCGGGGTAGTAGTGGCGGGCCAGATTGATATAGCCGTGCACCTTCAGATCCCAGCCGGCGCGCCAGCGTTCGTCCTGCACCTGGTCCAGCGCGCCACCGGGCACCGCGCCCGCATTGTTCACCAGCACGTCGATGGGACCGGTGTCCTTGGCCAGCTTTTCCGCGGCGCCGGGCAAGGCCAGGTCCAGGGCCACGGCTTGCGCGGCGCGGCCGGTCTGCTCGCGGATGGCGGCGGTGGCCTGATGCAGCGCGGCGTCGTCGCGCGCCACCAGGATCGGGTCCGCGCCTTCGCGTGCGAAGGCCACGGCGCATGCCAGGCCGATGCCCTTGGACGCACCCGTGATGAGCACGCGTTTTCCTGCCAGCTGCAAATCCATGAAGCGCTCCTGTCGATTCGCGCCTGCCTGTGCGGCGCACGCTTAGGTTGTAAACCACTTGCCGGCCGCATGCCAGCTTGAACGCGGCATGGCGCATCCGGGCGCGCGCCTGCTATGCTGAAAACCACCTGTGCCACAAGGATGCGGCGATGTCGGAAATCTGGCTGGAAATCTGGACCACCGTGCGGAGTGAATTCGCGGATATTCCCGATGTGGGCGAAGCCACGCGCATCGTGCTGCGGTTGGGCATGGCCGTGATATTGGGCGGCCTGCTGGGCTATGAACGCGAACGCAGCGGCAAGGCCGCGGGCCTGCGCACGCACATGCTGGTGGCGCTGGGCGCGGCGATTTTCGTGCTGGTGCCGTTGCAGGGCGGCATGCAGGTCGGCGACATCAGCCGCGTGCTGCAAGGCGTGATCGCAGGTATTGGCTTCCTGGGCGCGGGTGCGATCATCAAGTTGAGCGATGAACGCGAGATCCACGGGTTGACCACGTCGGCCAGCATCTGGATGACGGCCGCCATCGGCGTGGCAGCCGGCATGGGCCGCGAGGCCACGGCCCTGGTCAGCACCTTGATGGCGCTGTTCGTGCTGGCGGTGCTGCGCCGCGTCGAAGCGCGCATTTCCTCGCGGCAGGAAAAGAACCTGATCACCGCCGCCACGAAGTCCGGGGGGAATGTCTGACGGCGGCGTTCAGCTGCCGCCGGAGACGTCGATGAAAGAGCCGCTGGTGTAGCCGGCTTCGTCCGAGAACAGCCACATCACCGCGCCCGCCACCTCTTCCACCGAGCCACCCCGGCGCAACGGGATCACGCTTTTCAGACGGTCCACGCGACCGGGCTCGCCGCCGCTGGCGTGCATCTCGGTATAGATGGTGCCAGGCCGCACGCCGTTCACGCGGATGCCTTCGGGCGCTACTTCCTTGGACAGGCCGATCGTCAGCGTATCCAGCGCGCCCTTGGACGCGGCGTAGTCCACATATTCGTTGGGCGAACCCAGGCGGGCGGCCGCCGACGACACGTTGACGATGGCGCCGCCCTGGCCGCCATGGCGCGGCGACATCCGTCGCACGGCTTCGCGGGCGCACAGGAAGGCGCCGATGACGTTGGTGGACAACACGCGCAGCAGGCGGTCGGCATCCATGTCGTCCACGCGCATCTGCTTTTCCAGGATGCCGGCGTTGTTGACCAGCGCATCCAGGCGGCCCAGCCGCTCGTCCAGCGCGTGGAACGTGCGCAGCACCTGGTCTTCTTGCGAGACGTCGGCCTGGATGGCCAGCGCCTGGCCGCCTTCGCGTCGGATTTCGGCCACGACGGCTTCGGCCGCATCCGCGTGGGTGCGGTAGTTGACGCCGACGGCATAGCCGCGGCGCGCGGCCAGCTTGGCGACGGCGGCGCCGATGCCGCGGCTTGCGCCCGTAACGAGCATGACTTTGGACATGATTTTCTCCTGCATGCCTGCCACGTTAGCAGAACGCAGGCTCAGATCCACACGTCGTTCGGGGCGCTGCGTGCGCCGCCCTGGTCGCCGGTGTTCACGACGCCACAGGGTTCCACCAGCATCAGGTGAGTTTCTTCCTGCGCGCAAGGCTTGTGTTCGACGCCCTTGGGGATGACCGTCATGTCGCCCGGCCCCAGGTCGATGTAGCCGTCGCGCAGTTCGATCCGCAGCCGGCCGCTGACGACGATGAACGTCTCGTCGGTGTCTGCATGGCTGTGCCAGACGAAATCGCCTTGCACCTTGACCACCTTGAACTGGTAGTCGTTCATCTGGGCGATGACTTTGGGTTGCCAGTGCTCGGAGAACAGCGCGAGCTTGCCGGCGATATTGATGGAGGATATGGGGGACATGGCGGGGCCTGAACAAGGGGAAGACGCTTGCAGCATAGGGCGGCCGGGCACGCGCCGTCTTGTACGTTCTTGCAGGTTTTCCGCACGGGCCGACGGGATTAGGCGTGCAGCATTCGCCGCCAGCGGTCCGGCGTCATGCCGTAGGTCTGCACGTGGCGATGCGTCAGGTGGCTCTGGTCGGTGAAGCCGGCGCCGGCCGCGGCGTCCGCCAGCGGCTGGCCGGCGGCGATCAGCCGGCGGGCCAGGTCCAGGCGGCGCAGCATCACGTAGCGATAGGGGCTGGTGCCGAACAGCGCGCGGAAATCGCGCGACAGGCGCCAGCGGTCGTTGCCCGCGGCCTGCGCCAGCTGGTCCAGCGTGATCGGTTGGCCGAGCGACGCATGGATGAACTGCCGGGCGCGCTCGGCGGCCGGGTAGTCGGCCGTTCGGCGTCCCTGGGGGCGGCCGGCGGCGGCGCACAGCGCCTGGGCCAGGTCGTAGAGCGCATCGTCTTCCTGCAAGGGGTCGATTGCCGTTTGGGTGCTTTGCAGCAGCGCTTCGCTGGCGGCGTGCAGCCGGGGGTCGGCAGACAGGCCGCCCGCGATGAACGGCAGCGGCCGGCCGCCCAGGATCTGCTGGATCAGCGCGGGTTCGACGTAGATCATGCGGTAGTGGAAACCGGCTTCGGTGCCTGCTTGCCCGTCGTGCGGTTCGTCAGGGTGCAGCACGATGGTGCCACCCGGCAGGCTGTGCCGGCATGAGCGCCGGTAGTGGAAGCTTTGTACGCCCGACAGCGTGCGCCCGATGGCGTACGTGTCGTGGCGGTGCATGTCGTAGCCATGACCGCCGAAGTAGGCTTCGATGCGCTCCACGTGGCCCGAGGGCGCGGCGCGCAGTATCCAGTCCTGCTTCGGTTTGGCCAACGTCATGGCGGACGTGCGGCAGGGGTTACTTCTTCACCTGAACCAATACGAACTCGTTGCCGTACAGGTCGATGAAGTGGGCGTAGACGGTGGTGTCGTCATGGACGGGTTCTTTGGTGAAGCGCACGCCCCGCGCGGCGAACTTGCTGTGGTCGCGCACGACGTCGTCGGTGTAGAACACGCCCACCGGCTGGCCGCCGGTCTGGTCGCCCACGCGGTCGCGTTGCGCCTGGGTCAGGGCTTGCAGCAGCCAGACGCCGACCGCGGGTTGTTCCGGCAGGCGCAGGTGCACATACCGTTGCTGGCCCACGGGCATATCGACGAACACCTCCATGCCGAGCTTGTCTTGGTAGAAAGAAATGGCGGTGTCGTAGTCGTTCACGAGAAGGACGAGACGGCCCAGCGAATGCATGTCAGGACTCTCTTTGAGGTTAAGCGTGCGGCTATGCTAACCCGTCGCGGCCCTTTACCGGCTGTCGGCCTCGCGCAACAGCCGCAGGCCTACGAGCGGGTAGCGCGTTTCCTGGGTGTTCCAGTTGCGGTAGGACGATCGGGTATAGAGCGCCCAGGTGTGCCACGAGCCGCCCCGGCGCACGCGCACATTGCCGCTGTCGGGGCCTTGCGGATCATCCGTGGGCGAGTGCGCGTAGTAGTCCTCGCCGTACCAGTCCGCCACCCATTCCCAGGCGTTGCCGTGCATGTCGTACAGGCCGAAGGCGTTGGGCGCGTAGGTGGCCACCGGCGCGGTGAACGTGTAACCGTCGTGGCGGGCCGAGGCGAACGCCTGCCATTTCGGCCACAGCGGTTGGGCGTCGGCATCAAAGCCGTTGCCGGCATCGGGCATGCCGGCCGGGTCGTCGCCGTTCTGGTAGCGCGTGCGCGTGCCGGCGCGGCAGGCGTATTCCCATTCGGCTTCGGTGGGCAGCCGGTAGACGCGGCCTTCCTTCTGGGTCAGCCAGCGGGCCAACGCCTGGGCGTCGTTCCAGCTGATGTTCACGACGGGGTGATCGTCGGTCTGGGCGAAGCCCGGGTTGCGCCAGGAATAGCGGCGGTCGCGGCCTTCGAAGGCGTCGCCGCGTTCGGACTTGTCGGGATCGTAGGCGGCGTTGTAGCCATAGCCTCCCGTGCCGTCGGCCTCGGATTCGGGCACATACCCGGAGGCTTCGATAAAGCGCCGGAACTGTCCCACCGTGACCTCGGTGCGTTCCAGGTAGAACGGCCGGGTGATGCGCACGGTATGCACGGGCGCTTCGTCGAACAGCTGCGCGAAACGGTCCTTGGGATATTGCGGGTAGTCGCGCGCCAGCGCCTCGGGCGTTTCGTCGCCGCCCATCTGGAACGTGCCGGCGGGGATGGCGACGAACACCATGCCCAGCGAATTCTCGATCAACGCAGGGGGCTCGCTGGACGGGGCCGCGCGCAGCGGGGACGACAGCAGGAAACTGGCAAGCAACAGGCAGGGACGGATACGCATGGAGGGTCGCGGGCGCGGGGCGCAGGGCCAAGGGTGCAACATAGTAGGGCGGCCGCGTCCGGACAGCCAGACGCGGGGAACCCTCATACGGGCCCTGCGCTTTCCCCTGCCTTGCGCAAGGTGAAGTTGATCCGCCGGCTGCCCAGTCTGGGATGCGGCAGGTCTTTCATGGGCATTACGCCGTGATAACGCAGCCGGTCCACGCCGCCCCACACGACCACGTCGCCATGCAGCAGGGGCACGCGCACGGTCTTGTCCGAGCGTTCGTGGCCGCCGAAGAGGAAGAGGGCGGGCATGCCCAGCGAGACGGAAACGATGGGGGCGCCGTAGTCGCGTTCGTTCTTGTCCTGATGCAGCGACAGCCGCGACCCCGGCTCGTACTGGTTGACCAGGCAGGCGTCGGGCGCAAAGCCGGGAAAGCCGGCCTCGGCCGCCGCAGCCTGCGCCAGTTCCAGGAAGGCCGAAGGCAGGTCGGGCCAGGGCAGGCCGGACAGCGGGTCGATGCGCGTATAGCGGTAGCCATGCGCATCCGTCGTCCAGCCCCACTGCCCGCAATTGGTCAGCGCGACCGACATGGTGTAGCCCCCCGGCGTCTGCATGCGCCGGAAGGGCGATTGCGCGGCGACGGTGTCCACGCCTTGCAGCAGCGCTTCGGCAAAGGGCAACGCAAACCCCCGCAGCACGAAGGATTGCGGCCCGATTGCCTCGCGCCCGCTTTGCGCGGTGTCGTCGTCGCCAAACAGGTCCAGCGATGTCGTCATGGTCATTGCGCGTCGTGGAAGATCAGTCCCAGCGTGTGGCGCCGGCCGCTGCGCAGCGCGCTGACGCCGTGCCGCATGGCGGTCTTGCGCCAACCGCGCGCACCGGGCACGGGCCGCTGGTTCACGGTGAAGATCAGCGCGTCGCCCTGCTGCAGCGGCAGCACCTCGGCGCACTGTTCGCGGCTGCTGGTTTCCGTCATCACGAATTCGCCGCCCGTGAAATCCTGGCCGGGGCGCGACAGCAGCACCGCCACCTGCAGCGGGAACACGTGTTCGCCGTACAGGTCCTGGTGCAGACAGTTGTAGTCGCCGGGGCCGTACTCCAGGATCAGGGGCGTGGGACGGCGTTGGCCGGCGTCATGGCAGCGCTGCAGAAAGGCGGCGTGGTCGGCGGGATACTGCACATTGATGCCCAACTGCCGGTTCCAGCGGTTCGCGATCGGCGCCAGTGGCGGATACAAGGCGGTGCGCAGCCGCTGCAGCAACGGCGGCAGCGGATAGGAAAAGTACTTGTATTCACCGCGGCCGAAGCCATGCCGCGCCATCACGATACGGCTGCGGTAGCCGTCCGGCGCGGCGTAGCCGGCCGCCAGCGCCGCGCATTGGGCGGGCGTCAGCAGGCCGGGCGCGATGGCATTGCCATGCGCATCCAGCGACTCGGTGATCCGGGCCCAATCCAGGTCGGGCAGGGGGGCGGCAGGCGGCATATCCATGAGGCGAGGGCAGGCAAGGCGAAGCAGAAAAAACCAGTCTACGCCTGCCCGCCGCTAGGCGAACTCCGCTTGTTGCGCCGGGGTCACAGCAGCGGCTCCAGCGGCAGCAGCGACACGAACCAGACGGAAAACCGCTTCCACACCGTCGTGCCCGGCTCGGTGTCATGGCGGATCGTTTCCCCGTTGCGCTGCTCCAGCCAATACAGGTCGCCCTTGTCGTCCAGGCAGACGCGGTAGGCCACCTTGGGCAACTCGTTCTTGAAGGCGTCGGCGATGCGGCCCGCCAGCGTCGGGCTGTCGATCACAAAGCCCAGTTCCGTATTCAGGGTGGCCGAACGCGGGTCGAAGTTGAACGACCCGACGAAGATGCGCTGCCCGTCCACCGCGAAGGTCTTGGCGTGCAGGCTGGAACCCGAGCTGCCGAAGGGCCCCATGCTCTTGTTGCGCTCGACCTCGCCCGCCATGCGCTTCATCTCGAACAATTCCACGCCGGCTGCCAGCAGGTCCTTGCGGCGCTTGGCGTAGCCCGAATGCACGACCGCGACGTCGGTCGCTTCCAGCGCATTGGTCAGCACCTGCACCTTGACCCCGCTTTTCGCCATCTTCGCGAAGGCTTCCGTGCCGGCAGCCGTGGGCACGAAATAGGGCGACACCAGTTCCAGATCGGTCGTGGGCGCGCCGATGATTTCATGCAACTGGTGCGGCAGCATCGCTTCGGGCGGCGCGGTGCCCAGCGTCTTGCGCGGATCGTCGCTGACCATGCGGGTGTTTGCCCATTCCAGGTGCAGCTCGCCTTGCAGCAATTGCCGGATGAAGGGCAACTGCTTCATGGCGTCGGCATAGGCGGCGGCTTCGGGCGACCCTTCCACTTTGCTGGCCCGTTCCTCCAGCGCTTGCAGCGCGCCCGGCTCGGCCTTCTTCAGCAGCCGGTCCACGGGGTAGGCGGACTCGCTGGCCCAGTACCGGTCGAAATCCATCGACACGTCATTGACCGCCGCGCCGATCGCCAGCACGTCCAGGTCGGTGAACAGCACGCCGTTGGCGGCGCCGAAGTATTCGTCGCCAACGTTGCGCCCGCCGATGATGGTGGCCTGGTTGTCCGCGGTGAAGGACTTGTTGTGCATGCGCCGGTTCAGGCGGCTGAAGTCCGTGACGTAGCCCAAGGGCTTGGGCCAGCGCAGCACAAAGGGGTTGTACAGGCGGACTTCGATATTGGGGTGTTCGTCCATCGCGGCCAGCACCGTGTCCAGGCCCGACGTGCCGTTGTCGTCCAGCAGCAGCCGCACGCGCACGCCCCGGTCGGCAGCGGCGTGCAGCGCTTCCAGCAGCATCGTGCCCGTCATGTCGTCGTGCCAGATGTAGTACTGCACATCCAGGCTGCGCTCGGCCGCCCGCGCCAGCATCATGCGGGCGGCGAAAGCGTCATAGGCGTTGGACAGCGGGTGGATGCCCGACTTGCCGGGGTGCGCTGCCGCCAGCGGCGCGATGCCGCGGCCCAAGGGCGTGGCGGCGGATTGTTCGGGCGTCAGCGCCTGGGACTCGCTGCGCTTGTCGAGCGGGGGCAGGCTGCATCCGCTTAGAAACGAAAGGCAGAGGGCGGTCATAAGAAAGGGTTTGGCCAAAAGCATGCCCGTATTGTGCCGAAAAAAGTGGCAGGCACCGGGTCTTGATGATTTTCCATATTTGGAATAAATTCTCTAATATGGAAAACGCAACGATTGACGCCGATCTGGACCGCCGCATCGCCCAGCGCCTGAAGGCATTGCGCTTGGCGCGCGGGTGGTCGTTGGACGAATTGGCGGGGATGGCTGGCGTCAGCCGCGCCACGCTCTCGCGGTTGGAAAACGCCGAGGTCAGCCCCACGGCCAGCGTGCTGGGCAAGCTGTGCGCGGCCCATGGCTTGACCATGTCGCGGCTGATGGTGATGGTGGAAGACGATTTCGCGCCCTTGGTGCCCGAACATGCCCAGGCCGTGTGGGTCGACGACAGTGCAGGCTTCACGCGGCGTTCCGTGTCTCCACCGGCGCAGCAGTTGGCGGGCGAAGTGCTGGCCTGCGAGCTGGCGGCAGGCGCCCGCATCGGCTACGAGCAATCGCCGCGGCCGGGGCTGGAGCACCACCTGCTGATGCTGGAAGGCGAACTGCATATCACCGTCGATGGCCAGACCCACATCCTGGCGCCGGGCGACTGCCTGCGCTATCAACTGTTCGGCGCCAGCCAGTTCATCACACCGCCGCATAGCGGCGCCCGCTACCTGCTCTTCATCGTCTGAAACCGCCATGTCCCACGACCCCGCCACCCTTGAATTGACCCTGCTGACGGCGGATGACGCCGCTGCCAATCTGCCCGCGCTGGGCGAACTGCTGCACGCCTGCGTGCAAGGCGGCGCCAGCGTCAGTTTCGTCCTGCCGTATTCCCCGGAAGACGCGCAGGCGTTCTGGCGCAACAAGATCCTGCCGGCGCTGGCCGGCGGCAAGCTGGCGCTGTGGGTGGCGCGTCGGGACGGCCGCATCGCCGGCTCCGTGCAATTGGATAGCGATACGCCGCCCAACCAGCCCCACCGCGCCGAGGTGCGCAAGCTTCTGGTGCACCCCGATTTCCGCCGGCAGGGCATCGCCCGGCACTTGATGCGCGAGGCCGAAGCCCATGCGGTGCGCATCGGCCGCAGCCTGATCACGCTGGATACACGCACCGGCGACAGCGCCGAGCCCCTGTATGCGTCGCTGGGCTATGTGACGGTGGGGCAGATCCCGCATTTCAGCCGCGACCCACATGATGCGGGCAAGCTGGACGCGACGACGATCATGTACAAACGGGTGTAGATAAGGCCGACGGACAACGGAATAAGCCGCCCATCGGGCCACAAAAGCAGCCTCCGAGGGGCAACAAAAAAGCCACCCGCGAGGGTGGCTTTTTTATTCAATCAGCGCCCATTCAAGCCAGTGGCTTGATCCCCACGCTGTAAGGGGGCGCATTGCCGCGTGCGGCGGCCTTGATCTTCAGCATCGAGCCGCCGGGGGTGAATTCGAAGTCCTGCAGCGGCACTTCGAACCATTGGTGGAAGCTGGTGCGGGAAAACTCGGGCACCCAGACTTTGGCGCGCCGCGCGTCGCAGTGGAATTCAACCAGCGTGCGGTCGATGCCCAGGGGGCGGGTGTTGCCGATGCGGTAGCTGACGCGCAGTTCGGCGCTTTCCGTCGAGCCGGGGCGCCAGGTCAGGCCGATGGATTCCATGAATTGTTCAATCGCCTGAATGCCGCGATACATAGCTGACTCCGAATGCTGTCGGGCGCCGGGCGCCCACGAAAATCCGCCGCGCGCGGCGGCGGGAAACAGACGGATTATCCGCCATTCCTGGGCAGGCTGCCCAGCCGGCGGCCCGCGCGGGGCGGAATGGCGCGCCGCGCCGGGCGCGCGGGCGGGCTTCAGACGCCGGTTTTGGCGCAGAACGCCAGGATGGCGTCGGCGACGGCCTGGGGGGCTTCGCGCTGGGGGAAATGGCCCACGCCGTCCAGGACGCGACGCGTGTAACCGCCCTGAAAGAACGCCTCCTTGCCTTCCGACGTAGCGGGCTGGTTGCACGCGTCGGCGCCGCCATGCAGCACCAGCGTGGGCAGGGTCAGCACGGGGGCAGGCGTCAGCAACGCCGTGTCGGCCCGGTAGGCGGCGTCGCCTTCGGCATAGCCCCAGCGGTGGCGGTAGGAATGCAGCACCACGTCGGCCCAGTCGGGATTGTCGAAGGCGTGCGCGGCCTCGTCGAAATC
>Ga0213827_1002080_pt1 | contig 10674 bp, 10 predicted proteins | sample MC6MC0898MG_FD_180669 | JGI IMG/M metagenome (GOLD analysis project Ga0213827, IMG submission 180669) | Enriched soil aggregate microbial communities from Iowa State University, Ames, United States - MC6-MC0898-MG | ecosystem: Environmental > Terrestrial > Soil > Unclassified | place: USA: Iowa...
GCGCGCCGCCGAAGCGCTGGATCCGAATGCCAAGAGTCCCCTGCTTAGCGAACACGGCCCCGCCGAAGTGGCAAACGCCGCAGTCGCCTTCAACGCCATGCAAACGCGCATCGCGGCCCACGTGGCCGAACGCATGCAGATACTGGGCGCCATCTCGCATGATCTGCAGACGCCGATCACCCGCATGAAGCTGCGCACGGAATTCATGGACGCCTCGGTCGACCGCGACAAGCTGGCGCAAGACCTGAACGAAGTGGAGCGCCTGGTGCGCGAAGGCATCGACTACGCGCGCAGTGCCCACGGCAAGGTGGAAACGCCCGTGCGCGTGGAGCTTGCCGCGTTTCTGGAAAGCCTGGTCTATGACTACCAGGACACCGGCAAGGCGGTCAGCCTGTCGGGCGAAAGTGCCGGGCCGCTGTCGACCCGGCCGCACGCCTTGCGCCGCGTGCTGGGCAATCTGATCGACAACGCCCTGAAGTTCGCGGGTGCGGCAGAAGTCCGCGTTGACGCTCCCGAAGCCGGGCCCGTGTCGATCTTCGTGCTGGACCGGGGGCCTGGCATTCCCGCGCACGAACTGGACGCCGTGCTGCAGCCCTTCTATCGCCTGGAGAGTTCGCGCAACCGCGACACGGGCGGCACCGGCCTGGGCCTGGCCATTGCGCAGCAATTAGCGCAAGTCCTGGGTGCCAAGCTGATCCTGAGCCCCCGCGAGGGCGGCGGCCTATCCGTTGAACTGCGCATCGCCCGCTAGCGGCGACCCTGCCCCAGGAGCTCCCCATGAAACGCCTCTTCGCCATCGCTCTACTGGTAGCGGCATCCACGGCGGGCGCAGCGCCCGCCAGCACGGTTGAAATCCTGTCGACGGGCCAGCAATTTGCCGAAGGCACCATCTTCGTCGGCCCAACGCTCTACTACGTGGACTACGGCCGGTCGGCCGTTTACCGCCTGGAGGACAAGCAGCCCCGGCAAGTCTGGCGGCAAGCCGGCAGCGGCGCCAACGGCTTGGTCCAGGATGGGGAAGACCTGCTGGTGGCGGGCTACGACAACGGCACCATCGTGCGCATCAGCCAAACGGGAGACACCCTCGCCGTCTATGACCATGACGACGCGGAACGCCCCTTTGTGCTGCCCAACGACCTGGCGTCGGACGGGCGCGGCGGCATCTACTTCACCGCATCGGGCGACGAGGGCGACACACTGGGCAAGGTCTACTATCTGGCGCCGGGCGAACTGCCGCATGAAGTCGCCGGCGGTATCCACAACGCCAACGGATTGGTGGTCTCGCCCGACGGCAAGACGCTGTATGTGGCAGAAAGCAGCACCGACCGCCTCTTCCGCTTTGATATCGGCGCCGGTGGCACCCTGTCCCGTAAACAGGAATTCCTGGCGCTGGATACCGTGCTGGCCGATGGCGTCAATCCGCGCCACACGCCCGACGGCGTCCGCATCGACCGGCAAGGCCGGCTCTTCGTCAGCCTGTATCACGGAGGCGGTTTCGCCGTGTTCGCACCGGACGGCAAACTGCTGGCGCGGGTGGACCTGCCCGGCCAACATCACGCGAACCTGGCCTTGACGCCCGATGAAAAGTTCGTGGAAGGCACCATCGCCAACGACAGCGAGGTCGACGGTTACCTTGGCGCGTTGTACCGCGTCGCCAATCCCGTCTCAGGCGGCTGACAGCGCGCCCGACTTCAATAGGGGCGCCAAGATGCCCGCCGTGTAGACCCGCGCCACCTTCTCCAGAAACGCCGTGAAATCGGTCTTGGCGGCGTGGTCGGCGCGGTCCGAGATCACGCGCATCACCGCAAACGGAATGCCGAATTCATAGCAGACCTGCGCCATCGCAGCGCCCTCCATCTCGACACACAGCGCCTCAGGCAGGCGCTTGCGCAACGCCTGGGCCTCGTCATTGTGGCTGACGAAGATGTCGCCGGTCGCGATCAACCCCGCGTGGACCTTGGGCTGCGCCAGCGTGGCGCCCGCGGTATCGCCCGCAGCCCCGTAGCGCCGGACGAAGTCCTCGGCGCTGTCGTGTAGCAGTTTGCTCAGGGCGGCATCCGACTCGAACTGCACCCGGCCCAACAAGGGGATCTCGTGCTGGCCAAACAGCGGCCGGGCGTCCATGTCGTGCTGCATCAAGGTATTGGCCACCACCACGTCGCCCACGTCCACCTCCGCATGCAGGCCGCCCGCCAACCCCGTGAAGATCACCTTCGACACCTGGAACTCCCGGATGACGATAGACGCCGTGGCAGCCGCCGCCACCTTGCCGATACGGCTGAGCGCGATGACGCACGGCGTACCCCACAACGTACCCACGTGAAAATCGCGCATGGCGATACGGTGAATCGTCGCGCCCGGGTCCATCGCCGCCAGCAGATCGGCGATTTCTTCGTGCAAGGCGCCGAGGATGGCGAGACGGTCCATGGTGTCCTTTGAGATGTCTGGCGACACGGCTGACTGCCGCGCAGGGGGAACATACTTTAAACAGTGCCAGGGTATCAACAGGCGGGGATGTGCGTTCAGTGTGTGGTGGGCGAAGCGCAGTGTTCTGTACCCCAACGTATCTGACCCGCCGGGCGATACACAGCAGTGCATTATCGCCACCCAGGCGACACAAGCCGGATACAGGCACTTGTTGCAATGCAGGCTCCATTCCACCTTCGCGGTCACGCCGCGGCATCACCGGGAGCCATCATGGCCAAGCAACTTGAAGAAGTCCTCTACACCGCCAACACCCACACCACCAGCGGCCGCGATGGCACGGGCCGCAGCAGCGACGGCGCGCTGGACGTGCAACTGAGCCCGCCCGGGTCAGGGAAGCCGGGCACGAATCCCGAACAATTGTTCGCCGTAGGCTATTCCGCCTGCTTCATGGGCGCCATGCGGCGAGCCGGCGCGACGCATGGCATCGCCATTCCCAAGGACGTGGCCATCGACGCCAGCGTGTCGCTCGGCAAGGTCGACAACGGCGAGAACTTTGCACTGGGCGTAGTGTTGGCGGTGTCGCTGCCCGGCTTGGAAGAGGACCAGAAGCGGCTGCTGGTGGAAGGCGCGCACCAGATGTGCCCGTATTCGCGCGCGATCAAGGACAACGTGGACGTGCGGTTCAAGATCATTTAAGGCAAAAAAACCCCGGCGATTTCTCGCCGGGGACGTCCCTGCACACACAACACAGCTTGCTCAGTTCGGGAACACCTTGATCTGGTCGCTTTTCAGCACGTCCGGCGTCAGGCTCTTGTCGATCCAGGCCATCGAGGTGTCCTCCACGCCCGGGGTGACCAGTTCGGCCGGCACGATGGTGATGTCGGCCAGCACCTTGAACGGGTACTTGTCGCTCTTCTTCGTTACGCCGAACAGCTGCGCTTCCAGGCCCTGGCCGTCGGCGCGGTGCATCTTCACGTCGCGGCCGTAGCCCTTGAAGGTCACGTCGTGCATGGCGGCTGCCACTTGTTCCGGGCTGGGCCAGGCGCCGCCGTTGTCCTTGATGGCTTTTTCGTAGCCGGCTTTCAGGCCCTGGATGGCTTGCACCATGTGGTAGACCGAGTAGATCGGGTAGGCGCCGGTCTTGTCGTGGAATTTCTTCACGAAAGCCTGGTGCTGCGGATCGTCCTTGGTTTCCGGATGCAGGAAGTAGTGGTCGCCGCGAGCGCCCACGTATACGCCTTCAGGCAAGGCGTTGCCCAAGCGTTCCAGTGAGCTTTCGGCCAGCGACAGCACGAAGGTGGAGTTCTTGAACAGGTTGCGCTGGGACGCCTGGCGCACGAAGTTGTCCAGGTCGCCGCCCCATGAGGTGGACACGATGACGTCCGGGCGCAGCGCTTGCAGGCGGCTGATCTCGGTGGAGAAGTCGGCGGCGCCGAACTTGGGGAACATCTCGGCCACGACTTTGACGTCCGGCTTGAACTTCTTCAACGCGGCCAGGAAGATGTCGCGCGAATCGCGGCCCCAGGCGTAGTCCTGGTTGACGATGGCGATGGTCTTGAAGTCGGGCTTGACCTTCATCAGGTACAGCACCTGGGCGACCATTTCCGTAGTGGCGTTGGCCTGGGTGCGGACGACGTACTTGTATTTCTTGCCTTCGAGCGCCTTTTCCGTGCCGCAGTCCCACAGCACGTTCAGCACCTTCAGGTCTTCGGCCACGGGCGCGACGATGTTGCAGTGGCCGCTGGAGATGGCCGACAGCATGACGCGGGTGCCGCCTTCTGCCAGGCGGCGGTACTCGGACAGCAGCTTTTCACCGCCGCCGCCTTCGTCGATGTAGCTGGGCACCAGTTTGACGCCGTCGATGCCGCCGGCGGCGTTGATGTCCTGGATCAGGATCTCGGCCGCGTCGCGGGCCGGCACGCCGAACACCGATGCCGACCCCGACAGGAAGGTCGAGATACCGATATTCAGTTCCTTGGGCTTGTCGGCGGCGCCCGCAAGCGCCGTGAAGCCTGACAGCAGGGTGGCGCCCAAGAGGGCAGCCAGTCTTGAGGTTTTCATGGTCTTGTCTCCAGTGTTGTAGTCGGGTCTATGCCCTTAGAAAACGATGGCGTCGCGCAGGCTGCCGCCGGTAGCGAGGTGATCGAACCCCTCGTTGATCTGGTCCAGCGAAAAGGATTTGCCCATCATCCGGTCCACCGGCAACTGGCCGGCCTTGTACAGGTCGATATACCGGCTGATGTCGATGGCGGGCACGCCCGAGCCCAGGTAGCTGCCGCGGATGTCGCGCTCTTCGCCCACCATCTGCGACAGCGACAAGGGGAAGCTGAATTTGGGGTTGGGCAGGCCCGACGTGACGGTGGCGCCGCCGCGGCGGGTCAGTTTGTAGGCGGTCTCGAACGCGGGTACGGCGCCGGCCATGTCAAAGCCGTAGTCGACGCGGCCGCCGGCCAGGTCGAAGAGGTCGTCGTCCGTCTTCACCTGTTTGGGGTTGACGATATGGGTTGCGCCCAGCGCTTTGGCCAAGGCCAGCTTTTCGTCGCTGAGGTCGACCGCGACCACGCGGCGCGCACCGGCGGCCACGGCCGCCAGCAAGGCGCTTAATCCCACGCCGCCCAACCCCACGATGGCGGCGGTGTCGCCAGCCTTGATGCGCGCACGGTTCAGCACGGCGCCGGCACCCGTCAGCACGGCGCAACCGAAGAGCGCCGCTTCGCGATGGCTGAGCTCAACGTTGACCTTCACGCAGGACCGGCGCGACACCACCGCGTATTCCGCGAAGCAGGACACGCCGGTGTGGTGGTTGATGTATTCGTCGCCGATGTGCAGGCGGCGGTCGCCACCCAGCAGGGTGCCTTGGGTGTTGGCGGCGGCACCCGGCTCGCATAGCGCAGGCCGCCCTTCCATGCAGGGGTTGCAGCAGCCGCAGCTGGGCACGAACACCATGGCGACGTGGTCGCCCGGCTTCAGGTCCGTGACGCCGGGGCCGGTTTCCACGACCTCGCCGGAGGATTCGTGGCCCAGCACGATGGGCACGCCGCGCGGGCGGTCGCCGTTGATCACCGACAGGTCGGAATGGCACAGCCCCGCCGCCTTGATCTTCACCAGCACTTCGCCCGTGCCGGGCGAGTCCAGTTCGATCTCGGTGATGCTCAATGGCCGGGTCTGGGCGTAGGGGCCTTCCACCCCTACGTTACGCAACAACGCCGCTTTGATTTTCATGCGCCTGACATCCACGATAGAGAGAAGACGCCCCGGCCTGTGCGGGGCCTGTCGAAAACGATCAGACGGTACGGCCGCCGTCCACGGGGAATTCCACGCCGGTGATGAATTCCGCCGCGTCGCTGGCCAGGAACAGCGCCGCTGCCGCCACGTCCGACGGCTGACAAAAGCGGCCCAGCGGAATGGTGGAGACGAACTTGGCGCGGTTCTCGGGGGTGTCGGGCAAGCCCATGAACAGTTCGAACATGCCGGTAATACCCATCACCGGGCAGATGGCGTTGACGCGGATGCCGTCGGGGCCCAGCTCCACCGCCATGGATTTCGACAGCACGTTGACGGCGCCTTTGGACGCGTTGTACCAGCTGAGGCCCGGCCGCGGACGGATGCCGGCCGTCGAGCCCACGTTCAGGATCACGCCGCGCTTTTGCTTGCGCATCACCGGCACGACCGCCTGGGCCATGTGGTAAATCGACTTCACGTTGATGTCGAACATGCGGTCGAACATGGCCTCGTCCACATCCAGCATCGGCTGGTTCTTGTGGGTGATGGCGGCGTTGTTGACGACGATGTCGACCGAGCCGAACGCTTCTTGGCAGACGCGCACCACGTTGTCGATGTCGGCGCGGCTGGAAACGTCGGCCTTCACGGCCAGCGCAGCGGCGCCGACTTCGGCCGCCACGCGGTCGGCGGCTTCCTTGTTGATGTCGGCGATGACCACCTTCGCGCCTTCCTTGGCGTACAGCTTGACGATGCCTTCGCCGAAACCGCTACCGCCGCCCGTGACGATGGCGACCTTGCCTTGCAACTGACTCATGACTTGTCTCCGGATAGCTTGGCGATCACTCGCCATAGAATTGGATGATCGTTTTGGTCGTGCTCATTTCTTCCAGCGCGATAAAGCCCTTCTCGCGTCCGTGGCCGCTTTTCTTGACGCCGCCAAACGGTAGTTCCACGCCGCCGCCCGCGCCGAATCCGTTGATGTAGACCTGGCCGCACTTGATGCCGCGCGCGATGCGTTGCTGGCGCCCGCCGTTCTCGGTCCAGACGGCGCCCAACAGGCCGTAGTCGGTGGCGTTGGCCAGGCGGATGGCGTCGGCCTCGGTATCGAAGGGCAGCGCCACCAGCACGGGTCCGAAGATCTCTTCGGTCAGCAGCGTGCTGTCGTGCGACGGGGCGCTGAACAGCGTGGGTTTGACGAAGTAGCCGCCCGTCGGCACGCCGTCGGCGATGGCGCCTTCGGCCGCCACCTTCAGGCCGTCCGCTAGGCCCTTGGCGATGTAGCGGTTGACGCGGTCGAACTGCGCCTTGTTGACCACAGGGCCGCAGGTCAGGTCCATGTCCGGCGTGCCAGCGCGTACCTTGGAGAACTCCTCGGCCAGCGCCTTCATGAAATCGGCGTAGATGCCCTTCTGCACCAGCAGGCGGCTGCCGGCCGTGCAGGTCTGGCCTGCGTTGTGGACGATGCCTTTCACGATGGCGGGGATGGCCAGCTTGTAGTTCGCGTCGTCGAACACGATATGGGCGGACTTGCCGCCCAGTTCCAGCACGCACTTGACCGCGTTGACGGCGGCGGCCTGCTGGATCAGCACGCCGACCTCGTTGGAACCCGTGAAGGTGATGAAGTTGATGTCGGGATGGCGCGACAGGCTCGCGCCCGCCTCTTCGCCCAGGCCCGTGACGATGTTCAGCGCGCCGGCCGGAAAGCCCACTTCCAGCGCCAGTTCGGCCACGCGGACGATCGACAGGCAGGCGTCTTCGGCAGGCTTGACCACGCTGGCGTTGCCCATGGCCAGCGCCGGGGCCACGCTGCGGCCGAACATCTGGGCCGGATAGTTCCACGGGATGATGTGGGCGGTGACGCCCAGCGGTTCACGGATCAACTGGACCGAATAGTCCTTCTGGAACGGGATGGTCTGGCCGTGCACCTTGTCGGCCGCGCCGCCGTAAAACTCGAAGTAACGCGCCAGCACGGTGATGTCGGCGCGGGCGGTGGACATCGGCTTGCCGGTGTCGCGCGATTCCAGTTGCGACAGTTCTTCGTGGTGCGCCAGCACGGATTCGCCCAGGCGCAGCAGCAGGCGCCCGCGCTCAAGCGCCGTCATACGGCCCCAGTCGCCCTCCAGCGCGGCGCGTGCGGCCTGCACGGCGGCGTTCACGTCGGCCTGCTGGCCGCGCGGGATGGTGGTGAACACCTTGCCGTCCACCGGCGACACCACGTCGATGGTGCGTCCGTCTGCGGCATCGGCCTGACGGCCGTCGATAATCATCTGCGTCATGGAAAGTCTCCGGGTATTCAATTCAAGGTGATCGAGCCGCGCTCGATCGTCCATATCTGGTCGGGGATGTCGCCAAGCAACTTCACGTTGGACTCGGTGATCACCACGCATAGGTCGGGTTGCAGCTCTTTCAGACGCGCCAGCGCTTCTGTGTAGTCGCGCGCCAGCTTCGGAGCCAGGCCCTGGAAGGGCTCGTCCAGCATCAAGAGGCGGGTGCCGACCATGATGGCGCGTGCCAACGCCACCATCTTTCCCTGGCCGCCAGACAGCGCGGACCCGGACCGGCCCAGCATCGGCGCAAGCTGCGGCACCACCTTCAGCACCGTGGCGATGCGCGCGGCGATCTCGGCCTTGGACTGGCCCTGCACTTCGCACGGCAGGTTCAGGTTTTCCTCCACCGTCATGGTCGGAAAGATCACGCGGTCTTCGGGCGCGTAGCCCACCTTCAACGCGGCGCGCTTGTGGCCGGGCAAGGCGGTCAGGTCCGTGCCGTCGAAGGCGATCTTGCCGGACTTGATCCGGGTCAGGCCCATGATGGTGCGCAGCAGCGTGGTCTTGCCCGCGCCGTTGCGGCCCACGATGCCGATGGTCTTTGACGGTTCGAAGCTGGCGCTGACGTCGCGCAGGATGCGGTTGCCCGCCAGGTCGACATTGATGGCCGATAGATTCAACATGGTTCAGGCCCCCAGCACTTCGCTTTTGATCTGCGGGTTGTTCAAGACCTCCGCCGGTGTGCCGTCGGCGGCCACCTTGCCCGCAATCCAGGCCGCGACCCGGGTGGCATAGCGCGACACGATGTCCACATCGTGCTCGACGAACCAGCTGGTCACGCGGCGTTCGTCCAGCGCATGCATCACGGTCTCCATCAGCGCGAACTTGTCTTCGGACGCGACCCCGCTGGTGGGTTCGTCCATGATCAGCAGCTTGGGCTGCAAGGCCAGCGCCATGGCCACATCCAGCAGCTTGCGTTTGCCTTCGGGCAATTCGATGGATGCCTCGTCGGCTTCGGGAAGCAGGCCCACCAGGTCCAGCGTGGCATCCACTTCCTTTTCGTCGATGGTGCTTTCCAGCGAACGGAACCAGCTGAGCTCCTTGTTGCGGCGGGCGGCGGCGATCTGCACGCACTGGCGTACCGTGTGCTCGGTGAAGAGCTGCGGCAGCTGGAACGACCGGCCCAGCCCCAGGCGCACGATCTTGCGCGGCGCCATGGCGGTAACGTCGCGCCCGTCGAAATACACCTTGCCCTTGGACGGCGCCAGGTAGCCCGTGCAGATGTTGATGAAGGTGGTCTTGCCGGCGCCGTTCTGCCCGATCACGGCCAGCCGTTCGCCTTCATGCAATTCGAAATCGATGTTGTCGGCCGCGACGACGCCGCCGAAGGCCAGATACAGGCCGGTGGTTTGAATGAGGGGTTTCATCTTCAGTTCCTCACCGAGGCTTGCGCATTGGCCTGGACCCGGGCCGCCACGGTGTCGTTTGCGCGTGCCTGCGCACGGGCCTGGTCCCGCTTCTGCGTGGCGACGCGCTTCATGATCTGGCCCACGAATCCGGTGGGGAACATGAAGATCACCAGGATCAGCGTCAGGCCCAGCAGGAACTGCCACAGTCCAGGGAAGTACGCAGCAGACACCAGCTTCACCGTTTCGAAGCCGACCGCCCCCAGGAATGCGCCCGCCGCGTGGCCGGCCCCGCCCAGGATGGTGATGAACACGAACTCGCCCGAACGCAGCCACGAACCGATCTCGGGAGTGACCAGGCCCTGCATCAAGGCCAGGATGGCACCCGAGAAGCCCACCACCACGGCCGACAGCAGGTAGCCCTTCCACATGATGAAGTACGCGGAAAACCCCAGGTATTCGATGCGCGTTTCGTTCGTCTTGATCGCCGAGAGCGCCTGGCCGCTGCCCGACCGGAAGTAGCGCTGCACCCACCAGGCCAATGCCATCGACAGCACCAGCGTCAGCACCAGCAGCGCGCGTTCGAACGATTCGCGCTCCATCAGGACGCCGGCCATGGAGGGGCGCACGATGCGCAGGCCGTCCGAGCCGCCCGTCAAGGTATAGAGCTTGCCCAGCAACGCGAACAGCACCATGCTCAGCGCCAGGTTCAGCATGCCGAAGAAGATGCCGCGATAGCGCACCACGAACAGGCCGATCACGATGGCCGCCACGAAACTGGCGGCGACGCCCGCCAGGATCAGCACGAGCGCATCGGTGCCCGGCATGGCGCGCGCCAGGAAGGCCACGGTGTAGGCCGAGATGCACGAATACATCGCGTGGCCGAACGAGATCTGGCCGGCGCGGGCCATCACCGACACGCCAAGCGCGGCAATGGCATAGGTCAGGCCGATGACGATCGGGGTGATGGTCCAGGAATAGGCATAGCCCAGGAATAGCGTGGCCAGCGCGGCCACGAGGCTGAGTACGGCGACTTTCATCAAATCCTCCGGGCCTGGGCGACGGTGAACAGGCCGTGCGGCCGGATGATCAGCACCAGCACCATGATGATGTAAGGCACCGCCACTTCCAGTTCCGGCGCGGCGTACACGGCGATGGCGCGGATGATGCCGATCAGCAGCGCCGCGATCAGCGCGCCCGTGATCTGGCCCAGCCCTGCGGTGGCGACCACGGCAAACGACAGCACCGTCATGTCCGTGCCGGCGCCTGGCACCAGCGACGTCGTGGGGGCCGCCAGCGCGCCGCCCAGGGCGCCCAGGATGGTGGCGATCACAAACGTGACATAGCCGATC
>Ga0213827_1002081_pt1 | contig 10668 bp, 6 predicted proteins | sample MC6MC0898MG_FD_180669 | JGI IMG/M metagenome (GOLD analysis project Ga0213827, IMG submission 180669) | Enriched soil aggregate microbial communities from Iowa State University, Ames, United States - MC6-MC0898-MG | ecosystem: Environmental > Terrestrial > Soil > Unclassified | place: USA: Iowa...
CGCGCTGTCGCGCCTGCAGTTGCAGGGTGCCGTAGGCGGTGGGCAGGCGCTCGATGGCCAGGCCTTCGCCAAGCACCCACGACGGCGGCGCACCCGGCAGCAGCGACAGTGCGTCGTCGTCTTCGCGCATCAACATGCCAAACAGCGTGCGCCCGTATTCGGCACCGATCCAGGTGTGCGGCATGTCGCCGAGGTAGCGCGGGAAGCGCAGCCGCGAGTGCACCACTTCGGCCAGTACCTGCCATTCCAGCGGGCGGCGGTCGTGCAACAGGCCCTGCAACAGCTCCTCGGCCGCGGCTGGCTGGTCCAGGTGCACGTAGCTGAGTACGTTGCGGATCTCGTACGGGGTATAGGCATACAGCGCGCCGGGCTGCCTGCGCTTGCGCACGTCCTCCAGGTAGCGCGCGAAGGTGGTGCGCAGTGCCTCGGGCGGCAGCACGCTCTGTGCGCCGGTCGGGTCCAGCGCGATCGAGACGCCGGTCGGATCGCCGTCGCCGAGATCGGCCGAGGACGGGATGAAGTCGATGCCCTTCCAGGCCATCGTCGCCCGGATCGACGCACCGAGGGCGTCGTACAGCGCCTTGTACTGCGCGCGTGCCCACGCGGCGGTTTCGTGGTCACCCAGCGAGTCGGCCAGCCACGCGCCGTCGTGCCAGCCTTTCAGGCCCCAGTAGTCGTCCCAGTAGCTGTGGGTGGGCGAGGGATAGCCTTCGTGGCTGATCGATGGCGCAAGGATGCCGGCGAAGCGTTCGGGCGAGGGTTGGCTGGCCATGTAGCCGGGCACCAGCGTGCGCTCGCGCAGTTCCTGCAGGAAGCGCAGTGCGGCCTTCACCTTGGGCAGGTAGTCGCGGACCGACTCGGGACCGCCGTCCAGCCGTGCGACGTCGGCCACCAGCGTGACGTACTGGCCCTGGCTGTCGTACTCGATATCCGAGCCGAACCCGGTGTTGACGCTGCCGTCGTCGTTGAGGATGGGCGATACCAGCCCGTTGGCGTGCACGCCGTGCTCGCTGTACCAGGCCAGGTAGTCGCGCGCGACCTTGGCCTCGCCCATGCGCAGCAGCACCGCCGAGGTGGCCATGCCGTCGCGGATGAAGGACCGGTTGTAGTTGCGCGGGCCGGGCTGCATGGCCGGCCCGGTCTGGTTGATCAGCATGTAGCCGGCCTGCGCGCGCAGCATGTCCACCAGTGACGGGTCGGGCAGGCGCAGGCCGACCTGGCCCAGGCGTGCCTGCCAGTCGTCGGCGGCGCGCCTGGCCAATGCGTCGAAGGCGGCATCGGCGTCGCGCGGGGCATCGGCCAGGTCCAGCGGGGGTGCCTCGGGCAACGCGCCATCGGAACCGGTCGCGGCGGTGCCGAGCGGGAAGGCCACCACCACGGCGCGGCTCTCACCGGGTGCCAGCTGCACGCGATAGCGCAGCGCGGCCGCCGCCAGGCCGTCGGCGTCGCGGGCGTGCTGCGCGGTGGGCAGCACGCCGCTGGCGATCGCCGCGGTGATCTCGGCGCTGCCATCGGGCCCGAACGGCGCGGCGCCGGCGGCATCCACCGCGCTCAGCGACTGCAGCAGGCGACGCCCATTGACGCGCACGCTGCGGCCGTCGATCGCGATCTCGCGGATCGGCGAAAGGCCGCCGTTCTGCCACGGCGGGTTCATCTGCATCGGCCGCACCACCAGCGCCAACGTTCCGTCCACCGGCGTGCTGCCGGTGTTCGTGAGGCGGTGGCGCAGGTACGTCACCGGCTGCCCGCCGCGTTCGATGGCGAAGGTTTCGCTGCGCAGTTGCAGCCCCGGTTGCGGCGACCAGGTGGCCGACGGCATGGGCTTCCAGCCATCGCGCAGCGCGTGTTGCACGGGACGGTCGGCGGCGCCGGCGGTGCTGCCATCGGCGTTGCGCCAGATCGGCTGCACCAGCGGTGCGCCCTTGAACGCTTCGAGGTTGCCGTACTCGTCGAAGATCGATTTCTGCCGGCCGGCGTGCACCCCCACGGCGGTCCAGTAGGTCTGCTGCATGTGCAGCGAGGCGGGGAACAGGCTGCGTTGCGCGCCACTGGCGGCGATCTGGTATCGCTTCATCGGCGTCATCACCGCCTTCGGGCCGAGCAGGCGCAGGCGCGCAACCTGCGGGGCGTCGCCGGCCACGCTCAGGCGCAACGCCTTGGCCGTCACGGGCGCGCTGCCCGCCAGCCAGCTCTGCGGGCGGCTGCCGGCCTGCGCGTCGGTGGCAAGGTCACGCCATGCGCCGTGCGTGTCCTGCGCCTGTAGCCGCGCCGCGCCGTGCGCGCCGGCCCATTCCACGACCAGGCCGGTGGTGGCCTGTGGGCGGGGCAGGGTGATGTCGAATGCGTGCGTGCCGCTCTTCAGTGGCGGCACCGGGACTGCTCCGCCGCCCTGCCACACGGCGGCGGCCTGTTGCGGGGTGAGCGCGGCCACGCGCGCGCTGCTGGCGGCGTCCAGCGGCTCCAGTTCGAAGATCGACACGCCCCAGTCGGAGGTGCGATCCGGACTGGCCAGGCGCAGGTAACGCGCCTGGCGTGGGGCGAAGTACAGGGTTTCGATGCCGCCCAGCGAGTCGGCCATGGTGTAGGCGGGCTGCCATTGCGTGCCGTCCAGCGAGGTCTGCAGCGTGTAGCCTTCCGGGTTGGAGACATCCCAGGTGATCTGCGCACCGCTGAGCGACGCCGTGTTGCCCAGGTCCACCTGGAACCAGTGGCCGGGACTGAAGGCGCCGCCGGTGACGGTCTTCGGGTCGCCGTCGATGAGGTGGCTGACCGCCATCGCCGGGACCTGCTGCGAGGAACTGCTGGCGTGCCACTGGCTGCGCGGCGGCAGGTTCTGCGCGGTTGCGCCCAGGGCCAGCATCAGGGCCGGGAGCAGCAGGCTGCGCGCGAGGCGGTCTGCAGGCGGGCGCGGGACGGTGCGGCGATCGGCAGGCAACCCCATCAAGCTCTCCTCGGCGACCCTCGACATGAGGTGGGGCCAACGCTAGCAGGGGATGTAACCGTTTACATGACGCGTCGCAATATCGTTTTCGACTGCGCCCTGCCGCCGGTACCGGTCAGCCCAGCCCCGCCACGATCCGTTCGCGCAGCCAGCGGTGCGCCGGGTCACGGTGCACGCGCTCGTGCCAGAGCATCACCATCTCGAAGCCCGGCACCTCGATCGGTGCGGGGACCGCCTTCAGCGCCGGATCCTGCGCGACCAGGCGCGAGGGCATCATCGCCACCAGGTCGGTGCGCAGCAGCACGCTGCGCAGGAACAGGAAGTGCGGCACCGACAGAACCACGTTGCGGCGTGCCCCGGCGTGCGCCAGCGCGCTGTCGGTATTGCCGTGGAAGCCGCCGCCATCGGGCGAGACGATCACATGGTCCAGCGCGCAGAACTGCTTGAGCGTGGGCCGGCGCTTGAGGCGCGGGTGGTCGCGGCGGCCGGCCAGTACGTAGCGCTCCTGGAACAGGGGGCGGTGGTGGAGGCTCGGTGGTGCTTCGGAGGTGATGTGGATCGCCAGGTCGATGGCGCCGCGCTCGCTCTGCGACACCATCTGGCCCGGTACCAGGCCGACCACGGCCAGCCGCGTCGAGGGTGCGGCCTGGCGCAGCGCGGGCAGGGCAGGCAGCACGACGGTGGTTTCCCCGAAGTCCGAGGCCATGATGCGCCAGGTGAGCGCGGCCTGGCCGGGATCGAACGGCTGCACCGGCGCAACCGCGCGCTGCAGCGCGGCCAGTGCGTCGGCGAGCGGCTCGCGCAGCGCATCGGCGCGGGCGGTACTGCGCATGCCTCGGGGGCCGGGCAACAGCAGCGGATCGTCGAACACGTCGCGCAGCCGGCCCAGCTGCACGCTCACCGTCGGCTGGGCCAGGTGCAGTCGCTCGGCGGCGCGCGTGACGTTCTGCTCTTCCAGCAGGGCCTGCAGGGTCACCAGCAGGTTGAGGTCGATGCGACGCAAGGTATCGTCCATGGCAATGCCTGGGATGCAAGGAATTCATTTCTACTATAGCCGGGCGCCACCTAGGGTGGTTGGCAATCCCGAATTGGAGTGCCCATGAACGTCCTGCTTGTCTACGCCCACCCCGAATCCACCTCGCTCAACGGCGCGCTCAAGGACTTCACCGTCCAGCGCCTGCAATGCGCCGGCCACTGCGTGCAGGTGTCCGACCTCTACGCCATGCGCTGGAAGGCCCAGGTGGATGCGGATGACCATGTGGGGCGCGATCCGTCTGCGCCCTTCCACGCGTCGCTGGACTCACGGCAGGCCTTCGCCACCGGCGCCCAGAGCGCGGACATCGCCGCCGAGCAGGACAAGCTGCGCTGGGCCGATGCGGTCATCCTGCAGTTCCCGCTGTGGTGGTTCTCGATGCCGGCCATCCTCAAGGGCTGGGTCGATCGCGTGTACGCCTATGGTTTCGCCTACGGTGTGGGCGAGCATTCGGATACGCACTGGGGCGACCGCTATGGCGACGGCGCGATGAGCGGCAAGCGCGCGATGCTGGTGGTCACCACCGGCGGCTGGGCGTCGCACTACGGCCCGCGCGGCATCAATGGGCCGATCGAGGACGTGCTGTTCCCGATCCAGCACGGCATCCTGTTCTATCCCGGCTTCGAGGTGCTGCCGGCGCACGTGATCTACCGCACCGGCCGGGTGGATCAGGCCACGTATCCCGCGCTGCTGGAGCAGCTGGGCATACGCCTGGACGGACTGGCCAGCGATCCGCCCATTGCCTACCGTCGGCAGAATGGCGGCGACTACGTGATTCCCACGCTCACCCTGCGCGACGGGCTGGCCGAGGGCGAGGGCGGGCTGGGCATTCACATCGCAGGCTGATCGGCACCCACGCCGGGCCGGAAGAACACCTGCTCCGGGTCGCCAGGGTCGAGGTTGTCGATCTGTCCGCTGGCGATGAAGCCGTTGCGCGCCAGCAGCGCGTGCATCGGCTGGTTGGATCGGTTGGTGGAGGTGAACAGGCGCGGTCGCTCGCAGCGTGACACGAGGTGCTGCAGCAGGGCCTCGCCCAGGCCGCGGCGACGGACGTGTGCACCGACCATCAGCATCTCGATGAAATCACTGTCGAAGAAGTGATGGTGGAGCACGCCGTAGGCCACCACATGCCCGTCGAGCAGCAGCAGGTGGCAACTGCGCGCCGCCACCCAGTGCTGCAACAGCTCGACGCGGCGCCGGTCGTGGGCGGCCACGCTGTCGATGTCGATCAGCGCAGGCAGGTCGCCGGCGTGGGCGAGGCGGAACTGGACGGTGTTTCCCACGGAGGTGCCCGGGTGTGGCGGTGGGGCGAGCGTAGGCCAGGAGCGTGGCGGACGCCACCCGCCGGGCATCGCGCCCGACCCGCAGCGAAGGGCGTTGCATCGACTGCGGGACGAATGCGTCTGATCGTCGCTGCTTGACGCATCGTCAAGTGCGTGACGCGCCAACTTGACGGGCTGGCGGTTCACCCGCAGATCGCCCATCCGCACACTTTCCCGGTGCCAGTCCACATCCGGGGCTGGCCATGACGATCACTACCGGGGGACCACCATGATCAGCATTCCCGTTTCCGATACCTCGCACGCACGCCTGACGCGCGCCGCGCGCTGGCTCTGCATCCTTGGCTACGTCGGCCTGGCCATCGGCTTTGCCTGGACCGCGCTCAGTGGCCATCGACAGGCGCAGGCCATCCTCAAGGATCCGGTCAGCGTGCAGGTGCCCGTGCAGCTGGACCACATCGAGGAGAGCCGGCGCAAGGGCCGGGTCAGCCACACCTATCAGTTCCGCTATCAGTTCGTGGTCGACGGTGTGGCACGGCACGGGGAATTCAGCACCTCCGAAGACAATGCGACGCCGTACCTGGAGGACGGGGCGCAGGTCGAGGTGGCGTATGCCCGCGCCGACCCAGCACGGTTTGAACGCATGGACCGGCTGCAGGGCCAGAAGGACCTGGGCGCGGTGCTGGGCCGGTTGTCGGTCGGCGTGGTGCTGCTCGGCGTGCTGGCCTTCGTGGTGTTCCTGCTGCTGACCCGCAAGCTGTTCGTGGTGCGCCAGCCACACGCCGCATCGGCAGCCTGATCCGGTCCCGACACGGCAGGCCGCCCCGATGGTTGACAGCAGAAACGGCCACGGTAGGGTGGCCGATTGCCACCCGTTCTGGTCCCCCTCCATGCCCGTCCCGGCGTTCGCGGAACTGCTCTCGCGCCACATGCGCCGCATCCGGGCCAGCGCCGGCGGCGTCGCCGCCGAGATCGGGATCAGTCGCGAGGCGGTCAACAACTGGCGCGCGGGCGCGTCATTGCCCAGCCGTCGTCACCGTGACCGCGTGCTGGCCTGCGCCAACTACCTGCGCCTGACCGAAACGGAAAGCAACGCACTGCTGTGCTCGGCCGGTTTCGAGCCGGAGTTCCCGGTAGAGCCGGCGGAGCCGGCCACGCATGCGCCGGTCCCGGCCACGGTGGTGCGTCTGTTCGACCGTCTACAAGCCCTGCGGCCGTACCCGGTGAGCTTGTTGTTGACCCAGGCGCACTGGGGGCAACCGCCGGAACGCGAGGCGATGCTCGCCGAAGCGGCGCGCCGCTACGGCCACGATCGGGTGTTGCACCTGCAGCCGCCGTTCCGTGCCGGCGTGGATGACCAGGACTACTTCGCGTTGCTGGCCGCGCAGTGCGGGCTGGACGGCATCGACTCCGATGCCGGTTTCGAAGCGGCGCTCGCGCGTCGCCTGCAGCAACCCGGCGCGCTGTTCTGCCTGGTCAGCCGCTTCGAACAGGGCGCGCCCGGCCCACGCGATGTGCTCGCCGGCATCCTGCGCAGCCTCAGCGAAATGTACAGCGGCAAGCTGCACCTGCTGATCTGTGGCGGTGCCGCACTGGCCGATCTGAAATACCAGGGCGGCGACCTGTCGCTGCTCAACATCGCCGCCAGCGAGCAGTGGCCCGAACTGGGCCTGGAGGACCTGCAGCGCAACGCAGCCAACGTGCCGGACGCCCTGCTGGCCCGCGCGCTGCACCTGTCCGGCGGCCACCCGCTGCTGGCCCAGGCCGCGCTGGCCCTGCTGACCACGCCCGCGCCGGCGCCCACGCTGGACGACGACGCGGTCATCGCCGCCCTGGCCACGCATCCGCGCCTGTGGGAAGCCCTGCTGCCGCTGCTGCGCGACCCGGCCGCGCGCGCCGCGGTGGATGCGTGGCTGGCGCGTCCGCGGCTTGCACCGGCACGTCCGTACCTGGTGGATCCGCTGCTGCGCCAGTTGTACTGGCACAACCTGCTGGCAGCGCGCGCGCATGCCGACGGTGCATGGCTGGAATGGCGCTGCGGGGCGATCCGCCGCGCGGTGCGGCAGGTGATCGACGGCCTCGCCGAGGTGCCCGCATGAGCCGCGGCGCGGGCCTGTCGTGTGGGCGCGTCGTGCGCCTGCTGTTGATCGTGGCCGTGACCTGGTTCGTGGCCAGCCTGTTCGTGGCGCCCATGTTGAACCCGTGGGTGGCGTGGAAGATCTCGCACGACGGCGAAAGCATGATGCTGATGCAGCGTGCCCGCATCGACATGCTGCTGTTGCGCGAGGAAGCGCAGGGCTACTGGGAACGGGAGGGCGAGTGGCCCGCCGAGATCGCCGTGCCGGGTGTGCACGACTCCGCGGAGGCGCTGCTGGTGGCCGAGCTGCCGGCACCGTTCGTGCTGCGGCTGCGGTTTACCGATCGCTTCCCGGCCAGCGCCGGGCTGGCCGGCACCGTGCTGGAGCACAGGCTCACCCCGGGCACCGGCAGTTGGCGTTGCCAGCCCGGCGAGCCGGCGCCACCGTCGCGCTGGCTGGCCCCGGACTGCCAGGCCAGTGTGCCTTGGACCATCATCGAATGGCTGGGCCTGCTGCTCGGGATCACCCTGGTGGTGCTGGTGGCGCTTGGCCTGGTCTGGTATCGCGTGCAGCCGGCCATTGCCGGCATCGTGCGCGCGCCGCGGCGCCTGGTCGAGCAGCCGCTGCAGGCGTTGCCGGCGTTGGACCGGCAGTTGGGCTGGGTACGCCTGCGCGCGCGCGTGCTGGCCGACGCCGGCGTGGCCACGGTGCGGTGGCGCGAGGCACTGGGCCATGCAGAGGCGCCCGCGACGCAGCAGGCGGCGGCATTGGCGGCGCGGATCGGTGCCGTCGACGCCCCGGCGGCGGGATGGTCGCTGCCCGGTTGCGTGCGCGAGTGGACGCTGCCCGATGCCATGCCCCTGGCGCTGGAGCGTCTATGGGTCTACCTCCCCGACGGCGGCCTGAGCGGCGAGGCGATCGTGCAGCACGTGCGCGGCATGCCCAACGGGCAGGACGTGGTCCTGGTGGTCAGCCCATCGCTGGCAGCCGAGCCCGCGCTGGTCGCCCATGCCGACGACCCCGCCAACCTGTGCGTCTGCCTGGACCAGGTCGCGCAGAGCCGCTGGCTGCTGCAGCCCAATGCCGCGGCCGCGCTGCTGGCGTTGCTGGCACGGCAATTGAAGGTGACCCGCATCTCCCCGTACCAGACGCATGGCGGCATCACCCGGCCGACGGCGTTTTTCGGACGCGAATCGCTGCTGGCCCGGGTGCTCAACCGCGAGCCCGGCAACTACCTGCTGGTGGGTGGCCGGCAGTTGGGCAAGACCAGCCTGATGAAGGCGATCGAGCGCCGTTTCGCCGGGCATCCGCGGGTGCACTGCCGCTACCTGTCGCTGCGCGACCACCGCCTCGGCGTACGCCTGGCGGTGGAGCTGGGCTTGCCTGAAACCGCCGACATCGATGCCGTGGTCGCCGCGCTGTCCGCGCAGGCCGGTGGGCGCCGGCTGCTGCTGTTGGTCGATGAGACCGACCTGTTCCTGCGCGCCGACGCCAGTGCCGGTTACCCGCAGCTGGCCGCCTTGCGCGCGATCAGCGAAGAGGGGCGCTGCCATTTCATGCTGGCCGGATTCTGGGACCTGTATGAAGCGGTCACCCTGGATTTCGCCTCGCCGCTGCGCAACTTCGGTGAGGTGATCCATGTCGGCGGGTTGGAGGAGGCGGCCTGCCAGGCCTTGGCAACCGAGCCGATGGCGCGCCTGGGCGTGCACTTCAGCGCGCCGGAGCTGCCCCGGCGGCTGGTGGCCGCGTGTGGCCGGCGCGCCAATCTGGTCGCGATCGTCTGTCAGCAGCTGCTGGCACAGCTGGGCCGCGGCGAACGCGTGATCGACGCGACGCACCTGCATGCCGCGCTGGTGGCCGAGCCGGTCTTCGACGCGTTGGCCGGCTGGGCCCGGCTGACCCCGGACGCGGAGGCCAACCGCATCGATCGGATCGTGGTGTACCGCGTCGCCTGCGCGCAGCTCGGTGGCACCGGTGAGCGCAGCGTGGGGCTGGACGAGCTGCTGGCCGACTTCGATGGGGCCGGCGTGCGCATCGATCCCGAAGCGCTGCGCCGCGCGTTGGCGCGGCTGCAGCTGGCCTACGTGATCCGGCGCGAGGATGACGGTCCGCGGTTCGTGTTCGCGGTGCCCTTGTTTGCCACCCAGTTCCAGGGCGAGGAAGCGCGGACGCTGCACCAGCGAGAACTGCAGGCGATGGCGGGCAGGGTTGCAGAGCGCGATGCTGCCGGGCCGGCCGCGTAGCAAGCATGCCGGTCGCGCCGCAGCGTGACGCAATGCGCTGCTACTGCGCGGCGATTCTGCGATAGTGGGGCGATGCTCGTGCAACACGGCGGATGGATGCTGCACCCACAGGAACTCTCTTCTTCGCAGATTGGCGCGGTGCTGGCACAGGCCTGGGGCGTGCGCGCTACCTCGGTGGTGCAGCGCCCGGCCGGTGCCGACGCCGGCGCCACGGTCTACCAGGTGGGCGCGCACGACGGCGCCCGGTACTGGCTGAAATGTCGCCGCTACGCGGTGGAAGACACGGTGTGGCAGGTATTGCAGCACCTGCGCGGGCCGCTGGGCCTGGTGGAAGTCACCGCGCCGCAGCCCGCGCGGGATGGCGCCGCGGCGGTGCGTGCCGATGGCCTGCAATGGACCCTGTTCGCCTATATCGAAGGCCAGTCCGGCTTCGAGGCCGCGCTGTCGCAGGCGCAGTGGCGTCGTCTGGGCGAGGTGCTGCGCCAGGTGCACGAGGCGCGGCTGCCGCCCGCGCTGGCCGCCGGGTTGGCGCAACCGGGCTTCGATGACGACACCGCCGTGGAGCGGGTTGGCGCGTGGTTGCGCCGCGGCGATGCGCGCTGGCCGGTGCCCGATGCGCTGGCCGCCCAATACCTGGCCAGCTGGCGCCAGCACCGGCCGCGCATCGCCGAGGTCTGGCAGCGCTGCGTGGCGCTGCGCGAACGCCTGGTCCGGCAGCCGTTGCGGCGGGTGCTGTGCCATGGCGACCTGCACGCGGGCAACCTGCTGCTGCGCGCGGACGGGGGGTTGAGCCTGATCGATTGGGATGACATGTTGCTGGCCCCGCGCGAGCGCGACCTGATGCTGGTCGGCGCCGCCGTGGGAGGGCGCTGGGGGCGCGAGGATCCGCCGGGCTTCGGCGACGGTTACGGTCCGGTGGCAGTCGAGCCGGCGCGGCTGGCCTACTACCGGCATTGGCGGATCCTGCAGGACGTGCAGGAGTTCCATGACCTGCTGCTCGAACCCGGCGCGGCCTCACGCCCGCCCACCCAGCGCCGCCAGGCGCTGCGCTACATGGACGAGCAGTTCGCGCCGGGCAACGTGGTCGACAGCG
>Ga0213827_1002086_pt1 | contig 10647 bp, 9 predicted proteins | sample MC6MC0898MG_FD_180669 | JGI IMG/M metagenome (GOLD analysis project Ga0213827, IMG submission 180669) | Enriched soil aggregate microbial communities from Iowa State University, Ames, United States - MC6-MC0898-MG | ecosystem: Environmental > Terrestrial > Soil > Unclassified | place: USA: Iowa...
CCTCTACGCCGAACAACACGGCGGCGACCGCCTTCATCGCGGCCAACCCTACCGATGACCAAGCTGTCGCGCATCAACCCGTGGCTGGTGAGGAGTTCGGCGGGGTCCACGTTTCGCGCCAACTGCGTCCTGCTCAGTTCGGTGTATCGGGCCGTGGTGCCAATGCCAAATTCTTTTATCGGGGCTACAACAGCTCCACGTCTGCGCTCAGCGAGTGGTTCCAAGCTGCGAGCGTGTCCTATGTGAACTCGCTTGGTTTGGGAGGGGTCGGGGCCTTAGTCACGGACATGAACTCGCCGGCCGTGACTGGCATGTACCGGATCGCTGCTAGTGGGGCGAACCTTCCTGAGTCTGGCCAGAGCTGTTCTTTCTGGCACATTCAGCAAACGGCGGCCATCGCGTCGCAGATTGCGCTGGTCACTGCCAGCAACAAGGTGTGGTGCCGCACGCTAAATACCAGCTGGTCCGCCTGGAAAGAGGTGGGGGCGGACGTCGCACAGAATCTCTTGGCTGCTAACGGTATTGGCACAAACGCTTCCCCCCTAGTCACTGACTTGGACCTGGCGGTCACCGGCGGCAGCTACCGGTTTGCCAACACGGCCGCGAACAAGCCTGTCGGAGCCAGCGGCTTGGTCTACGTGGCCTCCTACGCCGCTACTTATGTCGCCCAGATCGTTGTTACCGTCCAGGCCTCGGACGCTGCGCTATACAACCGTATGTTCAGCCGGACCATGAACCAAGGGGCTTGGGGGCCGTGGAAGGAGATCATCAGCGAAACCAACCTGCCGCCGATGACTCTGGCGGTGGCGCTGGCCGGTCTGGTTACTACCACCAACAGCGCAGTCACGGCGGCCGATACTGTCCTGGTTGCCATGGGCAAACTGCAGGCTCAGATCAACAACATCCGCACGATTCCCCTGACCGGGTATGCCGTGGGTGCCAACTCGGCGGTCGCCGCAACCGACACACTGCTCGGGGCCATCGGCAAGCTCCAGGGGCAGATCAACGCCACCACCCCGATCAGCAAAGGCGGCACCGGGGCAACCACGGCTGCCGGGGCGAGGGCCAATCTCGGGCTTGGGGACGCTTCACTCAGGGCGGTCCTCGGGGATGTGGCCGCAGGCTCGGCGCTGATGTCCATAGTCGCCAACGGGAACGGCATAGTTTTTCGGTTCGCCAATGGTATGCAGGTCTGTGTACTTCAACGGGCTATGAACGCAACCACGGTCAATGTGGGGGCCAACGAGTACTACTCGTTCTTGTGGACGTTCCCCGCACAGTTCATCGGTTTGGACTACACGGTCAACGCTCAATTTGAGCCCATCAACTCGCTGGATCATTACGGGTTCATCCACGCGAACGGCTGGCTCACGTCAGCCTGTGGACTAGTGGTCCGCAACGGTGCTGTGGTTCAAGGGTTCATTGTGTCCGCGATCGCGGTTGGGAGGTGGCAGTAATGATTATTCGATTTTCCCCGTCATACCGGGAGTTTCCCCTAGACATGGACCGCGAGGGTGACGTCCTGATGCTGAACGGCGAGATATTCGACTTCTCCCCGTTAATGGAGGGGGCAACTCTGCCGGCCGGAGCGATCAGCAGTGATTGGTTTATCAAAGAGGTGTCCCGCGTCGAGGGCGAGTTGGAACTCACCATCCTGCTGCCGCACGGGCCCAATGCCCCGGAATCCACTCGGTTCGCCACCGAACTGGTCGTCACTGAGGACGGCACGGTCGATCTCCCTGTTTATGACGAGGTAGTAGAAGATGAGCAACATCAATTGGAGCCGGATGGTAACGAAGGAGATGAAGGAAGCGCAGGCGCTGGAGGCGCTGAGGACTCAGGTTACCCAGGAACTCCAGAGCAGGAGGTCGGTAGCTGATCAATCGATCGCGCCTTTGGCCGATGCGGTTGAGTTCGGTGAGGCCAACCCGGAAGAGGAAGCACTGCTCACTCAATGGAAACAGTACCGGATTCTCCTGACCCGGGTTCCTAAGCAACCGGGTTACCCCCAATCAATCGACTGGCCCGTCCCCCCGACCTAATTGCCACCAAACCCGATACACCCCCAACCGCCGCCTGGCGGTATTTTTTTGCCTGGAGAAAACCCATGCCCTTCATCGTCATCAACCGCACCAATGCCCTGGACCCGATCCGCACCGTTGAATATGCCACCGAGGCTGAGGCAGATACCGCGGCCCGAGAGCTGCTGAAGAGCCAGCCTGGCGCCGAGGTGCTGACCGCCCAGCTGATCAAGCGCTACTCCGCGCAGGTGCGCGTAACCGCCCAGGAGGCGGCAGATATCGCGCCCGAGGCACCGGCAGAGGAGGGCGCCTGATGCCGATCACCGAGCAGCAGTTGCTGCAGATCCTGCCCAAAGCCCGTCCAGTAGCGGGCATTTTTTTGCCTGCGCTGAACCGGGCGATGGCGCGGTGGAAGATCGATAGCCGTATCCGGCAGGCTGCTTTTCTTGCCCAAGTCGGCCACGAATCTGGCCAACTGCGGAATCTGGTCGAGAACCTGAACTACAGCGCTGAGGCCCTGGTGAAGACCTGGCCCACCAGGTTTACTAGCCAGACCGCGCCTGGCTATGCCCGCCAGCCGGAGAAGATCGCCAACAAAGTTTACGGCGGTCGGATGGGCAACGGCCCCGAGTCCTCCGGCGACGGTTGGCAGTACCGCGGACGTGGCCTGTTGCAGGTCACCGGCCGCTCCAACTATCGCGCCGCTGGCGCCGGTCTGGGCCTGCCGCTGGAAGACGATCCTGGGTTGCTCGAGCAGGCCGAGATCGCTGCCCATTCTGGTGCCTGGTGGTGGGCGAAGCACGGGCTGAACGAAATGGCCGACGCCGGCCGCATTCAGGATATCGGCAGTGTCATCAACACTGGCCAGCCGGGCCGGGTTCCGCATGGCGCGGCCGAGCGGAAGGCGCTGTATGACCTGGCGCTGCGGGTGCTGGCATGAAGTCCTGGGTCATCAGGTGCGCGCTGCTGCTGGTGCTCCTAGGCTCCTACTGGCTGATGTACCAGCACGGCCGCTCTGTGGAGCGAGCGAATGCGGGCTTGGCTTCGGCGCAGCGGGACAGCGGCGACCGCCTGGCCGAAGTGATCGGCGAGCGCGGCGCCCGCCAGGAAGAACATCGACGCGCCCAGGCGCAGGAGGAGGCGCGAGCCCATGCACAGGAAGAACGTACGATTGCTGATGCTGGCGCTGCTGGCGCCGATGCTGCTGGCCAGCGGCTGCGCGACGAAGCAGGAAAGCTCGCCGCCACCGTCAGTTGCCCCGGCACGGATACCGCCGCTGTCGCCCGAGGCCAGGCAGCCACCCGCGCCGCCATGGTGCTCTCCGAACTGCGCGACCGGGCTGACGCTCGAGCGGGAGAGCTGGCGAAAGCTTATGACCGTGCCCGAATAGCCGGGCTGGCGTGCGAAGCGTCCTATAATGCGCTGATCAACTGATCGGAGCACGGTGGTGGAGAAACGGACGTTCATTGGGCTGGTGGAGGCGGGCGAGCCGCTTATCAAGCAGGCAATTGAGGCCATGCGGCAGTATCACGCAGCAGAAGCCGCCGGGCTACCAGCTGCAGAGGTGGAGCGATTGCACCTGCTGGCCGAGTCACTGTTCCAGGCCGTCTCCGACTACCAGTTACGGGTCGTGGCCCAAGCTCGCGGCAAAGATCTTCCTCCATTGCACTAGATCCGCTGATCGGCAATTGCCCGCAGCGGGCCCCGCCTATACGATACTGTGTTTTTATACAGTATCAGTGTCCCATGTACTTCCTCCTCGTGCGCCGCCGCGTGAATGGCGTGGCCATCCCCTCCGAACAGCTCAGGAAGATCAAGCCCCTGCGCGCCGACATCCACATCGGTGACCACCAGAGTGAGCCACTGGGCCGTGTGGCGACCCAGGCTTGGGTATTCAACCCGACCCCCGGGCCGGACATCATTCCGCGCCTGCATGACGCCAAGGTCAACGGCATGGCCCAACTCGGCATGAACATCAATGGGGTGGAAGACATCGACGGCGTGCTCTATGCGCAGTCGTGGTGGTGCAGGGCGGAATGATGAGCAGATTGCCGCGGGCCTGGCTGGCCGAGCTTGACGACCAATTTGCCTTGATCACCGATCCGGACGGCCGAGCCGCCGTGCTCGGCGAGATGGCCCATGCCGCTCATCGCCGGCGGGAGGTCAGTGCCGAGGACTTGACGGACATGCTCGAGCTTGCTGAGGCTGCCAGATACTGGGCGCTGATGGAGTACGAGGATGCCTATCACATCGGCTTGTTGACGTATGAATCAGCGGAAGAGTGGGAAGGGGACGAGCCAGGACGGATCGTGGTCGGCAGAACGCCGGGGATGGGTGCTTCAGCTGTCTAAAACTGCGCTAAAGCTATTCGGTTTTACTTGGCGAAAGTCGGTCCAACTCGCCAATGAATATTAGACAGCCCCGATGCATAGGCCGCGAACTGCGCGGCCTGAGGTCTGTTTCTCGCACTACTGCCGCAGTAATGGAAGCTATTTGATCTCTTTGTTGAGAGTGTTGATGATCTGGAGGGCGGCGTTGAAACCGAAAAGACTTACCTGTTTATCCTGATTGCTCTCATAGGGCCACTTTACGTAGCGCGTGAGAGCGGAAGTTCCTTTGCTCATCGCAGTGACCAGCGCTACTTCCTGCGAGGTTGAAAATCCAGGGTCAGCGAGAGCGGTGACAGGAGCCTCCTTGTCGACACGGAGTGCTATCGACGAGCTAGGGAAATGCTCGCTGCCCACGTTCACGAAATGTGAAGAGTGCCCGTATGCACCTATAGTCAATGAGTCCCGGGACATCGCGCAGTAATGGGTATCGTCCATCTCATCCTTTCGGCATCGAATGCTCCAGTTTTCGCTGTACTTGTCCTTGAGGACGTCCAGCACGTTTTCCTGCAGCCCTTGAACTAGGCCGCTACCGTCCGTGTAGTAAAATCTATATTTGATGCCATTCAACGTTCCCGTCTCTATCCGGTGCATAACGTTATTTTTGCCTGACATTAGGTCAAACGAGACATGGCAAGTGACCTCCCCGCCCGGGAACAGGGGACCGGCGGCAGAAATGAATTCGGGCGAATCAACGGTTGGAACCGTTTTCCTGTACCCGGATTCATGTACGGTGTTGGAGCACTGCGCAGCCTCAGCCAGCGATGAAAACAAGAAGACCACTGGCAGCGTTGCCATAAGCCGGAGGGGAAGCATGTCATCGATCCCTAATGGTGATAAAGAGCGCAAGGATAGCACGGGGCCACTAGGGGGTGGCGAAGGGCTGTGATAGCCAGAATTACCTCAGAAATCGGTTCCAGAACTGATACGGCGGCCCTTGCAGCACTCGGCCTTTAGCGTTGCGATTTCGTCTTTATTTAAGAATCGATTTCGCCGCTGACGCCGCATGAATTGGGCGCATGTACCACGATCTTGAAAACCGCTATCGGCCCCAAGCCTGCGGCAAGTGGACGGCCGCTATCGACCCACAGTCGTTCATGTCTGTTTCCCGTTGGATGTCTGAACTCCTCTTTACCTGAACTAGTCGGGCATTTCGCCTGCCTGTGCGGCGGTAGCTGATAAATTTGATGCGCGGGAGGGATCTGTATGACCAGCAGGAACTGCCGCTCTTGTCCCATAAGAAAAATCAGGGGTCTACCGGCGGCCAAGATTGGCCGGATGCAAGATCGGGGTGGCGCGGTTCGTCCGTCGGCCTACCATGTTCTAGGCGCCATTCTTCAATTTTACCGAGAAGCATTAATGCAGACTTCCGTCGCTTCTCGTCTCCAATAGCCATTCTGAACAGCAGAGCGCGCAGTTCATTTGAAGCGCGTGCGTGCTGCGTGAAGACGTTGGAATTCTGCCCATAAGGTCGTAGCTCGACGAAAGCACTTTCGAGTTGGTCCCAGATGCCCCGTGGAACTGGTGAGGGCTTAGCGTCATCAATCAAGTTTAAATTTGCGGCAAAGGCGTCGTGCGTTCCTAGCCTATTCATTACCTGCGAGAGGACTTGCCGATTGAGCTCGGGCAACTCCTGTTCGCACAAACTTCCTAGGCACGCCGCGACCTGAGGTTTGCGTTGAGCCAGATCTGCGATCCGTGCGACCAACACGTCGTGATAGTATGAATGCCCCGTCAATGTAATGCCGTGAATATCTGGATTGACAAAACCTAGGAGCAGCTCGTGCGCGCGCGGCCTGTCGAGTACCGCGAAGGCATTGACGAGATTGTCCTCGCATTGCTCGAGCGTCGGTAAATCAGACGCAAGCTCGCACAGAAAATCAACGGCGGCATCCAGTCGGCTCTCGCCGAGAGCGGTGATAAGCTCTCGCAGCTCATAACCCCGCAACCTCCGCTTACCGAGCACGTCTCGCATCCTGGCGATCCCGGCCGCTGGGTCGTCTACGAACAGGCAAAGGGCCAGGACGCGGCGCAGAAGGTATTTATCTGAATCCTGCATCCATTCCTCTGTACGCTCAACAGTGGAGTCGAGGAGGGCGAACGCGGTGTTAGCGGGTAAGATGACACCCGCCATCAACAGGCGCTCGGCGACGTCGAGACATGTGTATTGGTCCCATTGGCCCGGTATATCAATCACTTCGAGCACCGCTGACGCAGAACCGCAGCCGTCAACTGCTGCTAACGCTTTCGCGAGGTCCGTCAGCCCAGCAATGGGTTTCCCATCCTGGTTTTGCTCCCGCAGGCGCTTGATCTCGGAACTGAGTGCGGCGGCGAATCGTGTGCGCCGCTGTTCATCGCTTGGCGGCGGAACACGACCTTCGCGTGCAGCCCAAATCAACCCGTAGGGGAAGCTCCGGTCGGAGAAAGGCTTCGACTTTGGTAGGAAGTCGCGTGCCATCGCAGCGGCGGCTTCGGAGCGGTATTCGGGTACGGCAAGCAGATCAATGAGCACCTGCTCGGCACCGACCGCGTCGAGATGCATGATGGCGGAAATGTTCCAACGTGCGTAGCTCGTAGTTGCACCATTGCCGAGAGGTCCACGGTCGCCGCTCGCACTCGCGGCACGGCCTCGGCGTATACGCTCAATGTCGGCGTGAATGATCTTCACAAGATCCGCCATGTCTTCGGGCTTGCCGGCTTGGGCAATCGAGGAGGCCAGGTTGGCTTTCTCCACACCGCTGAAATCGTCCTGGCGCAGGACGACGTCAATGTTGTGCTTCAGATAGATGCAAAGGTGTGCCTTCAGGTCGTCGTCCACAACGCTGAGCGGTTCCTCGTTCGATCTTGCGACTTTGCTCAGCAGGCAAGCGGCGACTTTGATATCGAGCGGATCGACGCTTGTAATAGACGAGAGAATGCCAGCCGCAGCGATGTCGTCGGGGAGGTGGCGGAACACGGTATCCAGTTGGCGCATTATCTGCCACTCGATTTCGTGCCGCACGCCGGGTTCTTCATCCACCGTGCGCCGCAATTCGCGCACTTTGGTAAACACGCGCCCCGCAAGGGCGGCATCTGCACCTGCGGCAATGATGGAGGTCATACCACCGATGCGCCCGTGTTTAAGGTCTTCGGATTCGAGGCGTTGCAGGTATTTCTCGATCAGGCTGTCGGGAATGACGGTTGCAAACGGCAACCAATTTTCGTGCTCGTAGAGGACGCCCTCGGCGAGCTGGACGGCCACCCACTCACTGACCCAGACGGGATCGGTTTTGTGCAGATGTTCGAGCGCCGGCTGGATGTAAAGCGGACCAAGATCGCGCATATCGCCGTCGGACAGCGCCACCAGGGCATCCTTGATGACGCCATCCATGTCTGTCTCGCCAAATTTGATCAATTTCAGCGCGGTTCGCAGGCGGGCGGAATGGTCCGTGGTGCTTTCGATGAATTTCGCCATCGCCGCCATGGTTCTGGGCTTGAGGGCCGCGGGCATGCGATCGGCGTTTTGGCGCGAGACTTCCTGGAATGTCTGCTCATCCATCGATTCGAGGACGCGGATCAGTGCGTCGTCAGACGCGGTCCACATGAGGCCTGAGACCGCGGCCTTCTTCACTGCGACACTTTTATCCTCAGCAGCGAAGGCGACGATTTCGTCATCGATACGATGATGTAGCACCTCCGAAACGAAATCCGCGCGTGCCTCGTCGCACCTACTGCGCAGCTGTTCCTGCCAGCTAGCACCCAACGAGGAGAGATGGATGTCCGGCCAGAGTCGGTACGTGCGAAGCCGTGTCTGTTGGTCTTGTTCAAATATTAGCGGCAGGATGAGATCGCTGAAGTCGTCTGCGCCGGTAGCGAGCATGGCTGCGGTGGCATACTGCTGAAAGCTACCGTCGCGGATCGTGTAGAGGCCGCGAAGGCGCTCGCCGACCGCTGAGCGAACCTCACTCCAGACAGCTGTGCCGCAAAGCTGCACAAGCTCGGCGGCGAATACGGGGTCGACGGCAAGCGCCATCGCGACCAGCTGCCTGCTGGCGCAGCTGTTTCTCCTGTCAGTTTCACTGTCGCCGGTCCGTTCTGCGAACGTCTCGGCAATCATTCGCAAGGGCTCGTCCCATGCCGGATCATTCACGTAGTCGGCCATAAAGCAGGCGGTCGCGTCGTGATCATCACACCGCAGGCCAACAAGCAGCACACTCAAGTCGAGCGTGGCGTAGTACTCCTGAAGCTGCTGATGCTCGAATTGAAAAACCGTTTGTGGGTAGTCAACGCGCTCAAGGACGTGGTGTGCTGTGAGCATCGCAAGGATTGTTGGTGCTCCCACCGGATCGATTTGGCCACAACTCACGAGCTCTCGTACAACGGTAGCAACTACGGCGCGGGCTACAGCCTCGGGCAATGCCACCGCGCCGCGGCGTGTCATCTCGGTTGCGATGGCCTTCAGGTAGTCCCTTTGCAGGCCGAAAATTGGTGCTGCCTGTAGTGCGTTTCTATGTTCGTCGCGATGTTCTTGCAAGCGGAGAACTTGGTCTAGGATTCCGATTTTAGTTGAAGGAATTTCGACGTCAGCTTCAAACAGCGAAACGACTTCCGAGAGGACGAATGGTGTGCGGGTCAGCTCATCGAGTGACGGGTCAGCGTCGATGCGAGCGCGAAGTTCGGCGTCTTTCGTGCCAAGGCGGGCTGCTAGATAGGCGCTCCGCTGCGTGGGCTGCAGTCGCAGCAATCGCAGCCTTATAGCGCCGGGCAGTGGTGGTGTTAGATGATACGTGCGGGTTGCGACAATAATCCCTGCGCTTGGAAAATCCCGTTCGAGATCCCGGAGTGCGTAGTTTGCACGTGAGGAATTAGACTCTGCAATTTCGTTCCAGCCATTCAATAGAAACAGGAAGGGTTCCGTTTGCTGCACGCGCGCGAGGTCGGCGGCCGTGATGCTTTCTGCTTGGAACGCGGGCATACCAGCAATGTATTCAAGAATTCCCTGGTGTGAGGATGTCCACGCTGGAAGTTCCACGATAAGCGGGGTGCCGAGGTTTCGTACGCGCTGCGCGAGCTGTATTAGTGTCGTGGTTTTTCCGCGGCCGGCTGGCCCTTCGACGACAATACGGCTGCCTTGCAATAGCGCCAGGTCGATTTGCTCCAACGACATCACGTCGGCAGAATCCGAGCCGTTCTGATCAAGCCGCACTGCTGTCAAATCGATGAGCGGATACCCTTTTGCCTTTGCTGCCCAGGTCCGTATGACAGCATTGGCCGCGCGCCTTGCTCTTTCAATGAGCTCAGCGAGCAGCGGTTCAACATTGGTATCGAGGTGGAGGAAGCTCGCACGGAGCGAGGCGTTCTCCGGCATCATCATCTGCGTGATGATCTCCTCGCGTTCTATGATGTGAAGTTCGACGCCAAAGTCCTTCTGAATTGCCTCTTCCCACCGCTTTCGGTCGGCATTTCCAACTTTAGCGGACGTCACGAAGAGGAGCTTGCCGAGGTCATGGAAGTTCTTCTTGGCAGTTCCAGCGTCGTCGGAAATCTTCTTCAGTGTTGGGGTGATTGAGGCAGCGAGCCCCTTGCCAGTGCCTTCCGGCGTCAGGCTTGCAGGCGCATAAGCATCGAGGCCGAAATCCTTTTTGCGCTGGCGGGCGATCAGTTCAGGCCAGCGTTTCTTGCCCAGCACAACTGCCAGCCCCTGAAAAAGCATACCCTCCTCTTGGGAGGCTAACTCATCGAGTGCCCTTTCGATGTCGGTTCTCAGGATAGCCATTAGTAGACCGCGCTGGGTACTGAAGGAATATGGGGAATATGCCATGGCTTGCTCAGCCATTCCACGTGTCCGGCATGCCACTACCATCCCCAGTGAGCTTTCTGCAGACTGTGAATTCAACTCATCTGACCGATCACTTCTGGCCGTTAGCTGCTCTCCGCCACGGACAGCTTTGGCTCGATAGCGGATACTTAGCGGTCAAAGAAGCGATACCAATTTTGATACCACTGATGGGGGATTGAGGGGGAGCGGAGGGGGGGAGGGGCCAATGAAATCAACCCTTTACCACCGCCAAATACCACTAAAAAACTGCATGGTGATGTTAGCGGTAGAAATCAAAGTGCTTGTCCTGCGGGAGTTCCAGAGGTGTATTTAGGCCCTCTTGTCTGTGTTGGGCCAGTTCTGGGCCAATTCGACTCGGGGCGGCAGCTTCTCCAGCTCCCTCCAGTCCGAGGAGGAGCTGATCCATTTCGCGTAGGTAGAG
>Ga0213827_1002087_pt1 | contig 10643 bp, 10 predicted proteins | sample MC6MC0898MG_FD_180669 | JGI IMG/M metagenome (GOLD analysis project Ga0213827, IMG submission 180669) | Enriched soil aggregate microbial communities from Iowa State University, Ames, United States - MC6-MC0898-MG | ecosystem: Environmental > Terrestrial > Soil > Unclassified | place: USA: Iowa...
AGGGTGACGAGGCGCTGACCGATCTGGCCAAACTGGCGCAGGCCTCCAGCGAAGACTTCGAAAGCGGCAACGACGATGACGAAGACGCGCTGGCCGAGATCGAGGAGTTCATCCGCGTGGCGGTGTTGCTCCTGCACGGCGACTGCGTCATGGCGGCGCGCCATCGGCAGCGCCTGAACTGAGATGGATATCCGGCAGCTGACCGGCATCTCCGCCGCCGAATACACGCGTCGCCGCCAGCAGTTGATGGAGATGGCCGGCGACGACGCGATCCTGGTGCTGCCGGCCGCCGCCGAGCGGGTGCGCAGCCTGGATACGCATTACCCGTTCCGGCAGGACTCCGATTTCTGGTACCTGAGCGGCTTCCCGGAACCGGAGGCCGTGCTGGTGCTGATCCCGGGCCGTCGCCATGGCGAGGTGATCCTGTTCTGCCGCGAGCGCGACGCCGACCGTGAAGCCTGGGATGGCGCGCGCGCCGGCCAGGAAGGGGCGGTCTCGCACTACGGCATGGACGATGCGTACCCGATCGACGATCTGGACGACATCCTGCCCGGCCTGCTGGAAGGGCGCTCGCGGGTGTACTACCACTTCGGCCGCGATGCCGAGTTCGATCTCAAGCTGATCGGCTGGGTCAACCGCGTGCGTTCGCAGGTGCGGCATGGCGCGCAGCCGCCGCATGAATTTCTGGAACTGGGCCACCTGCTGCACGAACAGCGGCTGTTCAAATCCACGGCGGAAATCGCCGTGATGCAGCGCGCTGCCGATATCAGCGTGCAGGCGCATCGCGCCGCGATGCACGCGGCGCGGCCGGGCATCCACGAGTACGAGCTGCAGGCCGACCTGGAGCGGGTGTTCCGCGCCAATGATGCGTGTGCGGCGTACAGCAGCATCGTCGGTGCCGGTGCCAACGGCTGCATCCTGCATTACCGCGACAACAACGCGCGCGCGCAGGACGGCGAGCTGGTCCTGATCGATGCCGGTGCCGAGTACCGCGGGTACGCCAGCGACATCACCCGTACCTTCCCGGTCAACGGCCGCTTCAGTGCCGAGCAGCGCGCGCTGCATGACCTGGTCGGCGCAGCGCAGGCCGCGGCACTGGCGCAGGCGCGCCCGGGCAATGCCTATGAGGCCGGTCATCTGGCTGCGGTGGAAACCCTGACCGAGGGGCTGCTGCGGCTGGGCCTGCTCAAGGGCACGCTGGAAGAAAACATCGCCGAAGCGCATTACCAGCGTTTCTATCGGCACAAGACCGGGCACTGGCTCGGCCTGGACGTGCACGACGTCGGCGATTACCGGTTGGCGGGCGATTCGCGGATGTTGGAGCCGGGCATGGTGTTCACCATCGAGCCGGGCCTGTATGTCTCACCGGACGACCGCAGCGTGGAAGCGCGCTGGCGCGGTATCGGCATTCGTACCGAAGATGATGTGCTGATCACCGAGGACGGCCATCAGGTGCTCACCGCTGCGTTGGCGCGCAGTGCCGATGAGATTGAAGACGAGATGGCCAAGCGCTGATCCGCTTCAGCGGCCGGCACTACCGCGATGTCGCGCAGGTACCGACCGTGGGTCGGTACCTGCATCGCCGCTCAGCTGGCGGCCGCGAACACCGGGCGGGTCAGGTTGTCGGCATCGCCTTCGGTGCACAGCACTTCATCCTCGATGCGCACGCCGCCGTACGGGCGGAAGAAGTCCACGCGGTCCCAGTTGATGCTGGCCCCGTGGCCGGCCTGCTTCACTTCGTCCAGCAGCATGTCGATGAAATACACGCCCGGTTCGATGGTGACCACCATGCCCGGCTCCAGCGCGCGGGTCATGCGCAGGTACGGGTGACCCTGCGGGCGCTCGATTCGGCCACCGCGGTCGCTGGCCGCGAAACCCGCCACGTCGTGCACCTGCAGGCCGATCAGATGGCCCAGGCCGTGCGGGAAGAAGGCCGCGCTCACGCCGGTGGCCAACGCTGCTTCCGGCGAGACGTTGAGCACCCCGAAGTCCTTGAGGATGCCCATCAGCGACAGGTGCGCATCGATGTGCAGCTGCTTGTAATCCACCCCGGCGCGTACGCCCGCGCCCATCGTCTGCTGGGCCGCGTCCACCGCGTCGATGAGGGCCTGGAATTCGTCGTGGCCGCTGGCCGCATAGGTGCGGGTGATGTCACTGGCGTACCCGTAGGCACTGGCGCCGGCGTCGATCAGGAAGCTGCGCAGCGGGGTCGGCGCGCTGCGGCCCAGGTCGGTGTAGTGCAGCACTGCGGCATGCTCGTTGAGGCCGATGATGTTGCCGTACGGCAGCTCATTGGCATCCTGGCCGACCGCCCGGCAGTAGGCCATGTGGATCTCGAATTCGCTGGCGCCGGCGCGGAAGGCCGCCTCGGCGGCACGATGACCGCGCACGCCCAACCGCTGCGCTTCGCGCATCAAGGCGATTTCATAGGGGGTCTTGTAGCCGCGCTGCCAGTCCAGGTAATCGATGACCGGCGCCGGGCTGTTCGGCACGAACGCGCCCAGCGCGCTCTGCGGCTCGCCGAGAATCGCGCAGCGGGCCGCGTCCTTGGGCAGCAGTGCCAGCGCATCGTCGGGTTTGCGGATGATCTCGATATCGACATGCTCGACCCACCAGCCGTTCGGCGCATCCGGCACTACGTGCCAGTAGTCGAACGGCTGGTAGAAGATCACTTTTGGGCGCTGGCCCGGGGTGTACACCAGCCAGCTGTTGGGCAGCTTGGTCAGCGGCAGCCACGCCTTGAAGTTCGGATTCACCGCGTACGGGTAGTCGCGATCATCGAAGGCCTGGTAATGCTGGGTGCCGCTGGGAATCACCAGATGATCGAAGCCGCCACGCGCGAGCGCTTCGTCGGCGCGCTGGCGCATGACGCTGGCGTGGTGGGAATACAGGGCGCCGAGGTCTGGCTGGTTCATGGCATGAAGCTCGCTGGCAGTGCGGAATGCAGCCTTGGATTCTGCCGCAATCCGCCCGCGGGCGCTGTGCCGGAACCGGCGCTCAGACTGCCGAAGTTTCCTCGGCGATCCAGTGGCGCAGCTGTTCGCGTGCGTCGCGTGCCAGGGTCAGGAAGCGGAAACCCACCCAGGCCTGGCCCGGCGCATGGGTCTGCTCGCTCCACAGCAGGTGCACGCCCACGTCGATCCGCAGTGGCTCTCCCTGCGGGCCGGGAATGGCGAAGTGCAGCTGGTACAGCGCGTCCTCGTGCATCGGCACCGAGGCCAGCATCAACATCCCGGTTTCGGAGACATTGCCGAGCCGGCCGATCACGGTCTCGGCCATCAGGTCGGTGACGGGCACCAGCTCGGTCACCTGGCGGCGCGGTGCGCGGCGGGTATCGGGCGTGGTCATCCAGCGTTCTCCACGGGGCTGCCGGCCAGCGAGCGCAATGTGCGCAGGGTGGCCTGCCAGGCGCGGTCGATCAGCCGGCCCTTGTCTTCGGTGACGATCCGCACCTGGCCGTGTGCCATCAGCCGGGCCAGTGCGTCCAGCGAATGCTCGCCAACCTTCTGCCCGCGCTGATTGACGAACAGGGCGTTGTCGGTGATCAGGCTGTACCACGAGAGCCGCTGGCGGCGGACGTCGCCCTGCTGGTTGGTGGTGAACTCGAACCAGGTACCGAACGGCAGTGTGCGCAACTGGCGGTAACAATCGTCTTCTGCGGTGCTGCGCGCGAGCGGGGCGACCTTGCGCGGGTCGCCGGCGTCGGCCTGTTCGCCCAGCCGGGTGCGCGCGCGCAGGCGCGCGGTGAGTTCGGTGCGCGAGCTGCTGTCGTCCTCGCCGCCCGGCGTGGACAGGCGACGCGCGATCGCGGCCGCTTCATCCTGGTGATAGCCGACCTGCAGCAGGGCGGCCTCGACCTCGTTGCCCAGCGCGTCATCGCGCGCGCCTGCGCCCGGGGCCAGGCAGGTGACCTCGGCGATCCGGGTGGTTTCCTGCTGGCGCTGCTGCCACTGCGGCGAGGTTTCGCCGTTGCGCAGCAGGGTCAAGGTCAGCACATCCGACCACGCCTGCTTGAGCAGCGCCTGCACGAAGCGCGGGGGCGCGGCCTGCGTGCACAGCTGCTCGATGCTGGCACTGGCCTGCTGTTTGGCCGCCTCCAGTCGCTCCTTGCCGCGGGCGGCCTCCACGTGCCGGCGCTCGGCGAGCTCGGCCTTGTGGGCCAGCGCGCGAAAGTGTTGCTGGATCTCTTCGTTGGCAGTGTCGAAGACCGCCACATCGCCGTCATAGTCGTTCACCACCTGATCGACCGCGTGGCCGAGCTTCTGCACCAGCAGCGGGTCCACATCCTCCTCGCCCAGCCAGTTGGCACCGGCCTCGGCCACGGCGTTGAGCAGTTCCCGCGCCGGGTGCTGGTCGCGCACGAAGAAGGCCGGATCGGTCAGGGCCGCGCGGGCGACCGGTACCTGCAGGCGGGTCAGCAGGTCGGCGGCCACGGCCTCGGGCCGCACCTCGCGCTGGATCTGCCCGTACAGCATGTCGAGCAGGTCGAAGGTGTCGCTGTCCTTGACGGTCAGGGCCGCGTGCGCGCCATGGTCGGCGCGGACCTGGGCGAGCAGGGCGTTGTGCAGGTCGGCCATGCTGCGGCGGCCGCCGCCGGGGGGAATGGCCTGGCTCTGCAGGCGCGCCAGCGTGGCATGCACCGCTTCGGCGGGAACCGCCAATGTCGGGGGGGCGTCCGGGGCGAGAAACGCGTTGTCGGCGGCGGGCGTGGGCGCCCCGGTCGTCGCGGCGACAGCCTGAGCGGCCATGGCATCGCCGCCCGGCACGGTGCCCGCGGCGTGCGCCTGGCGGGCGGCACCGAGCATCTGGTGCAGGGCTGACATCGCCGGTGCGCCGAGATCGGTCGCCGCAGGCGGGGCACTGGTGGCTGGCGCCGATGCAGACGCGGCGGCTGCTGGACCTGGCGCTGCTGCGTCGCCGTTGGACATGCCATGGGCCGGCCCCGCGGCCGGCGGCGCCATTGCCGCCTGGGTCATCGCGGCCCAGCCCGCGCTGGGGGCGCTGCCGTTCCAGGCGGTCAAGGGCCGCGCGGCAGCGGCGCCGCCGCGCGCGCCAGGCAGGCCGCGCTCGGGCCCGGTGATGATCCGGCGGGTGGTGGCCGAGCGCGCCAGGTACGGGGTGTAGACCAGCCCGGGCAGCACGCCTTCGTGCGCGAGCAGGATGTTGGCGCGCTCCAGCAGTTCGCCCAGCCGCTCCAGCAGTTGGCGGTCGAACACGCGGTACAGCGCCAGCTGTGTTTCCAGCCCGAGCGCGAACTGCTCGCCCAGCTCGCGCACGATCCGGCACAAGGCCTGCGGGCCGAACGGCAGGTCATCGACATCGAAGGCCGGGCCGGCGGCAAGCACGCCGAAGCGCTGGCCCAACAGCTGCAGGGCGGTGGCCGAGCGCTGGGCCTCGCGGCGGATGATGTCCACCAGCACGATGTCGCGGTCCACGTCGGTGTCGTTGACCAGGGTCAGCGCGGTCGCCGACACGGACACCTCGGTTGGCACGATGCGCTGGGTATGGCGCGGCCCGCGCAGGGTGGCCAGGCGGTCACCGAGGGCGTCCAGGAAGCGCGGGCCGAACTGCGCGTTGACCTCGTGCAGCTGGCGGGCCTGGGCGAAGATGTCGGCCTGGATCTGGCTGTTGCGCGCGCGCTCGGCGTCGCGGAACAGCTCGCGCTCCAGTTCCACGATAGTCAGTCTGAGCGGTGTGGTGAGGGTCTGTACCGCCAGCGCGTGCAACGCGGCCAGCAGGCGGCGCACGCGCGGTGGTGCGGCCACGTCCGCAAAGCGCGTCATGTCGGGCTGGGACGACGAAAGTGCGGGCGCAGACATCCGATGTGCTTCCAGCTCCCCTGAGAACAGGGAATCTAACGGTTTCGCCGGATGCCTGCCATAACGGCCCGTCGGGAGGTCTGGCGCCGGCCAGCGGCCGGCACTACCGGGGCGTGTGGGGAGCCGGCCAGCGCGTGGGGAGCCGGCCGGCGGCCGGCACTACAGGGGGGCGTCGTGCCTTCAGGGCAGGAACAGCTCGACGACATCGTTGGTGAAGCGCCGGCCCAGTTCGGTCGGGGTGGCGCGATCGCCGCTGACGGTCATCCAGCCGTTGGCCACGGCCACGCCCAGCGGCGCGGCGATCTGCGCGCGGTCCAGGCCGGTGCGCGATTCGAAATCCTTCAGCCCGAAACCCTCGTGCAGGCGCAGCAGGTTGAGCATGTACTCGAACGGCAGGCGTTCGGCGCTGATCACATCGTCGCCACCGATCGAGGCCAGGGTGCCGGCAGTGTCCATGAAGGTCTGCGGATGCTTGTGCTTCCAGCGGCGCAGCACGTGCTGTTCGGCACCGCTGCTGATCTTGCCGTGCGCACCGGCGCCGATGCCCAGGTAATCGCCGAAGCGCCAGTAATTGAGGTTGTGCTGGCTCTGCCGGCCCGGCTTGGCGTAGGCGCTGACTTCGTACTGTGCGTAGCCGGCCTCGGCCAGCAGGCGCTGGCAGTGCTCCTGGATGTCCCACGCTGAATCTTCGTCGGGAATCCCCTGCGGCGGCCGCGCGAAGAACACGGTGTTCGGCTCCAGCGTGAGCTGGTAATGCGACAGGTGAGTGGGCTGCAGCGCGAAGGCGCGCTCCAGATCATGCTCGGCCTGGGCCAGCGTCTGCTGCGGCAGCGCGTACATCAGGTCGATGTTGAAGTTGTCGTAGCCGGCGTCCTGCGCCAGTTTCACTGCGCGCTCGGCCTCGCCACTGTCGTGGATGCGGCCCAGGCGCTTGAGCGCCTCGTCGTTGAACGTCTGGATCCCGAAGCTGATCCGGTTCACCCCGGCGGCGCGGTAACGATCGAAACGGCCATGCTCGGCGGTGCCCGGGTTGGTCTCCAGGGTCACTTCCAGGTTCGGCGCGAAGCGCAGCCGGGCCGAGGCGGCCTGCAGGAAGCGGTCGATCGCTTCGGGCGGGAACAGGCTCGGCGTCCCGCCACCGAAGAACACGCTGCTCACCACCCGTCCCCAGACCAGCGGCAGATCCTGGTCCAGGTCGCGGATCAGTGCGTCGATGTAGGCATCGAACGGAAGTTCGCCCTTGGCCGCGTGCGAGTTGAAATCGCAGTACGGGCATTTGCGCACGCACCACGGCAGATGCACGTACAGCGCCAGCGGCGGCGTCACCAGCCGCGGGGCGTGATCGTGATCGCCGGCGCAGGCTTCGCCGGGCAGGTGGGAGCAGTGGTCGTGTGACATCAGAGCAGGGCGGGCAGTTTCTGCTTGAGCAGCTGCAGGGCCTTGGCGCGGTGGCTCATCGCGTTCTTCAGGTCCGGCGCCATTTCGGCCGCGGTCTGGGCCAGCACCGGGTCCAGGAACAGCGGGTTGTAGCCGAAGCCGTGGCTGCCACGCAGTTCGTCGAGGATCACGCCTTCCCAGCTGCCTTCGCAGATCAGCGGCTGCGGATCATCGGCATGGCGCAGCAGCACGATCACGGCATAGAAGCGGGCCGTGCGGCGTTCGGCCGGCACCTCGCGCATCGCCTCGAGCAGTTTGGCGTTGTTGGCCGCATCGTTGGTCGGGCTGCCGGCATAGCGCGCGCTGTACAGGCCGGGCGCGCCGTCGAGCGCGTCCACGATCAGGCCGGAGTCGTCGGCCAGCGCCGGCAGGCCGGTGCTCTGGCAGGCGTGGCGTGCCTTGATCAGCGCGTTCTCGACGAACGTCAGGCCGGTTTCCGGCACGTCGCTGACGCCCAGTTCACCCTGCGCCACGATCTCCAGCGGCAGGCCGCCGAGCATGGCCTGCAGTTCCTTCAGTTTGCCGGCGTTGCCGCTGGCCAGTACCAGTTTCATTGCTTGGGCTCCAGCAGGTCCCACGTGTTGCCGTACAGATCGCGGAACACCGCGACCGTCGCGTAGACCTCTTCGCGTGGGGTTTCGAGGAAGACCACGCCACGCGCGGTCATTGCCGCGTGGTCGCGCCAGAAATCATCGGTGTTCAGGAAGAAACCGACCCGGCCGCCGGTCTGGTTGCCGATCCGCGCGCGCTGTTCGTCATTGCTGGCGCGTGCCAGCAGCAGGGCGGCCGCGTTGCCGTCGGCCGGACCGACCACCACCCAGCGCTTGTCGCCCTGGTCGATGTCCTGGAGCAGGCTGAAGCCCAGCGCGCCGGTGTACCAGGCGATCGCCTCGTCGTAGTCGGCCACCACCAGGGTGGTCAGGGCGATGCGACGGTTCATGCCTGGGCCAGGGCCGCCTGCTGGGCGGCGAACAGATCCTTGATGCCCTTTTCAGCAAGCACCAGCAGCGCATCCAGCTCATCGCGGCGGAAGGCATGGCCTTCGGCGGTGCCCTGCAGTTCGATGAAGCCGCCGCCGTCGTTCATCACGACGTTCATGTCGGTATCGCAATCGCTGTCTTCGGCGTAGTCCAGGTCCAGCACCGGGGTGCCGCGGTACACGCCCACCGACACCGCCGCCACCGCGCCGAAGATCGGGTTGCGCTTGATGTCGCCGCGCTTGATCAGGAAGTTCACTGCATCCACCAGGGCCACGTAGGCACCGGTGATGGCCGCGGTGCGGGTGCCGCCATCGGCCTGCAGCACGTCGCAATCGAGCGTGATGGTGCGCTCGCCGAGTGCGCCGCGGTCGATGCAGGCACGCAGGGTACGGCCGATCAGGCGCTGGATCTCCAGCGTGCGGCCACCCTGCTTGCCGCGGGCGGCTTCGCGGTCGTTACGGGTGTGGGTCGAACGCGGCAGCATGCCGTACTCGGCGGTCACCCAGCCTTCACCCTTGCCACGCAGGAAGCCGGGCACGCGGTTTTCCACGCTGGCCGTGCACAGCACGCGGGTCTGCCCGAAGCTGACCAGGACCGAGCCCTCGGCGTGACGGGTGAAGGCGCGCTCGATGCGCACTTCGCGCAGCTGGTCGGCCTGGCGGCCGCTGGGACGGGAATCAGTCATGCTCAAGTTCCGGTAAGACGGGGGATGCGGGGCCACGCCCGGGCCGGAGACCGGCGGGCGAGGAGGCTCTAAGGAGACCGCTAGGGTACCATTTGCACTTTGAGAGCACCGGAAACCCGCATGATTCGAAGCATGACCGCCTACGCCAACGGCGAGCGCGCCACCCGCTGGGGGACGCTGGCCTGTGAGCTGCGCTCGGTCAACCACCGGTTCCTGGAGGTCGGCGTGCGCCTGCCTGAAGAACTGCGTGCGTTGGAGCCGCAACTGCGCGAGCGCGTCGCTTCGCGCTGCAGCCGCGGCAAGATCGATCTGGTCATGCGCCTGCGTGCGCCGGACGTCACCGGTGCCCTGGTGGTCAACGATGCGCTGCTGGGCCAGCTCGGTGAGCTGGCCACCCGGTTGTCCTCCGGCTTCCCCAGCCTGCAGGTGAGCTTTACCGAACTGCTGCAGATGCCGGGCGTGATGCAGGGCGAGGCAGTGGATGCCGCCGCGCTGCATGCCGAGGCCCTGGCCCTGCTGGATACCGCCCTGGATGGCTTCGTGGCCGCGCGCGAGCGTGAAGGCGACAAGCTGGCCACCGCGATCCAGGAGCGCGTGGACAGCATCGAGCGCATCGCCGCGGAGGTCACCACGCTGATTCCGCTGATCCGTGAAGGCCAGCGCACCAAGCTGTCGGCCCGCCTGGCCGATCTGCCGCACCCGGTCGATCCCGGCCGTGCCGAGCAGGAGCTGGTGATGTGGCTGCAGAAGCTGGACGTGGATGAGGAACTGGACCGCCTGGGCAGCCACATTTCCGAGATCCGCCGGGTCTTCAAGCAGCGCGAGCCGGTCGGCCGCCGCCTGGATTTCCTGCTGCAGGAATTCAACCGCGAGGCCAACACGCTGGGCTCCAAGTCGGTGGACAGCCGTACCTCCAATGCCGCCGTCGAGCTGAAGGTGCTCATCGACCAGATCCGCGAACAGGTGCAGAACATCGAATGAGCAGCCAGACCCCTCCGGCCGCCGAGCCCGCGCGCGGCACCCTGTACATCGTGGCCGCGCCCTCCGGGGCCGGCAAGAGCAGCATCGTCAACGCCACCCTGGCCCGTGACCCGCAGATCGCGCTGTCGATCTCGTTCACCTCGCGCGCTACCCGCCCGGGTGAGATCAACGGCGAGCACTACCACTTCGTCAGCGCCGCCGAGTTCGAAAAGATGATCGCCGCCGGTGACTTCTTCGAGCATGCCTGGGTGCATGGCGACTGGAAGGGCACCGCGCGGCAGTCGGTCGAGCCGCAGCTGGCGGCTGGCCAGGACGTGCTGCTGGAGATCGACTGGCAGGGCGCCCAGCAGGTCCGCCAGCTGGTGCCGGGGACGGTCACCGTGTTCATCCTGCCGCCCTCCAGGCAGGCGCTGCAGGACCGGATGCGCAAGCGCGGGCAGGACAGCGAGGCGGTGATCGCCCAGCGCCTGGCCGCCGCGCGTGAAGAGATGCTGCACTTCAACGACTTCGACTACGTGATCGTCAACGAGGTCTTCGAGACCGCGGTGGACGAGCTGTGCGCGATCTTCACGGCCAGCCGCCTGCGCCGGGAGGCCCAGAAGGTCCGCCACGCGGGCCTCATCCAGGCCTTGCTGACCCAGGACCCGGCCACAACTGACTGATTCTCAACGGGGTGCTAGCCGGTTGGCTTGATTTTGTCCAGCCCCGGCCGGTACAATCCGTCCCCTTTCCCTCATTCGA
>Ga0213827_1002091_pt1 | contig 10627 bp, 12 predicted proteins | sample MC6MC0898MG_FD_180669 | JGI IMG/M metagenome (GOLD analysis project Ga0213827, IMG submission 180669) | Enriched soil aggregate microbial communities from Iowa State University, Ames, United States - MC6-MC0898-MG | ecosystem: Environmental > Terrestrial > Soil > Unclassified | place: USA: Iowa...
GCCCACGCGGTCAGCCGCATCAGCACCGGGCTGCCGCGTTCGGGCTGAGCCGCCCAATGCGGATCGGCGGCGGTCACCGCGCGAGCCCTCGCGTCAGACGGCGCCATAGCAGGGCCGGCGAGCGGGCCAGCATGCCGAAGAACAGGCGCGCATGCATGCGGCTGATCAGCAGGTTGTCTTGCAGGCCCTTGAAGTGCGAGACGCCGCCTTCGGGATAGACCACGCGCGTGGGCAGCCACGCCATGGGAACGCCACGCCAATGCAGGCGCACCAGAATGGCGATGTCGAAATCCATGCGGCGGCCCACATGCGTGCCGTTGATGACGGGCAGCACTGCCGTCAGCGGGTACACACGAAAGCCGCACATGGCGTCGGGAATATCCAGCGACAAGGTGTTGATCCACACCCACACGCGCGTGAGCCAGCGGCCGTAAAGGCGGCTGCGCGGCACGTCATCGCCGTAGACGGGCGCGCCGCAGATAACGGCTTGCGGCTGCGCTAGGGACGCGCGGGCGAAAGCGGCGGCATCCGGCAGCGCGTGCTGGCCATCGGCGTCCACTTGCAAGGCGTGGGTGTATCCCAGTGCGGCGGCGGCCCGCAGGCCGTCTTGCACGGCAGCGCCCTTGCCGCCGTTTGCGGCGCGGCGGACCAGATGCGTATGCGGCAACGCGCCCAGTGCGTCCAGCGCCGCGGCGCAGCCGGGTTCAGAGCCATCGTCCACCAGCACGCAGGGCAAGCCCTGCGCGGCCAGTTGTGCGTGCACGGCCGCGACGGTGGCGCCGTGGTTGTAGACGGGGATGACGGCGCAGAGCTTATACGCCGTCATGGCCTTCCGCCTGAAGGATGCGGCCTGACGAGCAAGGCGCGTCGTCCACCGTGCACGTGAAGTACAGCTTCTGTTTGGCCTCGTCCCAGCGCAGGGCCAACTGCGCTATGTCGCCAGGGCGCAGCAGGCGTTGGAACTTCAACGCTTCCATGCCGCCGAAGCGCAAGCCGGGGCACAGGCCGCGCTGGGCCAGCGACATCGCCCAACTGATCTGCGCCACCCCCGGCACGACCGGCACCGACGGGAAATGCCCGCTGAAGTGCGCCAGGTCGTAGGGGATGTCCAACGTGTAGCGGCGTTCGTTGTCGGGCTGGCCGGGCAGTTCCACGGCCATCGGCTCCACGGGGCGGGGGCCGGCGGCAATGTCAAAAACGGACTGCGGCAGCTTGCCTTGCGCGTTGGCGGGCAGGTGCCGGAAGAAGCGCCAGGTGCGCGCAATGGCGAGCGATTCGAAGCCCGCGGCCAGATGTGCGCGCAAGGCATCCACCACCGCTTTGCGGCCCTGGTTGCGCAAGGCATGCAGGCCCGCGGCGGACAGGGCGATCAGGCCGGTCAAGCGCGTGTTGCCGGGTTGGCCAGATTGCCCGGGCTGCCCCAGCCGCGCGTCGGCCACATAAGCATGGCGCATCAGCGCTTGCTCCAGCATGGGCAGCGAGATGCGCTTTTCCTCAATCTTCACGATGCGGTCCAGGCGGCCCAGCAATTGGAAGCCGCCGGTCGTGAGCTGGGCGCCGTCGGACGTTTGCGCATCGGCCGCATGCACCCAGGGCGACTGCACGCACAACGCGCCGTCTGCATTCAGGCTGACGACCGCGCCGGGCAAGGGCTGCCAATCGGCCGAACCGGTGCGCCACGCCACCGCGCCGGTTTCGGAGCTGCCGTAGATTTCGGTGGGGCGCAGCCCTAAGCCGCGTTCGATATCGTCAGACACCTCGGGTGGCAGCGCGCCGCCTGATGAATGGATGCGGGTCAAGCGGCCGCGCAGCTGCGCCCAGTCCAGACGCTGCCCCAGCCGGCGCAACAAGGCGGGGCTGGCGATCCAGGTGAAGGACGGGTAACGCAGGCTGGCCTGTTGCAGCTCTTCGGGATAGAGCCGTTGGCGGCGGTCGATCTGGCGGCCTGAACACAAGGGCCACAGCACGCGAAATGGCAGGCCGTACATGTGTTGGGCGGATACGCTGCCCAGCACGGGCGCGCTGGAGTCCGGCCATTGCTGTTGCAAGGCCTGAACCTCGGCTGCGAGTTGCCGCCACTGTTTGCTCAAGGGTTTGGGCGTGCCGCTGGACCCGGATGTGCACAGCACAAGCGTCACGGACGGGTCCAGCGCGGCGGGGGGCAAGGCGGCGTGGTCTTGCAGGCTGTCCAAGCGCCATTGCCGGGTGGCGGGCAAGGGCAGGTCGGTATCGGTCAGCCAGGCGTCGACGTCCGCATCCAGCGCGGCGCAGGTTTGCGCCTGCGCATCGCCGGGAAGCACGGCGACGACGCCCGCCCGCCAGCACGCGAACAGGGCGATGGCCAGTGCGGCGGCGTCGTCGAACCAGAGGGCGGAACGGCGAAGGCCACGCGCCTGCAACGCGCCGGCGGCGAGCAGGCTCGCGTGCGCGAAGGCTGCGCGCGTCAATAGCGGCTGGTCAGCGACCGGGGCGGCAGCATCGTCGGCGTTATCGGCGTCCGACGCCGGCAGCAACAGGTGGGAAAGCGGTGTCCAGCGCATGATCAAACCGCCCGCGCGGCTGCGGGGCGCAGCAGCCATTCGCCCACAACAAGCAGGCCCATCAGGCCGTAGCTGGCCGCGCCGTTATAGGCGGCCCACCAGCTCCACGGCGCCCACGCCGCCAAACCCGCTGCGATGCCGCCGTTCACCGCGAAGAACACGCACCATGCGCGCGTGACGTTGCGGGTATAGCGCACGCCTTCGGGCGGCAGATCGGGGGGGCGCAGACGCGCCAATTGTTCGACCACCGGGCGGCCAACGCGCAGGCTGATGCCGAAGACGGCAAGCATCATGGCGTTGACCAGCACCGGGTACCAGCGCAGCCACGCCTGCGAATTCGAGACCGCCAGGATCAGGCAGAACGCCACCGCCACGGCGGGCAGCAAGCGTCCACCGGGCTGGGCGCTGCGCGCCGTGAACCCGCGCGCGAGCCATAACAGGGCGAGCGGCAGCGCCAGCCACGCCGGGCTGACGCGTCCCAGCGTGGCGTACACCACAAAGGGATACGCCACGCCGGCAACGGCCAACGCGGCCGCGGCCCCGCGCCTCATGCGTCGGGCGCCTGCTTTTGCCACATGGCCTGGACGACGTCCTCAACGGTGCGCACCGTGCGGAAGTCGTTGGCGTCCAGCTTGCGGCCGGTCTGGCGGCGCACGTGGTCGATCAGGTCGATGGCGTCGATGCTGTCGATCTCAAGGTCCGTATAAAGATTGGCCTCGGGCGTGACGCGTTCCGGTTCGATTTCAAAGAGTTCGACCAGCGCATCGCGCAACGTGTTGAAGATGTCCTCGCGGGTATGCATCGTGGACTCCGTATGCGTTAATCGCGCCGTTGCGCGGTGACAAAGGCCGCAAGGCTATTGATGCTGGTGAAGTGTTCGCGCATGTTGCGCGTTTCGGGGTCGATGGTGATGCTGTAGCGCTTTTGCAGCGCCAGGCCCAGTTCCAGGGCATCTACCGAATCCAGGCCCAAGCCATCACCAAAGAGCGGGGCGTCGGACGCGATATCGTCGGGGGTGATGTCTTCCAGCCCCAGCGATTCGATGACGAGCGTTTTCAGCTCAAGTTCCAATTCATTCATCCCGCTTAGACTCCGCTGCCACCGTCAGGGGTGGCGTGTTCGTTCATGAGAGCGCCGGCCGGCGCGGTGCGCGCCAGTTCGGCTTCGAAATAGGCATGCAGCCAGGCATTCATCTTGCGTCCCGCCGCCGGCAGCGGGTGCGCGCTGCTCCAGACGGCCGGATCAATATCTTCGCCAACCTGAATCACGTAACGCATCCGGCGCGCCGGAATGCGGTACCAGGGCTCGCCTTTGGTCAGGCTGCGCGGATTCATCTGGATGACGACGGGCGTGACGACCCGCGCGCCGCGCAGCGCAATGGCGCAGGCGCCACGGTGAAACTGGGGCAGGGCGTCCGGCGGCGTGCGCGTGCCTTCGGGAAAGACGATCAGCGTTTCGCCGTTGCGCAGCACGTCAGCGGCACGGTCGAACATGTCGAAGCTCTCATCGTTGGTGATGTAGCCGGCGTTGGCGACGGGGCCGCGCGTGAAGGGGTTGGTGGCCAGCCCGTGCTTGACGATGCAATTGGCGTTCTTGACGTGGCCCACCAGGAACACGACATCAAGCAGCGACGGGTGGTTCGCCAGAATCATCTGGCCCGGCTTGCCCAGGCGTTCCGCGCCCTTGAACTCCACCGTCAGGATGCCCACGCGGACCATGAAGCGGATAAACAGCCGGAACGTGCCGTTCAGCGCCCAGCGGGCGCGGCGCTGGCGGTCCAGCTTGTCGCCCGGCAAGAGCCGCTGCGGCGGAAAGACCAGCACGCGCAGCAGCACGCCGCCCAGGCCGAACATCGTGAACGCCATGCCGGTGGCGACCAGGCGCCAAAGCCAGAAATCCTGGCGGGGTTGCGTGGTGCTAGTCATGCAGTACGGGTCCAGGTCCAGCAGCGGGCGTCATTCGCGTGCCGCCACGAGGGCGTGCGTAGCGTCAGGTGGCGCAGCAGATTCAAGGGGTTGGGCCAGGCGGGGGCCGTTGCATTGGCCGACGGGTCAGCCGTGGTACTGGCGGATGCCGCCAGCGTCCAGTCTGTGCCCGGACGCAGGTGAAACGCCGCGGCGTAGGTATAAGGCACGTCGTCGATCCAGGGGGCGTAGGGCGCGGGCGGGCGTTCTTCGGCCAGCACCACGAGCACGTCTTCATGCCCCTCGCCAAACAGCATGGCGGCTTCCAGGAAGGCGTGCTCCAGCCCGTCGTCTTCCACGGAAAGCGCGATGGATTCGGTGGTTTCGCGGCGTATGATCGACCACTGCGCGGCAATGGCGTTGTGCACCGACAAGCCGAACGCCGTGGGCGACAGCGGTTCATCGGCCGCCAGCGTTTGCAGCAAACCGAAATTGCGCGTGGTTTCCCCATGGCGCGAGGCGAACACCAGCGGCATGGGGGGGCGTTCTGCGGCTAACGGCCAGGCGCACTCGAACACCGCGCGGGCCAGCGGGCTGAGCCGGCGGCGCTGCATGGGCGGCAGAAAGTCGAGGCGGGGCGCGCGTTGTTCACCAAGGGGGCAGTAAGGATGTTCGGCCCACTGTAACCAGTCAGCGGGGGAGTCAATTCCTTGCGCCCAACCTTGCCATTGCGCGATTGAGAACGTCAACATAGCGCGCGATTCTACTATGGCCGCGCGCCTGGATTTTGTTTTTGATGGTTACGTAGTATTCCGTACCACCAGCGGGTGCGGGATTTCTATCCAATAATTAGTTACTTATTCCCGTGGAAGTTCAGGAACTATTCATGTATTGGGCGGACCAAAGCGCCGCCGCTCACTATCAAGTGAACGATCTGTCGCCCGAGGACGCCCGGAGGCCCCCCCGCGTCACGTCCCGGGCAATCGCAGACTGGCAGGTCAGCCGCGTGCTGCTGCACGCCGTCCGGCAATCCCATTCCGTATCCGGTGTGACGTCTCTTAGCCACAGTCATGGCCATGCCCTGTGTGGCCGGGCGCCTGCGGGCTGGGCGCTGGGGGTGGATCTGGAACGTCTGCGCCCGCGCGACTTTCTCCGGTTAGCGGACTGGGTGTGTTCCCCGCAAGAGGCCGCAGCGCTGTCCGCGCTGACGGGCAAGGCGCAAGCGGAACGGTTCTATCTGCTGTGGACATTGAAAGAAGCGTTCATCAAGGCTGCCGGGCTGGACTTTCCGGCGGACATGGCCGCGGTGGGCCTGGAAACGGACCCGCAAGGCCGGCTGCGGCTGCGGGGGCCGGCAGGCGCGTGGCGCGCGTGCAGCTGGCGGGTGGGAACGGAATGGATGGCGTCGGCGGTGTGGCGGGCGCCAGATGGTGACGCGACGTTTCCGCCGTGGCGTCCGGTGGCCGATTGCAGCTTGCCCGCGCTGACACAACTGGGCATCTGGTCTTCCTGAAAGTAGGGATTTGAGCCTGCGCGACGGGCGTTTTGCGGCCAGCCGTTAAAGATGTATTATGAATATATGTTTAAAAGCGAGCACGATCGCAATCCAAGGAGCAGCAGATGTTGAGCCCCCAAATCCGCGCGCTGGTCAAAGCCACGGCCCCCGTACTCAAGACCCATGGCGTGGCGCTGACCCGCCATTTCTATGCGCGCATGTTCGAGCACAACCCCGAGCTCAAGCACATCTTCAATCAGGGCCATCAGGCCGGCGGCCAACAACAGCACGCGCTGGCGGGCGCGGTCACGGCCTATGCGGAACATATTGACGATCCCTCAGTGCTGATGCCGGTGGTGACGCGGATCGTGCACAAGCACGTCAGCCTGGGCATCCGGCCCGAGCATTACGCCATCGTGGGCAAGCATTTGCTGGCGTCCATCCGCGAAGTGCTGGGCGAGGCCGCCACCGACGAACTGGTGGACGCCTGGGCCGCCGCGTATGGGCAGTTGGCCGATCTGCTGATCGCCGAAGAGGCGCGGCTGTACGCCGAGTCGGCGAATAAACCGGGCGGCTGGACGGGGTGGCGCGCATTCCGCGTGGTGGGCAAGCAGCCCGAAAGCGCCGAGATCACGTCGTTCTACCTGGCCCCGGCCGATGGCGGCGCCGTGCCGGCTTATCAGCCCGGCCAGTATGTGTCCGTGCGCGTCTACGTGCCGGAACTGGGCTTGATGCAGCCGCGCCAATACAGCTTGTCGGACGCGCCGGGGCAAGACCGGCTGCGCATCTCGGTCAAGCGCGAAGCCGCGGGCGTGCAGACGCCGGCCGGGCGCGTGTCCAATGCGCTGCATGACCGCCTGGACGAGGGTGGCGTGCTGGACGTGGCGCCGCCGCAAGGGGATTTTTATCTGAAGCAAGACGGCGACGCGCCGGTGGTGCTGCTGAGTGGCGGCGTGGGGCTGACGCCGATGGTGTCGATGCTGAATCATCTGATCAAGACCAACGACGCGCGCCAGATCCGCTTTGTGCACGGCTGTCGCAACCGTTCGGTGCATGCCATGAAAGACCACGTCAACCGCATCGCCGCCGAACGCGGCAACGTGCAAAAGGCCGTGTTCTACGAGGAAATCGGCCACGACGACGAGCCGGGGCGCGACTACGATCACGCGGGCCGCGTGGACTTGCAAGCCATCCGCGACCACGCCATCGTGCCCGGCGCCGACTACTACCTGTGCGGCCCGGCGCCCTTCATGCAGGCGCAGCGCGCGGCCTTGCTGGAACTGGGGGTTGCCGCCGACCGCATTCACGCCGAGGCCTTCGGCACCGGAGGCGCGCCGGCCTGAGCGGTGTATCCTGGCGGGCTGATCGGCCTGACCCGAACGGCCCGCCTGGGCTGACCGCCACCCCGCCGCGCCCCTGCCACGCCTGCCATGCAACTGACCCGATTCACTGACTTCGGCCTGCGCGTCCTGATGTACCTGACGCAATGCCGCGACCGGCCCGCCGCCGTGACCATTCCCGAAATCGCGGAACGGTTCGCCGTGTCGCGCAATCACCTGGTCAAAGTCGTGCACTTCATGTCGCAACGGGGCTGGGTCAGCACGTCGCGCGGCAAGGGCGGGGGCATGAGCCTGGCGCGCCCGCCCTGCGATTACCGCGTGGGCGACCTGATCCGCGAACTGGAACAACAAGGGCCGCTGATCGATTGCCGCGAACCGCCCTGTGCGCTGGACGGCGCCTGCCGTCTGGCTGGCGTGCTGGCGCAGACCCTGAACGCCTTCTACGACGCGCTTAACGGCTACACGCTGGCCGATCTGGTGCGCGACCCAACCGCCGCCGCCATCATCAAGCTGCACCGCGCCGCCTGAGCCGGCACATGATGTTTTGTTATGGATGCTGCGGCGTTTGGCATTTGCCGGGCGGGCGGCGCGCGTTTCAGAATAGCGGCAACTTCCCGTTTTCTTGGATATAGGTATGCGCGTTTGCGTGATCGGTGCGGGCGTCGTCGGCGTGACGTCCGCCTATTTCCTGGCGCGCCAGGGGCACGACGTGGTGCTGGTGGACAGCCAGGCGCGTCCGGCCGAGGTGTCCAGCTACGCCAACGGCGGCCAGCTCAGCTATAGCTATGTGGCGCCGCTGGCCGGCCCCGGCGTGCTGCCCAGCGTGCCGGGCTGGCTGCTGCGCCACGATTCCCCGCTGCGGTTCCGGCCCCGGATGGATCTGCATCAGTGGCGCTGGTGCCTGCAATTTGCGCTGGCGTGCCGCGCATCGGTGGCCAAGGCGTCCACCGCGCAATTGCTGGGGCTGTCCTATCTCAGCCGCGACGTCATGCATACGCTGCTGGCGCAGGAAGACCTGGCGTTTGGCCATCTGAAAAACGGCAAGCTGATCGCGTATCGCAGCCCGGCCTTGCTCGACAAGGCGCGTGCGCTGGTGGCGTATCAGGCAGGGCATGGCGCCGAACAACAGGTGCTGGACGCCACACAAACGCTGGCCATGGAGCCGGCGCTGGCCGCCATGGGCAGCAAGCTGGCGGGCGCCATCTATACACCCAGCGAAGAAGCGGGCGACTGCCGCCAGTTCACCGAAGCCTTGTTCGACCGCCTGCAAGCCATGGGCAATGTGGAATGCGCCATGTCGAACCCGGTGTCGGGCTTGCAGCGCGAAGGCCGGCGCATTGTGGCCGTGAACACGCGCAACGGCGATATCGGCGCGGATGCCGTCGTGCTGGCCACCGGAATCGGCACGCGCCACTTGCTCAAGCCGCTGGGGCAGGACGTGCCGCTGTATCCGCTGAAGGGCTATAGCCTGAGCGTTCCCCTGGCTGATGACGAGACAGTCGCGCCGCGCATCAGCGTGACGGACTACGAACGCCGAATCGTTTACGCACGCGTGGGCGGCGTGCTGCGGATTGCGGCCATGGTGGATATCGGCAGCGCCAACGCCGACATCGACCCTGCGCGCGTGGCCTTGCTGAAAGAACAGGTGCTGGAAGCGTTCCCCTCGTTGGATTTGCGCCAGGCCATTCCCTGGGCGGGCCTGCGCCCGGCCACGCCCACCGGCAAGCCGCTGATCGGGCGTAGCAGCGCGGCAGACAACCTGTGGCTGAACGTTGGCCAGGGCGCGCTAGGCTTCACTTTGGCCTGCGGCAGCGCGGCGTTGTTGACGGCCCAGATGGCCGGCGTGGAACTGCCTTTGGACCCGGCTCCGTTCAGGCCTTGAGTCCCAGGGGTGAGTCCTGGGGGTGTCCATTTTGCGATAGTCCGTGCCATTTCATCGGGAGACGGGCTGAACGCCGCTCAATAGGATAGCGATCGTCCCCCGCGCCAACGTGCTGACGCACGTTGAACGCGGGCGGGTCCGATCCCCTTCCTGCGAGCGTACGCATCATGTCCTATTTGTTCCCCTTGTTCGCCATTCTGTTCTGGGCGGGCAATGTCATCGTGTCGAAGATGGCCGCCAGCGCCATCTCGCCCACCGCCATCACCTTCTATCGCCTGATCCTGGCGCTGTTTCTGATGGGCCTGTTCACGGCCCGGCCGGCCTGGCGCAACCGCAAGGTCATTCTGCGCCACTGGCCCAAGCTGGCGCTGTACGGCGCCCTGTCGTCGGCGGTGTTTCAGGCGCTGTCGTATCGCGCGGCCGAAACCACCACCGCGACCAACATGGCCATCCTGACGGCGCTGATTCCGTTGCTGAGCATGCTGCTTAGCGTCGTGATCCTGCGCGACCCGCTGACGCTGGGGATGGCGGCGGGCGGTGTGATGTCGTTTCTGGGGCTGCTGTACCTGGTGGGGCAGGGCGACATGCTCAGCGTGTTTCAGCACGGCATCCACGTGGGCGACGGCCTGATGCTGCTGGCCGCCTTGTCTTACGCGCTGTACGGCGTGCTGCTGCGTCATTGGAAGGTGCCGGTCCCGGCCTGGCAGTCCACGTTCGTGCAATCGATTTTTGCGCTGATCTACATGCTGCCGCTGTATCTGCGCGTGCCCGCGGCGCAAGCCGCGCTGGATGTGAACACGATTCCACTCATTCTCTACGCGGGCATTTTCTCGTCGGTGCTGCTGTCGTACCTGTGGATTGAAGGCGTGCACCGGCTTGGCCCCAACCGTTGCAGCATCTTCATCAACCTGCTGCCGCTGTTCACGGCGGTGGCGGCCTTCCTGATGCTGCGCGAGCAACTGCACGGCTATCACTTGCTGGGCGGCGCGGTGACCTTGGCGGGCGTGCTGTTGGCGCAGACGGTGCAACGTCCGTTGTTCGGCCGCACGCCAGCCGCGACGCTGGCCAGTGGAAAGGTGCAGGCGGTGCGATAGGCTCGTCCCATTCACGGGCGTTCAATACGGACGCCCGCCAGCCCGCCATAGTGGTGCTCTCTAGCGGGAGCACCCATGAGCATTTTTCAAAGAACCACCATCGCGCTCGCGCGCAGCCCCCTGATGGGCCGCACGATGCGGGCGATGGCAGCCCGGACGTCACTGGCGCGCCGCTTTGTGGGCGGGGCGGACGTCGATGCGGCCGTCCAGACCGCCTTGCGGCTGCGCGACGCGCATGGCATCCGCGCATCACTCTTCTACCTGGGTGAGTACGTGGCGGACGCGGTCGCGATTGAGCACAACGTGTCGCAAACCATCGATGCGTGCCGCGCATTGGGCGCGGCGGGCCTGGACGTGCATGTCTCCATCGAC
>Ga0213827_1002097_pt1 | contig 10604 bp, 8 predicted proteins | sample MC6MC0898MG_FD_180669 | JGI IMG/M metagenome (GOLD analysis project Ga0213827, IMG submission 180669) | Enriched soil aggregate microbial communities from Iowa State University, Ames, United States - MC6-MC0898-MG | ecosystem: Environmental > Terrestrial > Soil > Unclassified | place: USA: Iowa...
TCTGACCGTCCTCCAGCTGAAAGAAGGCCAAGCCGTCCACGACACTGACGAAAGCGTCACCGGCACTGATGCGTCCCAGTTCCAGTCGGTTACCGGCGTTGTCGATGTAGGTCCATAGCTCTCCGCCTTGTGGATGTGGAACGCGAGCTAACTCCACCTCATAGGGAATACTCCAGCCCATCCCGAATAGGCCTTCAGCACGCATGTCTTTGCTGTCGTAGCGCCGCGCCCATTGGATGCCCAGCAAACCTGGGAGGCTGAAATCGATGTCCTCCGGGCCCTCCTGCAGCTTGCTCCCCGTCGCAACGGCAACCGGATTCCCTACTGTGCATCCTTTGGTGCGCCCAAACCTTCGGGAGATGAGTATCCCCGCAATGATTCCCGTGAACATCGCAATCTTGCTCTTGCCATTGCGAATATCCCGTACTGTCGCTGTGCCTCCACCAATGCGCACATTCGGTGAGACGTTTTCATTCACATCAATCGTGGCATCACAGGTGGTCTTGTCACCTGAGCGCGCAGCAGGTTGACCTTGGATGAATACTTTGTCTGACCCTTGCGCGATATAGGTTTCGGGCATGGGCGGATGGCGGCTGCATGAGATCTGATCCTTGCTTTTGTCTTGCGCGCCAGCGTCCTTTGGTGTGGTGACGGGTGGCTGGAAGATATCGCGGATCGCCATGCCTAGTCCCACAAACGGGACTAGGTAGGGCACCGCTGCCATGGCCATGGAACCCACGTTCTCCAGAATTGAGGGTTCTACCTGCCCGCCATCGGCTGCTCCTCCGCCAGGTGGCCCAGTTATTCCAGCGGCCCGTGCAGCAGGCTTACTGTTGATGAATACCTTATCTGATCCGCTTTCGATCTTTCCGAAGGGCGTGGGTCCTTGCACGCTGTTACCTAGATTGTCGCAAAAACTGGAGATGGCATCGCCGATAGATTGGTTGTCATCAACGGAGAGAGTGCTCAACGCACCGATCGCCGCCCCCACGACAATACCGATGACGATACCTCCTGTGCCGGCAGTGGCGACAGTGCCGAAAACGGCAAAACTTATGGCGGTCGCTGCGGCTGCAGTGGCTGCGGCATAAATAGCGGCCTCGGCGACCGCGCTGATTATTTCAGCCCAGAGGGAGGGATGCAGTATTTCGTCGCCCATGCGGGCGGCGTGAACGATCTGCGCCATGGGTGGGTAACTCCAAGCGATGGGGAAGGTGTTGTTTTGCCCAGGCTAGGGCCTTAGTTGAATCGAAGCTTTTGCTTAATTGCGCGCCAGTGCTTGATGTCATCGGTGCTCAGTGGGCCTGGCTTGCTGTAATTGAGTACCAGTAGGCGATGCTGACTTGGAATCAGGCAGGCTACTTGGAGCTGGAAGTGAGTCCTGGCGCCCACCAGGAATTCAATGGCCATCTCGCGGGCTTCAACCGGATGATCATCAGCACCCAAATGCGCGATCTTTGCAGGCGTGATGATTATTGCCTTGGACTTTTCACGCAGTATTCGCAGTTGGTCTTCGACGGCGTCGTCCAACGTCTTGTCATTGGCGACGGGGCTACGAGCCATCACCAATGTGGTGTCTCGGGCACGAAAGCGCAGCATGTTCAGCGTCAGGTCTTCGGGTAGTTCCTCACCTAGGTCAAGGATCAGGTCGTGAGTCAGGTATTCAGTCATTGTGGGAGTCCTTTCAGGAACTAGTCAGGTGCCAGTACGTGTGATTCGCTACTCAAAGTGCCCATCCACATCGGCCTTGAGTGCACCGCTGTCGCGGCCATTCGCGGTGATAGCCGCGGCTCCGCCTTCAGGATTGAGGTCGAGCTTCGCAGCAGGTGTGTTGATCTGGCCGCTCTGCTGGCCAGTAAGGTTGAAGGTCTCGCAGCTGATGTTCAGCGTGCCATTGGCCTGCATCTCGATCAGGGTCTTGCCGCACTTGAGGCGCAGGGTGTTGCCTGCTTCGACTTCGTAGTCGCCCGCGATGAGGTCGTTCTTGCCGCCACCTACTTTCAAGGTGTCGTTGGCTTTTACGGCGCGCAGTCGGTTGCGGCCGATGGCGACCGATTCGTCCTGGCCAATCTGGTGTGTACGATCGACGCCCACGGAGAGGGACTGGTTGTTATTGACCAAGGTGTTCTGATCTTTCTGGGCGTGAACGAACACCTCCTCCTTGCCCAACTCATCCTCGAACCGCAGCTCGTTAAAGCCATCGCCCTTGTGGGTCTGGCTCTTGATGGTCATGCGCGTTTTGTGATCGGGCAGGTCGTAGGGCGGCAGTTGGTCACCGCAGTAGGTGCGCCCGGTGATCATCGGCTGGTCGGGGTCACCATTGACGTACTGGATGATCACGTCCTGGCCGATGCGCGGGATGGCCATCGAGCCCCAGCTGCCACCGGCCCAGCTTTGAGATACGCGCAGCCAGCAGGAACTGAACTCGTTGTTCTGGCTTTCGCGGTCCCAGGGGAAACTGACTTTTACCCGGCCCCATTCATCGCAATAGATCTCTTCGCCCGGTGGGCCGACGACGGTGGCCATGTGTGGGCCGTCGATTCGCGGTTTTTCCAATGGCGCAGGGCGCCATTCGGTCCGACCGGGGACCAGCACGGCGGTCTGCTCGTAGTGCGTGCTTGCATCGACGTCGGCGGCTTCTTCCTGCAGGCTGGTGAACTGGGTGCCTTTATGGATGACCGTGTTCACCCGCCAGTGCGCATTGAGGTCTTTACGCGGATGGCCGGTCAGGGTGAAGCTAAGACCAGGCTGTAGGCGCACGTCATCGCCCTGGACCTCGGCAATACGTACATCATGGCGCAGCGCTGTGATGCGGTTTTCAGTGAACGGCTTGCCCACGGCATCGCGTTTATAGCGGCCTGGGTAATCGAAGTATTCGTACTCTTTGGACTGATGCTCCAGGAAGGGCCCAGCGGCTCTGTGCTCCTGGCGGTAGGCAGGGTTGGTAAAGGTATAGTCGCGCTGCACTTGGCGGGCAGTACGCACCTGCTCGCTGTAGCGCAAGCGGCGAAGGCAAGGCGTGGCTTGATCGCCGCCGCTGTCGGCGTGGTACAGCACGCTGTCAGGGCCTACAGGCTCGTTGTCATCGTAGAAGCCTTCGTCTTCATCTTCGGCCTTGATGGCACCATGGCTGATCAGGCCGAAGGACTGCAGCCGATCGGTGATGATCAGCTTATGCAGCTTTTCACTGTGCGCGAAGCGGTAGACGAAGCCTTCTTCAGCCGCCAGGCGGGCGATGAACGCCAGGTCCGTCTCGCCGGCCTGAACGCAGAACTCGCGGACCTGATGGTCCATGCTGGCGCGCAGTTCGTACTGGTTGATACCTTGGCGCTGGAGCATCAGCTCAAGAATTTGCGGCACGGTCTTGTGCTGGAAGATGCGCCAGTTCGAACGCAGGTTGGCGCGGGCCAGCTGTGGCTCGATCAGCGCGTCATAGTAGGTGCGGTAGAAGCCACTTTCCGCCTGGCTGAAACGACTGACCAGACCGTGCACGTAACGCACCGGGCGTTCCGCTTCCCAGATGGTGAAGAGCACGGGTTTGTCGAGCAGGTGGCCGAAATCGATATCGTTTTCGAAGCTGATCAACTTCAGCTCCAGTTCGAAAGGTGTGCTGATCCCTTCTCGGAGTTCGAACGACACCACTTCGAATTCAGCTTTGCCAACCAGCGGCTGGAAGCTGTAACGCAAGTCAGATTGGCTAGGCATACAAGATCCTTGTCCGCCGTCTGAATATTTGAAAAGCCCAGGCAGAGCACGCCTGCCTGGGGCATTTGAGTGAGATCAGGCGATCGGTTTGCGCCAGTCGTCAGAGCCTTCGGTACCCGCCGCTACGTGTTGCCAGGTGATCTTGCGATACGTCATCGCCACCTCCACCAGCTGGGTGTAGTTCGCGTTCTCCGCATTCTGAGCGTGGGGTAGCACGGTGTTGATATCGACGATGATGGCGTCTTCCAGCTTGGTGGTGAAGAAGTGCTCCTGCTTGCCCTCTTGCGAGGTGCGGTACCAGCTGACTTCAACCGTTGGCAGCTTTTCGCCAGTGACCAGCGCTTGGTACATCAGTGGCGTGGCCTTGTTCAGCGAGCTGGTGAAAATGAAGGGCTTGTGTTTCCGTTGCCCGGTCGGTTGACCGCTTTGCGGGTCGGCGGGGACGGTGACCTGGTGCTTGATTTCCTGCACCAGAATTTCATCTTCATGGCCTTCCTGGTAAACGTTGCCGACGGATTTTGGGGTGAAGGCGCCTGCGGTGATGTTGCCTTGGGTCTGGCCTTCGATCTTGATGTAAGCGGGTGTTGGCATGGCAGTTACTCCTGCGTCCATGTGGGTAAAGCACGCGCACCACGGGTGGCGTGGCCATCGGAAGCGATGGGCTTGTCAGCGAGGCAAAAACCTCGCTAATTCGTTGAATTCAGTGGTGCTTTGTCACGGTTGGCTACTGCTGCAAAATGCCGTTCAGCGACTCCAGCACTTCGGTTGTGATCAGGTGCAAGCGATAGCTGTAGATCCCGTAGGCCACCGCCATGACCAGTGCGGAGATAGCCAGCGGGCTCCACCACGGCCATTGCCGGTTCATGCGGAAATTGCGGGGGGCCACGTTGGTATAGGGATCGCCGACCGACTCCGGCACGGGGCCGCGCAATTCGCGGATGATCCCGTGAAGTTGGTGAATAAGCCCATTCAGTGACTCTTCGCCTTTCGGCGCGATGGCGTACTTGCCCTTCAGGCCCAGGCACAGCGCGAAGTACATGAACTCGAGCACGTCCTGGTAGCGCTCGGGCTCCTGCATCAGGCGCGAGAGCACAGTGAAGATTTTCTCCCCACCCCAGGTTTCGTCGTGGAAGATGCTGAGCAGGGGTTCCTGACTCCAGCAACTGGCCTTGCCCCAGGGCCTGTCCATGACTGCTTCATCGATGAAGAGGCACAGGCCGTAGGAGTACGCCAGCAACTGAGTAGGTTCGTAGCCGTGCTGGCGTATCTCCTCACGAATATTGTCGATCTGGTTGCGTACTTGCTGGTGTACGTCCTTGATATTGGGCAACGCATCCAGGGTGCGCAGACGTATCACCAGGCCGAACAGCGGGGCAGCGGCATCCAGCATCAGGTTTTCGTAACCGCCGCGCAGTTGGAAGTCCGGGTCAGCTGCGTAGCCTGCATAAACAGGCTCTGACTTGGTTTTCTGATCGGAATCTCCAGCTTCTGCGGGTGCGGGTGAGTCGCCGGACAAGGACTCCTCAATCATCGTCTGCAGTTTTTTGCTTTCAATCTGTGCAGCATCAGTGGGGAAGGTTTTGTTATCTACCATGTCATTCACTCCTGATCGCCCAGAACTGCAGTTCAAGTCCAGGGAACTCGCCTGCGACATGAATACCGAAGCCATTGGAGGCCTTCATGGCCGCCCAGGTCGGGTCGCGGCGGTCCAGTTCGAAGTAGGTGAAGCCCGCATGGAAAGGCAGATCCCGCGGCGCCACGGGCAGCGGCACCAGTGGAATACCGGGCAGTTGCAGCGGCACGACCTCGTTCAACGATTCCAGCGAAACGACTTTGGCCTTTTGCACAAACATCTGGCGCAACGTTTGCGGTGGCAAATTGGCGCGCACGGCCAGGATGAAATCGGCTTGGTCGATCAGGCGACGATCTTCCAGTGTGGTGGTCATCACCCCAAACTCCAGCGTCTCCAATGGCAGCGAAACCGCCCGAGGTTGCAGTACCGTGCTCAGTGCCCGGCGAAGGGTGTCTTCCAAGGGCTTGAACGACGTGCGCAGCGCGGTGTGGTGATAGGCGGGATATTCCTGCGGCAGGCGGGTCTCGTCGGTGAAGGTGACGAACTCGCCACAGGCCTGGCTCATGCACAGGTACAGTTGCTCAGGGTGGGTCTGACCCTGCCTGGCCAGATGCTGGAAGCATGGCCACCAGCGGTTCATGGCCTGCAGCAGGTTGAAGTCGCGGATGTCCGCGATGCCGGATTGCCCTGAGGCACCAATACGGGCGGCGAGGTTGCGCGCCCGCTCGCGCAGGGAGTTGGTGATTTCCTCCAGGAAGCGTTGCAGCGCGGGTACGGCACGTACTGAAACGCTGGTGGGATAGAAGCCCTCATCCAGTTGTAGACTCCCATCCGGGCGGCGTTCCAATATGCGTGCCAGAGCCAGCCGTGTGTAAGCGCTACTATCGTCAGTCTTGCGTTTGAGCTGCAGGTTTGGCACTGCCAGGTCAACCTGCACCAGGTCGCCGTCGGCGCTGTGCGTGTCCTTGATTTCCTCTGCCTGTGCGCGGTAGCGGAAGTTGGCGGCATTGTCGGGCCAGCTCACCTCGCGGCCACCTTCGGTACGCAGTGGCAGGCACAGAAAGATCTCGCTGTCTTTGGCGCCGTCGTCCTCGATTTCCAACGGTGGAGGTGGCGGCAGGTCAGCAGGAATATCGAACACCGTGCCGTCCGGCATGATGCCGCGCGCGCGGGTGATGGCGATCTTGCCCAGGCTCAGGTACTCGTCGTTCAACTGTAGTTCGCTGAAGCCATAGAAGGCAGCGTTCAGGGTGCAAAGGCGCTGATGCAACGCTGCTTCGGCGGCACGGGCAGCCTGCTGAAAATGCTGCGGTTTGACGAATAGGCCTTCAGGCCACAAGACGGGATTACGTGAACTCATGAGCGCTCCATGTCAGCGTGAGTAAGCGATAAGGGCAGGGTTATAGGCGCCATCAGTCCTCCTCCTTGAGCAGAACCTGCGTGTCGTTGAGCAACACCGATAGAATGATCTGGTGGCCGCGGGGCGGAATGCGCAGCACCTGGCTCCAGGTAGCGTTTTCCTGGTTGCGGTAGTCGGCGATCACCGCGACGAAGCGCGTTTCGGGTTCGATGGGCACAAAAGGGATGAACTTGAACTGGCCGGGGCGCAGCAAGTAGTCATCATCGCGGATGTAGGTGCTTCGCAGCGCCTCGGCAGGGTCCTTGTCCAGCAGCTCATAAACACTGTTGCGCAGCAGTGAATCGTCGCGCAGTTGCAGAATCTTGATGGCCATGGGCGTGGCGACGGGCTCGGCAGCCAGGGTGGTGGTGCGCGGCAAGGTCAGGGCAACGGTCGGATCGTCGTAGCTGCCGGGGGCATTTTCCTCCAGGGGGGAGCGCGCAGGCTCCTCGCCGTCTTCCACTGGCATATCAACGGGCGACATCGCTGGAAAGTGTTCCTGAAGGTATTCGAACAAAGCCCCGACTTTTTCAGTCAGCACGTAGGGATCACCTGCGCTCAGGCTAACGGCATAGGGGTTGGGCTCGATGACGGGCTCCAACTCGGGCGCCATCACAACGCTGTTCGGATTGCCATTGAGTGTTGGGCTGGCATTGATGCTGAACGCCACTTGGGTAGGGTGATCCTTGGGCGCTCCGACGGGTATCGAGGGATCCATGACCACTTGGCCGATTTTGTTCAGGGAGTTGCAACCCGAAATCCCGAACAGTGCAATCAGCAGACCGGCCACTAATGAATGTCGCGTCATGGACGTTCTCCTGCAATCAGGTGTTCCAACGGGCTCTTTTGGGCTGCCCCTGTCACTGTGTCCAGTGCCGCCAAGGGATCGTTGCCGATACCTGGCGCGAAGGCCGAGCAGATGTCTGTGACAACGTGCTTGGCGCCTGAAGTGGGGCGCCAAGCGTTGGCTGGCGCTTCCAGTAGCCAGTGATCAAGGGTTCGCTGTTCAGGACTGAACAAGTCCTCCAGAGAACGTGCATCGGCCTGCGAAAGTTGAACCTGTAGTCGATAGGCGCCAATGCGCAGTTGGTCACCGTCCTGCAGTCGCCTGGGGGCGAGCGATCCCAAGCTGTCGTGGCTGTCGTTCAGGTAGGTACGCTGACTGCGGTCAATGACGCAGAAGCTGCCCTCCATCCAGCGAATCTCGCAATGAATCGGCGCAACGCTCTGCTCACGATCGTTGATCCGCCAGGTGGCCCCGGCGCTGCCGAGGGTGCCGCCTGTGCAATCGAATCGATGTCGGGCAGTGACGTTGTGTTGCAACTGATCAAGGTTGGTGATGCTCAAGATCAATGTGCTCATGAGCGCCCCCGGAACCGCACGACGGGGCTGATCTGGCCGTGGCGGTCATCGACAAAGCTGGTCCAGCCCAGGTAGGCGCCCTGGCTACGGTGCAGGCAGAAGGGCGATAGCGCGTTCTGCTTCAGACGCAGCTCCAGGTCATAGGCCAGTCCGTCTCGCAACAGGAAATCGATCAGTGCACGTAAGCGATTGAAATTGAGGCCACTGGGCAACAAGTCACGCAACTGTTCCTGATCGAGTTCGCTGATCACGATGGTGAACTTGCTGCTGCGGGTTCGCGTGCGGCTGCCGACCATGAACGACCTGGCAAGCTCGCCGTTGCTGCGGCCAAGGCTTACCAGCTGCTTGGCCGTGGTGAGAACCGAGCGGGTTTCGAACTCTCGGATGTGCACCTGTTTCAAGTCGAAACAGTGGGCGATGATGCCGGCGACAGTGCCCGGCGCACGGCTGCGGCTGGCGATGACCCCGGCGAAACTGAGCAACCGGCTCCAAGGCAGCGGCGTGTCGCCGCGCAGTTGTTTGTCATTCAATCCGAGCAGGGCGAAAATGTACTGCGAGAAGCCATCGGTCGCGCCCGGCTGAAAGCGGATGTAATAGCGGTACTTGCGCCAGATGCGGTGCAACAGGCTGAGCAAGTAGTGATTGAAGAAGTCGAAGAACGCCGGTCGTATACCAATGCCGTGGGCATGCTCGTACGACACTTCTTCCAGGTAATAGGTTGGCAAGGGCGAGTCAGTGCCGTGCAGGCCCATGAAGGTGGTGCACACGTGATAGCGGTCCTCCGCTTCACGCATGCGTTCGGCCTTGTACACGTCGGACACAGGAAAGGTCAGCCGCGGGTCGCTGGCAAGCCGCACGCGCCGTCGGATGGCGGGGTCGGGCCAACGCGGTTCCAGGTCATCCCCGTGCAAGCCGTGCAGGCGCTCCAGCAATTGATAGAAGTTGTACTGGTGCGCCTCGGCGAGCAGCTTGTCGGCTAGATCAGCGGTTGTTTGCCGGTCTGGATTGGCCATGTGTAGTGCTCGTTGTTGGTGGTGTTGATCACTTCCAGTTGGTGGAAGGAATTGATGCTGGCGTACAGGGCGAAGAAGTGGGCCAGCACGCAACCGAACAGATACAGGTCGCCTTCGCAGAGGAATGCGCTTTGGTCCAGCTTCAGCCGCGTGCGCAGGCCGCGAATGGGCTGCCCCTTGATCAGCCAATCGAGGGGTTCTGTTTGAACATGCCGGATGCCGTCGAGGCGCTTGCGGGTGATACGGGTTTGCTGGATGTCATGCAGGGCGGCGAAGTCATAGGCATTGATGACCGCTTTAAGCGGCTCGGCAGAGAGCAGCGACAGGTAGTTCAACGACATGTTGGAGATCAGGGCCCACTGCAACTGGCCGTCCAGTACCGGCCGATAGGGGCGGGTTGGAGCACAGATGTTGGTGTAGGTAGCCAGGGGCGGCGTGACCTCGGAAATCACATTGATGTCATCGATAGCCAACGCCCGCGGCAGGTCGCGGTTGGTGCAGGTCAGGTCGATGGAGGCAGTTTCCAGCTCGCCGATGTAGGCGTTGGCATCTGCGCGGACAAATGCGATGCGGTGGGTGACGCTATCGTCGCGCAGGGATTCTTCAAGCGTGTAGCGGTAGTACAGCGCTGTGCGCCCTTGCACATGCTCGATCTCATGGGCGAACGACTCGAAGGGTCGGAAGGTTCGCAGGTGTTCACCGGTACTGCCATCTGTTGTCGTGCGGGTGCTGATGACCTGATCGACACTGAAGATTTCATAGGCGTGTCGCGCCTCACCTCGGGGAGTGAGCTCAGCCTGGCCGGACTGGTTGGACAGGTCGATAGGCTCGGCGCTGTGACTGAACAGGTTCACCGCAGGGGTGCAGAACAGGCTGAAGTCTGCTCTGCCGACACGTAGCGAATCAGGTAACTGTCGGGTGAAGTGAAATTCGAGGCTGACCTGCTGAGTCGTCTGATCGGGCCAGACTTTCTTCAGCCCGGCTACGCTGAAGAAGTGGAAACGCTCGGGAAATATGAAGTATTCCTGCAGAATCCGGTAGCCGTCGAAGACATTCTGTGGGTAAGGCAGCAAGGCTTCAACCGGGCTGAAGCCTGGGAGGACGATGCTGCTGGCCGTCAGCCGGCGGACCTCGCCATTCACCGTCACTTCGACATGTTTGAGGTATTGCGCAATCCACAGATAAAGGGTGCGGGCAGTTTGAGTATCACCGCTCAAATGAAAATCGAGACTGGCACAGCCCAAGGTGTTCAATGGCCGCTCGACCAAGGTTCTCAGGTCGAGCCGAACCACTGAACTGTCGAGTGTCTGGGTAGCACTCACTGCGTCGATCTCGAACGGATGGATGTCCACCGCCGTGCAGGTCCGAAACTCGCAGGGCACACCATCCACAGGGTTGGAGAACAACCGCGAGCCCTTGGGAATGCGCTGCGACTGGCTGAGCGCTTGCTTGCGCGGGGTGAACTGGATGATCGTGGCGCTCGGCAGAGGCCGCAGGTAATTGGGCCACAGCAGCTGCAGCATCGGGTGCGTCAGCTCCGGCAGGTCGTCCT
>Ga0213827_1002098_pt1 | contig 10604 bp, 10 predicted proteins | sample MC6MC0898MG_FD_180669 | JGI IMG/M metagenome (GOLD analysis project Ga0213827, IMG submission 180669) | Enriched soil aggregate microbial communities from Iowa State University, Ames, United States - MC6-MC0898-MG | ecosystem: Environmental > Terrestrial > Soil > Unclassified | place: USA: Iowa...
ACTCGCTTTCCTGCGGGCGAGCGTCGAGCCGCTTCCTCCGCTGCGCTCCGTGCAGGGTCTCGTCTGTCTCGCTTTCCCGCGGGAGTCGAGTAGCCCTACGCTACAATCAGTTAAAATGGGAATATAATAGAAAAATAGCAACAAAAAAATCCTTTTATCACTTAATAATAAACCTATTTTTTCCTAATCAACACGTCTGTAACAATAGCAAAATAAGGTAAAGAAATACAAAAATCCATATAATAATATCTCATTTTAACAAATATTTGAAGAGATTTCTGTACTAATATAGAAAAATGAAAGGAGTTCTAGTTTACATAAAAACCCACGAATAGATGGCGTTATTCTTTAAAAAAACCCTGTATAGTGTGTATCTATACAGGGTTTCAATGTTTTATATTTTAATTAAGATTTTCCCTTGATGCTGACGACTTTCCATTAATTCATGGGCTTTCTGCATGTCTTCTAATGCAAAAACATTGGCAATTGGTACTTGGAAGCTTTCATCTTTCAATAAAGTAAACATCTCCTGTGCAACTTGTTGTAGCATTTCTGGTTTGAAAGCTCGAGTCGTTCCTAAGCTAAAGCCTTTCACATTGCGGCAGCTACTATGTAAATCAGATGTTTTTATATTTCCTGCCTTGCCACCACTATTTCCAAATTGCACTAGCGTACCATAAGGAGCTAAGCAGTTAAAACTCTCTTCCGTAATATTGCCTGCAATTGAGTCAAAAATAATGTTAACACCTTGACCATCCGTATATTCATTAACTTGTTCACTAAAATTATCATATGTCAGTACATGATGTGCACCTAGTTCATAGGCAATTGGCGCTTTCTTCATATCACTAACCGTGCCAATAATTTTCTTTGCACCTAGCTTTTTCGCCATTTGAATAAGCATTGTCCCTACCCCACCGGATGCAGCATGAATTAATACACGATCGTCCTTACTAATTGGAGCAATTTGATGTGTCAAAAGATAGGATAGAAATGAAACTGTTGGCACAGCAGCTACCTTTTCCAAAGGGACATCATTTGGAATTTTAAAGACAAGCTGCTCTTTCGCCACCACATATTCTGCATAGGCTCCATTTTTCGGGAATGCAATTACTGGGTCCCCCTTTTTAAAAACACTACTTTCATCAAAAACTTCTTCCACTACACCCGCTACATCTAAACCAAGTATCATCGGAAAATTCGCTTTTGCCTTATTACCTGTTCGGTTTTTAATATCAGCAAAATTCACACTCGTATATGACGTGCGTATTAATACTTCCCCTGCCGAAATAGTAGGCTTTGGACATTCCACATACTTTAAAACATCAGAATTGCCAAACTCATTGATGATAACCGCCTTCATAAATTTCCCCCTCCTTGTTATAGTAAGATTATAAAACAAAAAAGAAATAAATGGAGGTATTTCCATGAAAATGAAACTTAAAAAAGAACAACATAATGGCATTGCATACAATTACTTTGACAGCACTAGCGATAAAGTTTGCTTTATGTTCTCTGGCACAGGCTATACTTATGAAAAACCACTTCTTTATTATTCCACTGCACTGATGCTAGAGCTTGGCTATGATGTTGTACAGGTATGCTATACATTTGATCCGCAGCAATTCGAACAGGAGCCAGAAGCTATTTCAGAAATGGTTTATAATGCTGCAAATCCTATTGTAAACTATATTTTAAGCACCAAATCTTATACGGAAGCTGTATATATAGGAAAATCACTTGGAACATTGGCTATCATAGATTTTTATATGCAACAGCCTTCACTTGTTCCTTCTCGTTATGTACTTTTAACTCCCTTATTAGCTCTTGAACATATCATGCAAAATTTATTAGAAAAACAGACGTTTTTAGCAATTGGTACAGCTGATCCTCATTACTCTAAAGAACGTTTAGAACAACTTTCTTCCCATGAGCTTGCTATTGTAGAAAATGCTGACCATTCTCTTGAAATAGCTACTAATACAGTAGAATCAATCATCATTTGCCAGTCACTATTAACAGCGCTTAAAGCATATCTTCAATAAGATTATCAGAACCTTTTCGTGAAATATCGATGTGTTCTCAAGATTTATCGGAACAATTTCATAGTTTATCGGAATGTTTCTCACATTTATCGGAACACTTTTTTATAAGCAAAAAAAAATACGGCTTGAGCCCATTAAAATAAGACTCAAGCCACTTTTGTGTTTCTTTGATGAACAATCTATATTCCTGCTATATCACCAGCAAATCAATAAATTATAAAAAATCAATTAACCAGCGATGTTTGAATTAAAAAGTAACATTTGCTTTCTTCATTTTTAACATTGGTACCAATATAAGTGCCGATAACAGGGTAGATACAATCATTGTTATAAAAAATCCATTCCACCCAGTACTCTCAATTATTTTAGAAAGTGGATACCCTGCAAAAGCCGCACCTATGTAACCAAATAAACCTACAAACCCATTGGCCGTTCCAGCAGAATCTTTATGAGCCACTTCAGCTGCAGCTATACCAATGAGCATTTGCGGACCGAAAACAAAGAATCCAATGACAAAAAAGCAAGCAGCAACTAACCCATATCCAAGATCCGGGAAAATCCATAATAAAGCCGCAGCAACCCCAATACCAATCATAAAGATAATATTCATTGGTGTTCGATTCCCCTTGAAAAGAACATCAGAGCCCCATCCTGCAACCATAGTTCCGAAAAAACCACCTATCTCAAATAAAGAAAGAGCAGAGTTAGCTTTGACCAAGTCATAATTATATTCACGCACTAAATAAAGGTTTGTCCAGTCATTGAGCCCGATCCGGACGATATAAATCAGGATGTTAGAGATTGCCAATAACCATATAAGCCTGTTAGTAAAAATATAATGAATAAGAATTTGCGACATCGGCATTTTTTTACTATTATTTACTTGCTCTAATTCTAGCGGGTCATTACGCCATTCCCCGACTGTAGGTAAACCCATAGAAACTGGACGATCACGTAAACGCCAAATAACAATCAATCCAGCGATAATGCCAATTGTTCCTGGCACGATCATGCCATAACGCCAACTAAAATGGACCGCCAAGCCACCTGCAAGCAAAGGAATTAATGCTCCGCCTACATTATGTGAGGTATTAGCAATCGCATACCAAAATCCTCGCTCTTTCCGAGAATACCAAACAGTTAATGATTTAATAGCTGGTGGCCACCCCCAACCTTGAAAAAAAGCATTCAAAATCCACAGGCAAATAAATAAAATCAGCGAAGAGCTAAATCCAAAGAGAATATTGCTGATTCCTGTAAGAATTAAACCTATCCCCATGAAATACCTTGGGTTGGATTTATCACTCATCATTCCAGAAATAAACTTTGAAGCACCATAAACCAGGGCGAAACAAGTAGTTAATATTCCGACATCCGTGACCTTCATACCGAGATCTTCTAACATAACAGGCATTACATAGTTAAAACTTTTTCTAGTAAAATAGAAAATTGCATAACCGACATAAAGGGCGATCATGATATGGATTCGCCAATAGCGATAGAGTTGATTAATTTCTTCGTTTGTTTTCGTAACTGGTTGTTCAGGTTGTGATTTGAACCACTTAAACATAGTACCTCCCCCTTTTACATAGGCTCTTTAAAAACTCGATAAGACTTTTCAAAAAGAAAACAAGGCATATTTCAATTTTGTAAATAGTTCATTTATAATCCCTGCTTAAAGGTTATAACATAAGCCAAAAACAACAATTTCACGACTATACTTGTTTTAATAGAGATTACTACTAGTTAACTGAGTATTTCCTAAATCTTCCTCATTATAATGTCGGCGCTTTCAAAAAAGTGAACAGAGTACAAGGGCAAACCGCCCTTGTTTTTCAATTCTTTCAGTTATAGATATTGCGACAGTATTGCCAATGTCTGTGCATGCAAATCGGCATCACCCGCAGCGACAACAGTTGTCCCGGAATGAATAGTTAAGGGATCTCCAGCCCAGTCTGTAATTACACCTCCAGCTCCTTCAATTATTGGTACCAATGCACAATAGTCTACCTCGCGCATCCCACCACTATCTATACTTACATCGAGCTTTCCGGAAGCTAGACATGCATAGGCATAACAGGCTGAGCCATAAACGCGCCATTTAGTTGTCTCAATCATTTTTTCATATCCCAGGCGATGTTCAGGCAATACTGGTTCAGTATTACTAGAAGACATCAAAGCTTCCGATAATTTTTTACGCGCTCGAGTAGAAACTTTTCGGCCATTCAATGTTGTCTGTTGCCCTTTAATGCCAAGCCATCGTTCCTTAACAGCTGGAATATCAATCACACCTAAGACAGGTACACCATGGTGGCAAAGAGCAATCAGTGTACCATAAACAGGTATTCCTGCAATGAACTGTTTAGTGCCATCAATCGGATCAATTACCCAAACAAATTCTTGATCCTTAGAATCTGTACCATACTCTTCACCTAAAATTCCATGGGTAGGACACATTTCTTGAATTACCTCGCGTATTTGCTGCTCTACCTTCCGATCTATTTCAGTTACCGGGCTAGCATCCTCCTTAGTTTCAAAATCAAAATGTCCATAAAGATAATTTTCACGGTGTAAATTAAGCGTTTTTCTTGAGATGTCTGCTGCTTTTTGTGCTACGTCTATAAACTCTGTGTAATCTTCCATTTTACTGTACCCCCTAATTCTAAAATCCCAAGTTTTTTTACAAAAAAAGGGGGAGTTTACTCTCATGTAACATTGAGAATAAATCCTTTTTCCATTCCATCCTTCACTTGGAAAAGATCCCCCAAGAGCAACAACCTGATAAGCTCCAAATCGAAGTCCCCACTTTTTAGCTGCCTTATTTAACCGTTTTACTTTGTGATGCATAAAGGGACACATTTTTTGAAACCTCTACTAACATGAACTCTTCCTCCTAGATGTTATAATTATCAAAACATCTTTTGATAACAAAAATTTACACCTTAAAGGTTGATACTAGTTCCTGCCTTATTTTTAATCGCCTTTTCGTAAAAATATTTTGCAACTATAATGTCTACAACTGCTAGTCCTACAGATTTAAATAGAGTAATTTCTTCGTTACTTTCTCTTCCGTTTCGTTCTCCATTTACAATTTGCCCAAGCTCACCATATATATCACCTGCCTTAAAAACGCCTTCTTCTATTGGAACAAGCAAATCACCCGTTTCTTCTAGAGCTGCTTCACTTGATTCAACTACTACTTTGTGTGCTACAGAAAGAGCATGAGATGGCAATTCTTGCATCGTAGGTCTGAATGAACCAACCGCATTCACATGAACACCAGGCTTTAACGGTTCAGAAAAAACTGGTGTAGAAGAATTGGTTGTGGTCACAATAATGTCAGCTTTAAGTACTGCTTCATTCGGATTTGAAAAGACTTGTACATGCTTATCAAATTTGTTTCTAATGTACTCAGCAAATTCATGTGCTTTTTGTTCTGTTCTATTATAAAGAAGAATTTCTTCAATATTTCGTACAGCTAATATAGCCTCAACTAGACCTTTCGCTTGTTCTCCCGTGCCGATAATGCATAACTTTTTTGAATCTTCACGAGATAAATACTTCGTTGCAACACCTGATAAAGCACCCGTTCTAATCATTGTTAAATAAGAACCTTCTAGAAGAGCAATTGGTTCCCCAGTGTTAAAGTCTGATAGCATTACCACTCCATTTATCGTTTTCTTACCTAATTCTTTATTATTAGGTGCTACTGTTACTATCTTTAATCCGACACTACTAAGTTCTTCTGCTACAGATGGCATAATTAATGCTGTATTTTGGGTGTTATTGAAAGGCAGAGCAGCACGGATAGGTGTAATAGTTCTATTTGCTGAAAATTCCCTCAAGGCAACAGCCACACATTCAATAACTTCATTCATATCTACTAAACTTTTTTGTTCATCCTTACTTATAACTAACATAGTTCTCCACCTTTTTTCTAACTTTATTAAAATGATATTCTTCTTTAGTTTAAAATTTAGATTACTAAATTGGGCGAAATCAGCAGCATAATTACTTCAATAAAAACCCTCTATTAAGGGGATCATCTGGACTAATCACGAATTGATGGAAACCTGTAATAAAGGCATTCCCAGTAACTTTTGGAATAACAGCTTTATAGTCATCAACTTTCGCCAATGAAAGTATTTCACCCACAAATTGTCCATCCGTTATACTTTCATGAATAAAACTTCCACTTTCCTTCAGTACGCCACGTTCGTATAAGGTAGCTACTCTCGCAGCAGTACCCGAACCACACGGGGATCGATCAACCTGTTTATCTGCAAAGATTGTGACATTCCGTAAATCAGCATTGCTGTCTTTCGGATTATCAGAGAAAATTACACCATAGATCCCCGTTATATCTTCAAATGGATGTTTTACTTCAATTTGACCTTCAATGTAATGTTTAATTTTGTCACCCGATACTTGTAAATCCCATAAATCTTTGTTGTTCACTTTCAAGCCAACTTTTTCACTATCAACCACGGCATAAAAAGCACCACCGTATGAAATATCCACATCAAATTCGTAACCATCAATTTTTATCGGAAAATCTTTTCTATAGACAAAAGAAGGTACATTTTCAAAGGAGACAGATTCTACTTTAGTTCCTCTACACTTTGCATACGCTGTTACAGGCCCACACGGACAATCAATGATCAGTTTATCGTTTTCATCTTTTACCTCAATCATGCCTGTTTCAATAGCCATCGTCACTACCGCAATAACGCCATGGCCACACATTGTACTCCAACCCTCATTGTGCATAAACAACACACCTAGATCTGCGCCTTCGCTTGCTGGTGGAGTAATAATGCAACCATACATGCCATCATGACCTCTAGGCTCATACATTAATACTTCTCGAATATGATCTAAATGTTCCATACAATAGGCACGTCTTTCTAGCTGCGTGTCTCCTTTAATTTCTGGTAAACCTCCAGTAATAATACGCAACGGTTCTCCAGATACATGGAGATCAATCGTAGTAAACATTTTTTTGAATTCCATCATTCTTCCCTCCAATTGGTTTGATATTTAATACACTTGTTAATAGCCGACATCTCGACAAACACGATTTTTAATCATAGCTTTAATTATCTGCATATATCCTTTAAAATTTAAACGTGACTTAAATTTTTACCTAAAAAAATTGCATTTATTAAATGCTATTTCATGATTTACTTAGATTTGAACTTGATTATTTCATAAAAAGTTCAACTTCATAAAGTTTATGTAAGCATAAAATTTAAATACCACTTAAATTTTATTAAAAGATAAAATTAGGCATGTAAAGCGTTTACAACTATTATACACTCAATTTCTGAATACTCAATATTTTTTAGAAGACTTCTACTTAAAAAAGTTAAACGCCAACAGATCTCGAAGTTGGAAACAACTCAAACCCAAAGGCTACCATAACTTTACAACAATTTAAGTATTATATATACTTTATTACAATAAGACTATATTTGAGGTTGATAAAATGGATCAAGATATAGGGATTTTAATAAAAAGACTTCGTAAGTCAAAAAAAATGACATTAAAGGAAGTCTCTGAAAAAACAGATTTATCGATAAGCTTTTTATCTCAAGTAGAACGATCTCTTTGTTCTATTACATTACATTCCTTGCGCAAAATATCTGAAGCTCTTGGTGTTAGTCCTAGTTATTTCTTTCCGGATACAATACAAATGGACAAAGATATGATTAGGCGAGGAACTTATAAACAATCCGAACATAAGTCATCTTTTATTTATTCGGACCTTTCTGGAAATGTATCAAATCCTATATTTGTACCGATTTTAGTAACCTTATTACCCGGAGACCAACGAGAGACCCCTTTTTCTCATGCAGGACAGGAGTTTATTTATGTCACCGATGGAATCTTGACGATCATTCTTGATAATACTGAATATGATCTTTATCCTGGGGATAGTATTCATATGAATTCGACCATCCCCCACAACTGGTTTAATAAAACAGATAAACCTACAAATTTTATATTTATTACTTCCAATTCCATCAAAGTTTAAATTAATACCATAAATCCACTAACTGACGCATTGCTTCGTTTATTATGACGAAACTTAATAGATGGCAAGAGTCAATTTTTCACCTATTTTAATTAAACAAGCCAGCAGCCCTTTATATTGAAATGAAAGGCTACTGGCTTTTGTTTTTAAAAATTTTTTTCGGTTTATCGGAATATTACAAAAGTAATACTTTACTAAAAATACAAATTTATGCTACACTAGCGAAAATACATTGAAGAGAAGAGTAAATAAGGCTGTTCTTCCCAGAGAGCTCGAGTTGCTGAAAACGAGTAGGAACGAATTATTGAAACAAGTCTCGGAGTAGCGCATTGGATTTCTACTTGAATGATGGTGCGACGGGAACTCCCGTTACAGAGTAACAGTATAAGCATAAGTGTGTATGCCGTACTGAAAAGGCTATTATGGTGACATAATAGTGAACTAGGGTGGCACCACGTGAATATAAATTCCACAATCTCGTCCCTAAGACAAATCGTCTTGGGGGTGGGATTTTTTGTTTAGTTACTTGTAAATAAACACTAGGAGGAATTTATATGGGGATGAATAAATTATTAGAAGCGTGGCGTTATCCGGCTATATTATTGTTTAGTATTGGCGTTTCCAGTGTTGGGAGCTGGATATATTTTATAGCTTTAAATCTTATTGTCTTAAACCTTACGGGGTCAGCTATAGCTGTGTCTGGTTTATATATCGTTAGAGCATCATCTACACTTTTTGCCAGTTTTTGGTCAGGTAGTTTGATAGATCGTTTAAATAAAAAATATCTAATGTTTGTTCTCAACATTTTCCAATCTTTACTAATTGTCATACTACCTTTCTTTTCTACTTTAGCTTGGATTTATGTCTTAGTCTTCGTAATCACCATAGCTAGTTCTATGTATCATCCAACTTCCATGACTTACATTACGAAATTGATACCCATAGAACAAAGGAAACGTTTTAACTCGCTTCGTAGCTTACTCGATTCAGGCGCATTCATAACTGGTCCAGCCATTGCCGGAATGCTATTTACGATTGGAACACCTAATACGGCCATATATTTGAATGCCATTGCTTTATTTTTATCAGCCTGTATCACATTAGGTATGCCTAATGTTGAAGCCAATGAACAGCTGGTTAGTAAAGCCGATGAGAAAATCTCCTACAAGGTATTATTCAATGATTGGAAACTTGTTATAAGATTTAGCCTTAAAAACCTCTATATTATGGTGATTTATTTTTTATTTAGTATGATGATTGTCATGATGACAGCGACAGATTCTTTAGAGGCTGCCTTTGCTACTCAAGTACTTTCATTATCCGAAGGTGAATATGGTATTTTAGTAAGCATAGCAGGTGCTGGAGTATTAGTTGGTTCTTTACTGAATACAGCAATCGTAGAAAAAGTGTCGACTGCTTGGCTAATAGGAATGGGTTCGTTAATAACAGCATTAGGCTATTTAACTTTCACATCCTCTTACACATTTCTTATCGCTTCTTTTGGATGCTTTCTTTTGTCCTTCGCAACAGCCTTTGCCAATACAGGTTTCTATACCTTTTATCAAAACAATATTCCTGTCGACAGTATGGGAAGAATAGGAAGTATTTATGGCTTTGTAGAAGCCTTGTTCATTATTATCATAACTGCCTTCTTTGGAATTACAGCAGAAATTACATCTATTCGATATGTTATTGTACCTGCAGCCATCATCATGTTTGTAGTAGCAACGATACTGCTAATTTTAAATATTCAACCTTCAAAGGCCAGATTTTATAGAAATATTTCTGAACTTAATGAGTAGAGGGAATTTTAATACTGTCGCCGCTTCGCTATGCAAACGGAAGCAATAGCGATATAAAAATCGTAGCGCCTCCTATTATAAGGGGTGCTACGTAAAATGTGTGGGTTACGACATAATGGTATTCTACCGTTGTATCGATAGCTCTATTTGTCGCTTCGGCATTTCTTTCCGTCACTCTGACTCTTCCCTCGGTCGCTCTGTCGGGGCTATCCACGATTTTGGTGGTTCTATCCACGACTTTGGTGGTTCTATCCACGACTTTGGTGGTTCTATCCACGACTTCGGCCGCTCTATCCACGACTTTGACTATTCTATCCGTCACTTTGACTCTTCTTTCCGTCGCTTTGGCCTTCCTATCCGTCGCTTTGATTTCTTTCCGTCGCTTCGGCACTTCTACCCGTCGTTCTGACTCTTCCTTCCGTCGCTTTGACTTCTTTCCGTCGCTTTGGCATTTCTTTCCGTCGCTCTGGCTCTTCTTTCCGTCGCTTTGGCCTTTCTATCCGTCGTTCTGACTCTTCCTTCCGTCGCTTCGGCACTTCTATCCGTCGCTCCGACTTCTTTCCGTCGCTTCGGCATTTCTACCCGTCACTCCGACTCTTCTTTCCGTCACTCTGGCTCTTCTTTCCGTCGCCCCGACTTCTTTCCGTCGCTCTGGCTATTCTTTCAGTCGCTCTTACTGTTTTTTCTATCGCTTTGACTCTTCCTTCCATTTTTATGGCT
>Ga0213827_1002110_pt1 | contig 10566 bp, 6 predicted proteins | sample MC6MC0898MG_FD_180669 | JGI IMG/M metagenome (GOLD analysis project Ga0213827, IMG submission 180669) | Enriched soil aggregate microbial communities from Iowa State University, Ames, United States - MC6-MC0898-MG | ecosystem: Environmental > Terrestrial > Soil > Unclassified | place: USA: Iowa...
TATTTGTTCCCTTATCTATTTTTGTACTGGTATTACAAATTTTTAATAAAAATAAATATAAAAATATAAGCTGTAACGTGTGATGACGCTGCGGCTTTTTTTATTTACTGTGTAATTCCCTCATAATTGTGCAGTAATATATATTTATAATTCCCACAAAAACCTTCACAGAATTGTCACTTACTAAGTATTTATAAAATTTATATACTTACACAAGTAACGAAAGGAGTGTTGACGTACGCCAACTACTAGAAAAGAAAGTCTATATTTTGGTTTAATAATGTGTTTTGGAATGGTACTTTTTATGACCCTTTATAACTTCTACCTTAATGATACATTTGGACAAATTTCTTTCTTAGGTGGAATTACTAATTTTTTAATAGGTTTTATTGTTGCTATCATTCTTGACTTGTACCTAGTGGGACCTATAGCTAAAAAAATAGCTTTCAAATTAACAGCAAATACATCAAATGTTCTATTTAAGATTCTAACAATATCTACATGCATGGTTATTGGAATGGCTTTTTTTATGTCTATTTATGGTTTGATAACAAGTTATTTTCACAATGGATTGTATTCCAATTCGATTATTAAAGAATTCCTTTCTGTGTTTTGTAGGAATTTTATTGTAGCATTACCTTTGCAAATTATTATTATGGGACCAATTGTACGTTTTTTATTTAATAAGTTTATAAAAACTTCTCCAAATAACTTAGTATTAAAAAATTAAGTTAAAACATATTATTTACGTTTCTAGTAACCTAAGAGATTTATTCTTTTTGGTTACTTTTTTACTGAACATTTTCTTTCTAATTCGAAGTGATTTTGCATTTCTTACACTAAATTCCTCAATTTCATCTCCATCTGCATGAACTAAGCCAGAAGATGAAATATTAAAGAGAGCAGGTAATTTAAGGCAGTAGCAGCTCCAATTTAATAACTGTTCTTCATTTAAAAAGTATAGAAAAGCCCCATAAAAGATAGACATCAATCTAACCTTTTACGGGGGGGTTTTTTATTATAATTGATAAGAAAACCTTTATTTTTGAAGGAGAAATAAATCTGTTTGTCGAAATCTATTTTTTATGATAAAAAAGCAAATATTCTCTAAAAAATTATCGGTTTTTCTAATTTCTGGGTTATTCTTTTGTTTTCTAACCCTTTTACACTTTATTTGGATGAATTTCACAAACATTTCAACAGGAGTCAATGTTATACAAGGTACAGTAGATTTAAGGAGTATTGATACAAGCCATAATTTCAAAGTTAAGCTACAGAAGGAATGGGAATTCTACCCTAACATCCTCCTCGCTTCTGAAAATGCCCAATCAGTGGAACAAAATAAGGTTTATACAAATCAGCCAGAATCTTGGGATCAATATTTTAAAAATGGCGAGAAAGTTCATTATGGTTCTTATCGTTTAAAAATTTTAAAAGAACACACTTCCCCTCAGATGTACGGTATTACGATTCCTGAAGGTTTAGCACCCTATGAGCTTTATATAGACGGTAAATTTATTGGAGGATTAGGAAACCTTACGACGAATGATACTCAAACGGCTCCTATTGGCAGACCCATAACTCATTATTTTACACTTAATACGAATGAAAGCGAAATTATTATACAGGGTGTTCAAACAAATCCTTATGAACAAGGTGGGTTCCAACGAGAAATTATACTTGGCGATTTATACTCAATGGAACAATCAACGTCTTTTGCCATTGATACTCAAATGGCCGTTTGCTTAGTCTTTCTAATTTACCTACTATTTACAATTTTACTTTGGAGTATAGGAGTTCGAAATAAAACTTTATTTTATTTTGCTATGATTACTATTTCAACTTGTTTAACGATCCTTGTTTCTAGCAATCGAATATTATTTAATTTTTTACCAATAAATTGGATTTTAGCAAGCAAACTATATTATTTATCTTACATACATAGTGCGTTGTTTTTTGTCTTATTAATACGTGAATTGATGAAGGAATACGCTAAGCCTAAAATATTAACGATTGTCCCATTGGTATATGCTTTCTATATAATTTTTATTATAGTAGCCCCAATTGAATATATTTTTAAAACCAAAATGATATTAATAATACTTTTTATCCTCTCTCCAGTTATTGTAACTATTTTCACATTGGTTATAGCTTTAAAAGGTCAAAAAGGCGTTATATTTTTATTATTATTAGGAACAGCAGTGGCAACCAATTCGTTATTTTTCAATTCAAGACAGAATACAATATTACCCTATAGCCATTATCCTTTTGATATGTTAATTGGTGTAACTGCATTATCTGCATTTTGGTTTACAAACTATTTTCAAACAACTTTACAAACAGAAAAGCTTTCTGTGAAATTACAAAAAGAAATAAATACAAAGGATGATTTTCTAGCAAATACCTCCCACGAATTACGCAATCCCTTGCATGGCATGATGAGTATTGCCCAAACGATGTTAGCTAAGCAGGTAGATATAGAAAATCAAAATAATTTAAAGCTCATGGTAAGAATCGGAAATCATATGACACACATGTTAGATGATTTATTGGATTTAGCAAAATTAAAAGAAAAAACGCTTCAACTGCAACCAAAACCTTTGAATGCCTACAATCTAGCAAATGCTGTAAGTAATATGTTTCGTTTTATGCTGAAAGGAAAGCCAATTGAACTTATCGTTCGTATACCTATTAATTCACCATTTGTTTTTGCCGACGAGACAAGACTTATACAAATTTTTGCGAACTTAATTCATAATGCTATTAAATTCACAGAACGGGGCTCTATTACGATTGATGCTGAAGTAGTTGGTAAAAAACTATATATTTCCGTTATAGATACAGGGATAGGCATTGATAAAAGTATGCAAGAAAGTATATTCGAGCAATACGAACAAGTTGATTCAACAATGACATCGGTGGGGGGTGGCCTTGGTTTAGGCTTAAGTATTTGCAAAGAGCTTGTATCCTTGCACGGTGGGACAATATCGTTGACTTCTACTGTTGGGAAAGGCTCAACCTTTACGTTCTCCCTACCAATAGCGAAGTCACAAGCAGTGGAAGACAGTCAATTAAATGCTGAGACGGCTCCAACATTATTAAAATTCACTTCATTATCGAATGATTTATCGCAAATGGAAGAAGGCATTGCGGCTTCCATTGAAAATAAAACTTTGGTGACTAGTCAGGCACGAATTCTCATTGTTGATGATGATGCTGTAAACTTACAAGTTCTCGTTAATGCTTTTTCGAATGAGCCCTTTGAAATAGAAACCGCTTTAAGCGGGGCCGAGGCTCTTAGAAAACTACAAGAGAATAGCTTTGATTTAGTGATTTCTGATATTATGATGCCGCATATGTCTGGCTATGAATTAGCAAAGCACATTCGTGAAAAATTCTCTATCTCAGAGCTACCTCTATTGTTTTTAACAGCTCGACAACAAAGTGAAGATATTCGACTAGCCTTTTTAAGTGGCGCCAATGATTATGTTAAAAAACCAATGGAATATATAGAGCTTAAATCACGAGTTCAAGCTCTTATTCAAGTGAAGCAATCTAGCGAGGAACGTCTGCGCATTGAGGCTGCATGGCTTCAAGCACAAATTCAGCCGCATTTTTTCTTCAATACGCTGAATTCTATTATTTCTTTACATGGGGTAGATGAGGAGAAGATGGAAGAATTACTACTTGCCTTTAGTGATTATCTACAAACAAGCTTCGATTTCCAAAATGTCGATTTAATTGTGCCTATAAACTATGAATTAAAGCTTGTTCGTGCCTATCTTGCCATTGAACAAATACGTTTCGGCAACAGGATTCAAGTCGTTTGGGATATGCCCAGCGAAATGGAGCTTTTTGTTCCCCCACTTTCTATACAAACCCTTGTCGAAAATGCTATTCAGCATGGCATATTACCACGAAGAGAGGGTGGTATTGTGACCATTTCTATTCAAGAGGTAACAGATCATTTTACAATAGCCATTTCAGATAATGGTGTAGGGTTTGACCCAAAGACATCTCACAAGAAAACAAGCGTAGGTCTGATAAATACAGAACAACGCCTGAAGCACTTATTTGACGTGGAATTAAGTATAGACAGTGTCATTGGTCAAGGCACGACCATATTATTCTCTATCCCTAAAAATTAATGAGGTACTATGTTGTTCTATCCATCAGTTAGGAAGTTCAAACCGTCACTTTTGTAATCCTATCCTCTTTATATATCAAAAAGACTAGGCTCACAAGGAAGCCTAGTCTTTCTGGGTTATCTAAAATGTAAGATATTTACTTACATAAAATAATTCATAACATAAACAAACACCCCACTATACATGAGGTGTTTGCATGTAACTTTTATTATTTTGAAAGCTGTTCTTTCCCATCTTCATCGATTAGATAAGAGTGAGAATTTGCAGCTTCTTCGATTTCATTAAATGCCCAATGTGTTGCTTTGACATCTGGGAAGCTTGGCTTTGTCACACCGTGTAATGGACCACGTTCAAACATGCGGTTCATCATCACAACAGCTTGTGCTCGAGTTAGAGCTGCATTTGGTGCGAAGCTTCCATTCTCAAGTCCATTGATGATGCCTGCAGCACGATTTGCCTCAATGATCCACTGTGCCCAATGGCCATTAGTATCCTTGAACGTAATTGCCACACCTTCTTCAACATAAAGCTGTTTATAGTTGGCTACAACTGCTGCCATTTCAGCACGTGTGATATTCGCATTTGCATGGAAGTTACCGTTTTGATCACCATTCATAATGCCCTGTTCTTTAACAAAGGTAATTGCTCCTGCAGCACTATGGTTTTTGGCTACATCTTTAAATGGCGCTTTGTTCAATGCTTGTCCTTCTGTATAGCCTAAAATACGAGCCATCATGATTGCTACTTGTGCACGTGTTACATTCTTGTCAGGACCAAATGTACCATTCGGGAATCCTTTAATATATGCCTCGTGCTCATCTATCTCTGGTTGTTCAACTTCTTGCTTATCAAATTGAATAATCGTAAATGTACTAAATTTCTCTACAGTGAAACGTAAACCAAGCTCACCATTCGCCATTGTCACTACATCAGGGAAGACTACTACTTTCTCGCCATCAGAGTGTTCAATAAACACAGCTAGTTGTTCTAAGAATACTTGATGTGCAGCTGCCTCTGTTGGCACCTTTACATCTCTTAACGGTAGTGTCACTTGAACCGGACGACTTGGCATATTTGTTTCTATTGTCATTGGACGTGCTACAACACGCACATCATTGCTTTGTAAAGTTTCACGCACGACTTTCTCCACTTTTGCACGCTCTTCAATTGCTTGACGCTCACTTTCCTTCTTCACTGGCACTAAACGGAAGTAGAAGTTATCGTCAATGCTTGCCATTGAGCTTTGTGGAATTGCAATATGGCCATTCACTGTGGAAATTTCTAGTGATAAACCATTGTCACGTAATGTGTGTAGAGATTGTTTTGGAATTTCTACTGTTACTTTATCCACTTCATCCTTCACATCTGGAATGACGATACGTGCAATGCTATTGCCAATTTGTTTCGCTTTTTCTACTGCTTCTAATGCTTGCGCTTGTGTTAAGTTTACAAAGTCTGTCACTTCACCATTCACATGCTTAGTACGTTCAATTTCCACTGTTGTTTTTTCAAGTGGGTTGTCACCATCAATTTCGAGTTCTACTTGAATTTTTGTTTTTGTTTCACTTGGTGGTGGTGTTGGGTCTGGCGTCCATGTACTTCCGCCACCTGAATTACCTCCACCTGTATAGGCTTCGCGATATACTTTAATCGTGTAATGTCTCACATTGCCGTTTCCATCTGCCACTGTAATCCCAATTATATTTTCCCCTACCTGTAGTGGAAATTGTGCAAGAGTACCCAGTTGTCCATTGACCGTTGTCGTCACCGAAGCACCCGGAGTAATTGGTGTTGCTAAGAACGATAAGTGTGATGTGGCATAACCAACATTCATTGTATAATTTGTCACTTCTGAAGAGAAGCTTGGACTTAATGCACCTTGTGATGGTACTAATGAGCCTAGGCCTGGTGTTAGTACAGGTGGCGTTTTTGTATTGATTGTAATCACTTTTGTTACTGGTGTAGATGTTTCTCCATCTATTGATGCTGTTACCTCAACCATATAGGCTCCATCTGGAATATCTGTATCTGGTATTACGCTCCAGTTTCCATCTGCATCTGCTGTTGCAGTTAGGATGATATCACCCACTTTTACACTAACTTCTGAGCCTGGTGTGGCTGTTCCTGTAAATGCTGGTTTACCTGTTGTCACTGTGCCTGTTGGTGCAGTGATTGTTACAGTTGGACTTTGTGTTGCTGTATCGATTGTAATCTCTTTTGTTACTGGTGTAGATGTTTCTCCATCTATTGATGCTGTTACCTCAACCGTATAGGCTCCATCTGGAATATCTGTATCTGGTATTACGCTCCAGTTTCCATCTGCATCTGCTGTTGCAGTTAGGATGATACCTCCCACTTTTACACTAACTTCTGAGCCTGGTGTGGCTGTTCCTTTAAATGTTGGTTTACCTGTTGTCACTGTGCCTGTTGGTGCAGTTACTGAAATTGTCGGTAATGATGTTACTTCTTTTAGGTTAGCTTTTGCTGTGTTCAATGCATCTAATGCTGCTTTAACCTCAGCAGTTGTTTTACCAGAATCCGTTAATGCGGCTTTTGCATCCGTTAATGCGTTTTGGAATAAAGACCACGAACTGGAAGTATAATCACCTTGTTGCAAGTTTTCAGCATCCGTAGCATTTACAAGTGTTTCTAAATCCGTTTTATCCACATACTGTACGAATGTATAGAAGCTACCATTTACAAGCTTAGCACTACTATCCAATGTTACTGTACCTGTTGCTTGGTCAACTGGATAAGCTGTTGTTGTTGCTTTTGGGAATGTATTATCAGAATCATTTACAAAAAGATGATATTGATAGCTATTTAAATCTACCCCATCTACTTTTAATGTAATTGTTTGATCTGCCCATGTAGCACTTTTCTCCACTTTAAACACACGTGGCATCATTTTAGTTGTATTTGTTGAGTCATTTTCGTGTGCTAAAGTAGCTGGTAAATTAGCATTATCAATGATAGTATTGTAAGATGCTGTTGCGCCATTATCACTAAATGTAAAGAATGATAAATCGTTGGTGATTTCACCAGTGTTCTCTTTATTCAATGCTTCTATTGTATTGCCAAGTGCAATCGTTACTATTGCATCCTCTGCTTGTGATTTTGATTGCTTTTGATTTATACCACCTGCACCATCCAGTCCAATACCAGTTATACGATGACCGTAACTAGTATTTTCACTTGCAGTCCACATCGTTGAACCATCACTTGCAATATAATCAGTTGGTGTACCATCGCCATTTTTCAATGTAATCCCATATTTTAAAGCCAGATAGCTGTTTACCTTTGGTCGTTCGATATCAGTCAACTTTCTGTTAAATACAAGCATTTCTGCAATATTACCATTTTTAAACGGCTCATAGTCGCCATATCCAAAATACTCAAAACCATTACTCGATACCCCTTTTGTCCAACGCGGAGTGTGGTCTTGTGGCGCATGTGCCTGGATTCGACCATTAATAGATAGATTCCACATATCAGATGTACTCACTACACGCAGTATATTAGGGGCAGACACTTTTTCAGTCGGTTGTTCAATCGTTTTTACTTCGTTTGTAGCAAAATTAGTAATAATTTTACTATCACTATAGGAGACATCCTTATCTCCAGCTTTACTAAATTCCCAGGGAAATCCTATTCCGCCTGATTTTTGTACGGAGAATACTTCTCTTTCCTGACTGGTTCCAAAAGGTATGTCTGTTATAAGAGTAGTTGAAAAGAGCATACCAGTATTCTTCCCATCAGTTGCTTGATGGAAGTTAATTTCTCCTCCATTGACATGTTGCTCAGAAATTGCTCCCATAGCATTATTCCAGTTGAATTCACCAGCAAGATCCTTTAATACAAATTTATTACCTATCATTGCTGGGCTTTTCTCAATATCTATATAAGATAAAAAATCAGGGTCCGTAATATTTACCCCACCTGGTCCTACATAATCAGCAGCAGAAGCTGCCTTTGCTTGTTGTGGCTCCACAAAGGACACACTACTTGCAACTAGTGCTGTTGCAAGAAATGAATTGAACGAGCGTTTCCATAATTTTTGTTGCTTTTTAGTTTGCATGTTTGTTCCTCCAATCTTTGAAAAAGGGTCATAGTTTTATAGTATAGAGCTATTCATCCTCCTTTTAAGAACTAAATCTATTCTAAGAAATCTGAGGTTTTCAATATTTCCCCACGTTTAACTATATTAAATCGACATATACAAAAGATTTACATCAGTAATGTGTCACGATCACGATGAATAAAAATTTTTTAACACCTCACCTACAAAATGAATTAAAAAAAATCCTTATGTAGAAGCTGTGAGCGATAAAGCGTTTACGTCTACGGATGAGTTTAAACGCTTATTTATTGCACAATCTGAAACAGGAAAATTGCCATTTTTGAAGAAGCAGGATTTGACGTTGATGAGATTGATAGGACACGTATTCACAGAGCAGGTACTAGGTGGAGAATAGCTTATAAAAAACGTGGAATCACAGGTTTAGAAGATTCTCGAAAACACAGTTCAAGACGTAAGTACTGTTGCCCTGGCAACTAAAAGCATAACTACTCGATACTCACCTTCAAAATAAAAAAACACCCTATTTCGGATGCTTAGTAAAGTACATTTATTTTTTAAATTTTAGTTTTTTGTAGAGCCCTTAAACCATTTTCTAGTATCTTTACATTTTCTATATTCCCCCCACGATCTATGTAATTTGACCACTTCGGATAATAAATTTTAAATAACTCATTGCCAATGTCAGACAAATTTGATTTACGAATTACTAAATCCTCTTTTATAGACCCGTCCTCTTTAAAAGGATCCATATTTATTAAACTATTATCTTTTAAAAAAGTCATAAGGACTTTTGTTAGTTCCATCACCTGTAGTTGATAACTTTTTGATTTACTTCTCTTAAGTAAAGTTGAATAATTAAATCTTAATATATCCATTACAATCCCTCCACCATTAATAATAATGGGAGAGAAAATTAAATCCAACAATAAATTCCACTGTCAAAACCATATCAAACTCTGCCCTCTCAACTCATAGTGTTTTGGCTGTTGGATGTAGTTTTCAAAGCAAAAAAAGCCTACATCCTAAGATGAAAGCTTTGATATTGTGGTAAATTGTCGAGAGCTCACTTGCGGCTCGTGGTAACGTGACACCACATTATTTTGTAACGAATTGTGTTCAAGTTTTATAGTGCATTTCCGTGCACTGTGTTGAATGTAGTAAGATTCCTAAGCCAACCTTAAAATGACAATAGACGCGCTAATAACTAGAATGTCAGGAATAACTAAATTTAATAAAGCTGTTGGGTTTGGATGAATATTTCTCAAAGTAAGAACATCTGATGAATTTAAAGTCGTTATTACTTGACCATTTTCCAAGTTACCAGAATTGTCTCCATAATTGGAACCGGCTATTTGGTTGTCGCCATTGAAAAGAGCAAATGCATTAGGGCCACCTGTAACAAACACCTCGTAGGTAATAAGATAAATACCCGTTTGATTTATAATGATAGGTGCTGTTCCTGGTACATGTGTTACAAACCCTGCAGGAGTAATATTACCATTTGTATTGAAAGTAACGGAACCATTATTCGGGATACCTGGTTGAGCAGTGGTATCATAAATATAAGCAAACCCTGGAAGACCTGTACCTAAAGGTTCTTGTGGTACCTGTACTCCTTGATGGATATTTTTGTTATTACAACTTTCTTCACAATCATCATGAATTCTGCTAATTCTTTTATTAGTTGGTTCCTTTTCACTTCTATTAAAATTGTCGAAACCCATTTTATCATCCTCCTTGTTTTAATACATTATTCAATGAAGGGACAAATGAAATAGACAATTTTACTAAACCTTTATGGATTAATTATAAAAAGACCACTATATTAAGTGATCTTTTTAACAAGGAAATAATTTATTTTTTACATATTATTCTTAATAAAACATGTAAACTGGGGTAATATCTTTTCTCTTAAAATATATGGGCTGGCCATGTATGTTTATTAAAGCACTCATTTATAACAATTGCGCCTATTTTATTGAATCCCACATTTAATCCTCTAAATAATCAAATTTTCTCGCGTGTTCTACTTCCTGAATGGAAACTTGGCGTGTTAATTCATCTGTTTCAGAGATATGGTATGAATCCCATTCGTCATTAACGGCAATTTCTTCAGGATCTTCATATAATTCATCATAATCTTCAAAATCCCCTTCAAAATCGGAAGGTGTTTCAGAAGTTCCATATTTCGCCACAACTTGAAACATATCTTCATAATCATGAATATCATCCTTGTCATCTCGGCCAGCAAAAGAATTGTCTACTGGAGGAAGCATCACTTGCTCTTCAACCGGTCGATCTGTTGGAACGTCTTTTGCAGTATGTTCAATACAAAAA
>Ga0213827_1002117_pt1 | contig 10546 bp, 10 predicted proteins | sample MC6MC0898MG_FD_180669 | JGI IMG/M metagenome (GOLD analysis project Ga0213827, IMG submission 180669) | Enriched soil aggregate microbial communities from Iowa State University, Ames, United States - MC6-MC0898-MG | ecosystem: Environmental > Terrestrial > Soil > Unclassified | place: USA: Iowa...
TTCTCGCGATTCTCTACGGCATCGTGTCGGCACGCTGGATCCTCCGGCAACCGGCTGGCAATGCCCGCATGCAGGAAATCGCCGCCGCCATCCAGGAAGGCGCGCGCGCCTACCTCAACCGTCAATACCTCACCATCGGCATCGCCGGGGTCATCCTGTTCGTGCTGGTCGGGGTGTTCCTCAGCTGGTACACCGCCGCCGGTTTCGCGATCGGTGCGGTGCTTTCCGGCGCGGCCGGCTACATCGGCATGAACGTCTCGGTGCGCGCCAACGTGCGCACCGCCGAGGCCGCGCGCCATGGCCTGAGTGCGGCCATGGACGTGGCCTTCCGCGGAGGCGCCATCACCGGGATGCTGGTGGTCGGGCTGGGCCTGCTGGGCGTGGCCGGCTACTACGCGCTGCTGTTGCGGATGGGGCTCGATACCGCCACCGCGCTGCATGCACTGGTCGGGCTGGCGTTCGGCTCCTCGCTGATCTCGATCTTCGCCCGCCTCGGGGGCGGCATCTTCACCAAGGGCGCCGACGTCGGCGCGGACCTGGTCGGCAAGGTCGAGGCCGGCATTCCCGAGGACGATCCGCGCAACCCGGCGGTGATCGCCGACAACGTGGGCGACAACGTCGGCGACTGCGCCGGCATGGCCGCCGACCTGTTCGAGACCTACGCGGTCACCGTGATCGCCACCATGCTGCTGGGCAGCCTGATGATCGCCGAGGCAGGCCGCAACGCGATCCTGTATCCGCTGGTGCTGGGCGGGGTCTCGATCATCGCCTCGATCGTGGGCGCGCTGTTCGTCAAGGTGAAGCCCGGCGGCTCGATCATGGGCGCGCTGTACAAGGGCGTGATCGTGTCCGGCGTGCTGGCGGCGATCGCGTTCTACCCGATCACCACGCAGCTGATGCCGGACAACGCGCACGGCGCGCTGAACCTCTATGTCTGCGCGTTGATCGGGCTGGTGCTGACCGGGCTGATCGTGTGGATCACCGAGTACTACACCGGTACCCAGTACAAGCCGGTGCAGCACGTGGCGCAGGCCTCCACCACCGGGCACGGGACCAACATCATCGCCGGCCTCGGCGTGTCGATGAAGTCGACCGCCCTGCCGGTGATCGCGGTGTGCGCGGCGATCTGGCTGGCGCACCATTTCGGTGGCCTGTACGGCATCGCCATCGCTGCCACCGCAATGCTGTCGATGGCCGGCATGATCGTGGCGCTCGACGCTTACGGCCCGATCACCGACAACGCCGGCGGCATCGCCGAAATGGCCGAGCTGCCCTCGGAGATCCGCGACATCACCGACCCGCTGGATGCGGTCGGCAACACCACCAAGGCGGTCACCAAGGGCTATGCGATCGGCTCGGCGGCGCTGGCCGCGCTGGTGTTGTTCGCCGATTACACCCACAACCTGCAGGCGGCCAACCCCGGGGAGGTGTTCGCCTTCGACCTGTCCGACCACACGGTGATCATCGGCCTGCTGATCGGCGGCCTGATTCCCTACCTGTTCGTTGCGATGGCGATGGAAGCAGTGGGCCGTGCGGCGGGGGCGGTGGTGGAAGAAGTTCGCCGCCAGTTCCGCGAGATCCCCGGGATCATGGAAGGCACCGGCAAGCCGCAGTACGACCGCGCGGTGGACATGCTGACCCGCTCGGCGATCCGCGAGATGATCGTGCCCTCGCTGCTGCCGGTGGCCGTGCCGGTGGTGGTCGGCCTGCTGCTGGGACCGCGTGCGCTGGGCGGCCTGTTGATCGGCACCATCGTGACCGGCCTGTTCGTGGCGATCTCGATGACCACCGGTGGCGGTGCCTGGGACAACGCCAAAAAGTACATCGAAGATGGCCATTTCGGCGGCAAGGGCAGCGAGGCGCACAAGGCCGCGGTCACCGGCGATACGGTCGGCGACCCCTACAAGGACACCGCCGGCCCGGCGATCAATCCGCTGATCAAGATCATCAACATCGTGGCCCTGCTGCTGGTGCCGCTGTTGTAGGGCAAGTGCTGCAAACACGCCCCGGTGCTACGCCGGGGCCTGTTCGTTGGTTTTGATCGCGGCAGGCGCGTGGCCTACGAGCGTCGGGGGCGCAGCATCCGCCATAGCAGCAGGATGCTGCCCGCCACTCCCCACATCGCGGCCATGGCCAGCAGCAGGTCCGGAACGTCGTCGCGCGGCAACGGACTGCCGATGAAGGCCGCCGCGCAGAGGAGCAGCCCCATGCCGCTGGGCAGCCAGGCACCGCGCCATGCCGTATAAGCGAAGAGCGGTACCAGCGCACCGGCGAGCGTGATCGCCCCGACGAACGGCGCAAGCGACAGCAACGCCACCACCAACGCGATCACCACGGCGCTCCATGCCATGCGGACGACATTGACGTGGGTCATCCGCTGTTCTCCCGATCGTGGCACTGCATTGCGCACCCTGCATGCGCAGGCTGGACGAAGGGAACATTCCCCGCATCCCGTCGTACGCCGCGCCGACCGATTCCAACCGGACCATGAAACAGGTCCCGGGATTGCGGACCAGAAGAGAGGCAGTCGTCGGCCGCATCACGGTGCTGCCCTCCCAGCAACAAAAGGCTATGGAAATTGCGGTTGAACGCATCTGCAACCGCTTGCTCCTGCTGGATCATGCTCCCCTCTCATTCCGTTGAAGACGATGTCGCGAAGCTACTGCATGCGCAGTGCGATGCATATTGCATCGGCCGCCCCGTGCCGGGCCTCAGCCGCGGGGGGCACCGCCGCCGCGGCGTGTCACCGGAAGGCACGGATGCTCAGCGATTGCCGGCGCCCAGCCGCGGCGACGGGCGCGACACCACGTAAGCCGCGCTGGCGAGGAAGAACAGGCCCACCCCCAGCAGCAGGATCCACGAGGGATGCGCGCCCCAGCAGAACATCGCAAAGCCGACGGCCATGCCGCCGGCCGCGAATGCCTTGCCCTTGCGGCTGACGGCGCCCTGCTCGCGCCACAGGCGCAGGGCCGGGCCATAGCGCGGATGCGCCAGGAGCGTGCGTTCGAAGCGCGGCGAACTGCGCGCGAAACAGCCCACGGCCAGGATCAGGAAGATGGTGGTCGGCATCACCGGCAGCAGCGCACCGATCACCCCCAGCGCCACCATCACCCAGCCCAGGCAGAACCAGAGCCCGCGCATCAGCGCTGGTCGAACTCGAGTTCGACATGGCCGTGCACGCTGCGGAACGCGGAATCGGCAGCCTGGATGACCTGCTGCTCCTGTGCGTCATCCAGGACCACGCCATCCAGCGCCGCGGTGAACTCGCGCCAGTGGCGCGCGGCACCGTCCGGGTGCGCGGCCAGGTGGCGGGCGCCAAAACCGGCGTCCAGGCCCAGCCTGGCGGCCATTTTGTAGAGGATGGTGCCGCCGAGGTTGGAGCCTTCGGCCACGTACAGCCAGCCCAGTGCCGCCGGCAGGGCGAGGTCGGGGTCCAGCCGCAACGGCACCGGTGCGGGCAGGATCTGTTCGAGGTCGGCCAGGTCGCGCGCGATCAACGGCAGGCGGCGGCGCGCCTCCAGGTCCGGCAGCAGCGCATCCAGCGCGGCGTTGGCATACAGCGCGTCGATGTCGCGGTGGAAGCGGTACTGCACGCGCAGGAAACGGGCGAACTGGCCGCGGCTGGCGAAGATGTCGCCAGCCATGATGCGCTTGTCCAGCGCGCCGTGGCTCTCACGGGTGGCGGCCTTGAGGCGTTGGCTGCGGGTGGCTTGGGGAGTATCGATGACGATCATGGCGATGCTTGGATGGGGAAGTGGGGCGCGGTTCTCTGTTGAAGACGTCTGTCACGGCTGCAACCCCAAGCCCATTGTCGCGTGGGGAGCGCTGCGTCCCTCACATGCCACCGTCACGGCCTTGCCCCGATAATACGGACCACGCCCTGCCACTGGAATGACACGATGATCACCACCGAACCCCGCATGACCAATCTGTTCCTGCAGCTCGGGCTGGACGCCAGCGACGAGGCGATCGCCGCCTTCATCCGCGACCACCAGCTGTCCAACGAGATCCGCCTGATCGAAGCGCCGTACTGGAATGACGGGCAGCGCCAGTTCCTGACCGAGCAACTGCGCTCGGATGCGGAGTGGGCGATCGTGGTCGATGAGCTCAGCGAAGCCCTGCACACGGATGCAACCGCGCAGGCCAACGCCGGCTGAGCGATCACGGGCATCTGATGCCGGCCGACGCCGCAGGTGCCGGCCGGATGCACGCAGGGGCCGGCAATGCCGGCCCCTGTCGTGTCCGGGCATCAGTAGCGGTAGGTCAGCGCCAGCCGCACGATCCGGCCCGGTGCCGGCATCACGCCCAGCGCCAGCGGGTCCAGGTAGTAGCGGTCGGTCAGGTTGTCCACGTTGAGGTCGAGCGCGAACCGCTCGCTGGCCTGCCAGCTGGCGAACAGGTCCACCACCGTCGCCGGGCGGTACAGCTGCTGGATCGCCGACAGGCCCACGTTCCACTCCTTGTCCAGCTTGCTGATCGGGCCGCCGTTGTGGATGACCCGCGTGCCGACGCTCAGGCGCTGGTCGAACAGGCGTGAGCCCAGGGTCAGGTTGACCGTGTAGCGCGGCGGGTTCTGCGTATTGCTGTACGACCCTTCGAAGCCGCCATCCACGCAGTCCGGGGTAGCGGCGAGTTCGGCGATCCTGCGCTGTACGCCATAGGCGCGTCGCTCGGCGGCGATGTCCGGGGCGCAGGTCTTGGCCTCGATGTAGTAATGCGCCGACAGGTCGGCGAATACCTTGCCGGCGTCGTAGCTGGACTGGAACTCCAGGCCGGATACCTTGAAGCGCTCGATATTGCGGATGTAGCCGGCCGACAGCGTGCGGTAGTCGCGGGTGATCAGGTCATCGATGCGGGTGTTGAAGTAGGCCAGCTTGAAGGCGGCGGTATCGCCTTCGGTGAACATGCCCTGCCTGACCGTGCTCGCGCCCGCTTCCCAGGTGCCGGCACGCTCGGGCTTGAGCTCGCCGCCGACCGGCTTGGCCGCGGTGAACAGGCCGAGCGTGCTTTCGAACAGGCTGGGCAGCTTCACGCCCTCGGCGTACTTGATGTACACCATGCTGTCCTCGTCGAAGCGGTAGGTGACGCTGGCGGTGGGCATGAAGGCGTGGTCGGTGCGGCGGATCGGCTGCGACCAGGTCCAGCGGGTCGGCACGATCAGGTCCTGCGCCTTGGTCAGGTCATGGAAATTCCAGCCGGTGATGTCGGCCACGGTGCCCTTCTTGTACGGCGACGCCAGCAGCGAGGCCTCGGTGAACTGGCCGTTGGCATCGGGATACCAGTTGAGCATGGCGATGCGCTTGGCCAGGTACGCCGGCCGCTTCGGGTCGCCGTTGAGCAGCTGGGTGTAGCGGTACTGGCCGATCACCGACTCCTCCTCCACCGTGGCCAGGCGGTTGCGGTCGTGGATGCCGACCCGGTTGAAGCGCCCGCCCAGCAGTACTTCCCAGTGTTCGTCGGCCTGCCACTTCATGGACGCCACGGCGCTGTATTCCTTGCGCTCGGCGTTGCGCAGGAAGCGGTTGTTGATCAGGTCGTCATGCTTGATCGGCGCGCCCTTGCCCGGGCCGACGTCCTCGTTGCTGAAGGACAGGCCGTAGTCGAAGGTGAACAGGCCGCCGCCATCGGTGAGCAGATGGGTGGTGTTGGACACGTCCAGCCCCAGCCGCTCCTGGGTCATGTCGTTGCGGTAGGCGTCCTTGTAGCCCGGGTCGGTGTTGAACGTCGGGCCGTCATACCACTCGGTGCGCCGATCGAAGTACCACGGGGTGATGCCGGTCAGGCCGTTGTACATCAGGCTGTCGGCCTGGGTGTACGAGAGGTTGGCCTTGAGGTCGACGAGGTCGTTGCCCGGGTCGAACCGGTAGCGCAGGTTGTAGGCATCCAGGTCCACGCTGCCCGGCGACCACTGCGGCACGCGGTCGCGGTCCACGCGGATGATCTGCGAGGCCATGATCTCGCCCTGGTGGCCACTGTAGTGGCAGTAGCCGGCTTCCAGGGTCTGGCTGTCATCGATCCGCCAGGTGCCCTTGACCAGCACCGAGTTGGATTTGGAGGAGGTGTTGAACACTTCGGTGTTGGGCGGGTTCAACGGTGCCAGGGTGCGGCGGGTCTGCGGGAAGTCGTCATAGCCGTGCTTACCCGCGTAGTAGTTGCCGGTGTCGCGCCAGGCGTAGGCGGCCATCAGGTCGAACCGGTCCCAGTGCTTGCCACCGGCGATGTTGGCGAATCGCCCGCCCAGGCTGTTGCGGTCGGTGCGGGGTGCCGCATCGTAGGCCGGCACGTCGCGCGCGCTGCCGTTGGAGACGCCGGTGCGCACGCGCAGGCCCAGATCCTGGCCCTCGCGCAGCACGTCACCGATCTTGAGCGTTTCCATCTCGACCACGCCCCCAATGCCGCCGGAGGCGTTGACGCCCAGGCTGGGGCCCTTGGTGACGGTCAGCGTCGACACCAGATCCGGGTCCAGGTAGGTGCGCTGCGATTGGCCGGCATAGCCGCGGTAGGTATCCATGGTGGACTGGCCTCCGTCGATGATCACCGGAATGCGGCTCTGGCCCTGGATGCCGCGGATGTTGAGGTCGAGCGCATTGGCGGTGCGCGGATCGCCGGCGGTCACGCCGACCACGCCCTTGACGATGTCGGCGGTGGAGGTGCCGCGGAAGCGTTCGATGGTGGCGCGCGGCACGAACACGCTGGAGCCGGAGGTACGGTACGCATCCAGTGCCCGCGCTTCATTGCTGTCGCCATCCGCCGCCTGCTCGCCGGCCACGCGCAGCGCCGCGGTGACGATCACCCCGTCCTCGCGGCTGGCCGTCGGGGCGCGCTCCAGGGTCACCGCATCGGTGCCCACCGCGCGCATCGCCAGGCCACTGCCACGCAGCATCTGCTGCAGCGCCACCTGCGCATCGAGCTCGCCACTGACCGCACTGGAGCGCAGGCCGTCGGTAAGCGCGGCCGGCCACGCCACCTGCACGCCGGACTGGCGCATGTACACCCGCAACGCCTCGGCCAGCGGTTGCGCGGGGATGTCGAAGCGATGCTGGGTGGCAGTCCCGGCAACAGCGGACTGGGCCAGCACCGGCAGTGCCGGCACAACGGCCAGGCCCGCGGCCAACAAGGCGATGCACAGACGGGACGGGCGCAGGGTACGGCCCGGGTGGGAGTTGAGGCGCATGATGGAACCTGTCGAAAAGGCGAGACCGCCGGAGCGGCGTCCCCGCACGAGGCGTGCGGGCGCTGCGACGTACGTGGCGGCGGCGGGTACGTTCGGGAGGTGAGACGAACGGGGTGGCCACACCCCCAAGACCAATTCGCGCGGCAGTAGCGGGTTGGCGCGTGGCGCGGCTACGGCGTGGCCGCAACCTGCACGATCGCCACGCCCATCGGCAACCGGGTAACGCGCAGCCCGGCGCTGCCGGCCAGCGCGTCCAGCGCCTGTTCCGGGCGATCGGTGCGGAAGGCGGCGTTGACCCTCGGCAACTGCGAGAGGTCGCCGCGCACGAAGGTGGGACCGCGCCGATAGCGGCCGATGCGCTGCACCGCATCGGCCACGCCCGCCGCATCCAGCAGCAGTTCGCCCTGGCGCCACGCGGCGATCCGATCGGTGGCGATGTCGTCCAGGCGCTGCACCGGTCCGCCCGGCACGAACGCGGCGCGCTGGCCGGCCTGCAGCCAGGTCCAACGCCCACCTTCGCGGGCGGCCACGCGCACCCTGCCCTGCTCGACCTCGGCCTGCACCCCGCCCGCCTCGCGGGACACCACGAAGGCGGTGGAAATGTCTTCAACCACGCCCCCCGCCGCCGCCACCTCGAAGCGCTGCGGTTGGCCCGGTGCCACCTCGAACCAGGCGCGGCCGCGCAGCAGATCGATCCGCCGCCGGGTGCCGTCGAAGTGCACGGCGATGGCCGAGTCCGCATCCAGCACCGCACGGCTGCCATCGGGCAGGGTGACCTGCGCGATGGTGTTGAGGGTGCGGTGGTCGGACTGCAGGCGCAGCCATGTCTCCGGCGCTACCCAGGCCAGGGCCAGCACGGCCGCGGCGGCCAACGACCAGCGCGCCACGCGTTGCCCCGGGCGCCGCGGCGCGCCGACTACCGCCCCCGCGGGACGCGGGCCCACGCTGCGCCAGAGTTGGCGCTCGTATTCGAATGCGCGTCGACGCCCTGGCAGCGCCAGCCAGTGTTCGAACGCCTGCATGCCGGCCTCCTCCACCGCGCCGGATGCCAGCCACGCAAGCCAGGCCCGGGCCTGGACGGCAACGGGCTCGGACGAAACGGACGGCGGCGTGGCCGGGTCGATGGGAGGCGGGCTCATGGCTGGCGGAAGGTCGCGGTGCAACGCAGGGAAGGAAGAAGGTACGCAGAAATCGCACCGGTATGATCAAGACGAACGACGCGGGCAGTTCCCCAACGTGATCGCCGCCACGCAGCCTCCTCAGCGTCCGTTGCGCGCCCAGGCCAGCCGCTGCAGCGCGTTGCGCACGTGGTTCTCCACCGTGGTCACCGACACCTTCAGGCGCCTGGCCACCTCGGCCTGGGTCAGGCCCTGCAGGCGGTTGAGCCGGAAGATCGTGCGGGTGGGCTCGGGCAGGTGCGCGGCCGCCGCCAGGACACGCTGCAGTTCATCCTGGGCCATGGCCTGCTCCTCGGTGGACAGCACTTCGTCCGGGCCCCACAGGTAATGGTCGACCAACAGGCGCGCGCGGCGGGTGCGTTCGCGCCCATGGTCGGTGGCCAGGTTGGTCGCCAACCGGTACAGGTAGGCGCGCGGGTTGTCGATCGCCTGGCCGCCGTCCACGCCGCGGGCCTTGAACCAGATCGCCTGGATCACGTCCTCGGCACCGCCATCGTTGCCCAGGATCCGCTGCACCAGGCGCAGCAGCGCCGGGCGTTCGCGGATCAACAGGTCCGTCAGGGTGGAGGCGTTGCTGGACATGCAGGCAGGCACAGGGCGAGGGCGGGGACCCGGGGGAGGAAGGCGCGCCATCCTACGCCTCAAATGAGAATGCGTCACGTTTAGACCGCAGGGATTATCGTTCGCGGTCGCCGCCCGGACGGCCTGGCATCACCACCGGCAGGTACGAGGGGCGGCGAAGAGTTCATCCATCGCCACCTGGCGCGCCGCGCGCCGCGCGCCGCCACGATCGCACGGCTCGCCCCGGACGCTCACAGGCACGCGGTCAGGCCGTCATACACGGTGAGGCGGGTGCCCGGCAGCACGGCATCGATGGGTTGCGGGCCTTCCAGCGTCGCCAGCAGCAGGGCCAGCGGGGTGTGGTCGGCGAGCGGCACCCGGCACGCCCAGGACCGGGCATCCACCACCACCTCGCCGGTCTGGGCGTCCACCCGCGCGGTACTGCCGGCGAAGGTCCAGATGCATTCGTGCACGGTGCCGCTGCTGGCCTGCACCGAACAGCGGAAGCGCTGCGGCTGCAGGTTGGCGTACTCGCCCTCGCAGAAGGTGTCGCCACAGACGCCGTCAAAACCGCGTACCAGCGCCGCCTCCACCCGGCGGAAGCGCTCCCAGCCGGCGACCTGGTCCGGAAACTCGCGGGCGTCCACATAGCGGTCTGCCGCCAGTGCCGGCGCGACGGGCAGCAGCACTGCCGCGATCAGGGCGATCCGCTGGAGGGCAGCGGGGCGGGCATATCGGAAGGGCTGGGTCATGCGGATCACTCCAGGGGCGCCCGCGCGGCGGGCAAGGGGGCGGCTCACAGGCAGTCCATCAGGCCGTCGTACAGGCTGCGGTCCGTGCCCGGCAGGCGACGGCGCAGCACCTCCGGCCCCTGCAGGGCCGCATGGAACGCCTCCACCGACGTGCCCGGCGCCAGCGGCACCGGGCAGGTCCAGCGGCCGTTGTCCACGTCGACCCGACCGCTGACGGGGTCCACCGCCAGGTTGCTGGCGGCCAGCACCCAGACGCAGGCCTGCACGTGGCCGCGCCCGGCGTGCACCGAGCAGCGGAACTGCAGCACGCGGTAGTCGCTGTAGGCACCCTCGCAGAACGTGTCGGCACAGACCGCGTCGAAGGCCTGCATGAGGCGCCCCTCCAACGCATAGAAGCGGTCCCAGTTGGCTTCCTGCGCGGGGAAGTCGACCAGATCGACGTAATCGCCGGCACGGGCCGCGCCCGGCGGCGCGCACGTGGCCAGCACCAGGGCAGGCAGGAGAAACAGGCGGGTGCGCATCGGGTGGCTCCAGGGACAGAGCGTCCATCGTCTGCGCCGGTGCCGACGCGGCCCATCGGTACAGACCCTGCCGCGGGGTCAGAAGGCGCTGCCATGGCGGGTCCGGGCGCCCCCCTGCGGGGGCGGGGGCGACGACGACGCCACCGGATCGCTGCACGAGGACCGGCAAAGGGCCTAAAATGTCGGACTTTGCGCCCCTACCCCCTCTCGGAGTAAACCCATGGGTCTGGAACTCGTCTCGCCCGGCAAGAACCCGCCGGAAGAAATCAACGTCATCATCGAAATCCCGAAGGATTCCGAGCCGGTGAAGTACGAAGTGGACAAGGAAACCGGCGCGATCTTCGTCGACCGCATCCTGTC
>Ga0213827_1002126_pt1 | contig 10526 bp, 7 predicted proteins | sample MC6MC0898MG_FD_180669 | JGI IMG/M metagenome (GOLD analysis project Ga0213827, IMG submission 180669) | Enriched soil aggregate microbial communities from Iowa State University, Ames, United States - MC6-MC0898-MG | ecosystem: Environmental > Terrestrial > Soil > Unclassified | place: USA: Iowa...
TTTAAAATTCAAGAAAGTAGCTCGCCGTTGAAGGCTGTCGTAATAGGAATTTTGATGGAATGCTTTCAGATGGGAATTATCCTATTACTGGCGAAACCTTTTGATGAAGCACTTCATCTCGTTGAAATTATCGCCTTCCCAATGATTGCGATTAATGGTTTTGGAACATTGCTATTTTTGTTAATCATTCAGGATATTTTTCAGCAGCAAGAACGAACCCTGGCGTTGCAAACACATAAAGCGTTGTCCATCGCCAATCAGACGCTGCCATTTTTTAGGCAAGGCTTGAATATTGATTCGTGTACAAAGGCAGCAGAAATAATTCTAACATGGACAAATGCTGATGCCATTTCTATCACGAATCAACATCAAGTATTAGCGCATGTTGGCGCAGGAGCGGATCATCATCTTCCATCCGGAATCATGGCAACAGAATTAACGAAAAAAGTATTGGAGCAAGGACGTAATATTATTGCAAAAACAGCAAACGAAATACAATGTGTTAATCCAAAATGCCCGTTAGAAGCTGCCATTGTTTTACCTCTCAAAGTTCATGATAAAACGGTCGGTACATTAAAACTCTATTTTACCGACTCTAGTAAACTAAATCCTGTGGAGCAGGAACTTGCGGAAGGCTTAAGGAAACTAATCTCTGGCCAGCTCGAAATGGCAGAGCTGGAAATGCAAAGAAGATTATTAAAGGATGCGGAGATAAAAGCTCTGCAAGCCCAAGTGCATCCTCATTTTTTGTTTAATGCGATTAATACGATTTCAAGCTTAGTGCGAATTGATGCCGATCAAGCGAGAAAGCTATTAATTCAGTTAAGTATCTTCTTTCGCAGCAATCTCCAAGGAGCGCGCCAAATGTTAATTCCGCTTGAGAAAGAGCTTGAGCATGTCGAAGCCTATTTGACGATCGAGCAGGCAAGATTCCCTGACCGTTATAAAGTAGATTTAGAGATTGATCCATCCTTAGAAAAAGTTTTGATTCCACCGTTTACCCTGCAGCCACTGGTGGAAAATGCAATTCGTTATGCTTTTCCTAAAGCAAAAACGGGAATGGTGAAGGTTCGTGCCTTCAAAGAAGATAAGAAAATGGTGTTGCAGACTGAAGATGATGGAAAAGGAATTGCGCCGGAACTGCTTGAAACACTTGGAAATCAAACAGTCGATTCAACTGAGGGAACAGGGACAGCCCTATGGAATATTAAGAAGAGGATTGAAGAAATTTATGGCCAGAATGCGTCGTTTCAAATTGAAAGCAAACTAGATAACGGAACGAGAGTAACGATTAAACTGCCGTTAAACGGGCAAATGGGGTGAAGATAGTGTTAAAGGTATTTACTGTGGATGACGAACCGCTAGCGAGGGATGAGCTAGCGTATCTTCTCAAACGCAGCAAACAGGTGGAAATAGCAGGAGAGGCTGATAGTGTCGAAGCTGCCTTAGAAAAAATGGTAGATCTCGATATTGATGTTATTTTTTTAGATATTCAGCTTGCCGATGAAAGTGGGATCGAAATTGCAAATAGAATGAATCAACTGGAATACCCCCCATTGATCGTATTTGCCACTGCATATGATGAATATGCTCTTAAGGCTTTTGAGCTAAATGCTGCTGATTATATTCTAAAGCCTTTTGATGAAAAACGGGTACAGCAAACAATTGAAAAGCTTTACAAGCTAGCCGGTAATACAAAACAAAGAATTTCGCTTCCATCAAGGCAGCGTTCTTACCCAAACGAGCGTGCTGAAAAACTAGCTATTTCTGTTGATGAAAAAATAGTTCTCGTGAATATAAACGAAATCCTCTATGTTGCCACTCAGGAGGGAAAAACGATGATTGCCACGGAGAAACAAAAGTATTGGGTAAGCGATTCATTGGTTACCTTTGAACGGAAGCTCCACCATACTCCAATCATTCGCGTTCATCGTGCATATTTAGTTAGTATTGATGCGATTGTTGAGATTGAGCCATGGTTTAATTCAACCTATAATTTGATTATGAAGGATGGTGAAAAGGTTCCAGTAAGTAGAACCTATACAAAAGATCTAAAACAACTGCTTGATTTTTAAGCAGTTGTTTTTGTATTTCAAGCGATTATTCATGTTTTTCAACTTCTGATTTTTGCATTTTAGTCTGAAAGTTCAATGCTTCCGTTTTCATTTATTATGATAGAGATATGTAAGCAATGACTAGGGAGGTAGTAAAATGAATGCGGTTTCAATTGTAATTGGCTCTATTTGTATTTTAATGATTGCCTATCGTTTATATGGGACATTTATGGTGGCAAAAGTCTTAAAATTAGATGATTCAAAGCCGACACCTGCACACGAATTAAATGATGGAAAGGACTATGTTCCAACCAATAAATGGGTGACTTTCGGACATCACTTTGCGGCTATCGCTGCTGCAGGTCCGCTTGTTGGTCCAATTCTGGCAGCACAATTCGGATATTTGCCAGGTTTACTCTGGCTATTGATTGGTGCTGTTATTGGTGGAGCAGTTCATGATGCTGTTGTCCTTTATGCATCTATGCGAAAAAAGGGAAAATCTTTATCTGAAGTAGCAAAAGACGAATTAGGTCCCGTCGCAGGTTTTTGTACTGGACTTGCCATGCTATTCATAATAACCATTACAATGGCCGGGCTTTCCATGGTTGTGCTCCATGCACTCGAAAACAACCCATGGGGTACGTTCTCTGTAGGAATTACAATACCCATTGCAATGGGGGTAGGAATTTTTTATAAAAAAACAGGCAATCTAAAATTGACATCAACAATTGGATTTATTCTTGTCATGGTTGGAGTGTTTGTTGGTCCATCGATTCAGAATACATTCTTGGGTGATTGGCTCACATTAGATACAAAGACATTGGCTATTATTCTACCAATTTATGCTTTCTTTGCTGCGGCATTGCCTATATGGCTCTTGCTTGCCCCACGAGATTACTTAAGCAGTTTTATGAAGATTGGTGTATTTATTGCACTAATCATTGGGGTTTTCATTATTAATCCAACGATTCAGATGCCGGCTTTTACTAAATTTACGCAAGGTGGCGGTCCAGTTATTGGAGGACCTGTTTGGCCATTTATCTCAATTACCATTGCTTGCGGTGCCATTTCTGGTTTCCATGCATTTGTCGGTTCAGGTACAACACCTAAAATGTTGGATCGCTGGTCAGATATCAAGGTTGTTGGATTTGGCGCGATGTTAGTAGAGTGTGTCGTAGGAATTATGGCGTTAATTGCGGCAACAGCGCTACATCCTGCGGACTACTTTGCGATTAACTCAACACCAGAAGTATTCAAAACATTAGGAATGCATGTGGATCAATTACCAAAGCTTGCGAAGGAAATTGGGATTGACCTTGAAGGACGAACAGGCGGTGCCGTGACTTTAGCTGTAGGGATGACCTATGTTTTCACCGAAATTCCATGGTTTGCGAAATTATCGTCTTACTTCTTTCAGTTTGTGATTATGTTTGAAGCGGTTTTTATTTTAACAGCGATCGATTCCGGCACACGTGTAGCCCGCTATTTGATTCAAGATTTCTTTGGTGAGTTCTATAAACCATTGAAGAAGACAGACTGGCTGCCAGGATCGATTTTTGCAAGTGCTTTAGCATGCTTTATGTGGGGTTATTTACTCTTCTCAGGCGATATCGGCTCTGTTTGGGCACTTTTTGGGGTTTCCAATCAATTGATGGCATCTATCGGTCTCATCGTCGGTGCAACGGTTATTCTAAAAATTGCCGACAAACGCTGGTACATGCTAACCTGTTTAGTGCCACTTGCCTATTTATTTGTTACCGTTAACTACGCAGGCTATTGGATGGTGAAAAATGTTTACCTCAATCAAGCAGCTGCCGGTTACAGTGTATTGAATGGTGTGTTATCAATTATTATGTTAGTACTCGGTTTCATCATATTGGTGACAGCAATTAAGAAATGGACAACGATGTGGAATTCTCCACGTTTCCAATTGGGAACAAAAGCTGCATAAATTAATGTAAGCAGGTGACTTCAAAAGGAAAAAACCTATTGGAGCCATCTGCTTTTTCATTCATACATCGAAATTGCTTTCCTAGGAAAATGTAATGAATGAAAACGTTGGAATGATAATATGTTTAAAAGCTGAACTAACCGTCCATCCTGATTTTAGGCAAATGTTTGCTTGCATAGTGGTAGAAAATTTTATACAATTACCCTAATACTTTATATTGAAAAAACAGTGATCAGGAGTAGTAGTGATTAATACCCGAAACATAGAGAGTTGACGGCTGGTGGAAGTCAACCGGGTACATCATGAACTCGCCTTTGAGTTGCAAGCGTGAAAGATACAGTAATGTTTGCCGTTTTCCGCGTTAAGGATGAATGAAGCGAGTGCAGGCAGCACTAATGTGGGTGGTACCGCGGGAAGATACATACAATCCTCTCGTCCCTTTTTGGGATGAGAGGTTTTTTATTTTATCTAGCTGCAACGTCTAGCCCCTCGGGTTCAAATAATCTGAACCATATGAAGTCAAGGTGCCGACTTCATATGGTTCAGAACATTTGCTGGTCGGGGCTGAACAAGGCGTTTCCGCTTTTATATTTTTATAGGAGGAAAACAATATGAGTTTCGACCATCTACAAATCGAAAAAAAATGGCAAAAGAAATGGGAAACAGAAAAAACATTCAAAACAAGTGAAGAATATGATAAACGAAAATTCTATGCATTAGATATGTTCCCATATCCATCTGGGGCAGGGCTTCACGTTGGACACCCTGAAGGATATACGGCAACCGATATCCTTTCACGTTTAAAGCGGATGCAAGGATATAACGTGCTTCACCCCATGGGCTGGGATGCATTCGGATTGCCCGCGGAACAGTACGCGTTGGATACTGGCAACGACCCGGCAGAATTTACCGAGCAAAATATTAACACCTTCCGCAGACAAATTAAATCACTTGGTTTCTCGTATGATTGGGATCGCGAAGTCAACACGACAGATCCTGAATACTATAAATGGACGCAGTGGATTTTCTTAAAGCTGTGGGAAAAAGGACTTGCCTATATTGATGAGGTAGCAGTAAACTGGTGCCCGGCACTTGGAACCGTTTTGGCAAACGAAGAAGTTATTGACGGTAAAAGTGAACGCGGCGGCCATCCGGTTGAGCGCCGTCCGATGAAGCAATGGATGTTAAAAATCACTGCCTATGGTGACCGTTTACTTGAAGATTTAGAGGAGCTTGACTGGCCGGAAAGCTTGAAAGAAATGCAGCGAAACTGGATTGGCCGCTCTGAAGGGGCAGAAGTCACCTTCAAAATTGATGGCCATGATAAAACCTTCACCGTTTTCACAACCCGTCCAGATACATTATTCGGTGCAACCTATGCAGTATTGGCTCCAGAGCATGCATTTGTTGATAAAATTACAACAGCTGAACAGCGCGCAGCCGTAGATGCATATTTAGATAAAGTTAAAACGAAAAGCGATCTTGAGCGTACAGATCTTGCAAAAGAAAAAACAGGCGTATTTACTGGTGCGTATGCTATTAATCCGGCAAATGGCGAAAAAATGCCAATCTGGATTGCTGATTATGTATTGGTTAGCTATGGAACAGGTGCGATTATGGCCGTTCCTGCCCACGATGAACGCGATTATGAATTTGCGAAAGAATTCGGGCTGCCGATTAAACCAGTTGTCGCCGGTGGCAATGTGGAAAAAGAAGCCTTTACAGGTGATGGCGAACACATCAATTCCGATTTCTTAAATGGATTAAATAAAGAAGATGGGATTTCTAAAATGGTTTCCTGGTTAGAGGAAAAAGGGATCGGAACCAAAAAGGTAACGTTCCGTTTACGTGATTGGTTGTTTAGCCGTCAGCGTTATTGGGGCGAGCCGATTCCAATCATTCATTGGGAAGATGGCACGATGACAGCTGTTCCGGAAGACCAGCTTCCATTGACCTTACCAAAAACGAAGGATATCAAACCATCCGGAACTGGCGAATCGCCACTTGCCAATATTTCTGATTGGGTAGACGTCGTTGACTCGGAAACAGGCAAAAAAGGCCGCCGTGAAACAAATACGATGCCGCAATGGGCAGGCAGCTGCTGGTACTATTTACGTTATATTGATCCAAAAAACAGCGAAGCACTGGCTTCTGCTGAAAAATTAAATCACTGGCTACCTGTAGATATTTACATTGGCGGCGCCGAGCATGCTGTCCTTCACTTGCTATATGCACGTTTCTGGCATAAATTCTTGTATGATATCGGTGTGGTTCCAACAAAAGAGCCATTCCAAAAGTTATTTAACCAAGGGATGATTTTAGGTGAAGGCAATGAAAAAATGAGTAAGTCAAAAGGAAATGTTGTAAATCCTGATGATATCATCGAGAGCCACGGTGCCGATACGCTTCGCTTGTATGAAATGTTCATGGGACCGCTTGATGCCTCGATTGCCTGGTCGACAAACGGTTTGGACGGTTCACGCCGATTCCTTGATCGTATCTGGCGCTTATTTGTAGAGGAAAACGGTGAATTAAGCCCGAAAATCCAGCCAAATGAAGAAGCGTCTAATTTAGAGAAAGTTTATCATCAAACTGTGAAAAAGGTAACTGAGGATTACGAAGGCTTACGATTTAATACGGCGATTTCACAAATGATGGTATTTATTAATGAAGCCTACAAAGCAACTGTTCTTCCAAAGGATTATGTTGAAGGCTTCGTCAAAATGCTTGCTCCTGTTTGTCCGCATTTTGCTGAAGAGCTTTGGGAAAAGCTAGGACATAGCGGAACGATTTCCTATGAAGCATGGCCTGCATATGATGAAGCTAAATTAGTCGATGAGGAAGTCGAAATTGTGATCCAAGTGAACGGAAAGGTAAAAACGAAGCTTATGGTACCGACAGATGCCAGCAAAGAGGCATTGGAAGGAATCGCGATGGACGATGACCGTGTGAAGGAACAAATCGAAGGAAAAACGATTCGTAAAGTGATCACAGTACCAGGTAAATTGGTTAATATCGTAGCTAATTAATAAAATATGAACATCCTCCTGTTTAACTGGGGGGATGTTTTTCTGAAGGGATGATTGGGATGGAAGAAATTCAAATTATTACAACAGAAGAGTTACAAAAGAAGCTTGAGGCAGGGGAAAAACTTGAGCTAGTTGATGTAAGGGAAGATGAAGAGGTAGCAGCAGGTATGATTCCTGGGGCAAAACATATTCGTATGGGCGACATTCCTGCAAATCTTGACTATTTTGATAAAGATAAAGAATATATTTTTATCTGCCGTTCAAGCGCTCGCAGTGGGAATGTTTGTTATTACCTACAAGAACAGGGCTATAAGGTCCGTAATATGATTGGCGGAATGATGAACTGGACTGGCGAAACGAAATAACCGATTCCATTTTTGGAATCGGTTTTTCTCTGCTCTTTGTTTAGTTTACAAGTTCAATCTAAAAAAATTTTAACTTTTCTATTTTTAAAATTCAGAAAAGTTGTGAATAATGGTAGCAAAAAGAGAGGGGGAGAATCCTATGATACAGGTTAAGCTATTTGACAGAGAACATGAGAAAGACTTGGAAAAGGAAATGAATCGGTTTTTAAGAGGAATAGATGAAAAGAGTCTGTTAGATATTAAATATAATGTAGCAGCGATAACTGAAGAGGAAGAGGAAGAACAGATTTATTGTTTTTCGGCGATGATTATTTACAAGGCCTGATATTACATCAGGCCTTTTTTCGCAGACAAGGCAGCATTAGACCCTGCAAGTCTGCCCGTCACAAGGGCAGAGGTGATATTATATCCGCCAGTGTAACCATGAACATCTAGAATTTCACCACAAAAATATAAGCCATTCATTAATTTTGAGCCCATCGTTTGTGGTTCGATTTCTTTTACCGACACGCCTCCGCCAGTCACAAATGCTTTTTCGAGAGGAAGGGTGCCATTTACCTTGATTGGGAATTGCTTGCAGCTTTTTGCAAAACTGCGAATTTTTTCATTAGAAAGGTTGCCGCCCTGTTCAGATGGATCGATACCATTTTGTTCTAATAGAAAAAGTAGATACCGTTCAGGAACCAGTCCTTTTAAGGTATTTTTAATACTTTTCTTAGGCTCACTTTTTACAAGTTTGCCGATTCCTTGAAAAATCTCTTCTTCCTTTTGATCTGGTAGGACATCGAGGCTCATTGTTACTTCTTTAAGATTCCACTTCTTCATCGCTTTCACAACAAACTGGCTGCAGCGGAGAACCGCTGGCCCGCTTATGCCAAAATGGGTAAACAGCATATCCATTCGATGAGAGATAATTGCCTTGCCTTTTGGATTCAATACAGTTAAATTAATGTCTCTTAATGAGAGACCTTGCAGCGTTTTATTTTTAATAAAAGGTTCACTGGAAGTAACGGGCACTTCGGTTGGGAACAGCTCCGTAATCGTGTGTCCAGCATTTTCCGCCCAGGCATAGCCATCCCCGGTCGAACCTGTATGGGGAACAGACTTTCCGCCAACGGCAATCACAATCGACTTTGCACCAATTTTTTGACCGTCCTTTAACAAAACAGCTGAAACTTGTCCATTTTCATAGATGACATCAGCAACAGGACTATTTTTGAAGATCCTTACTTGTAGCTTTTCCAATTGTTCTAAAAGTGCATCAACAACTGATTGAGCTTTATTAGAAACTGGGAACATCCTCCCGTGATCCTCTTCCTTTAAAGCGACTCCTAGTTTTTCAAAAAACGAAATAATATCTTCATTACTAAAGATAGAAAAAGCACTATATAAAAATTTCCCATTCCCGGGCAGGTGCTTAATTATTTCTTCGATAGGCAGGCGATTGGTGACATTACAGCGTCCGCCGCCGGAAATCGCCAGCTTTCGGCCAAGCTTGTCTCCTTTATCAATTAACAGTACCTTTGCACCTTTTTCACCTGCAGCAATAGCAGCCATTAATCCTGATGGTCCGCCGCCGATTACGATAATATCATATACCATATTTTCACCAACTTTATATTAATCGTCACTTCATTATAAACAATTCTTGTGAAAATAAAACGAAAACTGCAGGCTTCTTGATAAAAATTAATTGGTTGTGAGTAGCATCCGAGAGAAAGAAGTTGTAAACTACTAATAGTGTGCAAAAAAAGTCGAATTTTTTGAAGCTGCGCACTTATTTCTTCGGGTAGGAAGGGATTTTATGCAATCTAAGCTTTTAAGAGGAACATTTATATTAACATTTGGAACAATCCTTTCAAAGGTGATTGGTTTAATTTACGTTATTCCATTCTTTCAAATTGTCGGCAGGGAAGGGACAACGCTTTATCAATATTCCTATGTTCCCTATACCATTTTTATAAGTATCGCAACAGCCGGTGTACCGCTTGCAGTTTCAAAATTTATTTCAAAATATAATGCACTTGAAGAATATGCTGTTGGCAGGAAGCTGTTTAAATCGGGTTTAGTGATCATGCTGTTAACAGGGGTTATGGCCTTTTTAGTGATGTATCTCGCCGCACCAATACTTGCAGAAATGAGTGTAGGCGATAAAAAGGCAAATTTAGATAATGTCACGACTGTTATGCGGGCTGTCAGCTTTGCATTGATTGTTGTTCCATTTATGAGTCTCATTAGAGGATTCTTTCAAGGGCACCAATCAATGGGTCCGTCCGCACTCTCACAGGTAGTGGAACAAATCGTAAGGATTGCCTTTACACTTTTAGGTGCTTTTGCCGTCTTACATATTTTTCATGGAAAAATGGTAACGGCTGTTAGTGTGGCTACGTTTGCTGCCTTTATTGGCGCTATTGGCGGCCTGATTGTTTTATTTTGGTATTGGTACAAAAGAAAGCCTTATTTAGACGAACTGCTTACACATGATAAAGGTACAATTGATATCTCTCTTAAGGATATTTATAAGGAAATCATCATTTATGCCTTTCCATTTGTATTAGTTGGGATTGCCAACCCTTTATTTCAGGCGATTGATCAATTCACGTTTAGCAAAGCAATGGCAGCTATTGGGAAAGCGCAATATGCGGACTCCTTTTTTTCTATTTTGAATTTTGAATCCCATAAGATAGTAATTATTCCAGTATCTCTGGCAACGGCCTTTTCGCTAACACTCGTACCAAGTATAACGAAGGCCTTCGTTGAAGGGGAAAGGACAAGCCTGAACCGACAGTTAAATCAAACATTTCAAGTAATGTTATTTTTAACTTTACCTGCTGCCATAGGTCTTTCTTTATTGGCAGAACCTGTTTATACGGTGTTTTATCAACATGATTTAATAGGTACTGAAGTGTTAAGAGCGTACGCACCTGTTGCCATTCTCTTTTCCCTATATTCTGTCACCGCAGCAATATTACAAGGGATCAATGAACAAAGATTTACAGTGTTAAGTTTACTTGTTGGCTTATTAATAAAATTGTCCCTGAATATTCCGTTGATTAAACTGATGGAAACAAGAGGGGCTGTTTTAGCGACAACACTTGGATATACTGCGGCAATTCTCATCAATTTA
>Ga0213827_1002128_pt1 | contig 10523 bp, 7 predicted proteins | sample MC6MC0898MG_FD_180669 | JGI IMG/M metagenome (GOLD analysis project Ga0213827, IMG submission 180669) | Enriched soil aggregate microbial communities from Iowa State University, Ames, United States - MC6-MC0898-MG | ecosystem: Environmental > Terrestrial > Soil > Unclassified | place: USA: Iowa...
TCGTTCTCCCTTCCCTTTCACTAAGGCTAGTTTACTGATACAAATTTTCATAGATTTTACATAAAGGAAAAATATAGATTGGTACTTTTGGAAAAATAACACCTTATTTACGAAACTTTTCTATCATTCATCCGTATTAGTATAGATGTGACTTATATTAAACACTCAAGGAGGTAATACAGTTGAAGAACTGGAAAAAGAAATCATTTGCTATAGTAGCATCTGCTGCACTAATGGTCCCTACTGCTTCTGCCTTTGCTGAAGCACCACAAAAAGCAGAGAAGAACCCAGAGTCAGTGAAAGTAGCTAGCAATCAGAAACAAACCGAAAAGAATCAAAAAGAATGGATTAGTAAGGATACAATTATCGTCAAGCACTCTGGTCTCGATAAGAATGTGCATAAAAAAATTGGCGCAAAAGTAATCCGCTCTATTCCTTCTTTAGGTTACGATGTTATCCAACTTAACAAGGGAGTAACTTTAGAAAAAGCAGTTTCATATTATGCAAATCAAAAAGGGGTTAAAAATGTTTCCCCTAGTTACATGTATCATTCCTTTGACAACGGCGTAGATCCAAAGAAAAATGATATGTATCATTTAAACTTGCTTGAAATTGATAAGGCCCTAGAATTAGCAGGCAATAACGAAGTAAAAGTAGCGGTTATCGATTCTGGTGTGGATTTTAAACATCCAGATTTAAAATCTCAAGTGCTTCCACCATATAATGCAGCAGCACCTGCCAATACTACTAATACTGGTGACCATGGAACACATGTAGCAGGTATTATTGGAGCGGCAAAAGATAATGCTGTAGGAGGACATGGGGTTAATCCAAATGCTAAGCTTCTTCCAATTGATGTATTCAACGGAAAAGCTGGTGCCAGTGATTTCGTCATTGCACAAGGTATCCTTTACGCTATTGAGCAAGGCGCAGATGTTATTAACATGAGCCTTGGTGGCTATGGAGAATCTCCACTAATGAAGGAAGCTGTTCAGAAAGCGATTGATCATGGAATTACCGTTGTAGCGGCTGCAGGAAATGAATCGACAGATAATTACTCCTTCCCTGCTTCTTTCGAAGGCGTCATTAGCGTAGGTTCTACGAATGATAGAAACAAACTATCAAGCTATTCAAACTATGGTCCATCGGTTGACCTAGTAGCTCCAGGTGAAGATGTATACAGTACAGTTCACGATGAGAAAAAAGGATCATCCTATGTAAAATTTAGTGGGACATCGATGGCTTCTCCCGTTGTTGCAGGTGTGGCGTCCCTACTAAAATCAAAATATCCAAATTTAAAGCCTCATGAAATAGAAGCTATTCTCGAAATGACGGCAAAAGATTTAGGTGAGAAGGACTATGATTTGACATATGGACATGGCCTTGTTAACCCTGTAAAAGCATTACAGTTTGATTTAAAAAATCTTCCTAAACAGTATTCAGAAACAACAGATGAGCGTATGAAAAACGCAAAAGTCCTCAAAAAGAATACACTAAATACAGAAAAAGGTGAATTCAAGCAGCCGGACGAAAGGAAATGGTACAAGGTTGATTTAGAAGCAAATGAATACGCACAACTGACATTAAAAGGTGCAAATAAATACGATTATGCATTTGATTTGTACTTCTACCCTGAAGGTCAAAATGGGAAAGCAGAACCAATCAACGTGAATGATGTTCGTATTGGAAAGCAAGAAGGATACCTATATAAAGCAGATCAAAAAGGAACCCTTCTTGTTGGCGTAAAGGATCATAATGGCAGCTACGACTTAAAGGGTAAATCTAACTACATCTTCACAGCTCAAACAACTAAAGAATTACCAGTTGATTCATTAGAAATAGACAAAATGGAGAAAATTGCAAAATTCCCATTCAATACAGCAGGGAAAAACTATACCCTACTTTCTAAAGATCAGCAAAGTGACAAAGATTATTTTACATTTTCAGTAAAAGAACCAACGACACTGAAATTTGATTTATCTGGTATTCCAGGTGTTACAGCTTCTATGGAACTTTATTTAAAAGAAGACTTAGATAATGTAGCAAAAGAACCAGTCGATACTGAGGAACCAGAAGAGGCATATCCTCTCCAAGCATCCTACGGTATGGATAAAGGCGACGGAGTAAGCCTTATTGTCGATGCTATGCCTGAAGAAGAGTATGTACTAAGCGTATCTAATGAAAACGGAAACGACTTCTCGCTTGAAATGTTCTTGAGCGGCGGCATTGATACGAAAGAAAATGTAAGTGAATCAATTATTCCTTACACATTAACAGGAGCAGCCGTTACCCTTCCTAAAGATGAAGACGGACTTCCATTAATTGAGGAAATGCCAGAAGAAAATGTACAAATGGATTCTGTACCTTTAGCTGAATCTAAAATAACAAAACGCAATGAAATAGATGATTTAATGAATATGTTCATGAATCCCGATGCTATGGAAAATCCAGAAGACGTGGATGCAATTATAAAGCATGCGATTCGTTTTAATATTGGTAAAGATCAAAAAGCATACTTCCAATCAGATTATGATAAAGATTACTTCTTATTTAAAGCCCAAGAAGATGGCATATATGGTTTCAACATTAAAAAAGGTATGAACCAAATGCCAGCTGGTACTGTATTTGAATATGATGAAGAAACAAAAGAATTATTACCGATTTCTTCATTAACAAATGATTTAGGGCCAATGGGTCTATTCCTTGGATCAACAAGTGATGAAAACGTTGCAAAGACAATTTCATTGAAAAAGGACAAAACCTATGTTGTAAAAGTAAGTAATTTTGGTGACCGTTCTTCTGAACCATATACACTTAAAACAAGTAAAGTGGCAGCTATTCCAGAAGGTTATAATAAAGAAAATAATACAGAAAAAACAGCTCAAACGATTCAACCTGGTAACAGCTATAAAGATTATCTAGTTTATCAAGATGATAGTGATTTCTACTATTACAAACAGCAAGGCAAAGATGAAGTCATGAGTCTTCTTGTTTCTTCTGAACTACTTACAAATGAACAGCTAGATAAATTACCTAAAGAGCTTCAAAATAACTTAAAATTCACAGGCTCCATTATTGAAGATACAAATGGTAATATGCAAATTGATCCACAAGAAATGGCAACAGAAATTACATTTGGACAACCTGAAAATATCTTTGAATTGCTACTTGGTATATCAGGAACATCAGATGTAAATACTTCTTTTAAAGCGAAAAAGGATCGCGGTTATTTTATTGTTGTTAACGGAATGAAACTTGGACAAGTATCGACTCAACCATATACATTAACGTTGTTTGACCATATAAAAGTAGATGAAGATGCAGATTCCAAGGTAGTGAATGGTATACCAACAAAACCATCTACACTTACGAAAAAAGACGACAAATGGGTAGCGACTCACTATCTAAATGCAGGTGTTCCATTTGGAGATAAAGACTATTTCGAATTTAATAATGACCGCAAACGCGATGTGCTCTTCTCTCTACAAACAGAAAAAGCACTAGATGGCGTCATCCGTATTATTGATGCAAAAGGAAAAACAGTAGAAACCTTAGATCTTTACGGCGCAGAAGATGCTGAAGTAGGTACAGTTGAACTGGATGAAGGAACTTACTATATTGAAGTAAGTGAAGCTGACGGCAAAGCAAGTACACAACCATATACACTTGAAATAAAGTGAAACTTTAATCAGTGGGGGGGTTTTTCATCCCCCACTGATTATTAGTCTTCACCAATCGGGCTTTTATGGGCAGTTTTTCTACCACCTATCTTCTTTGCTTTCGATACAGATAAATTACTGCCCGTTAAAGCGGGATAAAATAAGTTGAAGGATTGTCCCCTAGATAATAAAATCTAGGGGATTTCTTGATCATTATCGATTTCATCCATGTTAGGCGCAATACTAAAAAAGCATCTCATCCGTGATGGATGAGATGCCTCTTTTAACTAAAATACTTTACATAATTACAGTATTGATCTTGTTTCATATTAAGATTCTCATATAGCTTCCGTGCATGAACATTATCAGTTGCCGTTTGAAGCGTCACATAGCGAGCATATTGCTGCTCACAATATTGAAATACCTTTTCCATCAATGCCTTGCCCACCCCTAGGCCTCTAGCATCTTCTTTTACATAGATATCATTTAATATATATGCACGCTGTAAGGCAATGGACGAAAATGTCGGATATAATTGTGCAAAGCCAATTGTATTCCCATTTTCTACAACTACAAAAATAATGGATTCTTTTAAGGCCATTCGTAATTGTAAAAATGCCTTCGCACTGCTTACATCTGACTCAATCCCATAAAACTGGCGATATTCATCAAAAAGCACTGTTAGCTCCTCTAGTTCATTCATTGTTGCTTGAAGTATTTCCATCCTGTTCTCCCCTTGTGTCTACCCATGATCGTCTAAAATTATGAATCTAGTTTTCATTATAAAGGAAATAATGGAATAAATAAAAGAATATCCATCTTATTCAAGCAAGGAGATACTTTAGCACAGCTTTTCATCTAAAACTTCTTCAACGAGTTGCCCAATATGACTTCAGGTTTTTTTCCACCGATTGCGAATGCTTGGAGGTGCCCGTATGTATTTGTAGGTTCCTTCTTTAAGAAAGATTTTTTACCGTACCGAAAGTTTTGTATCCTTATTATTTTATATAAGTTTGGAGGATTCGTATGCTAAAAAGAAAGTTTGGAGACCATTCACAATGGCAACGAGTTATAGAAAGAAAATATGGCCAGTCATACCTTGATACTAAAGATTTTAAGGGTTATATCACTTTATTAAAAACAGTAAAAGTGACAGAACCCCTTTCCGTGAATTATGGAGAAAAAAGATTATGTATTGTCGATAATGACTATATATGGTTGCAACAATTTCCTCTTGAGAAAAACCATGCAGTAACAACAATGTTTGATGCTAACGGAGAAATAATTCAATGGTATATTGATATTTGCAATAAAAACTCAATTGAAAATAATGTGCCTTGGATGGATGATTTATTTTTAGATCTCATCTTGTTGCCGTCAGGAGAACTGATTGAAAAAGATGCTGATGAATTAGAGGAAGCTTATGCGAATAGTATCATTGATAAATCTCTTTATGAATTGGCTTGGAACGAACTAAACAGTATAAAAAGAGATATAAGCAAAGGTGAATTTAAATTGGTTAACCTTTCTAAACAACATAAGGAAATATTAGTAAATAAAATAAATTAACTTTGGTTTTTCTCCTTACAAAACTCCATTTCGAAGTCATCTTTATTCAAAATGGAGTTTTTATGTATTGGCAGCTTATTAAGTTTTACGAGCACATTTTATGTCACTTTTAGAACACTCTTTCAAATTGACTAACTAGCACTAATTGATCACCTTGCCATCTGGTAATTTGCCATCCTTCATCCACTCTTCTACAAAACGGTTAAAGAACTTTGGGTTTGCTAAAGAGACACCATGGCCGATGTTAGATAGCACAACACCTTTACAATTAGGATTACTATTCACTAGATGTATGGCTGATTTTTTCATGTTGCCCTTCTCTTTTTCACCGACCGTTACTAATATTTTGCATTGAGCTTTCGAAAAATTGTGAGGAATTGCAAATGACATATTTTCTTGCAATATTTTAATAAGGGTATCTAATTTCATCCTTGAACTATCTTGATAATATTGCTCAAAATATTCCTCATCTACATACAATGTTTTAGCTTGAAGCTTCGCGAATGATTTATTTTTTATCAGCGGAAAAGATAATTTAATGAACGGTCTAATCAATTTTTCTGCGATCGGAGAAGGTATCACTAAGGCACTGTTGATGATGGCATAATCTATTAGATGCTTCTATCAATTATGCCTCGGCATAATTGTGTCCGGAATCGGCTTTGTGCTTGCACAAAGAATTCCTTTTCCGATTTCCGTGACATCCGCCGGAGGCTTTAACTTCATTCAGCGGTTGTTTGGACTTCCGCTGAATGAAGTTAAACTAATCATTTGAATAGCAATCTGTGCCCCTAATGAAAAACCGATCACCATGACACGTTTATTTTCTGCTTTCTCCTCGATTATCGTTAGAAGTTTTTTTGCACAATCTTCAATTGAAAAATCAGCGTCATCAGTGATTAATTCTGGTACAACGCAATGATAATCGGAAAAATATTGGACTTGTTTATCCCACATCCACCCTCCAACACCACCCCCATGAATCAACATCATGAGTGGCTTATGTAGATCACCGTACTCCTTATAATGCATTACCACACCTTCTTTCTTCGTTGTTGTATTTCTCGGGAAATAATTAGATTATTCTTTTATTTTACACACTGTATTTATTTTACTATTTTTAGTGTCATATTTATAGTTACTGTTGCATATATAATACTTGAAAAACATTTTGCATTTTTTAATGAAGCATTGTGGCTCTTGGGATTGAGGAAGAAAGACAAAAAATAATAAACATGGAGGTAATACAGATGGATCAAAACAAAACAAACGAACCAAAAGAATTATTAAAAGCCATTAGCCCTTCCAGTTTAGGAGAATTTCCCCTCTCACCAATTAGTGGTTTATATGCATGGAGCGAACAGCAATTCCATGAGGAACTTCGCCTTGATGTAGACGGATACTACCCACAAATGGTAGCAAGCGGAACTATTATTTCAAACACGTCTTCTACTATTCATTGGATTGCCAAGTTAACAGCTAATGGTCCAAATACTTGGATAGGCAATATTCGAAATAAATACCTAGACGAAATACAATCATTTCCTTATACAAATGTAAAAATACAGGTAACACGCGGTTCAATCCCTGAACAACATACTGCAGAAGTCGCATTTCTTATCGGAGGGGAGACAGACAGAACTAGCACTTTCCAGTTTCAATCTCCCCACTTCCACCCTGTGGAATTTGAATTCGATGCTGAAGAAGGTACAACGCCAGTCACGACCTATCAAACACACGCACATCCAGACAAGCCAACATCTTTGCCGGATGAAACTTTGTCAATTTCAGAAGTTTTTAAACGCACTGGGTTTGACGTGAAAATATCAGAAGGTAATAATATTGTTTCCAAAGACTATACAGGGACTGATAAAAAGTGGAACACTCAAGAGATGCATGATGCCATGCAAGTATATTGGTCACACTTTGGTAATAAGCCTCAATGGTCCATGTGGACATTCTTTGCAAATTCGGAAGCTGAAGAAGGCCATGGTCTAGGCGGTATTATGTTTGATAGCATAGGTCCGAATCATCGTCAAGGGACAGCAATTTTTAATAATTCATTTATTTCAGATCCTCCTAAAGGTGACGCCTCCCCAGAAGCTTGGGTACAGCGCTATCGTTTTTGGTGTACTTGCCATGAGATGGGACATGCTTTCAATCTCCTGCACTCTTGGCAAAAACACCTAGGTCATCCTTGGGAACCGTTGGAGCGCCCTCTTACCCCAGAACCAAAGGCTCTAAGCTTTATGAATTATCCTTTCAAATTTGATGGCAACCAACAGGAGTTCTTTAAACACTTTGAGTATCGTTTTAGTGATCAAGAGCTTTTATTTTTGCGACACGCTCCTGAGCGCTTCGTACAAATGGGTAATGCTGACTGGGCTGTAGATCATGGTTTTGAACAACCAATCAATTCTATTCACCCTTCTTTTAATCTTGAATTGAGGGTTAACCGTAAAACACCTATATTCCAATGGTTAGAACCTACAGTTATTGAAATCAAACTAACTAATACTTCAAATCAACCTCAGTCAATAAATAAACATATCTTGTCCGATTTATATGGAATGTCTGTAATGGTTAAAAAAGATGGCAAACAAGGTCGTCGGCTACTACCTTATGTTCAATTTTTAAGGAACATAGAGAACAAGGTAATTATGCCTGGTGAATCACTGTATGAAACCATTTTCGCTTCCGTAGGGAAAAATGGCTGGTTAATTGATGATCCAGGATTCTATAACATTCAAGTAGCCCTGCAAATAAACGGCAATAACATCGTATCTAACAACTTAAGGCTACGAGTTTTACCACCTACCGGATACGATCAGGAATTCCTTGCTCAAGATTATTTCTCTGAAGAAGTCGGCCGTATCCTTGCATTTGACGGCAGCCGTTTTTTTGAAAAAGGGAACGATATCCTTCGTGAGGTAACAGAAAAACTTCCTGACCATGCTGTTGCTCTTCACGCTCATATCGCTCTTGCTAAACCATTGGCGTTCGATTATCAATTCCTTGACTTCACAGGAGACTCAGATACAAGAGGTAAAATCAAAATAATACCTGCCCAACCAGATGAGGCACGTAAACAGTTTACTTCTGCTTTAACAGAGCACAAACAAGTAGCTGCTAAGACACTTTCCAATATAGACTATTATGAATATATGGGAACATATAGTGAATTTCTAAGTAACCAAGAAGAAAACAAGGAAGCCGCAGAGGTACAGAATGTCCTTTATCAAACGCTGTCTGAACGGAATGTTCTAGACAGCGTATTACAAAAAATCAAAAATCGCCGCGAAACTTATGGACAAAAGGAAAATGAACACTTTACGAACAGCTAAAATAATTTAAGTTAAAACATTACTCATCGACAAAGATATTTAATTATGATATAGAAAACTACAAATTAAAACCGTTATTTCGAAAAAAGCTTGATCGAAATGACGGTTTTCTTTTTGATTTTATATAACTATTTCTTTATGAAATTAAACAAGCACTAGTTAGCTTAATAAGACGTAAGTGGTGCCATGATTATATAGTATTCCTTAAGAAACTAAATTCTCTATTCCCAAAAGTCCTTACTGAAACTCGTATTTGCATGATATTTCCCAACTGGTTTGGCAATATCTGACCCTCTAACGATCGTTCCTTTTCCAAACTTTTGTTCTATTTGATCAACGAGTTTAATGATTGGTTCTTCTTTTATATGTTCTTCAAAGTTAAATAACGTTAGCTGCTGTGTCGTTTCTTTAATATCACTGACATTCGATACGGTAACACCTAGTAATCGAACTGGCTCTTCACCCCAATGCTTATTAAATAAATACCAAGCTTGCTCCACTATATCCTCTTTTGAATGAATCGCGTTATTGATGGACTTACTCCGTGTACATGTTTCCCAGTCTGCTGAACGAATTATGATACTTACAGTTACCCCTGCAAGTTTCTTAGCCTTTAATCTTTCCGCTACTTTTTCAGAAAGTGTTGCGATTACTTTATATAATTCATCTCTATCTGTTGTATCATAAGAAAGTGTTGTAGAATTCCCTACACTTTTCGTATCGTATATTGCTTCTGGATCAACAGGTCTGTCATCTTCGCCATTTGCTTTTTGTTTCATCCTTAGACCATTAATACCGAAGTTTTGCTTTAATACATATTCATCAGTTACAGCTAGTTCTCCAATTGTTTGAATACCTAAATTACCCAATTTCTCCGCTGTACTTTTGCCAACCCCATGCATCTCAATTACATTCATTGGCCATAGTATTGTTGGTACATCTCGCTTACGGAGTATTGTAATACCCATCGGCTTTTTCATGTCACTTGCCATTTTCGCCAAAAATTTATTTGGCGCAATGCCGATTGAACAAGGGAGTTGCAGTTCGTTCCAGATTCTATCTTGAATATTTTGTACGTGTTGCAATACATTTTGGCCATCAACTATAGGAAGTTGCAAATAACCTTCATCGATTGAAACTGGTTGAAGAATTTCGCTATACTCTTTTAACAAATTAAAAAAAGACTTGGACGCATCTCTATATCGTTCAAAATTAGGAGGTAGTACAATTAACTCCGGGCACTTTCGCCGCGCCTCCCCGACATTCATAGTTGTATAAACACCTCTTGCCCTTGCTTCATAACTACAAGTAATTATAATACCTCTTCGCTCTTTAGGATTCCCTGCTATAGCTATGGCCTTGCCTTTTAAACTCGGGTCATAAATCTGTTCTACTGAAGCATAAAAACTGTTCATGTCAATATGGAGAATGATTCTTGATTTATTAACCATAATATTCCCTCCATAAATAACGTATTTTCGGCAACATCTAATCGTTTTGATGATGTGTATTTCTTGTTTAGAGAGATGCGAAACGCTAGGCTTTGTTGAATAACATAGATTCTAGGCTTCGTAAAAAAAGAATATTTGTTCTTATTTTATCATCAAAAGGGATGTTTTGGCTATCACTAACCGACATTCCTCACCATTTTCTCATTGGAAACTGTCCACGTTAGCTACTTGGTTTAATGTATTCTCCTGTTAAAGCGTTAAAGCCCGCAGTATTCATTTTTATGACACTTTATTCCATTTCAAAGTAGGTGGAGATACTTCAATCACTTGTTTTATTGATCATTCTTGGTGTACATCGACTTCAAATGAGCTTCAGTTAATAAACAAGCAGGTACTTTCTCGACAGCTCCAACTGAAATTAACAAAAGTAAGACAACAAAATTTTTTTCATTTTCTTGATTCCGCTTCGTTAGTAAACTATAAGAAATCCTACTAACATG